>Ga0207421_10003049_pt1 | contig 20266 bp, 17 predicted proteins | sample SodLakKL_010_SED_4_FD_187542 | JGI IMG/M metagenome (GOLD analysis project Ga0207421, IMG submission 187542) | Alkaline sediment microbial communities from Lake Tanatar, Kulunda Steppe, Russia - 8KL_010_SED (SPAdes) (version 2) | ecosystem: Environmental > Aquatic > Non-marine Saline and... | reverse complement strand
CCGGAGGTAGTAGCTATACTCCCTGTATCAAGTAGCACCCACATTATTGCCCCGACATCTTCCTCCCCCCTGGCGGGGGAGGAATTAAAGGTGGGGGGGTATTATCTAAGCTCCCACCCTGTGAGTAGTTACCCAATTTCAATATAATAACCGTTAACACTTAGATTACTTCAGGAAGCAAAGTATTCCCGGATAGCCAGGGTTAACCCGTGAAGGGTGTATTCCCTGGCTTCTACCTGCGGAGGAAAACCTTTATCCCTTAAAGTCTGGCTGGTTACAGGCCCGATACTGGCCAGGATTGTATCCTTTAACAGTTCTTTCGCTTCTCCACCCAGCTTATCCAGGAAATTTACTGCAGTGGAAGAGCTGGTAAAAGTAACTGCATCCACCCGCCCTTGCTGCAGCAATTCTACCAGGCTTTCCGTATCACCTTCCCCGGGCACGGTCCGGTAAGCCGGAACCACGTCTACCGCCATGCCAGCTTCACGAAGCATCTCAGGTAGTATTTCCCTGGCTTCAGCCGCCCGCGGCAGCAGTACTTGTTTTCCTTGTTCCATAAGAGGCAGAATCCCTTCAGCTACCTTTTCCGCCCGGTATTCCTGGGGAACAAAGTCTATCATTAAACCCCGCTCTTCCAGCCCGCGGCAAGTGCGGGGGCCGATGGCGGCAAGCCTGATACCTGCCAGTTCTCTTATATCCTTCTTCTGCTGCCCCATACGCCAAAAAAAATATTTAACCCCGTTTATACTGGTAAAAATAATCCAGTCATACCCGGAGAGCGCTTCAAGTGAACTGTCCAGGGGATGCCAGCTTGCCGGGGGCTCGATCTTTATGGCAGGAAATTCTAAGGCTTCCCCTCCCAGGTGCTCAATCATTTGAGATAATTCAAAGGCCTGACGCGAATCCCGGGTTACTACTATCCTTTTGCCAAAAAGGGGAGCATGCTCCCTCCAGCTTATCTCTTTCCTTAAGTTTACTACCTGACCCACCAGCAGTATAGCTGGCGGGTCAACTCCTTTTTCTCCGGCGCGTTCGGATATATCTTCTACTGTCCCGGTTAACGTTTCCTGATCTGCCCGGGTGCCCCATCTTATAACACCGGCGGGCGTTTCCGGTGGACACCCTCCCTCCAACAGCTGCCGGGTTATCTTCTCCATGTTGCCCACCCCCATCATAAATATCAGGGTGTCTGAAACCCCGGCAAACCGGGAATAATCCAGGCATGGCTCACTTCTGCCTGCAGCCTCGTGGCCGGTCACCACGGTAAAGCTGGAGGCATAATCGCGGTGTGTAACCGGGATACCAGCGTAGGCAGGCACCGAGAGGGCAGAAGTCACCCCGGGCACTATTTCAAAAGGAATCCCGGCTTCCGCCAGCTTTTGGGCTTCTTCCCCTCCCCTGCCAAAGACAAAAGGATCCCCGCCCTTCAATCGTACTACCTGCAGGCCTTCCCGGGCCAGCTCTACCAGCCTGCGGCATATTTCTTCCTGGGATAAAGTATGTTGATGGGAGGTTTTGCCTGCGTATATCCTGCGGGCTTGCCTGGGCACCAGGTTTTCCAGGCGGGAGGAAACAAGCCGGTCGTAAACCAACGCCTCTGCTTCGCTGATGCACTCCAGGGCCCTCAAGGTAAGCAGCCGGGGATCTCCCGGTCCGGCGCCTACCAGGTAAACCTTCCCTTTATTTTTATTCATTACTGTTTTCCTCCCTCCGGCGTATCTCCTCCAGGGTTTCCCCGGCACCCTGCGCAAGCAATTTTTCGGCCAGTTTTTCCCCAAGCAATTCCGCTTCCTCTAAAGAACCACTGATTTTTTCACGGTAAAACGGGAAACCGGAAATTTCTGCTGCCATCCCCGTAAGCACCAGCCCGCCGCCCGGCTCCAGTTGCGCCAACGCACCTACTGGCACCTGGCAGCCACCTTCCAGCTTCCAAAGGAAAGCCCTTTCCGCCATTACCGCGTATCCGGTTTCCCGATGATGGAGCCGCTGCACAATTTCCGCAGCCTTGCTGTTGTCTTCACGAATTTCCAGGCCAAGAGCGCCCTGTCCGGCGGCAGGCAGGCAGTCTTCCGGGTCAAGAACCCCGGTAACGCTGTCCTCCAGTCCCAGCCGCTTTAGGCCCGCCAGTGCTATTACTATAGCACCAAAATCAGTAGCCTTGCGCAGGCGGGTATGGATATTGCCCCGGATTGGCTCTATCTTCAAGTCGGGGCGACAACGGTTTAGCTGCGCAGTTCTTCTGAGGCTGCTGGTTCCTACACGCCCATTTTTCGGCAAGCTTTTTAAAGTGTGCCCTGTTACACTAACCCACGCTTCCCGGGGATCTTCCCTGCCGGTAACCGCTCCCAAAACCAGTCCACGGGGAAGCTCCGTGGGCAGGTCTTTCAGGCTGTGAACCGCTATGTCTATATCGCCCCGCTGGAGGGCTTCTTCAATTTCTTTAACAAACAGGCCCTTACCTGCAAAGCTGGTAAGCGAGGCCTCTTTCATCTTGTCCCCGGTGGTTTTAATAACCCTCATTTCTACCTGCAATTCCGGGCACTGCTTTTCTATACTATTTTTAACCTGTTCGGTTTGCCGGAGAGCCAGTTCGCTCCCCCGGGTACCCAGTACCACCTGGTTCATATTTGGTTTCCTTTCTGCAAACTCTGCAAGCCACCGACCCTGAATTTTGAAGCTTAACTCTATTTCACCGGGTATATTTCTTTCTCCTGCAAAGCAGCACCGTGAGTAGTAGCAATTTTAAATTGTTATTTATCCCGGCTTTCCCACTCCTTTATGTAATCCCAAACTGCCTTTTCGAACATTTCTCTATCCCCGCTCTGGTAAAATCCGGCAGCACGGATATCACCCAGACAGTTTAAAACCTCTTTCCGCTTCTTTGCATCTTCCCAGTTAGATATAAGGTAATGTCTTACCGCTCCCAGGAAGCGGGTTAATTCCTCCAGCTCCCGGCCGTATTCATTTTCCATTTTTTCTCTCAAAGAACGGGCCAGGGCGGGACTCTTTCCCCCGGTAGAAATGCTTATGGTAAGGTCGCCCCGGTTTACCACGGAAGGTACCATAAAAGTACAAAGCTCCGGAGAATCAGCGATATTTACCAGTGACCCACGCTCACCTGCTTCCCTTGCTATTTGCCGGTTTGTTCCTGCGTTACCCGTGGCCCCGAAAACCAGGAACACTTTGTCCAGGTATTCCGGGCGGTATACATCTCTAATAAACTTAACTTCACCCTGCTCCGCCAGCCAATAAAGTGGATCGATCACCTCCGGGGCTACCACTACAACACTAGCCTGGAAACCCAGCAGCATGGAAACCTTTCGATAAGCTACCTTGCCTCCACCTGCCACCAGGCAAATTTGCCCTTTAAGGTCAAGGCTTGCAGGATAAAAAGCCAAGCTAAAAAACCTCCCTGTTAGAATCCTTCACCCTTACAGTTTTTAACCTAAACAAAGTAATACTTCCAGTGCCACGTGCAATTATTGATAATTCTACCACACTTGTTCGTGTTTTTAAAATTTATTTAGTAACCGTTAGTAACCGTTAGTAACCGGTGGAACAATATAATTTATATCTTCCCATACGTGCCTGTATATTTCTTTTAAAAGCAAAAAGACCCGGGGCAGCATTCACAAATTTAAGGGCCTCCCGGCATGATAAATAATCTCGGAAGGCCCTAAAGTCGCTACTGCTGGCGACAATTATATTGTCTAATTTCTAACAAAGGTAGGCGTAGGCCCTGGTACATTCCTTTCCTTCTTCTATTTAACCAGTAGCTACTTATACCTTACCCCTGGTTTCTATAATATGATCCACGGCAGAGGGGTCAGCAAGGGTAGTAGTGTCCCCCAGCTTGCCGGTTTCACCCTCGGCTACTTTTCGCAAGATCCGGCGCATTATCTTGCCGCTGCGGGTTTTAGGCAGCATTTCTACCATCTGCACCTCTTCCGGTTTGACAATAGGGCCAATAATATTTTTTACATGCTCTAACAGCTCGCTTTTTAATTCCGGGTCCTTTCGATCACAACATTTTAATTTGGTTCTTAAAATAAACCTGATAATAGCAGTACTTTAGAAAAACAATTTACACAAATTAAGGTTGAAATTCCCTGTAGCTCCTTTAAATAGATAAGAATAATTCCACCAGGTCAGGGTCAAACTGGCTTCCAGCACACCTTTTAATTTCTGCAATAATTTCTTCCCTGGATAGCGGTTCCTTATAGGGCCTCCCGTTACTCATTACCTCGTAAGCATCCGCAATGGAAACTATACGGGCCAGGAGTGGAATTTCAGTTTCTTTTAGTCCCTGGGGATACCCGGTGCCATCCCATCGTTCGTGGTGGCACAGTATATCCTCGGCCACGTGAGCAAACTCTTCCGTTGCACGGGCTATACGGTATCCTGTTTCCGGGTGTTTTTTGATTAACTTCCACTCTTTTTCATCCAGTGGACCCTTTTTAACCAGTATATCTTCGGGTATGTTAATTTTACCTATATCGTGTAGGGTGGTCAGTAGTTTCAACCTGCTTAGCTCTGTATCCGAAAGTCCAACTTTTTCTCCAATTCTTATTGCTATCTGTTCCATGCGCTGCACATGTTCCCTGGTTTCGTAGCTTTTCTCTCCCAGGGTTTTCAATAGGGTGGATAAAACCAAGTTCCTGGTGCTCCAGCTTTCTGCAAGCTTTTGTTGGTACATGCTGTCTTCGGCTTCTTTTAAAACTTCTTCTATATCCTGGTTCACACTGCTCTTAATGGAGAAGCCCAAAGCCATGGTAAGAGGCACATCTCTAACCCTGGTTTCATTGCAATAATTCCTTATTCTTTCACACACGGATTTGATTTCTTCTTCTGGAACTTGCATTAAAAACAATACAAACTCATCTCCACCCCACCGCGCTTTGATATCCTCATGGCGACAGCTTTTTCTTAAAATATTTGCTGCCTTCTGCAACATTTCATCCCCTACACCATGCCCGTAAGTATCATTAACCAGTTTTAAACCGTTTAAACTGCTGACCCTGAAAAGTTATACATGCATAAGCAGACTCGGGATACTGAAAACAAGCCGGCAATAAATTGGAGGCACCTTCCATGATGTCTTTTATAGAATAATCCCGGTTTCGTAACATCCGGGAAAAGCGGTGTAGGCAGTCCAGCTCTTTAGTGCGTTCTTCTACTTCTTTTCGGGCTGTAACATCATAAAATAAAACCGAAAAATAGCCTTTCTCTTCCCCGTAAGCAGTAATCTGGTAATGCCTGTCCAGGGGTTCGGAATACTGTTCCCAGCAAACTACTTCGCCGTTCATGGCTACCCTGCCGTAAGTTGAAATCCAGTCAAACTCGGATTCTTTTATGCCGGGCAGTACTTCCGTTACTCTTCTTCCAATGATTTTTTCTCTATTTAATCCTGTCATCTCTTCAAAAGCCTGGTTTACTTCTAAAAAGATGTAATCTACGGGAGTTTTATTTTCATCTGTTATCACCCGGTGAAAGGCGTATGCTTCCGGAAGATGCTTTACTAGCAGCTTATGCCTGTCCATATTTATTCCTTCCACAAAAATCGCTCCTTTAAGCTGGAGGCTTTGGGCTGGTTGTTTCAAGAGGCTGGCCTGTATTTTGTTGCATATTTATATCCCCTTGGCAATACCCCTCTTCCTTTTTCTGTTGAAAAAGGAAGAGGGGTTCAAAACAGTTTTTTGTTTCTACTCCTGGTTCCTGTGCCGTTACTTCTTCTTTTATTCTACCTCTTCTTCCCCTTTGTTCTGTAGAATTGCTCCGTTTTCATCTTTCTGCACCTCTTCCCCGTTAACTTCCAGGTCAAAAGCCATTACCAAATCAGGATCCAGTAGCATTACTATACGGTCGTTTGATTTGGCCATGGCCTTTATATACTCTGTTTTAATATCATCAGCAAACTCGCGATCCACTTCCTGGATTTCTTCCTGGTTAAAGCTCATGATATCTGAAACCCGGTCTACAATCATTCCTACTGTTTTTTGATTGACTTCTATAACAATCACCACTGTAAATTCATCGTATTCGCTTTCCGGCAGACTAAACTTGCGGCGCATGTCCACTATGGGAATAACTTTACCCCTGAAGTTGGTTACTCCCCGCACTGCCGGATTAGTATTGTGAACACGGGTAGGCTTGCTATAACGGGTGATTTCCTGCACCAGCATAATGTCTATTCCGTACTCTTCTTCCCCTATTTGAAAAGTTACGTACTGGTTTTCTGCAGTAAGATTATTCAACTGGTGTTGATGAGCATCCATACTCATACTCTTGTTTTCCGACAGATGATTATCAACCATCTTTCCCGCCCTCCTTTATCGGGTAACATGTCTAAAATCTAACCTGGATTAAAATTTCTCAAAATCGTCGGAGTTGATATTCATACCTTCAAAACCGGACTGGTCAGCGCTCCTTTTGCCCTGGTTCTTTAAATCCGTATCAGCCTTTCCCCCGTTATGAGCGGTTTCTCCTCTTCCGTATTGGTTTGCCGGTTTTTCTTTACTGAATTTTTTCCCATGTGTACTATTCCTGCCGTTTTCGGAAATTTTAAAGAAACTTATCCGCTCCGAAAGATCCTGGGCCTCGCTATTCATGTTTTCACTGGAGCTGGCCACTTCTTCTACCAGAGACGCGTTCTGCTGAGTAACCTGGTTCAACTCTTCAATAGCATTCTTAATCTCTTCCGCCGAAGCGGACTGTTCCTGGACAGATGCTGATATTTCTCCTACAATATTGCAGGTTTTTTGGGTGTTTTCTACAATTTCCTGCAACACTTTTTCTGTATCGCTCATTAAATTATTACCTTTCTCCACTCTTTCCATGTTATCTTTAATTAGTTTTTCTATTTCCTTGGCCGATTCCGCCGATCTGCCGGCCAGGTTTCTTACTTCAGCAGCCACTACGGCAAAACCCCGGCCCTGCTCACCGGCGCGGGCTGCCTCCACAGCGGCGTTTAAAGCCAGTAAATTGGTCTGGAAGGCAATATCGTTTACCGTGGAAATAATTTCAGATATTTCCTGGCTTCCTTGCGAAATTTCTTCCATTGCACCCTGCATGTCGTTAACTACCTTTTCCCCGTGTTTAACGCTTTCCATGCTACTTTTGGAAAGATTATCTGCTTCTGAAGCGTTAGAAGAAGAAGTTTCCAGTGAAGAACTCACTTCTTCTATGGAAGAAGAAACCTCCTCCAGTGAAGACGCCTGTTCCTCCGTACGCTGGGAAAGGTCCTGGTTACCGGAAGATATCTCGGAAGCAGCATGGGAAACATTTTCCGAAGCTTCCTGAACCCGGCCCATGGTTTCCCCCAGCACATCAATGGTTTGGTTAAGGTTGCTTGCCATTTGGCCTATCTCATCTCCGGAGTTAATATTGGTTTTCACGGTAAAGTCACCTTCTGCAAGATCGCTGGTCAGGTCGCTTACTTTCTGCACGGGTCGGATTATAGTCATGGCCACAAAATAAGCTACCACAGCTACCAGCACCGCAGCTATGATAATTATTGGCACTATCATGTTTTGCAAAGCATCCACACCGGCAAACGCTTCGGCTTCATCAATTTCCACTACCAGGCCGGCGGGCATATCACCCAGTTGGATTACTTCCACCTGTCCCAGCACCGGTTCTCCCCGGTATTCCTCGTATTCATCAGCCGCATAAAAGGCGAGGTCTCCTTCCCGTATAGGCCCGGAAAGCATATCTACCGCATGGGTATCTATACTTTCCTGCAGAGCGGCGCCATCCGCATGTTCTCCAATAAGGGTATTGGTAAGTAACAACCCGTCCTCGTCTATAAGGTACGCATCTGCCGTTTCCCCCATTTCCTCCAGCCCGTCATGCACCAGGCCGGCCAGTATAGCGTCATCAAAGAGTATGTTTACCGACCCCACTATCTCTCCGGAAGTTCCACCGGAGTAAACCGGCTCGGAAACCACCATACAGTTTTCGTTAATAACATCGGAATAAAAAAGCTCGGACCAGGTGGTTTCTCCACCGGTGCTTCCCTGGATATAATCCCGCATGGACAAATCTTCTCCCACCATATCATCCAGGCTGTCATAAACCACAAGTCCGTCCGGGTCCGTAACAAATACCTGCTGGAAACCGTACTCTTCCACCGCCGTCGGCAGATAATCATCCAGTACTTCCAGCCGTTCCTGCCACATGGGATCGCCACGGTCCCCCACGTTTTCAATGGTTTCTCCCTGGTGAACCCCTCCCTGCAGGATGTTCAAGCTCTGGTAAACATCCCGGGAAGTGGCAAAGACCCGGGCATCTTCTTCTCTTTCCGCAAAGAACTCTTCAATTTCCGCTTCCTTAAGACCGGCATACATGTTCATGGCGCTAAAAGCTTCATCGCGAATCTCCTCCTGGGCGCTATTGTAAGAAAGGATTGCCACTATGCCCATGGGAATCAAGCCTACCAGTAGAAACAAAATTACCAGCTTAACTTTAAGGCTCATTTTCTTAAAATTAAACATCTTCTTTTACCTCCCTAAAGATAATTTAATAAACCCCATAACCCGGGTATCAGTAATACCCCGAGCTGTTAAACTTTTTTGATAAATTACTTTTTTAAATAATAGTTGAAACCTGAGCTAATATCTATGGGAAAAGCACCCATTAACTTCCCACAAAGTTCCCCATTTTTCTCACACCCTATTTTAAACAAAATCGTAAAGTTGAATAATTATACCCCAATATTTTGCAGTGCTTCTTCAATGCGTTCCGGTTGAAATGGCTTAACTATAAAATCTTTTGCCCCTGCATTTAAAGCGTCAATAACTAGCGACTTCTGGCCCATGGCGCTTACCACAATTACCTTGGCTTCAGGGTCATTTTGCATTATTTTCTTAAGAGCGGTTATGCCATCCACATTGGGCATGGTAATATCCATGGTTACCACATCCGGGCGGTGCTGCTCGTAAAGCTCTATGGCCTGCTGGCCGTCTTCCGCTTCTCCCACCGTCTCATATCCTTTCTTTTCCAGGATGTTTTTTATAGTCATGCGCATAAAAGCCGTATCGTCGGTAATTAAAACTTTCTTACTCAATTTATACCCTCCTTTTACCAGGTTACTGCTCCACCTTGCTTCCGTCGCTCCACCTTCCCCCGGCAAAACTTACGGCGAATTCAGCTATGCTATCCAGCGAAAGCAATTTTTCCACCGCCCCTACCGCTACTGCCTGCCTCGGCATTCCGTAAACTGAGCAGCTTTTTTCTTCCTGGGCTACGGTTAAAGCCCCTTTTTGCCTCATTTTCTTTAGACCTTCCACCCCATCGCTCCCCATCCCGGTCAAAATTATTCCCATTTTATCAAGAGTTTTAATATCAGCCAGGGTAAAAAAACTCTTGTCTAAAGAGGGCCGGTAATAATTAACAGGGGGTTCGCTATCAACCTGCAGGTAATACCCCTGCGCTCCTTCCCACAGCAGCATATGCCTGTCACCCGGGGCAATGTAAACCTTTCCGGGCAAAAAAGACTCTCCATCCACTGCTTCTTTAACCGTCAACGGAAGAACCCGGTTGAGCGCCCGGGCAAACGAATCGGTAAAACCGGCGGGCATGTGCATAATTACCATTATTCCCGGCATCTCATGGGGCAACCTGGACAAAACGCTTTTAACTGCCATAGTTCCCCCGGTAGAAGCCCCTATGGCAATTACTTTCTTGTCCAAATTAACTGTTTTTATATAACTTTGTTCAATCGGTGCTTTTCCCATTCCCTTTTTCCCGCTTTTACCTTGATGTTTTTTATTTTTTACTGCATTTTTAACTTTAAATATAATTTCTGAAGACTGACTATCCATCTTCTCTTTGGTAGTAAAAGCAGGTTTAAACAAAAAATCTACAGCCCCGATCTCCATGGCCCGCACGGCAAACTCTTCCCTCTCCTGATAGCAAGTTACAATTACCGGTAGAGAAAACTTCGAAACCAGTGTTTCCAGGTAAGCCAGGCTATCAAATCCCGGTATTTCCAGGTCCAAAAGAACTGCATCGGCATGCGTCCACCGGTCTGTTTTTTTAAATCCGGGTGGCAAAAAAACAGTTTCTTTAACCACTACATCTTTTTCCTGGCAAAATATTTTTTTAAAGTTTTCCTGAACTTCTGCCGAGCGCTCAATAATTATTACGTTTATTTCTCTTTCCTTTTCCCTCACAGCCACCATGCCTCCTCCATTCGTGCCTAGGTATCATCCGTATATGAATAGCTCTGGCGAACTTGCTGCAAAAACTTTTTTTCCCGCACCACTGTTTCTTTTAAATTACGTTCCATTTTTATCTGCTTTATGTAAACGGTGAAGTCCCGGGTATAGTAAAACAGCTTGCGCCCATAATTTCCTCCCACATCCAGGGCTTCTACAGGGATCTTTTCTTCAGCAATGTAACTGTTTATGAAATCTACGTTGGCACGGGCAATATTGTTTAGATTAACCTCCAGGACTTCTCCGCCCCCAAATATCTTTGCTTTAAGGTGTTCCCTCCTGGCTCCAAGTCTTTCCATTTCCCTTATTAGAGTTTCCATGGCACTCCACCCGTAACGGACATCATTATAAGACTGCCTTCCATTTGAACTGAATTTTCCGGGAAGCATAAAATGGTTAATACCGGCCACCCCGTTGCAGCTGTCTTTTAAACAAACAGAAATACAGGAACCCAGTAAAGTGGAGTAAATGACATTTTCTCCAGCCGTTGCATGGCATTCTCCGGTAAAAATTTCGTGAATATAGCAGTTTAGTTCCTCATTAAAGTTTTTTTTCACCACCTAAACCACCTTTACTGTTCCAGTTTTTCGTAGATAGTGTGTTTTACCATCCGCCATTTTCCCAAACTCTGGTTGGATGTATCTACAGATTCTGAATGCCCTACAAATAAAAGGCCACCAGGCATAAGGTTCTGGTAAAATTGACGGAGAACCTTGGCCCGGAGCTGATGATCAAAATATATAAAAACATTGCGGCAAAAAATTATGCTGAATGGACCCGGCAGGGACTGCTGTCCCAGGGAAGCCAGATTTATCTTTTTAAATTCCACGGGTCTCTGCAAAACTTCTTTTACTTTAAACAACCCTTGATTGGAGCCGGTACCCATCTTGAAATACGTTTTGAGGTAATTATAGGGTATGTTTTTTACCTCCTGGTAACTGTAAATTCCTTTGCGGGCGTTTTCTAAAGCTTCGGTGTTAATATCCGAAGCCAGTATCTTGATATCCCATCCACTCATATCTTTAAAATAATTATGCAACACCAGGGAAAGAGTGTAAGGTTCTTCACCCGTAGAACAACCTGCCGACCAGGCTGTAATTTTCTTTTTTATCATTTTTTTTTTGCCATTTCTTCCAGGCGGGGAAGGTAGTGATTCTCCAGGTAATCAAAATGATGTTTTTCCCGAAAAAAGCTGGTTACATTAGTAGTAATGCAGTTAAACATTATATTAACTTCTTCCGGGCTGTTTTTTAGATACTGCAAATACCTTGTGTATGTAGTAAAACCCAGTTCTTTCAAGCGTCTGGATAACCTGGAAACTACCAGCGACTTTTTGTTTTCTTTCAAGTTGACCCCGATAGAGTCGTAGATTATTCGGCGGATCATTTCAAATTCTTCCGGGGTTAAATCACTGCCCTTGTCTATTGCCGTCACCCTGCATCACCACTTTTCGCATAATCATACTGGTAATCACAGTTGTTTTGTTTGGACATGCGGAATAAAGCTACTGTATCCAGAATCAATGAAACCTTGCCATCTCCCAATATGGTAGCTCCGGCAATTCCCTCGGCCTGTTCCAGCTGATCCTTGATACTTTTAATTACCACCTGTTCCTGGCCGATTATTTCATCTACCAGCAGGGCCATCTTTTTGTGTCCTTCCTGGAGTATAACCAGTATCCCCTCGGAAGGAGATGCAAATTCCGGTTTCAATTTAAATAACTGGTAAAGTGCGGCAACAGGAATATATTCCCGGCGCAGATGCAGCACCAGCCCTTTTCCGGCTGCCTGCCGGACACTTTCAGGTTCTGCTTTAATAAACTCCGTTATGCCGCTTAAGGGTATAATCAAACGTTCTTCCCCTACCCGCACCATCATGCCGTCTATAATAGCCTGCGTCAGGGGAAGTTTGATTTTAAAGGTAGTTCCTGCACCTTTTTCGGATGAAACTTCGATATCACCGCTCATTTTTTTCAGGTTATCCATGACTACATCCAGGCCTACTCCCCTTCCGGATCTTTCCGTGACTTCCCCGGCCGTAGAAAAACCGGGAACAAAAATCAAGCGCTGGATTTCTTCTTCGCTTAATCTGTCCCCGGAGTTAACAATTCCCCTTTCCAGCGCTTTTTCCCATACAGCTTCACAATCTATACCCTTGCCATCGTCACTTATTTCAATTACTATGCTTCCTTCCCGGTGGTAAGCGTTGAGATGGATGTTTCCAGAAGCATCTTTGCCTTTTCTTCTTCTTTCTTGCGGAGTTTCCAGGCCATGGTCTACAGCGTTGCGCAGCAGATGTTTCAGGGGATCTGCTACATCTTCTATTACTTTTTTGTCCAGCTCTGTATCTTTGCCCCCCACCACCATTTCAACTTCCTTGCCTGTCTCTTCAGTCATATCCCGCACCAGCCGCTGCATTCTCAGGAAAGTGCTTCCTATAGGAATCATGCTGGTTTTCATTACATCTTCTTGCAATCGCCGGATTATCTTATCCGTCTCCTGGAAAGCGTTCTCTATTTCCCCGTGCAGGATACGGGAATTGTCCGACAGCCTGTAAACCAGCGACTTGATACTGGACTGTGCTATTAAAAGTTCGGCAATATTGTTGAGAATATTATCAAGTTTTTGTGAATCTACACGAATGGTATCCGACTTGCCTCGTATATCTTCCTGTTTCTGCAGTACCTTCTCCACCTGCCCGCTGCACAGCTTGCCCTCTTCTACAAGCATTTCACCAATTCTTTTCTGTTTCTGCAGTACCGTTTCTATATCTTCCGGGGAAACCAGGCCTCTCTCTACCAGTAGTTCTCCCACTTTTTTATCATCTTTAAACCATAAATCCGCTTCCCCGGTTATATCTTCTATTAGAATCTTGCTGTTTTCCGGGACCAGCGCAAACAAGCTTTCCAGGTCCTGTTTTGTTTTTCGTGTTTCCATAAATAGCGTCCAGTAAATATGCAAGCAGGTAGGATCCAGGTCTTCCAACGCAGGAAGGTCAGACATGTTTGCATAACTTTCCAAAATTTTTCCCACTTCTTCAAGCTCAACCATGAACATAAGAGGATCCAGGCCTGCTTTTAGGGCAGAAGAAGCAATATTTATTTCTATTCTAAAATACCGGTTTTGAACATCAGTCTTTTTCTCTGGTGAAGGAAAAGCTGCAGGGCCTGTTTCATGCTCAAAAATCTCTAATCCTTTGTCTAAATCTATATCTGAAACCTCAACCCCTTCAACTTCGGATATGCCCTGCAGCTTTTCCTTCACCACAGAGTAGTCCAGGTTTTCTCCTGAAACCAGTATATAAAAATCTTCTTCTACTTTCTCCTCCTCCAGCTCATCTGCCCGGGGTGATATTTCAATTATTTCTACTACTTCAGATAAAGCTTTAACCACCATATAAGCCCGGACGGACTTCATCATACAGTCTTTTCTTAACTTAACCTGCACCCGGCAGATACCTTTACCTTCATTGTTTGCATTATTTATATACTCCCTGTTAAAACCACGCACCAGCCCGGCAATACCCGTTTCCCCGTATTCTTCCATGTCGGGGCTTTCTTCTACCGGTTCATCTCCTTTCTCATAGCTGTCCAGCTTATTCAGCAGTTTTTGTGCCTGCTCCAGGAAGTAGCTCTCTTCCAGTGCCTCGCTTTCCATAACCTGCTTCAACAAATCTACCCCGGAAAACAGAAGGTTCAATACTTCACGGCTTATCTGCGGTTGCTCCGACTGCCGAATCTCGTCCAGTATGTTTTCCAATCGATGGGCTACTTCCGAGATATTTTCCAGGCCCAAAATCCCCACTCCGCTTTTTACATTGTGAATAGTGCGGAAAATTGAATCTATCATTTCCTGGTCTAATGCACCTTTATCCACTTCCAGGAGCAATTCTTCCATACTTTGCAGGTTTTCTTTACACTCTTCTTTTACCACGCCATGCAACTCTTCATCGTTCATTTTTTAACACCCCCGGAGCATAATTTATACCACGCTGCTTTTACTCTCCAGACCCGGGGCAATTGTTAATTACCCCCTGAACAACCCTTTTCCAGGATATAGTCTCCACCGGAGATCTCTAAAACACGCCTGAGGTGATCACCCACATTAACCAGTCTTATATTTCGCCCCTGCAGAATTGTAGTTTTACAACAAGCAGACAGTAATAACTGCACCCCCGCTGCATCAATTTCTTCCAGATGGGTAGCATCCAGTATTATTTCCTCCTCAAGCGGCTGCTGTTGCAGGTATTCCAGCAAATCCCGCCTTACTTGTTCCACATTACTAATGGTCAACTCTTTACCCAGGTAGTACAAATGCCTTCCTCCTAAACTCAATTATTTTTTCTCATTACAATTTTTCAATTTATTCTGACCCGAGTAACTACTTTATTTTTTAATATACTACCAAGATAAGAGGACGGCTGCCATGGGAAGGTTACCCATAATTACTATTTGTATTTCCCCATCTTTAAGCTAACCGGGCCCAACGCTGTTCAAAAAGAAACACGAGGATTACTTTTTCATAAAAAAAAGTGCCTGATAATCTGGCACTTTTCCCCGTCACTCTATATTATTTTTTGTTCTCCATCTCTATATACCCGGGCTGATTGTTTGCTTGCAAAAACTGCACACCGACACTAAACCATTCGCCGGGGCAGCAGTTACACTTCACTCTCTTCTCGCTTGGCTCAACTGGGTGCTTAAAATAATCACTAACTATCCAGATTCATCAACAGGCGTGCTATCTCCCTTAATTCCTTGTCCGTCTGCAACTCCAGTTTTTCTTTAACATTCTCCCGGTGCCGGTCGACCGTCTTAACACTGAGGTGGAGTGCATCAGCTATTTCCGTACGGTCCCAATCTTCCGCCAGGAGCTGCAACACCTCCTTTTCCCTGCCGGTGAGCCGGGAATAAAAATCCATCTTATTTGAATCGGGGCTGCTGCTTCGCAGGTACTCGTCTACAATTGTCCGGGAAACAGCCGGGCTAAAAAAAACTTCTTCTCTTTCTGCAGCTCTTAAAGCCATGGCCAGCTCTTCGTAAGCCGAGCTTTTAAGAACATAACCGTAAACACCTGCCTGAAGTGCTCTATAAACATAAATATCTTCCATCAGCATGGAAAGAATTATCACCTTTACACCGGGATAGTTTTTCGTTAACAGGCTTGTGGCCTCCAGTCCATTTAATTCAGGCATGGCCAGGTCCATAATAACTACATCCGGTTCCAGTTCCGCAACAAGTTCCACTACCTCCTTGCCGCTGCCCGCTTCTCCAATCACCTCTACTTCCAGCTTTTTTTCTAAAAGTTCCTTCAAACCCTGGCGGAATATAATATGATCGTCGGCCAGTACAACTTTCAATTATTCACCTCCTGTTTTCAGTTCTTCCGGCTGGTTTACAAGCGGCACGGTAATATAGACCCCTGTTCCCCTGCCGGGGCGAGATCGCACCCTTACCTGCCCCCCTACCATGTTTATCCTTTCCTGAATGCCTATAATACCTACCTGCTCGGGGGAAGTCTTTAATTTCCCCGGGGAAAAGCCTATCCCGTCATCAATTACCCTGACCCTTATACACCATTCATTCTTTTTCATTTCTATTTTTACCTTCTCCGCCCGGGCATGGCGACCTGCGTTGGTCAGGGCCTCCTGGATACATCGGTATAAAGCTGTTTCTACCGCCAGGGAGAAACGCCTGAAAAAACCCTTTTGAATTACCCGGGTTTCTATGCCGGTGCGCCGGCTAAAACCACTGGACATATGAGATATAGCAGAATATAAGCCAATTTCATCAAGGGCGGGAGGGCGCAGTGAACTAGATTGCCTGCGTACAAACTGCAGGCTGGAATCTACCAGGTTTATATTTTCTTCGAGTTTAGCCTTGACTTGTTTCATGCTTGCAGGAATTTCATCGTGAAGCATCTGGAAATTTAACTTCACCAGGGTTAAATTTTGCCCCAGTTCGTCGTGCAGCTCACGGGACAGCCTTACACTCTCTTCCTCCCGGGCTTTTAGCATCCTATCCGAGAGAGCCTTTACTTTCTCGTATTGTTTTTTTAACTGCTGGTTTGCCTGTTCCAGTTCCTGTTCTACCTCCTTTCGCCTGGTAATATCCCGTATACTTTCAATGACACCGGTTACATTTCCCGAGCTGTCGCGCAACGGAACAGCGCAAAACCATATATATGCACCCTTCCAGCCAAAAAGCGCCGGAGCCCATACTTCAGCATATATCTTTTCCCCTTCTTCCTGCATAAAATCATAACTGCTGCTCCACTGTTCTTTGAGCTTTTCCGGGTTTAGCACAATATCCAGCAATATAGGCCGCTTTTCACCATAAAAGGGCAGGGCATATTCAAAATCGCATTTACCAATTATATCCTCTTTAAACACCCCCGTCATCTCTTCTATTGCCCTGTTCCAGGCAATAACTTTTCTCTGGTTATCAATGACCACGATAGCATCAGGGAAGAATTCAATAATTTGATCCAGGCGCCGTTTGGCGTCCTGAAACTCCTCTTCGGCGCGCTTGCGCTCGGTGATATCCACCCCCAGGGCTATACTCCCTACAGTATGCCCCCCTTTTTTCAGATTGTTTGAATGCCAGTAAATAGTGCGGTAAGTGCCGTCTTTTCTCCTGATTTGTGTTTCAAAACCCACTACTCTTTCCCCCTGGTCCAAGATACTTCTTACTTTTCCCAGGATTCGTTTACGGTATTCAGCTTCCGGGTACAGCCATTCCCATATCAGGTCGTGGCCCACCACCTCTTCCACAGTGTAGCCGCTTATCTGCTCCGCGGCCTTGTTCCATAACGTAACATTACCGTTCTCGTCCAGCATGTTTATCCATATAGCCGCTGTGTCCAGCATTTGGTACTGGAAGTTCAAAAGTTCGGAAAGTCTTTCTTTTTCCTTTTGGAGCTCTTCTTCCATCCGTCTGCGGCCCCTAAAAACCTTCATCAACCTGATGCGGTTGTAACCCTGGGCGGCAATAAAATGGGCCATTTTTTTATAAAGATTCATGGCATGGTTAACCTCATTCATAGACAGCCGCGGCACTTTCTCCAGGGCCCGGATATAATCTTTCTCCTCAAAGCCGAACTTGTGTGCCTGCTGCCGGAAAAAATTATAGTCTATATCTTCGCCTTCCAGGAAAAACTGGCCCATAAACACACTGCCCAGGTGCTTATTGTCTACCACCACAGGAGTAGCAACATCCCATATATTGTTTTTACACTTGTACATCTTGAACTCTCCAGGGGGAACCCCGGAGGAGAGAAAGGTATCACTTTCAATACAGTTTTTACGTGTTTCCGGGTTTGCCCGGTGAAAACCGGTACATATCTCCTGCCAGCCCACCCCAGCCAGCACCTTGCCCCGGCGGTCAATAATGGAAACCGGTAATCCGGTTAACTGGAAGTAGTCCTCCAGCATTGGTTGTACAGCACGGGAGTCAATAATATATTCCAGCTCCAGTTCTTCTTCACCAGTGGTACATTGGGGCAGTCCCGGGTCTCCTAAATCTTTTTCCCCTTTATCCTTTTCAGTCATCAAACAACCATCGCTGGAAATCTCCCGAAACACAGCAGCAATATAACCGGGCCTGTCGCTATAAATAGTTATTTCATAGCAGCGGCCTGTAGAGCAATGAATCTTTTTCAGGCGGAGAATCTCGCCGGAGAAAGTCCTTTTTAAAGATTTAGTCTCCTCAAGAGAAAATACTTCAAAATATTTTAACAACCCGCTCACCCTGGCACCAACCAGTTCTTCCCTGGACAACTCCAGCAACGTTTGAAAAGCCCGGTTTGCATCACAGAGCACGTAATCCACGGGTTTCCCTTTTTCATCCGTTACTACCTGGAAGTACGCAAAGGGATCAGGCATCCACTCCAAAATAGAGCTTAAGTGTCTGCCTTCTATTTCCAATATTTCCCCTCCCTTAAAGTTGCGCAAGGGTTGGACGACAGGCTTATCTTGCCGGTCAACAGTAAGTACCTGAATTTAATGCTTTAATGCTACTTTTTTAGACATTATTTTTATTTATGTTTATAATTAATACAGTATATAGTATATAATATATTATACTATATAAAAAATTTTTTATACACAGTTTAAATTAAAAAATTACCCCAATTCGCAATAAATTATAAAATATTTCCTTTTATTATATATCAAGATTCCCGGTTAAAAGGTGGGGAGCCAGGATGACATTACGCAATAGAATAGCTTTGATTTTTAAAAAAACAGGTATACAAGGGTGCCTGCTGGTAGCCGGCGCCCTTTTTTTAGTATTCTCCCCCTGGATATTTTCCATTATTTTGGTAGGACTGGCAGGGATGATACTGGTAGCAGCTGCTACCCTTAAATGGGGATTAAAAGGGGGGATAATCTTTTCCCTTTGGGCCTCGGGATCGGTTTTTGTATCCCTGGGGATAACCGGCGGAAATTTATCCAACGTCCTGGTTTCCATATCGCTGTATTTTATTCTGGCCGGGCTGCTGGGTTACAGCATAGATACCATCCGCAAGCAGCAGCGCCAAATGTTGGCCAGCCAAAAGTACTACGAAGGGCTGTTGCATTCAACCTTCACCCCTCTTTTTGTAGTTAACCACAGCCTGCTGGTTGTTTATTTTAACCGGCAGATGGGAAACTGGTTAAACTCGTTGGGGGTCTCTCACCCTGTACCAGGGTCTCCTGTTGATAAATCTTTTCCTTTCCTGGACAAGCATGAACTTATTTATTACCGGCAGGTTTTTGAAACCGGTAAGCCCGTAAATTCGGAAGAAATTCTGGTGATCGGGGGACTTAAACGCTACATGGAATTTACACGATCCCCAGTCTTTGATGAAGAAAACAAAACAGATTATGTTATAACCGCTATCCGTGATATTACAGAAGCCAGGCAAGCCAGGGAAGAACTGGAAAACAAGACCGAAGAATACGAAAAAGTTTTTAACAGTACCCAGTCAGCCATGTTCCTGGTAGAAGTAAACGATGATAACCATTTTCAATATATACGAAACAACCTGGCTCACCAGGAGGCCACGGGCATTACCCCGGAAAAAATACGGGGCAAAACCCCCTGCGAACTACTGGGAGAAGAAACCGGTGCCCGGGTAGCTGACCGGTACCGCCGGTGCGTGCAAACGGCAGCTCCCTTTTCTTACGAAGAAACTCTCCCGCTTCCGGAGGGAGAAAAAAACTGGTACACTACCCTCACGCCGGTCTTCAACCAGGACCAAAAGGTAACCAATATAGTGGGCTCTGCCCAGGACATTACCGAACGTAAAAAATCTGATAAAATTTTAAGCCAATTGTTAAGAGATCAGGAGATACTTCTGCATAATATTGATATCCAGATCTGGTACCTGATAGATGCTGAAACCTATGGAACTGTAAACCAGGCACGCGCCGACTTCTTGGGATTAGAAAGAAAAGAACTGCAACACCGGAACCTGTTTGAGGTGTCAAAAACCAGGGAAAAAGTAGACGAGTGCATATCCGGAAACCGGGAAGCTTTTGCTACAAAACGCCAGGCACGCAGTGAAGAGTGGGCAGTTAGCGGAAAAGGAGAACACCGGCTGCTTTACATTACCAAAACACCCAAGTTAGATGAACGGGAAAACGTGGAATACGTGGTTTGTGCCGCTCAAGATATAACCGAATACCATAATATTTTAACCGCGCTCAGAAATAATGAGCAGAAATTCCGTTCCATGGTGGAAACAGCCAAAACCGTGGCGCTGGTTATTACAGACCTGGATTCGATAATACAGGAATTTAGCCCGGGAGCTGAAGAAATTTTTGGCTACCGTAAAAAAGAAATCCTGGGAAGACACGTATCTCCCCTGCATTGCCCCGAAGAAGTTGAACTCTTTTCTTCCTATGTCAACCACCTGCACCGGAACAAAGCAGGCTTTACTACAGAAACAAAACTGGTTAGAAAATCGGGGGAAACATTTCCCGCCCTATTTACCCTGCAGCCGCTGCTGGATGCAGAAGGAAATGTTTCCGGCACCCTGGGCATAACAGTGGATATATCTCAGTTAAAA
>Ga0207421_10003047_pt1 | contig 20272 bp, 24 predicted proteins | sample SodLakKL_010_SED_4_FD_187542 | JGI IMG/M metagenome (GOLD analysis project Ga0207421, IMG submission 187542) | Alkaline sediment microbial communities from Lake Tanatar, Kulunda Steppe, Russia - 8KL_010_SED (SPAdes) (version 2) | ecosystem: Environmental > Aquatic > Non-marine Saline and... | reverse complement strand
GTTGATCTCGTCCAAACAGCCGCTGAGGCGGTCGTTTTCGGGCATAGATCACTTTGAAAACGCACCGCCTCACCTTTCAATCCTTATCTGAACACCGCCGACAGCACACGTCGAGTTTATAAGTATCGTACTACGCGCCATCCGGTGGGGAATAGATATATCGTCGGCCCACCGACTCAGCAGACCGAGCGCACACGCCGCGTCCCGTCCCCCCAGTCGCCGCTGATAAACCCGTCCTCGATCGCCTCGGCGACGTGGGCAACCTCGTCGGGGCCGCCGGCGGCCGCGACGCTCCCGACGGAGTCGGGGTCGAAATCGACGTCGAGCGCGCGGTAGACGGGCGCAAGGACGGTCGCGGCCGCCGTCGCGTCCACCTCGGTGACGATCACGCAGCCGGCGACGAGCGCCGCGTCACGGCGAACGCGTTGGGCGATACCGGCGACCTTCCCGCCGTCGACCGCGCGGAGCGAGTGTGCACCCGGACAGAACGAGGCGTCCGGCTCGCCGCGCTCGACGCGTGCACCGACGTCGCGGAGCGCCCCCCGGACGGTCCGGGTCGCCGTCGCGTACCGATCGTCGATCCCCCGTCGGGCGTTCTCCGCGGGCACGGCGACGCCGAAGGCGAGGACGGAGCCGGTGTAGGCGACCGCCCGTCCGCCGACCGACCGTTCGACCGGTTGGTAGCCGTGATCGACGGCGACCCGCCGGGCCCGCTCGTAGCCCGTCGCGGCCGCATCCCGTCGGCCGAAGGCGACGTGGCGATGGGGCGTCCAGACGCGGACCGACGGGACCCCGTCGTCGGCCGCACGGTCGAGAAGCGCCGCCGTGAGCCGTCGGTCGGCCGCGGGCGACTCCCCACGTCCCCGGAGGACATCCATGGTGGAGGTGAAACCGCCGGCGATCAAGGCTCTTGCGGACGGAGGGACCTCGCCGATCGCTCGGGTGGACGACGGAGGATCAGGCGGAAGGTCGGGACTCGGGCAGGATCGGTGTGCCACAGGCGTCCGACGTAAACGTTTTGCCCGCCCTGAGAGTCGATTACGTATCGATGAGCAACCTCGCCGCGTTACCCGTCAGCGCATACCTCCTCGCCTGCATACTCGCGGGTATCGTGGCGCTCTGGGTCGCACGGGACGCGTGGCTTGAGCGCGGCGAACCAGGCGGGACGGAGGTCGCGTTCTACCTCGGGGCGGCCGGGGCGATCTCGTTGCTCTATGCGGGGCGTATCGCCGCATCGTCCGCCGACTGGATGACGATCTCGTTGCAGTTGGCCACGCCGCTCGTCGCCGCGATGCCGATCCTCTGGGTCAGCTTCGCGTTCGCCTACGGTGGCTATGACGGGTGGCGGACCGAGCGGCGGATCGTCGCGCTCGCGACACCGGCGGTGATCTGGGTGCTGCTCGCGTGGTCGAGCCGAACCCACGGGCTCGCCCGCCGCTCGTTCGAGCCCGTACAGGACGGCCCGTTCACGCTCTTAGAGCTCGGGCTCGGCCCAGCGGGACTGGCGTTCCTCCTCTACGCGTACGCGCTGTATGCGATCGGCGTGTTGGTCGTCCTCGACGTGTACTACCGGATCGGCAACCGCTATCGGCTCCAGACGTTTCTGTTGCTGCTCGGAACGCTGTTCCCGCTCATCGCCGGGTTCGCGACCGTCTTCGACGTCGGGAGCTTCGGCTTCCTCGATTGGACCCCGACCGCGTTCGTGCTCCACGGAGTCTTCCTCTACGGGACCGTCTTCTGGCTCGGCACCCTCGATGCGACGATCGCCGCCCGCGACACCGCCGTCGAGGTGATGCAGGACCCGGTCATCGTCGCCGGCTCGGACGGGCGGATCCGCGATCTCAACCCCGCCGCCGAACGGTTGCTCCCCGAGGAGATCGACGAGGCGACCGTCTCCGAACTGCTCCCCCCGCTCGAATCCGGACAGCGCCACCCGATCGAGGTCGGCGGCCGATACTTCGATGTCCAGGAGGACCCGATCCGGGACCCGCGGGGTGCCGACCGGGGACACGTCTTCCTGTTGCGCGACGTGACGGCGCGCGAGCGACGCCAGGAGGAGCTCGAACGTCGCGAGGAACAGCTCGAACGCCAAAACGAGCGGTTGGAGGGCTTCGCCGGGGTTGTCAGCCACGACCTCCGAAACCCGCTCGCGGCCGCGACCGCCGCCGTCGAGCTCGCGAGATATCGCCCCGAGGACGCGGCCGAGCCGCTCGAACGGGCGGCTGAGGCACATAAGCGGATGGACGAGATGATAGACGGGTTGCTCTCGCTCGCGACGGCGGGGAAGGCGGTAGACACCTTCGAGGACGTGGCCGTGGACCCGGCCGTTCGAACCGTCTGGTCCCAGCTTGAGACCGCCGATGCGACCCTCGCCGTTGAGGGGGATGCGACGGTCAAAGCCGACCCGGACCGGCTCCAACAGCTCCTCATGAACCTGTTCCGAAACGCCGTCGAGCACGGGGGCGAGGGCGTCTCGGTTCGGGTCGCGGTCGAACGCCTCAACGGGACGGTCCGGATCGCCGTCGAGGACGACGGGCCGGGGATCCCAGCGGACGAGCGGACGCGCGTCTTCGAGCGGGGAGTCTCACTCGGCGGCGGCACGGGCCTCGGGCTCGCCATCGTCGGCGACATCGTCGAGGCACACGGTTGGTCGGTCGCCGCCGAGGACGCCGCGGGCGGCGGGGCCCGGTTCGTCATCGACGACATCGTTGCCGCGAGGGGCGACGACGAGGCGGCCGACCCGCCCTCAGGGAGGACTGAAGTAACCGATCCACCATCCGAAGGGGACCCTGAAGTGACGGACGCACCCGCCGGGACGGATCCGACGTGACGACTACAGTCACGCTTCCGGCGGCGATCGTCGGCCGCTACCGACGGTTTTCCCGCTTCAACTCGCCGTACCCGGCACACGACGCGGGTCACGCGATCGACCTCTATCCGGGCGACGGTCGCGGGCGTTCACCGGTTGCGGGGACCGTGCGTGCGGTCCGGACCGTCGGCTGTCCGGATCGGCGCTATGCCGCTTCGACGGATCACGTGATCGTCGTCGACCTCGACCCGGCATACTGCGCGAGGATCGGTGCGGAACCCGGCACGACCGCCCGGATGCTCCACGTGGTGCCGACGGTGGAGCCGGGCGAGCACGTCGCCGTCGGCGACGACCTCGGGCCGACGACGCGCTCGGGGTTTTTCGGCCGGTGGGTCGCCGACCACGTCCACCTCGGCTTTCGGCCGCCGGGGGCGAACCCGCTCCGGGCCAGCGGGTCACTCCCGTTGAACGTCGACGTCGACGTCGATCCCGTCGCGTGGGACGGGACGGGGACGGTCGTCGAACGCGGCCCGTCCCACGTCGTCCTCGACCGCCCGCAGCGGCCACCCGGCACCGCGGGACGGTTCGCCGCGCTGGCGAGCGACGACGGGATCCCCCTCGACGGGGGGCTCACCCACTATGCGGGCGGGGGTACATTTATCAACGAAAGGGCGTCCTCCGGCACGGACGACGGGCGGACGGAGCGCGTTCATACGACGGACACCGAGGGGGAGCGCGGCGAAATCTCCCTGTTGGGGACCCGGGTTGGCACCGAACGTGGACGGTGGATCGAATGGGCACCGGTGGAGGTGCTCGCGAACGGGGAGCGGATCGTCGGGCTCTCGCTTTTCGCCTCCCGGAGGGACTGGATCGGCGTAAAGCTCGTCTGCCCGGACCACACGTTCCGGATGGGGGCGGACGTGTCGGTATCGATCCGACCGACGACGGACCCGATCCGGCTCGGCGTCGGTCGCTAACGTGGGCACCCTCGTCCGGTCGTCGCCGTCGGGGCCTTTCGGAGCGTACAAACCCCTTCGCGATGAGCCCCCGGACATGCACGAGTCCGACCCGACCGAGGCCGAGCCGCTCGACGAGGAGGCCGTCTCGTTCATCCGGCGGCGGATCGAGGAGGAACACGGCTACCTCTCGTGGCTGAACACCCGCGTCGACGTGGCCGAGCGGGGCCGCATCGTGCTCTCCATCCCGTTCGAAGAGAAACTGACGAACGAGGACGGGCGCACGATCCACGGCGGGGTCGCCGCGACGCTCATCGACACCGCGGGCGGGATCGCCCAGCGGACCACGTTCGAGAACCCGCTCGCCGGCGGGGTCGCCACCGTGAACCTCAACACGAACTACCTCCGACCCGCGACCGGCGACCTCCGCGCGGAGGCCCACGTCGTCCGCGCGGGCGGCTCCATCGGCGTGAGCGACATGCGGGTGACGAGCACCGACGGCGACGGGACGACCACCGTCGTCGTCGGACAGGGCTCCTTCCGGCTGTTTCGTGGGTGAACCGTCGAGACGGGGGTGCACGGGAAAACTGTTAATCCCCACGTAGACGAGTGCTAGTTCATGACAGGGTCGGAGAACGGAACGGCGAATCGGTGGGACAGCGACGCGTACGACGGCGGGCACTCTTTCGTTTTCGAATATGGGGAGGACGTCGTAGCGCTTCTCGAACCCCAAGCCGGTGAGCGGATCCTCGATCTCGGCTGTGGGACGGGACACCTCTCGGCCCGTATCGCGACGTCCGGGGCGGACGTCGTCGGGATCGACTCCTCTACCGAGATGATAGCGCAGGCGCGCGAGCGCTATCCGGACCCGGAGTTCATCGACGCCGATGCACGATCGGTCGCCTTCGAGGAGCCGTTCGACGCCGTGTTCTCCAACGCGGCGCTCCATTGGATCCCCGAACAGGACGCCGTTCTCGAATCGGTCGCCGCCGCGCTCGTTCCGGGTGGGCGGTTCGTGGCGGAGCTCGGCGGTGCCGGAAACGTCGCCGCGATCGTCGAGGCCGTCCGTGAGGTCGCCGCGGACGGCGGGTACGAGGTCACGAGCCCGTGGTATTTCCCGACGATCGGGGAGTATGCAGGGAGGATGGAGTCGCACGGCCTCGAAACCCGATATGCCTCGCTTTTCGATCGGCCGACCGAACTCGAGGACGGGGCGAACGGGCTCGCGAATTGGCTCGATATGTTCGGGGATAGCCTGCTCGCGCCGATCCCGGAGCGCGAACGGCCCGAACTCATCGACGCGGTCGAGGATCGACTCCGTGAGGACCACTACCGGGAGGGGACGTGGATCGCGGACTACCGACGGTTGCGGGTCGTGGCGGTGAAGACAGGGATGTCGAGTGGGGAGTCAGTGGGTACGTGACCGGCGTGGTCACCGTGAGACCGCCGCGGGGCGGCCGTCGACCGCCAGCGCGACGTACGGAACGGTGAAGCCGACGACGAACCCGATGAGGTGCGCGTAGATGTTGCTGCCGAACGGGACGAAGACGAGCGACCCGACCACGCCGGCAAACGCGACGCTCCCGGCGGTCACGTAGAGCAGTTCACGCGACGGCTGGAGGTCGAGTCCGCCGATACGGGGCCGTCCGACGGTCCGCCGGAGGGCGACGGCGGCGACGACGGCCGAGATCCCGAAGAGGGCGGCGACGATGGGCAGCGGCGGGAAATAGAAGATGCCGCCCGGGGCGAGAAAGACGACCGCGAGGGCCCCGAGGGCGACGACGATCGACCACCGCGCGTCGACCCCGATGGCGTCCCGGTTCGTGTGGTCACCGCTTCGGGTATCCGCGGGATCCGTCGCGGGTCGCTCGCGGGACAGCGCGGCGAACCAGACGACGAGGAGGTAGCCGAGCAGCGCCCCGTTGATGTCCGAGAAGCCCGCAGCCGGGGCGTTCGTCACCGTGCCGAGGACGGAAAGCGTCGCCCACGCCGAAAGCAGCGGGACGACGGTGAGGTAGACGATCATCGAATAGAGCAGCCGTCGTCGCCATCCGGCGATCACCGAGAGGGGGTAGGCGACCCCGATGAGCAGCCAGTAGTTCACGACGTTGTCGACGAGGTGGGTATCCGAGGTGTGGACGAAACTGGAGGCGAACGCCGTCCACAGCGTCGTCCGGCTCTCGAGGACGCCGTCGGCGGCGAGCGAGAACCGCCACGCCTCCGTCCCGGGGAGGACCGAAAGCGTCACCAGCAACAACGGGATCGGAACCGCGGCGAGAAAGAGGTCGAGCGGCGGCCGGGAGGCGACGGCCGTGGCCACGCTTCTGACGAGTCCACGAACGGTGGGGCCGTCAGCGTCGCCCGCGGCGGCCTCGTCGCCGGTCATACCACGGATATGGGCGGAACGATTATAGCCGTTGCCCGGCAGGGAAGCGCCACGATCCGCCCCGGCCCCGGCCCCGGCGTCTATGCCCGGGAAGCCCGGACGGCGGTGAGCGCGGCGCTGAAGTCGTCGTCGGTGATCCCCACCTCGTCGACGTGGTCGTTCGCCGCCTCGCCGTGTTCGTCGGCGACACGCTCTATCGCCTGCAGCGCCGCCTCGCGGCAGATGGAGGCGATCTCCGCGCCCGAGAAGCCTTCCGTTTCGTCGGCCAGCCGGTCGAGGTCCACGTCGTCCACGAGCGGTTTCCCCTCGGTGTGAACTTCAAACACCTTCCGGCGGGCGTCGCGGTCGGGTTCGGGAACCGCCACGTGTGTCTCCAGCCGCCCCGGCCTGAGCAGGGCGGGATCGAGCGCATTCCGGCGGTTCGTCGCCGCGAGCACGACGAGGTTCGGGTTGTCGCTCGCGCGGTCCAGCTCCGTCAACAGCTGTGAGACGACCCGCTCGCCGACGCCGGAGTCGCCACCGCCGGGCCCGTCCCGGTCGGCGGCGACCGCGTCGATCTCGTCGAAGAAGACGATCGCGGGGGCCGCCTGTCGGGCCCGATCAAAGAGGTCCCGGACGGCCTTTTCGGACTCGCCGACGTAGCGGTCGAGCAGCTCCGGGCCGGCGACCTCAATGAAGTTGACCCCGCTCTCGCCGGCGATCGCCCGGGCGAGAAGCGTCTTGCCCGTCCCCGGCGGGCCGTGGAGCAGGACGCCCGTCGGCGGGGCCGCGTTGGCCGCCTCGAAAAGCGGGGCATACGTGAGCGGCCACGTCACCGCCCGGTCGAGTTTCTCCTTTGCGTCCTCCAACCCGCCGACGTCCCCGAAGTTCGTCGTCGGCTGTTCGGCGACGTACTCGCGCATCGCGCTCGGCTCGACGGAGGCGTGGGCCGCCTCGAAGTCCGCCTTGCCGACCGTCACCTCCGTGAGGGCGGTCGAATCGCTCGCGCGTGCGCGCCGCAACGCGATCATCGCCGCCTCCTGTGCGAGCCCCTCGATGTCGGCCCCGACGAAGCCGTGGGTCCGGGAGGCGATCCGGTCGAGGTCCACGTCGTCCGCGAGCGGCATCCGACGGGTGTGGACGTCGAGGATCTGCCGGCGACCGGTCTCGCCAGGGACGCCGATCTCGATCTCGCGGTCGAACCGCCCGCCACGCCGGAGCGCCGGATCGAGGCTGTCGACGCGGTTGGTCGCCCCGATGACGATCACGTCGCCGCGGGCGTCGAGGCCGTCCATGAGCGAGAGCAGCTGGCCGACGACGCGGTTCTCCACGTCGCCGCCGTCGTCGCGCTTGCCGGCTATCGAGTCGATCTCATCGAAGAAGACGATCGCGGGTGCCTGCTCGCTCGCCCGCTCGAAGACGTCGCGGAGCCGCTCCTCGCTTTCCCCCTTATATTTCGACATGATCTCGGGGCCGTCGATGGTGATGAACGTCGCATCCACCTCGTTGGCGACGGCGCGCGCAATGAGCGTCTTGCCCGTCCCCGGCGGGCCGTACAGCAGGACCCCCTTCGGCGGGTCGATCCCGAGCCGGGTGAACACCTCGGGCTCCGAAAGCGGGAGTTCGATCGTCTCACGGACCAGCTCGAGCTCCTCGTCGAGCCCGCCGATGTCCTCGTAGGTCGCGCCCGCTGTGTGTTCCGCCGGAGGGTCGACGTCGCCGTCGGCGCTCGAACCGGCCGACGGGGCGCGCCGATCGCTCGACCGCGACCCGTCAGCGCCCGAAGCGGAGCCGGCGGACCCGGAAGCCCCCGTCGCGCCGGACGACCCAGACCCCGCACGCGATGACGTTCCCTTCGAGGTGTCCGCCGCCGACCCCGAATCGTCCTCGCGATAGACGACGCGGACGTTCGTGCCGTCGACGATCCGAACCGTGCCGGACGGCTCACAGCCGGTGACGACGAACCGAAGCCCGCCGAGCCGTTCGACATGAACCGCCTCGCCGCGCGTGATGGGCCGGTCGCGGAGGTCGCGGGTGAGCGCCCGCTTGACGGCCTCACGGCTCACGTCGACGGATGCCAGCCGGGCGGGCGCCGCGAACGTGACCCGCCTCGCGTCCGCGACATCGATGGGGACCACGTCGACCGTATCGCCGACCTTCACGCCGGCGTTCGCGCGCGTATCCGCATCGATGAGCACCGAACCGTCATGCGCGTCGGGGCCGCCGGGCCACACCTTCGCGACCGTCGTCCGTTCGCCGTCGATCCGAACCGTGTCGCCGCTGAGGAGGCCGAGCCGTCGTCGGGCGGATTCGGGGAGCCGGGCGATACCGCGTCCCGCGTCCCGCTTTTCGGCTGCACGAACCGTGAGCCGGACGCCAGGGGTATCGTTCATAGCTACCGTAGCGGCGCGTCACCCTTTACCCTTGCCCGATCCGTCGACCCCGGAGGGTCGCGCCGCGCCGCTCGCGTGAAAACAGCGACAACGGTTTTACCGCCGGCATGGTATCAAGACACATGGTCACGGCGACGGAACGGGACGGGATGACGTGGTACGCCTGTGAGGCGTGTGCCCTCCTGTTCGCCGATCGGGAGGAGGCAGAGACGCACGAGGAGTCGTGTGAGGGCGACGACCCGGACTATCTGCAGTGAAACGAGGAGGTGGTGAGGTTAAAAGGAGTTATTTCTCGACGTGTGCGTCGCGGATCCGCTCGGCATGCTCGGGGGACTCCGCGAGCTCCCAGCGCACCTTCGCCGCGTCGCCGTAGGCGACCGCCTCCTTCAGTTCGTCGCGGAGGACCCCGGTTCCGAACCCGAGGGTGTCGCCGCCGGCGTCCCCGAGTTCGTAACACGCGTAGCGGTCGGGAGCACTCGCGGCGGTGCGCCGGTCGAGCTTGCGCCACGGCTTCCGGAAGCTCATCGGTGAGCGTCGAGGCCGTCCTCGGGCGGTTCGCGTATCTCGTAGCTCGCCTCCTGCCACTCGTCCTCGACGAAGACGAACACGCGGCCGCCGGCGACCTCGGGGTCGGCGACGACGCGGTTTCGTTGCCCGTCGCGCGCGACGACGACGCCGGGGAAGACCTCCTCACGCTCGCCGTCGTCGAGGATCACGCGCCCGACTCCGGAGTCGCGAAGGATCTCGTCGTCCGTCTTGTAGTCGTTTATATAGGTCATCACGCCCTCCGTCTCCGTCGGGTCGGTGACGAGCACGTGTGTCTCCTTTCCGGGACCGGTGACGAACGTCCCTTCGACCACCCCGGGGACGCCGCGGTACAGCGTCGTTCGCCCGTCGAGATACTCGACGACGACGCCCTCCTCGCGGAGTTCGATGCCGATCGACGTGGGGGGCACGTCGCCGTGTGCGTGCGTGGACATGGCGACATGTCCGTCGCGGGCGTTCAAAAGGGGTCCGTTCCGGGGAACGGTCGGTCCCGCCGTGGGGAGGGCCGTATTCGCCGTCGATAATCGCGTGGCTATATTTATACGTCGCCGTCGAGGAGGAGTGGACATGAAACGGACCCGGCGGGCCGTACTCGGTGTCGGTCTCGCCGCCGGACTCGCCGGCTGCCTGGGCGCGGAGGGCGTCCGCTACCCGAACGATGAGGACGCCGAAGCCGCCGTCGACTCGGTTGGGACGACCGGGGAGGACGCCGACCTCGACGCCGCGGTGGACGACGACCGCGACAACGATGCGCTCGCGGAGGCGACCCGCCGGGTCGTCGACGATACACACTGGTTCGCGACCGAGTACGAGGACGCGGTCGCGACCTACCTCGGTGCGGTCCGAGGGGTCGTCTCCGCGATCGAGGACCTTCGTGAGACCGTCGAGGCCGACGAATCCGTCGACACCGAACAGGTGGCCGATCTCGAAGCGGTGGGAATGGAGGCCGCCGAAATCGCCGGAGAGGCGCTCGAACCGCATTTCGCCCCGCGAGGCCGGATCGAGCGGCGAACCGAACAACACGTCGTTGATTTGGAGACGTTCGCGAGACGCGACGACATCGACCGCTTCCTGGAGGAGGTCGATCGCATGCAGTCCTCGTTCGACGGCATCGCGACCGACACCTACGTCCGGGAGCGGTTCTCGCGTGACCCGATACACAATCGCCTGCTCAACCGGCTGTTACACCCGCTCCCAAGCGGCGGCAGCGAACGGCGTTCGGTCCGCGAGGGGACCCTCATCGAACTGGCCCTCGCGAGCGAGGGGTTCGCCACCTACGCGAGGCTCCCGTACGACGAGGACGCGTTCTCCCGCGAGGAGCGCCCGCGGATCTACGGCGACCCGATCGACGGGGACCGGCGCGAGGAGATCCGCGCGCGGTTCGGCCCAGTCGTTCGGCCGACGGACCGGACGGCCGAACTCTTCGCCGTCTTCGCGGAGCGTCCGCAGCCGAACACCGACACTGATGAGGTCTTCGAGGGGTGGGCGGCGGACCTCGACGGCGTCCCCGTCTACGTACAGCGGTATCCGGACGCCGAAACCGCCGCTGACCACCTCGACGCGATAACCGTCGACGGCCGAACCGAGGATAACGAGCCGATCGACCCCGGCGTCGACCGGACGGAGGGGCCGGATGCGGCGACCCACTGGCACCGGATCTACCACCACGAGGCACAGGGGGAACGCTACGGCTTCGACGACCACGCCGGCGTCCAGTACGGCTACGTCGTCCGTGCCGGGGAGTTCATCCTCGCGACCGGGTTCTCCGGGGACGCATGGGAGGAGCGTGCCGGCTGGCAGGGGCGGCTCGCCGAGGGCTGGGTGGTGATCTGATGCGGATCGAAGGGACCGGTTTCCTCGTCGCGTGCTTCGCGGTCATCGGCCTCGGTGTCGGCGTCGTTGGCGTCGTCGCGACCGGCTGGGCTGAGGCCGCCTTCGCGACCGAAGCGGCCGGGGATGCGGAGCGGTTCGGGCCCATCTTCGTCGCCCAGCTCTATCTCGCCGTGACGGCGGCGGCGCTCATCGGGGCACCGGTCGTCGCGGGCGTTCTCGGGATACTCGTCGGGTCGCGGGCGTACAGCGGCCGGGAGGCCGCATCGACCTGTGGGATCGGCACCGGTGTCGGCGCGTTCGGCTACGGCCTGCTCGTGGTCGGGCTCATCGTTGGATCCCAAGGTGCGGCCGCCGAGCAGGCGTATGGCGTCTCCGATGCGTTCGGCGCGCTCGTCGCGACGACGGCTGGATCGGCCCTGGTCGGTGGGATAACCGGCGCACTCGGAGCGTGGGTCGGATGACGGGCGAAGAACGCGGGGAGCGGTCGAGGGCATCCCCGACGACGCGGATCACCCGGCGGCGACTGGCCGCGATCGCCGTTCCCGTCGCGCTCGCCGGCTGTTTCGAGGAGCCTGACCCCGCGGCCGAGGCCGGGGATCCGGGAGCCAACGGCGATCCGGACGCGGGCGAGGACGATCCGGCCGACGATGGAGTGGACGGGGACGACGAGGACGACGATGACGGAGACGTGGATGACGATGACGACGGGGGGAACGGCGACGATGGTGACGACGCCGACGACGGGGAACCCACCCCCGACCGCGTCGACCCGGGGGACGCGGGGGTCATCGTCACCGATGCGTCGGTGACGAACGTCTCCGAGCGCGGGAGCCGGACCACGATCACGGCGTCGCTCGAGGTTGAGAACACCGGCCGGTTCGAGTACGGAACCCTCGAATTCCGTGTTGATGCATATAAAACACGACCGAACGACCCGGACCGCGAGCCGGTTGGGTTCGAGTACGTCAGGACGAACTTCGGACCCGGCGACCGGTTCACGGGCGGGACGGAGACGATCACCGTGGATATTCAGATCCGAACCCGGGACGGGGCGATGCTGGCGGATCCGGACTGGTACGCGGTCGACGCCGCCGTTCGGCTGGCGGAGCCGATCAACGACTGAGTCACCCAAGCGGCCCGGCACACCCGGCCGAGACCGCCAACGCTTTGTGGCCGCTTGACGCCGTGCGTGTATGGAGGGACGGGCCGCCGCGCTCGGCGCGGGAACCGTACTGAACGCGCTGGCGACGGGCACCGGTGCCGCGTTCGGCATCGACGTCGAGACCCGTGCGTCCGTCGAACTCGACCCGGACGGACCGCCCGGGGAGGTCGACGGCTCGATCGTCGAGGTGCCGGACGCGGAGACGACGCTCATCGAGCGCTGCGTCGCGCTCGCGACCGAGCGATGGGGCGACGGCGAGGGCGGAACGGTCGTGACCGAAAGCGACGTGCCGCTCGCCGCCGGCCTCAAGAGTTCGAGCGCCGCCGCCAACGCGACCGTCCTCGCGACGTGTGCCGCGCTCGGGCTGACCGTGGGCGACGACCCGGCGAACCCAGACGTCGACGTCACCCGACTCGACGCCTGCCGGCTCGGCGTGCGCGCCGCCCGCGAGGCGGGCGTCACCGTCACCGGCGCGTTCGACGACGCGACCGCCTCGATGCTCGGTGGGGTGTGTCTCACCGACAACGGAAGCGACGAGCTCCGGTCGCGCGAGCCGGTTGAGTGGGACGTACTCGTCTGGACGCCACCCGAGCGCGCCTACAGCGCCGATGCGGACGTGGACCGCTGTGTGTCCGTCGCGCCGATGGCCGACCTCGTCGCCGACCTCGCCGCGGACGGCCGCTACGTCGAGGCGATGTCGGTGAACGGGCTGGCCTTCTCGGCCGCGCTCGGTTTCGACCCGGAGCCCGCCATTGAGGCGATGCCCGACGTCGCGGGCGTTTCGCTCTCCGGGACCGGCCCGAGCGTCGTCGCCGTCGCGGAGCCCGGAACCCCCGATCACGACCTCGACGCCGTCGCCGAGCGCTGGAGCGACCGACCCGGGACGCTTCGACGGACGGCGACGCGAAACGACGGCGCGCGGGTCATCGATGGACCCGCCGCCGACACGGAGACCACCAACTTATGAGCACTGACCAAGCCAACCCAGAGGAGATGACGCTCGACGAACTGCGCGCGGAGATCGAAGAGATCGATCGCGATATCGTCGAACTGATCGCCCGCCGAACATACGTCGCCGACACCGTCGCCGCGGTCAAAGCCGAACGGGACCTCCCGACCACCGACGAAGGCCAGGAGGAGCGGGTAATGGATCGGGCCGGCGAGAACGCCGAGCGATTCGATGTCGACGCCAACCTCGTGAAGGCGATCTTCCGGCTGCTTATCGAGTTGAACAAGGTGGAGCAGCGGGAGAGTCGGTAGCTCAATCGAGGCCGAGACTCAGTTTCAGCGCCTCGTCAACCTCGCGCATCGTCGGTCCGTCGAGTGAGCCGACGGCTGAGTGAATCCGTTCCGGAACCGAGACGGTTCGAATCTGGTCGAGCCGTATTGACGAATCTTTTTCGAGCGGTGACCCGCTCGCCTCGACGAACACCTCGAACGGATACTCACGGTAGGTTCCCGTGACGGGCGCGACGATGGTCGTACTGGCGTTCCGGTTTCCGATATCGTTTTGAACGACCACGGCCGGCCGCGTCTTCTTCATCTCGTGTCCTTCGGCGGGGTCGAGCCGAACAATAACCACGTCGCCCCGTCGTACGTCCGCGCCGTCACTCATCAAGGCGATCCCACGCTTCGTCGGAGGCTTCGCTCCACTCATCAGCGAGTGCCTCCGCGCTCTCGGAGGCCTCCCGATAGGCGGCTGCCAGCTCGTCGTCGTCCGGCCGGTCGGACTCTACCTCAACGACAGCGACGGTCACACGCTTGTTCGCATACTCGGTGCCGAGGTAGACACGACCTCGGTCGTCCGTCTCGTTCGTTTTGAGGTCTGTTGCCTCGACTTTCATCGAGGAACGGTACGGACCGGCGGCTGATATGTGTTGCCCACTATTACCCACGGATTCCCGTAGTGAATACAGAATATATGATGTATTTCAGCTACCTGAACAAGGTGGAGCAACGGGAGAGTCGGTGCGTATTCCGTACAGCCGGTGAGGACGTTCGAGCCGATGTCTCACCGCAGACCGGCTTACCGGCCGGCCGGTAGCCCGACCAGAGAGAACCGCCGGAACGTGGGGGCTTTTCAGGCGGCCCGGCGATCCCCTCGTATGGTCGACACAGACGTCGCCGTGTTGCGACAGAAGATCCACGGGTTGTCCGCGCCTGACCTCGCGGCAACGATCAGCGAGCGACATCCGGAGTTGGAGGTGGCGTTCGCGAGGACTCCCGACGAGGAACGGGAGCTGCTCGAAACCGCGCGGATCGCGGTCGGGTTCAGTATCGACGAGGCGGTGCTCGCGGACGCGGCGAACCTCGAACTGTTCGCGTGTGTCTATGCGGGAACCGGCCACCTGCCGCTCGACGCCTTCGAGGAGCATGGCGTCGCCGTCACCAACGCGTCGGGCGTACACGGCCCGAACATCGCCGAATACGTGATCGGCGCGATGATCGGCCACGCCCGGGAGTTCTATCGAGCCCAACGGCAACAGGACCGCCGGGAGTGGCGAAGTTTCCCCTCCACGGAGGTCTACGGGTCGACCGTCGCTATCGTCGGGCTCGGCGCGATCGGCGAGGCGATCATCGACCGGCTCGAACCGTTCGACGTCCATACCGTCGGGGTCCGATACTCGCCCGAAAAGGGCGGCCCGACGGACGAGGTGTACGGCTTCGACGCGTTTCAGGAGGCGATCATCGACGCCGAGTACGTCGTGCTCGCGTGCCCGCTGACGGACGCGACGGCGGGGCTCGTCGACAGCGAGGCGCTGTTGACGATGCGCTCGGACGCCGTATTGATCAACATCGCCCGAGGTGGCGTCGTCGACACCGACGCGCTCGTCTCCGCGCTCCGGCGAAACCACATCCGTAGCGCCGCGCTCGACGTGACGGACCCGGAGCCGCTGCCGGAGGACCATCCGCTGTGGGGGCTACGCAACGTCACGATTACCCCGCACAACGCCGGGCACACCCCCGCGTACTTCGACCGGGTAACCGACATCCTCGCCGAGAATATCGACCGGCTCGCCGATGGCGAGACGCCGCTTAAAAACCAGGTCCGATAGCTCGCAGGTCCTAGCCGACGACCCGTCGTCGTCACGCGTCGACGCCAGCGGAACTAAGTCGCTTGCGCACCATCTTCAAATATCCAATGGTCGATGTTCCGGATTCGCTCCGCACCGTTTTTTCAGCCGTCGTCGACGAGGAGGGAAGCACCTACACCGTCGACGTTCCCGTGGAGGAGGTCGAAAACGGCGTCCTCGTCCCCGGCGAAACGTACCGCGTCGCGATCGTAAATGGGGGCACAGCGAGCCGTGAGCGCTCGGCGGACTCCGAGGAACGGCGGGCGTCCGACACGGCGCGCCGCTCGGATCGCGCACCGTCGTCCCGTCCGTCTGCGGCACCGAACGGCGCATCGGTGCGATCCGGGCCGCCGGTCGACGAGGGCGAGATCCGCGAGGTGGCGATCGAGTCGATCGGCGATCAGGGCGACGGGATCGCGAAGGTCGACCGCGGCTACGTCGTCATCGTCCCCGACGTGGAACCCGGCGATCGCCCGACCGTCGAGATCGAGCGCGTCCGCCCGAACGTCGCGTTCGCGAGCGTCGTCGAGGACCCCGAATAGCGCTGAGGACCGGTTTCCGTGAGCGATCCCACCCGGGGCGAGGGGTATAACCCGGGCTACCGGCGACTCTTCGGCGACGACTCCCTGACCGTCGGGCTCGGCCTCCCGCTCGGCGGTGAACGGCGAGCGACGGCCCCGACGACCGAGGAGCTACGCCTCGCTACACGGGCGGAGGCGCTCGGCTTCGACGCGCTCTGGGTCCGTGACGTGCCGACCTACTGGCCGCGCTTCGGCGATTCCGGCGGCGGGCTCGCCCCGTGGCCGCTGCTCGGCGCGCTCGCAGCACACACTGAGGAGGTCGCGCTCGGCACCGCAAGCGTCGTCCTCCCGCTTCGGCACCCGATCCACCTCGCGGCGTCGGCGGCGACGGTCGACCGACTCTCCGGGGGCCGGCTCGTGTTGGGTGTCGCCTCCGGGGACCGCGAACCGGAGTATGCCGCCTTCGGCGTCGATCCGGCGGAGCGGGGCGCGGCCGTCCGGGAGGCGATGGCAGCGATGCGGGCCTGTTGGAGGGAGTCGTTCCCGGCGGTCGAGGGGGAATGGGGTGGCTTGGAGGGCGACCTCGACGTGCTCCCGAAGCCCGAAGCCGGCATGATCCCCCTATTGCCGACGGGCAACGCGAGACAGTCACGCGAGTGGATCGCCGAACACGGCGACGGCTGGCTCTTTTATCACCTCCCGGAGTCGACGCTCGAATCGTATCTCGACTCGTGGCGGTCGCTCGCCGGCGGGAAGCCGTTCGTCATTGCCGCCCGCGTCGCGTTCGCGGACGACCCGAACGCGGGACCCGAGCCGCTGCATCTCGGCTATCGCGCGGGCGTCGAGTGGTTCCGCGGCTACTTCGACCGGCTGGAGGCATTGGGGCTCGATCACGTCATCGTCGGGCTCGAAGGCGACGACCCAGAGGCCGCGATGGCGACGTTCGCGAGGTCGATCCTCGCGGACCGCTGACGCCGCGGACGGGAGCCGGCCGTGACGGGGTGGAGCCGATCCCCCTCAGGCCGAAGCACCGACGTGCGGCTTCACCGCGCGCACGATCGCGTCGACGTCGTAGTCGTCCTCGGTCTTGTCGAAGACGACCTCGTCGTCGACGCAGACGACGAATACCCCGTCGTCGCCGGTGACGAGCGCGACCTCGTCGACGCCCTCGCCGAACTGTTCGAGGACCGCCCTCGAGACGTCCGTCGCCCGGTTCAACATCCCACACGGCACACAGTATTCGACCTCGACTCGCGTCATAGTCGACGATTGTGTCCGCCCGGTATTTAAGCGGTGGCCCGAAGGGTCGTTCCCCGAGGCGATCAGTTCCGTCGACGGAGGGTCGGCCGCCAGAGCAGCAGCGCGATCGTGATCAGAAACACCGCCGTCGAGAGATCATAGGAGGCGTCAAGCGCGGTCGCCGCGAGCAGCCCGGTCCCGCCGAATATCGCGGAACCGATCATCGCGAGGATCGGGAGCGTACACGAGATACACGAAAAAAGCCCGAGGATCCCGGCAGCAAGCGACCCCGAGGCCTCCAGCACGGCGATATACACCAACTTCGCCAACGCGAGATACCCGAGCACGTACGCCGGCATGACGATGACGGTGAGCCACGAGCCGGCATGCACCAACGCGGGGCCCCAGCCCGGCGGCAACCACGCGATCCGGGTGTTGACGGCGTGGTCGGGGACGCCGGTGGCGACGAGGCCCGCGAAGAAGGCGAGCAGCGCGAAGTAGCTCGCCGCGATCGTCAACGCGCGTCGGCGCGTCTCGAACTCGTACCCCGACGGGATCTGCACCTTCCAGAGGACGAGCACGGAGACGTTCACCCAGATCAGCCCGTACGCGACGTACCGTGGGGTCGACGGGAAACCTCCGAGCGCGGCGTAGTAGCCGACCACTGCCACGAGCTGGAGGTTGAGAACGAACGCCGCCACCCCGAGGGTCCGAAGCGAGGGGGTCGCCTCGCGGACACTGGTCACGAGGTCGGAGACGCCTTGAGCGAGGGTCGACGTGGCCATGCGATATCGTGGTATGGGTGTCGGCTGTAGGGAGTCCGGCTTGGAGCGGTTCGGCTGTTCAGATCACGAGCGCGTCGATGACAACGGCGAACAGCAGGAGTCCGAGGTAGGCGTTCGAGGCGTGGAACGCGCGGAACGCGGCCGCCTCCGTCCGCTCGTAGTGGAGGCGAACGACCATCCAGAGGAAGACTGCCCCGAGGACGACGCCGACGGCGGCGTATAGCCCGCCGAGCGGGTCGGCGACGAGCGCGAGCACCGCGGCCGCGACGAGCGTCGCGCCGAGATACCAGATGATGTGCCGTCGGGTGGCCGTCTCGCCGCGCACGACCGGCATCATCGGGAAGCCGCCGCGCTCGTAGTCGTCCTTGTACGCCAGCGCGAGGTTATAAAAGTGCGCGGGCGTCCACAGGAAGATGACGAGCGCGAGCAACAGCCCGCCACCGCCGATCTCTCCGGTCACCGCCGCCCAGCCGATGAGCGCCGGGAGCGCGCCGGCCGCGCCGCCGAGGACGGTGTTTTGGACCGTGTTCGGTTTCAACACGAGGGTGTAGACGACGCTATAAAACAGGATGGCGAACAGCCCGAGCGCGGCCGTGAGGACGTTCACCGTCAGGAACAAGCCGACCGAAAGGGCCGTCAACAGGAGGCCGAACGCGACCGCCCGGGGGACCGGAACGAGGTCGGTCGCCAGCGGGCGGTCGCTGGTGCGCTGCATCCGTTTGTCCACGTCACGTTCGAGGACGTGATTGAACGTCCCGGAGGCACCGATCGCGAGCGAGCCGCCGACGAGGGTCGCCGCGACCGTGGCAGGGGTGAACCCGGGACCACCAGCGAGCGCCATCGCCGCGGCGGCGACGAGACAGAGCAGCCACATGAGTCGCGGCTTCATCAGCCGGAAGTACGCGAAGGCGGTCGCTTTTAAGCGGGGCACCGTCGCGGTCGGGATCGGCGGTTCCGGAGACTCCTCGACCGGAGGGAGATCATCCGTTCCGGCCTCGAAGTCGACGGGCGCGTCGTCGGCTGTCCCGGTTTCGGCCTCCAGCCACCACGCGAGCGCGGCGAGGACGCCGCCGAAGATGACGACGCCGACGAGGAGGTGGGCGGAGCCGAGCGCCGCCGGGATCCATCCGAGGGCCGTGAGCGCGCCGAGGCCGGCTTGGACGGGAAAGAGGAGGAGCGCAAGCGTGAGCGCCGCTCGCACGCGTTGGGCTTCGTGATTACGCCACGCGAGCGCCGTGGAGGTAACGACGAGGAGGCCGACGGCGACGGCGAGCGCACGGTGGCCGAGCGCGACCCACCCAGCAGTCTCCGTGGGGAGCGCATAGCCGTCGCCGCAGGCGGGCCAACCGGTACACGCCGCGGCCGCGTCGGCCATCGAGGTCGTCGCGCCAACGATGAGGAGGAGGTAGACGCCCATCGCGGTCGACGCGAGCACGGCCGGATATCGGTCTGGAATCGACACTAGGAGTGGGTTAGGGATCTGTCCATATAGCTTCCGCGCTTCCGGACGGTATGAAACGGGGACGGTATCGATGGGGACTCGGCGACCGGGAGGAGCTCAACCCGTCGTGCCGTCGATGCTCCGCCGGTCGAGAACACGGTCGATAATGTCGCCGGTCGAGAGCACCTCGCCGTCTCGGGGCTTCCTCGCGGTGGCCCGCTCGACCCGACACCCAAGTCCACGCTCGCGGAGGGCATCGGCGATGGCCGCCTCCTCGTGATGCTGGTCGTAGCCGAGGACGACGACGTCAGGATCGATCCGCTCGATTGGGATGAAGATATCCTCCGGATGGCCGAGATGCGCCGCATCGACGACGTCGAGTGCAGCGACCATGTTCCGCCGCTGTGTAGCGGGGAGGATCGGCTTGGCTTTGTGGGTGATGTTCACCTCGCGGGCGACGATAACGTGGAGCTCGTCGCCGTAGCTCGCCGCGTCCGTCAGGTAGTGGACGTGTCCCGGGTGGAGCAGATCGAACGTTCCCTGCGCGACCACGCGGACCCCGCTCATCGCAACCACGAGAGGAACCCGCCGCGTTTTCCGTCGTCCTCGCCCGGCTGATCGTCCGGCTGGTCGTCCGGTTCGACGACGCCGTGTTCGTAGCCCTCCTCGATGAGTTCGCGGTCGATGTCCTCCTGGGTAAAATCGAAGAAGTGCTGGTCGGGAACCTCGACGTCGAGCACGTCGAGCGTCCGTGGACGGCCGTCGTTGTCGAACGCCTTCCAGTCGCCCCAGCCGTACGGCGCGCCGACGATGATGTGCACCTCGCCCTGTCCGAACGTCGCGAGGTCGGCCGCGCTCGGCCGTAACACCCCGTTTGGGTGTGAGTGGACCGAGCCAACTGACCGCATATCGTTCGGCTTCATGTGTGAGCGGACGCTCGCGCTCACCGGGTTCGACTCGGTGCCCGGGATGACGAGCACGTCCGTGATGACGTGTCCCTCGCGGTCGAGGTCGAGCTTCCGCGCGTCGTCCGCGCGGAGGAAACCCATGTACTCGTTGGGATGAGTCTCCTCGCTGGCTTCGAGGATGAACTCCATGGTCTCCCGGGCGATCCCGAGGAGCTCGTCCGACCGGAACAGTCGCATACC
>Ga0207421_10003046_pt1 | contig 20273 bp, 21 predicted proteins | sample SodLakKL_010_SED_4_FD_187542 | JGI IMG/M metagenome (GOLD analysis project Ga0207421, IMG submission 187542) | Alkaline sediment microbial communities from Lake Tanatar, Kulunda Steppe, Russia - 8KL_010_SED (SPAdes) (version 2) | ecosystem: Environmental > Aquatic > Non-marine Saline and... | reverse complement strand
ATTATCCGACACAACCCCCTCGATAGTGAACCTGGACCATTACATCAACATTGTCCGCGACAAAGCGGTCGTGCGAAACATGATGAACGTTTCCAAAGATATCTACGAACAAGGCTTCACGGTCGAAGACATGAACGATTTCATCGTAGAGGCTGAAAAGAAAATCTTCGATGTCGCAAGGAGCCGAAGGACCAGTGATTTTGTTACCATCGGTTCAGTGACCGAGGAAGTCATCAGTAAAACCGAATCGGCCAAAAACCTTGAAGGCGAGCTGACCGGTCTGGATACCGGTTTCGAGCAACTTAATCACTATACCCTCGGCCTTCAACCATCCGAACTTTACATTATTGCGGCACGCCCTTCGATGGGTAAGAGTGCCTTCGCGTTGAATATTGTCTCCAACATAGCCAAACTGAAAAGCCGTCCCTATGCAGCGTTCTTCTCCCTCGAGATGGGGGTTGATCAGCTGGTTGGAAGGATGCTTTCAAGCGAGGCGCGAGTCGACTCCAACCGTCTGAGGACGGGCAATCTCAACACCCATGAGTGGCAATATCTCTCACTCGCTTCAGACCGGTTACAAAAACTTAACATCCTCTTTGATGATTCGGGTACGGTCAAGGTGACAGACCTTCGCCAGAAGTGCCGTAAGCTCGCTCAGGAGAACCGTCTCGATCTGGTGGTTATTGACTACCTTCAGCTTTTGAGCGGTTCACAACACTACTCCAACCGTGTCCAGGAGGTCAGCGAAATCTCGCGTGTGCTCAAGGAAATGGCCCGTGAACTGAAAATCCCGGTTGTGGCCCTGTCGCAGCTTTCACGAAGTGTTGAACAAAGACCCGACAAAATACCCATCATGGCAGACCTCAGAGAATCGGGTTCCATCGAGCAGGATGCCGACGTTGTACTGTTCCTTTTCAGAGACGACTATTATAACAAAGACAAATCTGAACGACCAAATGTTGTCGATGTCATGGTTGCGAAAAACCGTAGCGGCGCAACGAACATGAAAGGATTCCCGCTCATGTTCAGAAAGAACTACTCCCGTTTCGAAACCAAGACCATTCCGCAAGGCGAAGAAGAGTCATCGGGACTCAAAGACATAGACGATTAAAGATGTTTCCGCGCCGGAAACATCTTTTTCTATCGCTAAATATGGATTTTGTATGCCGGTGGTGCTATAATATCATTCGGATTTGAAAAGGGGGACCTGCCATGGCGCAATCAACGATACATAAAAGACCGATGAAAAAGAAAATCGACCTGACCACAGGCAACATACTCATGAAACTTCTGATTGTCGCCATACCGACATTGCTGACTTCGCTCGCCCAGATGGCATACAACCTTACCGACATGTTCTGGGTGGCGCGAGTCGACAGAGTCGGCTTCAGCCCTACAGAAGCGGTTGCGGCGATTGGCACGGCTGGCTTTTTGCCGTGGTTCGGCATCGGCATGATCATGATTGTCAAAGTGGGGGTATCGGTATATACCTCGCAAGCCGCGGGTAAAAACGATAAAGAGAGCGTCAACCGGATCGCTTCCAACGGACTCCTCGCCATGCTTGCGCTTTCACTTGTCTACGTGATATACGGCCGCTATTTCAACCATCATTTTGTCGGTCTTTTCAATATTGAAAACGATAATGTGGTCGTGATGGCTCAAAGTTATCTGAAAATTGTGACAACCTTCGGGTTTTTCCTTTTCGCCTTGAATTTGTTCAACGGCATATACGACGGTCTTGGAAAGACCATCAACACGTTCTACATCATGGGGACCGGCCTTTTGCTGAATATGGTTTTGGACCCGCTTTTCATTCTCGGACTAGGCTGGGGTGTCGAAGGCGCCGCCTACGCCACGGTGGTTTCACAAGGTGTAGCGCTGCTCGTCTATCTGTTCATCTATGCATCGAAACGGCGACCGGTCGTTATGAATCCTTTTCGGTATTTCAATGTGAAAGCCATTAAGGACATTGTGTTCCTCGGATTTCCGGTGGGGCTTCAAAGCATGTTCATGACGTCCATCTCGATTGTGGTTGGAGTGGTCGTGGCATCGTATGGTGATATCGCCATGAGCGTCGCCCGCATCGGCTCCCAGATCGAGGCGCTCTCGTGGATGGTAGCCGCAGGCTTCCAGGTCGCGCTCAGCGCTTTTGTCGGACAAAATTATGGAGCGGGCAAAATGTTGCGCGTCAAGATGGGGTATGAGACGTCGCTTAGAATGCTGGTGCCTTATGGACTCGCCGTCAACGCGCTGCTATTCTTTTTCGCGCGGCCGCTTTTCGGCATATTCATCAGTGAGGAAGAGACGCTTCGCGTGGGGACGGAATATTTGCGAATCATTTCATTGTCGCAGATATTCATGATTCTCGAGATGATGACTGCCGGTGCCTTCAACGGTTTAGGCAAGACGGTCATTCCTTCGACCATCAGCATGGTCGGCAATGCGCTCAGAATCCCTTTTGCCTATATGGCGGTAAGCATGGCCGGGATCTGGTGGACCATTTCGCTTTCGAGTGTCTTCAAGGGCTCCTTGATGGTCGTGTTGTTCGTGACGTACTTCTACTTGTATCGTCTCAGACGATCGCGTGACCTGATACTTGAAAACTGAATGCGCCTATAATATAATAAGCCAAGTAACCAATGGAGATGATTGTATGAAAGACCGCCTGGAAACCATGCGGAAACGCTATTACAAGATAAATGAAGAGCTCAGCGACCCCGAGATTGTCAACAACATCGACAAGATGACTGAACTCTCCAAAGAACAACGTGAACTGCAAAAACCGGTAGAGATTTATGAGGAGTACCTTGATATCGAGGCATCCGTAAAAGATTTGAAAGAGATGAGTCGAGACGAGGATCCCGAAATCCGTGAAATGGCCGAAATGGAGCTTGAAGAGAACGAAAACCGCCTCCATGAACTTGAAGAGCAACTGCAAAAGCTGCTCATTCCAAAAGACCCCAACGACAAGAAAAATGTCATCGTCGAAATTCGCGGCGCGGCCGGAGGCAGCGAAGCCAACATATTTGCGGGTGATCTTTACAGGATGTATCAGAAATTCGCCGAGAAGAACGGCTGGACCATTCAGGTCATCAACGCCGATGAAGGCGATGCCGGAGGGTTTTCGCAAATCGAATTCACCGTCAAAGGCGACCATGTCTTTTCGTACCTCAAATATGAATCGGGCGCACACCGTGTTCAAAGGGTCCCCGAAACCGAATCACAAGGAAGGGTTCACACGTCTACCGCAACGGTCATCGTGCTTCCCGAGGCGGAAGATGTTGAAGTGGAAATGCACAATAACGATCTCAGAATCGATACCTTCAGAAGCAGTGGCGCCGGTGGCCAAAGCGTAAACACCACTGATAGCGCCGTGCGTATCACGCATGAGCCCACCGGTCTCGTTGTGACATGCCAAGACGGCAAATCGCAACACGAGAACAAAGCGACCGCCCTCAAAGTCATGCGCGCAAGGTTGCATGATTATTATGAAAGACAACGCCGTGAAAAAGAAGGGGAAGAACGCCGCAGCAAGCTTGGAACCGGTGATAGAAGCGAAAAGATCCGCACCTACAACTTTCCCCAGAATCGTGTCACCGACCACCGCATCAACTTTACCATCCAACAACTCGATCGTGTCATCGAAGGCAAGCTAGAGCCGATCATCGATGCCTTGATTGATGAGGAATTCCAACGAAAATTGAATGAATCCGAATCATAAGGTCATGCGTCGCATGTCCTTGTATCTCGGAAGGAGCGTCCCATATGCCTACTTATAAACAAGCGTTGAAAGTCAACGAACAATACGCCAAAGACAATGGAAAAGAACCCACAGCCGTCAAATTACTGCTGTTGCATTATGCGGGAATGTCGAACACCGCCCTGATCGACAACCTGGATAAAAAAATGCCTAAGGACAATTACCGGTCTTTTCGTGCGGCTGTCGATGAATATGTGATCGACAACCGTCCGATTCAGCATATCACTGAACAGGAGTATTTTTATGGCTATCCCTTCAACGTCAATGAAAAAGTCATGATTCCGCGCTGTGAGACGGAAGAACTCGTCTCTTATACGCTTGAGCTTATCGATGAGCATTTCGCCGATAAAAAGACCATTGACCTTCTTGATATCGGTACTGGTTCGGGCTGTCTTGCAATCGCCTTGTCCAAAGAGGAATCCAAAATCAGAGCCGTCGGTACGGAGCTTTCTGAAGAAGCTCTCTCCATGGCCAGAAAGAACAACAACGATCTCGACGGCACTGTCGAGTTCGTCCAGGGCGACCTTTTGACACCGGTTGAGGACATGAAATTCGACGTCTTTGTATCGAACCCGCCCTATATTCCCAACGATGAGGACCTTGAACCGGTCGTCAAGGACTATGAACCCCACATGGCACTATTCGGGGGAGAAGACGGACTGGATTATTACCGTCGCATCTTAAAAGAGATCAAGCCGCACTTACGGGATGAATTTTTGATCGCTTTTGAGCATGCCTTCAATCAGGCCAAAGCGATTAAAAAACTCGTGAAGAAAGAACTGGGAAATGTCAGTATCATACAAAAGAAGGACCTTCAAGGCAAAGACCGAATGACGTTTGTCAAAAACAAGAGAAAATAATTATATATATCAATATATATAGGGTCATGCCACGATTGACACCCCAATGAATGAATGGCATAATAACATCCGGGAGTTGACACTATGGATAAATTAGTGATTGTAGAATCACCCTCGAAATCGAAAACCATCAAGCAATATCTCGGTGATGAGTACGAAGTGCTTTCATCGAAAGGCCATATCCGCGACCTTGCGATTAGCAACGTCGGTGGCCTTGGCCTGGATATCGAGAACGATTTCAAACCGCAGTATGCTATCCTCAAAGATAAGAAAAAAACCATTGACAGTTTGAAGAAAGCTGCCAAAAAAGCCAATGAAATATACCTCGCCACCGACCCGGACCGAGAAGGGGAAGCCATCAGCTGGCACCTCAAAAAAGTTCTCGAGGACGTGAAAAGTGACGAGGCGTTTCATCGTGTGATTTTTAACGAGGTCACTAAGGACGCCGTCCTCAACGCTTTTAAAGAGGCGCGCGACATCGATTATAACCTCGTAAGTTCACAGGAGACCCGAAGAATTCTTGACCGCATCATCGGATTCAAACTATCCAAACTGCTTCAAAACAAAATCAAGTCGAAATCAGCGGGCCGGGTCCAAAGCGCGGCACTCAAAATCCTTGTTGATCGCGAGCGTGAGATTGAAGCGTTCGTCAGCGAAGAATACTGGAAAATCAAAGCCGAGTTCGAAGCTTTCGAAGCCGACTTGTCGAAATATGATAGCCGTAAGCCGAAACTTCCGGACGAAGCCTCGGCTCAGGCGGTGCTTGATTCACTTGAAACCTCATTCACCGTGGAGGCCATCAAAAAAAGGGAACGTAGACGGGCACCCAAAGCGCCTTTTACCACCTCTACCCTACAACAGGAAGCCTCACACAAACTCAACTACACTTCCCAGCGTACCATGATGATCGCACAGCGTCTCTATGAAGGAATCGACCTTGAAAACGAGACTGTCGGTCTGATTACCTACATGCGTACGGATTCAACCCGTATGTCCAATGCGTTTATCGGCCCGGCCAACGAGCATATAGAATCAAATTATGGCAAGAAGTATGTCGGGCAGTATCGTTCCAAGCGTTCGAAAAACACCCAGGACGCCCATGAAGCCATTCGCCCCACAAACATAAAATATCATCCCGACACGGTCAGACGCCATCTCTCACGAGACGAACTCAGGCTTTACAAGCTGATATACGCTCGCGCCGTCGCATCGTTGATGAGCCCGGCCACATTCGAAAACAAGACCATCGACCTTTCCAACAACAAGGCGCTCTTCAGGGCCAAAGCCCAATCGATCGTGTTTGATGGGTACCTGAAAGTGTATGGCAAGTACGAAAGTGTTGAGACGAGCGATCTTCCCTCACTTAAGGAAGGCGACACCATAACCGCGAAAAATGTCGTTAAGACACAACACTTCACACAACCGCCCGCACGTTATACCGAAGCGAAACTCATCAAGGAAATGGAAGACATCGGCATCGGGCGCCCTTCGACATATTCACAAACCGTATCGACCCTCAAAAAGCGGAATTATGTGAAACTGGAGGACAAGAAATTCGTTCCGACCGACCAAGGCCGCCTCACCATTGAAAAACTTGAAGACTACTTCAACCGAATCGTAAGCGTTGATTATACGGCGAAGATGGAAAGTGTCCTCGATGACATTGCTTCGGACAAAGGCGACCAGACCGATGTCGTCCGCGATTTTTACAACACGTTCATCCCGATGGTTGAGGAAGCCAACGAAAAGATGGAAAAAATCGCCCCTAAGACGACGGGTGAAAAATGTCCGAAATGTGGTTCCGACATGGTATACCGTGAATCACGATATGGTACATTTGAAGCGTGCAGCGCATATCCTGACTGCAAATACATAAAGCCGCAAGAAGACAGAAAAGAGCCTGAGGGTACAAACCTTACATGCCCGAAATGCAAAAAGGGCGAGATTGTGAAACGCGAAGCCAAACGTGGCCGCAACAAAGGCAACACCTTTTATGCATGCGACAATTTCCCGAAATGCAAAAACATTCTCCGGGGCCGTCCTACCGGTGAAAAATGCGAGCATACCGACGATCTCATGGTTGAACTCAAGGACGGAACCATCGAATGCAACACCCCGAAGGAATCCGACTCAAAAAAATAAAATTTTATAAGCGTTGTCCGTTGACATATGAAAAAAGTCATGGTATTATTTACATGCAACTGAAAGGTTGCACTTATCCCTTACATAGCATGGTGAATATTCATTTATTCACACATCCCCTTCCTTAATCCGCCGCGAGGCGGATTTTCCCTTTTATAAGGGTTTTTTTATTTTGATAAAGGTGCCTTTATGTTATAATACCTTTGATTAATTTAAGGATGTGTAATTATGGGATTCATTAAAAATCTGTTTCAGTCCAAAAAACGCCGCGAAAAAGCGCAAAAATACAAAATCGGTATGGAAAAGACCCGCCAAAACGTCTTTAACCAGCTGAACGAACTGCTTAAAAGCGGAGAAAAAATCGACGAGGATCTTTTCGAAGAGATCGAAGAGATTTTCATCATGGCCGATATCGGTGTCGACACCGTATTGAAACTGGTCAACCATCTCCGACAAACCGTCGAAGTCAAAAATCTTCACGACGCCGAAGACCTTAAAGAAATCATTGTTGAAGAAATGTTCAAACGTTATGTACAAGAAGAAATCATCGACACGAATCTAAACGTTGAAGACGAGCTCAACGTTCTTCTTTTTGTCGGAGTCAACGGCGTAGGCAAAACCACCACCATCGGCAAGGTCGCCCATTTGCTTAAAAACGAGGGCAAAAAGGTCATGATGGTCGCCGGCGACACCTTCAGAGCCGGCGCGATCAACCAACTGAAGGTTTGGAGTGAAAGAGTGGGTTGCGAGTTCTTTTCCAAACCGGAAGGCTCGGATCCCTCAAGCGTCATGTTCGATGCCATACATTATGCGAAAGAAAATGATATCGATGTGCTGCTGTGTGATACGGCAGGCAGACTACAAAACAAACAAAACCTCATGAAAGAGCTTGAAAAGATTCATCGTGTCATCGGGCGTGAGATTGAAGGCGCCCCTCAGGAAACATTGCTTGTACTCGATGCGACAACCGGTCAGAACGGTCTGTCGCAAGCGAAGATTTTCAACGAAGTGACCAACCTCAGTGGCGTGGTGCTCACAAAACTTGATGGGACCGCCAAAGGCGGCATCGCACTTGCGATCAAGGAAACGATTGGCATCCCTGTCAAACTGATCGGACTTGGGGAAAAACTTGCAGACCTCGAGTACTTCGACATCGAGGAATACATCTATGGCCTTTTCTCGGATGTGATATAGATGGACGCACTTGAAAAACACTTGACCATCAACACGTTGCTTTCGCATTATCGCGAACTGCTCACCGAGAAACAAAAAACGATCATGCACTATTATTATGAGGAGAATTTCACGCTCAAGGAAATTGCGGAGAATGAAAACATTTCACGCAATGCGGTACACGACCAACTTCAAAAAACCGTCAAGAAACTCGAAGACCTCGAAGAAAAACTCGGTCTTGTCAAAAAATCCCGGAAACGGATGGAAATCATCGAAGCCATGAAAGATCGATGCAAGGACGAGGAACTGAGTAAACTGATTGAATCACTGGAAAAGGTGGAATAATATGGCATTTGACCAACTATCGGATCGCTTGCAGATGGCCCTTCGCCGCGTCAGGGGCAAGGCGCGTCTCACCGAAAATGATATCGACGAGATGATGCGTGAAATCCGTTTGAGCCTGCTTGAAGCGGACGTCAACTTCAAAGTCGTCAAGAATTTTACCAAAGAAATTAAAGAGAAAGCCAAAGGCGACAAGATCATGAAGGGTCTCAACCCTTCCCAGCAAGTCGTCAAGGTCGTGCATGAAGAACTCAAGGAACTGCTCGGTGGGGAGACATCCGTTTTCGCACTGGACAAATCAAAACGTACCACCATCATGCTTTGCGGACTTCAGGGTAGCGGTAAGACCACGACCGCCGGAAAGCTGGCGAAATACCTTCGCAAACAAGAGAGCATCAAGCCCTTGCTTGTGGCGCTCGACGTCTATCGTCCCGCCGCTGTCGACCAGCTTGTGACACTTGGCAAACAGCTCGATGTCGATGTTTTTGAAAAAGGCATCGATGAAAAACCGGAGACCATCGCCAAAGAGTCGTTGGAATACGCGGACGAACATGGTCACGATGTGGTCATTTTTGATACCGCCGGACGACTTCACATCGATGAGACACTCATGGATGAGCTCAGAAGCATCAAGCAGACACTCAGTCCCGACGAGATATTTCTCGTCCTTGATGCGATGACCGGTCAGGATGCGGTCAGTGTCGCCGAACACTTCCATGAGTCACTGGCCATTACCGGAAGCATCATCACGAAACTCGATGGAGACACCCGAGGTGGCGCCGCGCTTTCGCTTAGAAAAGTGACGGACGTTCCCATCAAGTTCATGGGGCTTGGCGAGAAACTCGATGCATTCGAGGTCTTCCATCCCGAACGCATGGCCAGCCGTATCCTCGGCATGGGCGATGTGCTTACGCTCATCGACAAAGTGAGTGAAAATGTCGATGAGGACGACATGATGAACATGATGGAAAAAATGATGTCCGGAAAGTTCAACTACAACGACTACCTCAAACAACTGAAAATGATTAAGCGAATGGGCTCCTTGAAAGGCATCATGAAACTGGTCCCGGGCGCCGGTAAAATGATGAAAAACGCCAATGTCGATGACAAGAAGCTGGTTTATATCGAAACGTTGATCAACGGCATGACGAACCAGGAGCGAAAAAATCCCGATCTGATCAAGAAAAATTCGTCCCGTCGTCGTCGTATCGCCAAAGGCTCCGGCCGGAGTGTCGCCGAGGTCAACCGTCTGATCCAGACACTGGACCAGCAGGCACAAGCCGTCAAGAAGATGGGGAGCATGGATCCTAAACAACTCGATCCGAATAACCCGCTCAAAGGGATGCAAGACATGCAGCAACCCTCAGGTAAACAAAAAAAAGGCAAAGGGAAAGGCAAAGGAAAAGGAGGATTCAGGTTCTGACCTGATATCCTCCCTTTTTTATTGTTTGAAATAGCGTTTTAAAAACTGTTCGATCCCATTTTCGGTGTTGGAAAACGGCAGTGTCACATCGGCAACCGCCTTGAGCTCTTCACGAGCGTTTTTCATTGCCACTCCGGTTCCGGCGTACTCAAGCATTTCAATGTCGTTTGAGCCATCACCGAATGCGATGATGTTCTGCCGGTCGATGCCGAGCGTATCTGCAACGTGTTTGATGGCGAGCCCCTTGTTGGTTTTCGGGGTATAAAGTTCAATGATGTATTGCTGGTCGCTGCCCCAGTTTCTTGTGAGCAGCTTGTCAGGGTAGTGTTTTGCCACATACTCTTCTATCAGGTGGCCTTCGCCTTGATTGGCGATGATAATGAACCCGTTGGTCCCTTGGTTTGTGGGCAGTGTTTTTTTGAACTCCCCGGTAAAGAGTTTTGCGCCGTTGAAATAATGAAGGTAGTCATGAATTTCGTCGGTGTGCTCTAGAACATAGATGTCATCCTTGATTTCGCAAAAAGCGTTGTGGATATACTGTTTCGTGTTTTCGAAAATGTCCAGTACGGCATCACGGTCAACGAGCACATTGACCTCTTCGAAATCGGGGTTGTCCTTCCAGGTGATCAGTCCGCCGTTATAATTGATTAGCGGTGTATCCAGTTCCAGCAGTTGATGGTATTTTACGGAGCTTCTGTAGGGTCTTCCCGTCGCAATCACAAGTTTATGACCGTGTTCTTTGAGTTCCATCAAGTATTCTTTTGTCTCGTCTTTGAGCGTCAGCCAGTCGTAAAGCAAGGTTCCGTCCAAGTCTAGCGCAATCAAATGTTTCTTCATAATATATCACCAAAAAGTATTATCGCACAAATGGTTTTCAAAGGCAAATGATACCGACAAAACCCCTGCAACTATGATATAATGATTAGAGACACACAGTGACCACATGACACCATTTGTCCGCTGTGGACAATGAGAAACCGGGTGATAGAATGATAGAAATCTCTTTTGGTGGATTCATAAACTTTCTTTTGGGAATATTATCAGGGTTTGTGCTGTTCGCCGTCATATATGTATATTTCATCGTCCGAGGCAAAAGCCTTGATGAGAAAAGTCTTGTGCAATCGGTCGAAAACGTGGACTCGGAAGAACTCCGCGCTTTGATTGTTGATAAACAGGACGCCTTCAAAAGGATGCATAAAAAACAGGACAAGGGACTTGGGAAACTGGTGTTCGACCTGTCTTACGAACTGGTCGAGGAGATATCGGGCTATTACTTCCCGGATTCCAAATACCCCATGCTTGAACTTTCAGTCGATGAAATGATCGATCTCAACCACTACATCACCAAACGTATCGACGGGATTCTTGAACAACCTTTGCTCAAGAACACAAGGGGGGTTCGCGTCACGCGCATCGTGCAGCTGTTTGAAAGAAAGAAACAGCTGGAGGACAAGAAAATCGTCAAAGCGATCCGCAACCGTAAAGTCAATCGTGCCATGAAAGTGACGCTTGGTGCGATCAATGTCTTCAATCCCGCCTACTGGTTCAGAAAACTTGTCGTAAACACCAGTGTCGACTTTGTGACGAAACGTGTCGCTTTAATGATCATCGGCGTCGTCGGTGAAGAAACATCGAAAGTATATTCGAAGAAACTGTTTGATAAAGACATCGAGTTCGATGTTGTTGAAAAAGAGCTTGAAGCCCTTGAGAAGGGATCAGATGACGACAATGAGGAAGATTGAAACGCTTGATGAAGCGGAAGCGGCCATCCACCAGACGGGGCATGTCCTGCTGGTTTTCTCAAGCGATCTTTGTCCGGATTGTACGTACCTTGAAACCTATATCGAAGCCGTCGAGGCGAACTATCCGCATATAGGTTTCTATACAATTAAACGAGACCAGCTTCCGGAAATGTTCAATCACTATAACATCTTCGGAGTGCCTTCGCTTCTCCTTTACAAAAACGGCAATCTGGAAGGAATGTACATTGACAAAAAGCGCAAGACCAAACAGCAAGTGGAAGCGTTTATTGATACAACACTCAGGAAAGGGGATGAATAGCAATGTTCTTTCGAAAAAAGAAAAAAAGGCTCGTTCCGCCTTTGGAACGCACACCGGATGACGTGCCGTTCCAGGTGTATGAGATACAAGAAGAGAAGAAAATACATCGGACACGTGCTCAACGCGACAGCCGATTTGTCTCACCAATCTTCGGCCATCATGTCAAAGACGAAGTCGTCATCCCCATCCGCACAAAGGTAGACAGGGATCTGGACCGCCTCGATGATTTCAGAACCAAACCGCACCTGACAAAGGAAGACCGCATCCGCAAGTACGGCACGGCCTATCCCGAGTTTGACCTCGTCCGAGGCAAAAATCTTGATGAAGTCATCTCACGTCAATCGTCATCCCGCCGTAAAACCACTTCGAAAATCGTTGAAGCGACGATCATCAATAACGAGACCGAACAAGAAGAGGCGACATTTGACAACGTCCGGCATGAATCAAAACGTCAGGACGACTCCATAGAACCGTCCTACCGGGCAACCACCCATGGTCATGAAGAGGAATCTGAAACATCAAGCGAAAAATCCTCTGAAAACGAGAATCAAAATGAAGCATTTCGCCCCGATGCCTCCCCCTCGAATGAAGCAAAGGAAACTTCTCGAACCACCCAAGAGACGTTTCACCCTAATACTGAAACAGACACAAACAAAACCAATGGAAAAACGTCTCCGGCCCATGCGGACCAGACCCGTCGCACAGTAAAAGCGGGCCAAAGTCTGTATGCCAACTACCAGGTTCCGCCAGTCAGCCTTTTGGAAGAACCCACAGGCGGCAAGCCGGATCTGAGTGAATCCATCGAACGTCAGAAAAACAGATTGAACGAGACATTGAGCGAGTTCGGTGTTGGCGCGAGAGTCTTCAAGCATACCGAAGGCCCGACCGTCACCCGTTATGAACTTGCGCTCGAACGTGGTGTGAAAATCAACAAGATCACAACATTGAGCGACAACATCAAAATGGCGCTTGAAGCCAAAGAGATACGGATTGAAGCCCCCATTCCAGGGAAGAAAACCGTAGGAATAGAGGTGCCCAACGAAGAAGCGCAAACGGTGCATTTTTCCACCATCGTCAAACGCTCGATGTTTCAAAACGCCTCGATGCCACTGACCATCGCACTCGGTCTTGACATTGACGGCAATCCGATTTATGCGCCCATCAAGTCCATGCCCCACGGCCTTATTGCCGGTGCGACCGGAAGCGGTAAGAGTGTATGCATCAACACCGTACTCATGAGTCTTCTGTTGAAATACAAGCCGAGCGAACTCCGTCTAATGCTGATCGACCCGAAAATGGTTGAGCTCAGCGCCTATGATGAAATTCCGCATCTTATCACACCGGTCATCACGGATGCCAAAGCCGCGACCGCTGCATTGAACTGGGTCGTCGAAGAAATGGAAAGGCGCTTTCAGACTTTCAAGGAACAAGGCGCTAGAGACATCGATATGTATAACGAAAAAACCGATGACGAAAGCGAGAAACTTCCGTTCATCGTCATCATTGTGGACGAACTCGCCGACCTCATGATGGTTTCAGCGCAAAACGTCGAAGAGTCGATTATGCGCATCACCCAAAAGGCAAGGGCGTGCGGCATCCATCTGATCGTCGCGACACAGCGCCCCTCCACCGACGTCATCAAAGGAACAATCAAGTCGAACATCCCCACACGAATCGCTTTCAGCGTCTCGAGTCACGTTGACAGCCAGACCATTATCGACAGTGCCGGTGCGGAGACCTTGCTTGGAAGGGGCGACATGCTCTATGTTCCTTCCGGACAAAGCAAACAGCGTCTTCAAGGTGCGTTCGTCAACGACAAGGACATCGAAACGGTCATGCAGTTCATAAAACATCAAGCGAAACCGAACTATCTGTTCAATGAGGACGCCCTTGTCAAAAATGCGACAAAGACGTTCGAGCAGGACGAGCTTCTCGACGACGTCGCCCGTTACGTCGTCAATGTTCAGGAAGCATCCATCAACAAAATATCAAAAAACTTCAATATCGGTTTCAACAGAGCGCAACGCATCGTCGAATCCCTTGAAGCTGCGGGCATTGTATCAGGAAATCTCGGCTCGAAAGCTCGGGAAGTTCTCATCGAACCCGATGAGATAGAGCATAAACTGGATAATATGAGTTGATATCCATGAAAAAAAGCAGTCATCCCAGAAATAGCATCAGGCGTTTGATCAGGAAAATAGAGCGCAAGATCATCTTCATCTTGCTTGCGCTTTTTTTCATTGTGCTTTTGCCGCTTGGCAGGGATGACTATGTGACGTTCGATCTGATCTATACGACCACCATTTCCGATGTCTTCCCATTCATCCGTCTGCCCATGTTTGACGTGTACCCCCTTTTGAACATTCTTGTGTTCATTGTCATGGGCTACATTTTTTACATCATCATTTTCCTTTTTGTCAGACAAAACGGCGCCGAACGTTTGCGTGTCATGTATCGGAGACTCGACATTGTCGGTTTCATCGTCTATCTAACCACTTTTTACATCATCATCAACGCTTTTTTCTTCTCGCTTGCGAGTGTGGAAGGCATGAGCATGTATCCGACACTGAATAACGGAGACCATGTCATCATGCGTCATTATGATGAGGCATATGAACGCGGCGACCTCGTCGTTGTGACGGTCGATCATACCGGCGCCGATTACCTTATCAAACGTGTCATCGGGATTCCCGGTGATACCGTAACCCTTGAAGAAGGCATTGTGTATATCAACGGAACGCAGCTCGATGAGTCGCGCTACCTTCCGGATGATACCGAAACGTTTTGTGAGAGGGACATCCGGTTTTGTTCATTCGACCTTGAGGATGAAGAATTCTTTGTCCTTGGGGATAACCGAAACGATTCCTTGGACTCAAGACATTTCGGTGCCGTACTCGAGGACAACATCTATGGGACAGTGAATTTCAGATTACGTCCTTTAAGCGATTTAGGAAGGATTGAGTGACATGGCGAAAATCAACTATTATCCGGGTCATATGGCCAAAACGAAACGTCAGATAAAGGAACGCCTCAAACTGATCGACATCGTGATTGAGCTTGTGGACGCAAGAGCCCCAAAAGCGTGCATGAACCCGGAACTCGCTCCACTGATCGGCAGTAAACCGAAGCTGATTCTTTTCAACAAAGCGGATCTTGCGGACAAAAAAGGGTTGGAGGCCTGGCGGGATCATTTCTCAAAGCGAGGCGTCAATACGCTTTCAATCAATGCGCTCAGTGGCCGCAATGTCAACCGCATCGTGCCACTCAGCAAAGAGATTCTTCGTCCGCTTTTTGAAAAAGAAGCCAGGAAAGGCAGACGTGAACGGCCCGTTCGCGCGCTCATCGTTGGCATTCCGAATGTCGGTAAAAGCACCTTAATCAACCGTCTTGTCGACAAGAAAGCGACAAAGGTCGGTGATACTCCGGGCATCACAAGACATCTTCAGGTGATCAGAATTCATGAGGACATGGAGCTTTTGGATACACCGGGCATCCTCTGGCCAAAACTTGATGATCACGACACGGCGATGAAACTGGCCTTGCTCGGAACCATCAAGGATCATCTCGTGCCTAGGGATGAAGTGGTGATCTACGGATTTGATATCCTTAGGAAACATTACAAGGAAGCCTTTGAAAAACGTTATGATATGACCATTGAAAACGACGACGAATCCCTCGACATCTTTGATAAGATCGGAAGGCGACGGGGCACGTTGCAACGTGGTGGCGAGATTGACTACGAGCGTGTCATGGACCATTTTCTTTATGATTTCAGACACCAGCAATTCGGACCACTGATGCTCGAATGGCCCAGTGATACGGATGCTTGATTATGAGCGTGACCTTTGGGCGAAAGGCTACCGCAATGTCGGCGGATGTGATGAAGCCGGGAGAGGCCCCCTTGCGGGTCCGTTGGTCGTCGCTTGCGTGGTCCTCGATCCCGAGGTGTCTATTGAAGGAATCAATGATTCGAAAAAACTGTCGAAAGCGAAACGGGAAGGTCTGTTCGATACCATTCGTGAACAAGCGAAATTCTATGAGATTGTGACATTCTCCGCTTCGGAGGTGGACACCCTCAATGTCTATCAGGCCAGCAAACAAGGTATGTTGAAGGCTTGCGAGCGTATCGGCACAATCGATTATATGCTTACCGATGCCATCCCGATCAACCATGCGCCGGTACCTGTCCGCTCAATCGTCAAAGGGGATCAAAAAAGTGCGTCAATCGCCGCCGCATCCATTCTTGCGAAAGTGACGCGCGACCGCTACATGGAAGAGATCGCGAAAAAATATCCCGTCTACGGGTTTGAAAGGCATAAGGGCTATCCGACGAAAGGGCATCTCGCCGCTTTGAACCGCGATGGCACATGTCAGGAACACCGCAAGTCATTCGGACCGGTCCGTGCGATCATAGAACGTCAAACACAACTCAAACTGTGACATCCCTCTACCGGATCCGTGCATTGACGCATGGGTTTCAGGCCAACTCATTATACGTATTAATTATTGTTTTTTGGGTTTCTTTTGTTATAATAGTAAAGTAGCTTTTTATATAAGAAAGAAGGTGGAACCATGAGAATCATCATTGGCTCCGACCACGGTGGTTACGAACTGAAGCAAAAACTAGTTCGCCATCTGGATGAGCAAGGCTATGACTACGTTGACATCGGAACGGACTCACAGGAGTCCTGCGACTATAATGATTTTGCGAAAAAAGTCGCCGAAGGAGTAGCTTCGGGCGATTATGACCGAGGCATCACCATATGCGGCACCGGGATTGGCACCAGCATTCAGGCCAACAAGGTGAAAGGCATTCGTTGCGCATTGGTTCACGACCTCTTCACAGCGAAAGCGACACGGGAGCACAATGATTCGAACGTTCTATCCATGGGTGGAAGAATCATCGGTGACGAGTTGGCCAAGGCCATCATGGATGTCTGGCTGACCACTGAGTTTTCCGGTGATGAACGCCATCAGCGTCGCGTCGGAAAACTTGAAGAATAAACAGGGTAAAAGGGGTTCGGCATGGACAAAAAATTCTTATTGAAATTGCTAGCCGTCAGTACCAGTTTCGTATGGGAGGTCCTTGTGGCCATTTTGATCGGCCTTTTCCTGGGCGGACTCATCGATGACTGGCTTGGCTTTGAGCGTCCGATCGGCGTATCGGTGCTCATGCTGCTTGGGGCGGCCGCGGCTGTGCGCAATTTCATCGTCCGTGTGACCCGGTTGGGAGAGAAAGAAAGTGAATGAACAATCTTCGATATTGATCAAAGCGTTTGCGATAGTATGGCCTTATGTCATTCTCGTGACGGCAGGGGCCTTTTTACTATTTGACTGGTATTTGGACCTCTTTGAGGAATCCATCGCCCTTTCGTTTTTCCTGGGGTCGATTGTCAGTGTCATGCTTTGGTCCATGACGTACAAATCCGCTTTCCGTGCTTCGCAGAACAAACCCGAAAGCCTTAAGGCCGTATCCATCAGAAACTATATCGTCAGATTTCTGTTTTATGCGCTGATTCTTGTTATTGCGCATTTCGGTGAGAACCTTGAACCGATTGCCACTTTTGTGGGGTTCACTTCGTTCAAGTTCGCACTGATTATTACCGCCTTGATTCACAGAAAGGATGAAGAAGATGCTTAGTCCCAATATGTTTTCATCAATCGTCGTTGTGCTGGCACTCATCGTGTTGCTTACCATCCTGGGGAAACGTGTGGAAAAACTCGATCCGAAAAAACCGATCAAGGGTCCGATTTTTCTTGCGATACTCGGAATCATGAAACTCAATGACCTCATCAGCACATATTACGGTGCGCATTGGAAACGTTACGCACCCATTCTCACAGGCATACTCATCTATCTTGCCTTTGCGAACACAGCCAGTCTGATCGGACTTTCCACACCGCTTTCAAACATCAACATCGCACTGACGTTCTCATTTATCGCATTCATGATCATCCAGACCTTCGGACTGATTGTGCGTACCCCGGCCAAACGGTTCAAAGATCTCGCGAGCCCTTCAATTTTATTGTTTCCGATCAACCTGATCGGGGAACTTTCCACGCCACTCGCGATGGGGCTTCGTCTTTTCGGTAACCTGCTTAGCGGAGCAGTCATCACCATCATCATCTTCTATATCCTGCCTTTGGGCGTCAATCTCATTCCGCTGGCGTTCGTGGTCCATCCGATTTTCAACATCGGATTCGGCTTGATACAGGCCTTTGTATATTTCATGTTGTTGACCATTTTCCTCTCGATGGCTCTTGAAGCCGCAGAGGTTGAATAAATAAAAATAAAATTGAATGGAGGAACTACCTATGGAAATTTTGACTCAATTCGTACTTCTTACAGAACATGCTTACAACCAGGAATTCATTCGCGGTCTAGCGATGCTTGGAGCGGGAATCGCCATGATCGGCGGACTCGGTTCGGGTATTGGACAGGGTTATGCAGGCGGTAAAGCCGTTGAAGCGGTCGGCCGTCAACCCGAAGCCAGCGGAAAAATCACCACAACCATGCTTGTCGGTCAAGCGATGGCCGAGACCACAGGGCTCTACGCTTTGATCATCGCATTCGTACTAATTTTCACCACATAATCAATGTGGATCTGAGGAGGCAATAAACTATGGATCGAGTTGCAGAAGCCATAGAAAGACTCGTAGAAAATACCGGCTTGACAGGCCTGGATCCTGTCGAAATGGTCACACAGCTTGTGGCAACGCTTATTCTGGTGCTTGTTGTGAAATATTTCTTCTGGGATAAAATCACAGCCTTCATAGAATCACGTCGTGAAATCGTCGACGGTGAACTGACCGAGGCCACTGAAAAACACGATGAGGCGACCCGTCTCAAAAAAGAGGCCATGGACGAACTTGACGATGCCAAGCGCGAAGCGAAAAGTCTTGTTGAAGACGCCAAAAGCCGTGGCGAAGACACGCGCCGAGAAATCATCCGTGAAGCCAAAGAAGAGGCTGAAACCATCAAGAAGAACGCTAAGAAGGATATGGACAAGGAAATTGAGATGGCTCGAAACAAGCTTCACAACGAAGCCGTTTCCATCGCCATTTCACTGACGGAAAAAGCCATCAGCAAAAAAATCAACAAAGAGACCTACAACAAATTGCTTGATCAGGCGATCAACGAGGTCTCTAAACAATGAGTGCGATCAGTGATCAATACGCCGTCGCGCTTTTTGAACTGTCCAAAGCCGATGAGAAAACGGATCGCGTTTCAGAGGACTTTGACAGCTTCATCAAATCCTTTGACGAAAATAGCATGACGTTTTTCAAGCACCCGGCGGTCAAGAAGAACAAGAAAGTCGAAATCGTACAAACGCTTGATCTGGATCCGCTCTTCAAGAACTTTCTGAGCGTCCTGATTGAAAACAACCGTTTCGATTATCTCTATGATATTCGTGAATCTTACGAATCCTTGCTCGACAATATGCATAAACGCATGCACGTTGTCGTCTACAGCAAGCGTCCGCTCAAAAAACAGCAAATCAATGCGTTGCAGGAAGAATACGAGAAAAAATACAGTCGTCAAGTGACACTCGAAAACAAGGTTGACGAATCGATCATCGGTGGACTCCGCTTCGAATTCGAAGGCAAAGTCATCGACGATACGGTAAACCACACTTTGCGTGAACTCAAAAGTCGTTTGACCAAATAGGCAGGTGAAATCATGAGCAAAATAAACCCGGGCGAAATCAGCGCCCTTATCAAAGAACAAATCGAAAAGTATTCCAAGGAAATCCAGACGGAAAACGTCGGAACGGTCATTCGTGTCGGTGACGGCATCGCTCTTGTCCATGGATTGGATGAAGCGATGTCCGGGGAACTGCTCGAATTCGAGAACGATGTCTACGGCATGGTGCTCAATCTCGAAAAAGACCACGTCGGCGCCGTCATTCTTGACGAATCGACGAACATCAAGGAAGGCGACACGGTAAAAACCAGTGGACGTATTCTTGAAGTGCCAGTTGGTGAGGAGCTTCTCGGTCGTGTGATCAACCCACTCGGACAGCCCATTGACGGACTGGGGTCAATCAACACGAAAGAGACACGTTATCTGGAAAGAAAAGCGCAAGGCGTCATGGCCAGAAAAAGTGTCGATGAACCCCTTCAGACCGGAATCAAGGTGCTTGATGCGCTCGTGCCCATCGGACGTGGACAACGCGAGCTCATCATCGGTGATAGAAAGACCGGTAAGACAGCCATCGCCTTAGATACCATCATCAATCAAAAAGAGGAAGATGTCATCTGCATCTATGTCGCCATCGGTCAAAAGGAATCCACCGTGGCCCAAGTCCAGCAAACCTTGAAAAAGTACGGTGCGGACGAATATACGATCGTGGTGAGCGCCTCGGCCTCCGAGCCCGCGCCACTTCTTTACCTGGCCCCATACGCAGGCGTATCGATCGGCGAACACTTCATGTTCCAGGGTAAAAGCGTTCTAATCGTCTATGATGACCTTTCCAAACATGCCACAGCGTATCGTGAACTTTCCTTGCTG
>Ga0207421_10003044_pt1 | contig 20283 bp, 24 predicted proteins | sample SodLakKL_010_SED_4_FD_187542 | JGI IMG/M metagenome (GOLD analysis project Ga0207421, IMG submission 187542) | Alkaline sediment microbial communities from Lake Tanatar, Kulunda Steppe, Russia - 8KL_010_SED (SPAdes) (version 2) | ecosystem: Environmental > Aquatic > Non-marine Saline and... | reverse complement strand
CCCTGCGATTTGGCAAAGCAATACCGTCTTCCCTGTGCCTGACGGGCCAAATATTTCCACCAGAATCCCTGTGGGTATCCCCCCTTCCCGGAACCGGCCCCCGGATATGGCTAAGTCAAGCAGCGTGGACCCAGTAGATACAGCAGTGCTCGTTCCTTCATACTGGGGAGTGGTTTGCTTATCTTTGTTTTTAGCTTTATGCTCCACTTGTGTGCTTAGCTTTTGCGCCTTTGTTCTTTTCATGTGGTAATACCCCTTTGGGCTTGAGCTATTATATTCTGAATGTAAATTTCATTAATCTTCTTCCGCTTTAACTTGGCCCTCAATTGGTATATGAAGGCTTGCTGCTGCTGTTTATTACCGCTCAAAATCCCCCTTTCTAACCGGTACCGCCAGTCAGTTACAGCTTGATTCGCTAAGTTAGCAACAAGCTGATTCTCAGGTAGGTCTACTCTTTTATCATCAATCAACCGTTGTAAAGTTTTTTGTACACTTTGCCCCCAATTTACGGATAGCAGCCGCAGGTAGTCAGCAACCTGCGGGGGCAGGTAAGCCCCCACAAATTGCTGTTCTCCACTTAATAGTATGTCATCTTTCATTTATAGTTACCTCCTCCCTACTTTTCTGAAGCGTCCATACACTTCTCCCACAGCTCACATTCGTCACATTCATCATACTCTTCACAGTCCTCTCCAAACGTATGACCGTGAGGGCATTTTTCAGTTTTACCTTTGCCCTTGCCTTTGGGCTCTTTTTTCGGCGGTTCTTTCTTTTTTTCTTTAGGCTTTACCTCTTCCTCTTCTTCATCCTCTTCCTCTTCCTCTTCCTCTTCATCCTCTTCCTCTTCTTCCTCTTCATCATCATCCTCTGGCTCGGGTTCTGGTTTACGCTTGCGTGCCGGTTTTGGCTGCTCTTCTTCCTCCTCCGCTTCAACCGCATCTTCATCGGTTACTTCAACCTCTTCTTCCGCTTCTTCTTGGTCAAGCCCCCCAAAGAACATAGCTTCTACCGCTTTGTAAGACGGCACGTCCAGCAGGGCATCTAAGGAAGGCAGGTCATCTATTATGGACTCCTTGTAGGGTTTATCCCGCTCCTTAAAATCAATCCGGCTTGTTTCAGCATACTTGTTGGCCCCTAAACTCTCTTCACTGAACCTTATTTGAAGGGTGTAACCGTCTTCCAGGTCGGGGAAGGTTTCATAATCTTCATTTTCCCCGATTTCCTCATTCAGCTTAGTCTGGAAAAGGAACTGACTTATATCCCAGACATGGGGTGTTTCCTCATACTTCTTTGCGCCTTTAGGAACTGCGAAGTAAAGGTTACGCATAGATGCCTTCAGGGCTTTTACAGATTCATCCTGCCAGTCGGCCCCGTCTTTCAATAGTTGAGCCCTGTATTCGCAAATAGGGCACTTTTGTGCGGCACTGACAGGGCAGACTACCGCTTGGTTCTCCGGCCCAATGTTACGGTGTAACCAGTAAGGCCGCTTATACCACAGGCTGCCTTCAACCGCAATTTCGTATTCTTCATCTTTATCTGGGTGCTGTGAATCTGTAACGACATACGGTATAATATCCAGGCTGACCCGGGAACCCGGCTCCTCCTTGAATACAGGCAACCCCTTAGGTAGGCTTAAATGCCCAAGCTGAGTACCACGGGCTTGCTTTGCCGCGTTCCTTGATACTGTCCCTTTGAACCTTTTCTTCTTAACTTTTTTCGCCATTATAATCTCTCCTTTTTGAATAATAATTTTATTGCCCACACCTTGCCAATATAAGCGCTCATAGAGAGCACAATCACGTAAATGGGGAGTAGTAGTATTGCTATGAATATTGTGATTGCCAACTCTTCTGTAAAGCTCATTTGTGCCCTCCTTTCTTGCGTGAAATTTTGACCTTGGCATTTTCCTTTTTACGTTCTTGTTGTTCAAGGTGCTCCTGATACAAATCGCGGGGCGCTTTTGGCCCGGCAAAGTAAGAAGCGGTTAACAACTTAACGAGGTTCTCCAGGGCTGTTTTCCTTTGGTCAATGGCCCGCACAACCGCCACAGACACGTCATATTCATACTTAGCTTTGTTGTATTCTGTAACCAATTCTTGATAGTCCTTCTGTAGTAGTATGGTGCTTTGTATGGCCCCTTCAGTTACCTTTTCCAGGTTATAGAGTTGTGGGCTTGTCCGAACGTCCATCTCTATCCTTGCTTTACCGGCCTCCATACGCTCTTTGGCTTCATCCATATCCTTTTTTGTATCCGCAGCATGATGTGCGTATTTCTTCATTAACTCCGCTTGCTCCAGCCACTCCACGTCAAGGGCGTTCGGGTCAATCTTGACGTCCTGCTCATAGTTAAGGTTCTCCATTCTGTCACCCCCTCTCCTGCCTTATTATACGTTAAAACCTGATTACCTTAAAAAGGCACATCCTCCCCACCGAATAGAACATTGTAGCAGGCAAGGGTGAGGCCCGGGAACCCTGAATTATAGAAGGGTTCAATGAACTCCTCCATCACCCCGGCCACCCCATCATTCCTCGTTTGTCCTAATAAAACTGATTGGCAGTAACCAAGCACAGCCCTCCTTATTTGCTCCGGTTCCTCTTCCTTTAACCCTTTTAATATTTGAGCTACAGCCCCCCAAGACGTTCCTTGGGTTAAAGCGCGGCAGAGCTCAATAGTTTTTGACTGGACTTCTGCGGTGCGCCTTGCTACCTCCATTCTTTTTTCCTCTTCTACCGCCAATACTTGAGCCAGCACCTGTAAAGCGTTCCTTGGGTAGCCCATGCTGTCCTGAGTTATCTGGTCATATATTTCCTTGGGCAGGGAGTCCTCTTCCGCTTTAACCACGTGACGGAGTAATCTTTTCATTTCTTTATCGGTTAAAGGGCTTACTTGGTAGTGGGCACACCGGCCCTTTATAGTGGGCAGTAGTTTCTGTGGGTCGGTGGTACACAAGATGTAGTAAACATGTGAAGGTGTGTCCTCTAAGGCTTTTAGCAGAGCACTTTGGGCGTCACCGGTTAAGCGGTGAACCTCATCAAGTATCCACACCCGGCAAGGGCTTTCTAATGGTTTGTAAGAACTTTGCTTACGAATATCCCGAATAGTTTCTATGCCCCGGAAGTCCGCAGAGTCAATTTCCCGCAGGTCATTCCCCTTTGCCCCAAGCTCCCGCGCTATAATCCTGCCCAAGGTAGTTTTGCCGCAACCCGTTGGCCCGTGAAATAGTAAGCTCTTAGATAGAGGCTGCTTTGCCCCCTCAGTTAGTTGGTCTCTCAATACTTGAATAACATCTTTATTACCTACCACCTCATCAAGGGTGTCTGGCCGGTATTTTAGGTGTAACGTCATTTCATGCCCTCCTTTTTAATTAAGCTATCCAAGGCCCGTCTATTTCATATTCGTCCACATCAATTTCAAGGGGCACAATAATCCATTTCCAGGCCTCTGGTAGTTTCTCACTTACGATATGGTTGATTTCTTGCTTTATTGTGGGCAGTTCTGACGGGTATACATCCATAATAATTGAGTCATGTATTTGTCCCACCAGTCTTGACTTCCACCCTTGCTGCTCCATAACTTTGTCCAGTTCTGTAAAGGTGAACAGTAGGCAATGGAAGGCTGAACCCTGAATAGGGTAATTAATAATTTCGTTCTTCTTCATTATACCTGAGCATACAAACCCGGTATGCATCTTCAGCCAACCCCGCTTACGATATTTCTCCACCCAACTTTTTCGCCAGCTGCTATATACGCGAAACCTCCTGCCCCAGAAGTCATCTTCCACCTGCTTTATATGCTCCATAAACTGGTCAAAATTGCGCAAACCGTGCTTTCGTAGGTGAGTTGATATATACGTCCCATCTGGGAGGGTAATGCCCTGCCCGGTCTGCCATTTCCCAGTAGGTAGTTTTACCCATTCGCATAAAGAGAAGGCGTTGTTCCCGTAGTAGTCACCATAAAATTGAGGGAACACAAACCCATTCTTGGCGGCTTGCCTAAGTAGTGCGTATGGGGGAAGGGTCTTATCTAAGCTGTCAAACATGAATATTTGCTTGGCCATATCAAGGTGCATGTCGGCGTTCTTATCCTTGAGATAATCCATCATAGTAGGGTCTTTATGGTAGCACGCTGATATCATTACTTCTAAGGCGGAAAAGTCAGCCTCTACTAACATATGCCCCGGCCTGGGCAACAAGGCCCTCCGGCATATCCTCATTGCCTCCTTATCCCGCTTGGGGATATTCTGGAAGTTAGGGTCTGCTGAGCTGGAGCGATAGGTGCGAACGGTGTGTAAGTTAAAGGATGGGTGAATGTAACCCCCATACTGCTCCCTTACGAAGGCTTCCAGGTAGGTGCTTTTTATCTTAGCGAGTTTGCGGATTCTCAGGATTAGTTCCAGCCCGGGAACCCCTAACCGGCTTAGCACTTCTTCATCGGTAGAACCCTGACCACTTTCTGTGGTCTTGGTAGGCTCTATTTTCATAGTATGGTATAGTATTCTGGACAGTTGGTGATTGCTGTGGATGTTTACCTTATCCTTGTATATGTGGCACCACTGCCGGTATAGCTTTGTCTGTTCCAGTTGTTTATGAAAGTATTCAATCTTCCGGGCAAGGTGCGTTTTCTTCCGAGAACAGTAGTCCACGTCAACCCTTATGCCCTCCCGCTCGGCCCGGGCCAGTGCCTGAACCCCGTCATGAAATAGTTTATAGGCATCCGCTGTTGTGGCTTGAGTTTTCATAATAGGTTCAACTCCCGCATTTGTGATATGGCTAATCTGTAAGTCATTAGGCTGTCCACCCCGTTATAAAGTAATAGTTTTTGAAACCATTCTTCGTTCTCTACCAATTCCGTGATTCTATTCACCCCGTGAGAGTTACCGCTTTTCAGGTAAGGGGAAACCTCACCGTCATAACCCAGCACCCCAAACCTTACATAACTCTGGAATTTCAGGCTTGTTATACCGGGGTGGTTGTTTAATATATGAGCCGCCTGCATAGTATCAAACAACCACGGGTAAACCTTTATCCCATACAATACCTGTAACCAGTTGTCCTCATACTTCATATTGGCCGCTATCTTAGGCACACCCGGGCTTTTCAATAGTGTTTTCAATATGCGCAGGTGCTTCTTTTCAGTAGGGAAAGGTATTGCGTATGCTTTATCAGGGCTCTGGCAGAAGGAAATTGTAACTATTTTATGAGCGTCTGTGTTATAGGGCTTCAGTCCCGTGGTTTCAATATCAAAGGCCGTCATGTATGGGTGGTCCAGCAGCTTCATTAAGACCCCCTCTATATCATTACTTACCTCAACACACGCTTCCGGTTCCCCTCGGTTAGGAAAAGGAACCCCTTGCCGGGAAAAGGCTTGTTCCAAATCCCTTGCCCAAATTACTTCCGCTTCACTGGCCCCTTCCTGCCGTTCGATAAAGGAAGGGTGGAAGGTTGGGCAAACCCAAGCATTATATTCCCTGTCTGGGATAGTCCAACCTCGCCATTTCATTATACCGCCGAAGTCCCCGCGCCATTTATGCCCTATGAGAGAGGTAGTAGGAACCCCCCCGTGTAGTATAATTATTTCAGGTTGGTATTGCTCTATGATACGCATAACCTTTGGCCGGCAGCAGGCAATTTCTTGGTCGGTTGGACCCCGGTTTGCCCCCTTTTTATCGGTGGGGTGGCAGTTCACGGCATTCAGACTCACACAATCCTCAAACAAGTCCAACCCGAGTTGCTTGTATTTTCTTTGCAAAACCCTGCCCATCTTGCCCTGCCATGGTCTGCCCCGCCGGTCTTCATCCTCACCGGGAGCTTCCCCAATCACCATAATACCTTTTTTGAACCCTCCGTATGGCTCCATCTTTGGAGTTAAGGCAAACCTGTAAAGCCCACAGGAGGCGCAGGAATTGCCTTTAGTTTCCCCGCCTTTGGTCTGGGTCTGTTCTATATTAAAAAAGCCCTTCACCTAATCACTCCCTGCCCGCTGTAGCTGCTGCTACATGTTCCCAATTCTCCCCGGTAAACTTAATCCTGTCCTCACCATATATACAGGCCGGGGATTGCTCCAATAGGTTGATTAAGAATTCTACACTGGTGGTAAACCTGACAGCCTCCCCTTTGTATTTTGTCTTTATTGTTTCCTCAAACCATCCGTATTCGTCCTGAGCGGTAAACTTAATCTCACCCTCCGCCACCTCAACTACTACCACAGCCACATCATTCGTGCTGAAATCACTCTTTGAGAACACCTGTGCCCGCTCAAGGGCGGAAGAGGCTGTTTTGGGGAAAGGTATTTCCACCCCCTCAAACGCAAGGAACTCGTCTACTTCTGGGTAGTCCCCATCAAATACCCGTGAGGAGAATACCGTTCCATCTTCTGTTTTGAAGTGTAACCAACCACTCCCTTCCGCCACTTCTTTGACGTCATATTTTAGTAGTTCCCTCACCGCTGCGGCAGGTATTAATGAACGCTTGACAGGAACCTTTTTGCCCAGCGTATATTTTACAATCTGGTAGGAGTCTGACGCTTCCACTTTATCCTCTTCAACATGAACACAGGTTAGAATGGGCCGACTCATATCCTTAGAACAGCATGGGTAGCAGAACTTTAACCCGTCTAATACATCTGCGGGGAGCTTCTTCCACTTGCCAATTTCCCCCACCTCTTCCACTGGTAGCCTTACCTCCTGCTCAAATACCAACCCCGCTTTAGACTTACCGGCCTTGATTACAACTTGATTTTCTTCCCATTCTACGTCAATCTCTTCCCGCTTTACTTTACTGAGGAAGGCATAAAGCGCCTGAGCTTTGATGGCCCCGGTTACATTCAGCCCTTCTACCGGGTGTGATATACTGATTTCATCATTATAAGTAACAACCCTGTCCCCCATGAAGGCGAAGCTTGTAGACTGTTCAATTAATTCCCTGTTGGCCAGCCCCGGCTTTACCTTTTCCAACGCGCCTTGCAAATCTGATTTGTTGATTTTCACAACCGAACAACTCCTTTTCATTTTTTATTCTACTGGGTAAGGCTTTTGTATATTGTCTTTTTTTCCTTCCCCGAATACCAAGGTTGATACTCATATATGAGGTCATCAGTGTGGCGATCTTTCCCTACGGGTACCAGGACTTTGCCGAAGTATTGATATGGCCCCCGGGCAGCTTTAGGATTATTCCATATGTCCCTCATTTTATCTCCGAATGTTTTGAACTTTTTGCGGCGGTAATTATGCCAGTTGCTGGCACTAACCATAGTCGTAAGGGGTACCCTATGAGCCCACTCGGGGCGCCAGTCATTATAAGTGAATAAGCGGGGTTCACCCTTTTCGTAAGCCCTACGTGCTTGAACCAGAACCTCCGTTGTTTGGCGGCGGCTCCAGTTACCGAACCACTCATCCTCTTCCGGCATACCGCAACAGCAGCCGGTATCGTTAAGTTCCTTGAAATGTGGGTCGCTTATCCCGAACCGCATACCCAAGCCCTTACAAGTGTCGTAGACTTTTTTGGTCATATCATGCTTGTAATCCCGGGTGGCCCTGCGGCAAGCCTCTGCTGGGTTACTTTGGGAATTCCACCATTCACCGAAGTCGGGCCAATCCATAGCACGGAACATCAGCTGATACATAGCCTTTTGCCGGGGAGTAAGAAAGGAAGATAAAAAGATGTATTCAAAACTTACCGCCTCAGCTCCGGCTTCATGTGCCCGCTCTATTAGCACCCGCCATGCCTCCGGTTCCCCGGGATAGCTATCACTCAACCCCGGCAGGAATGGCCGGAACCTCAAGCTACACCGGCTCCCCATATCGGTGAGCTGCTTCATTGCTTGTAGCCGCTCAGAAGTTACCGGGGCATTTATATCCACCTTTGATATCCTTTCATCATCGTTACATATAATACTCCACGCGAACCAAAATTGTTCCGGGCTTTGCTCAATAAGCTGTAGGTATTCTTTGTTTTGTAGCGCCTTGCCCCCTTTAGTGCTTATGCGTACGGGCTGTTTGTATTTTATAAACAAGGGAATAGCCTTCTTGGCCCAGCCGCTGTGTATTTCCAAGTCATCAAAGGGGTCTCCCAATGCCCCTAATTGTACTGGGGCACCACGGTCCATTAAAGTATACATGGCCTGACTTTGTTCATCTTGATATTCCCGGGCCAAGAACTTTTCCAGCTGCTTAATAGGCCATTCCTTATATAGGGAACCCCCTTCCTGCGCAATCTTTAGTATGCTGTTGTTGCGGTCAAATGCCCTTTGAAGGTTGTTGGAAAAGCAGTAAAGGCAATTATAAGAGCAACCGGAGTGACTGTCTATTGCTATAGGTATGGCACAATCAAATGCGTCAGAAGAGAACCGGCACCCCCCATAGTTTTGTGGGAAGGTTTCCGGGTATTCAAACTGTATCCGGGCTTGTTTACTTAAAGAGGCACACAGCGTTCCCGGGGGAACATCTACACTTTTACAAACCCCGCAAGCCTCACATATTTCCAAGTATTGCGTTTGGCCCCCGTTATTATTCTTCCTCCTCAATCTTCTCACCCCTTTCCCGGGCTGCCTTATACCATTTAACCAATTTGACCAACTTGTCTGTATCTAACTCCGGGTGACTCAGCCCCCGCTTTGCTATACCGAATTGTTTTAGCACGGTGGTGTAGTCTTCCTTGTTGTCAAAGTAGAACACCAGGAAGTCCCGGTCTTCAAATTGGAACCCTTTTAAGTCCTCAGGGAATTCAAATAACCTGCCCCGGCTTTGTTCTATTTCCTTTGGGTTGTCATCCAGGCTTTCATATTTTATCTTGCGCTGAAAGTCCCCGGGCAGTAACCGCTTTTCCTTTTTACTGTTTTCTTTTTTTTCTTTGTCCACCCTTGGTACCCTCCTTAATTTTCATACCATGAAGGTCGAATTCAAAGCCCCCCAACTTGATGCTTGTGGGGAACCCGTCCTCTCCAACTATGAAACGGGGGCGGTGATTCAAACCGGACAGTTCCATGGCTTCTATTACATAGGAAAGAGCCTTCGTGAATAACTTCTCTGGGCGGTTCTTCAAGTCTACTGTTCGGGGCATGTTTATTAATTTGTGGTATTCAAACTTTAGGGTTTCTGTGTCGGGTGCCGTAGCCTTGTCTATCAGCATGAAATTTTTTTTGCCTTCAAGTAACACCACCCCCGTGTCCGGGTCTATAGCAGATGCCCCTTTGTTATAGGGCTTGTTGGTAGTTACCCTGAGGCCGGGGAACCGCTCTTTGAAATACGCTCTAACTTCTGCCCCTGACCAGTTTTCTCCTTTGTATTTCATTATTACTCACTCCTTTTTATATCGCTCTTGAATACATTGCCCGCTTTTTAACGGGGTTGAGCTTATCCTTGAACCGTTCCAACCCCGGGTTCCCTAAACAACCTCCATCAATCACCAACCTTCCAGGAACACTTCTGTAAAATAGCAGCCGGGCAAACTCGTTAAGGTAAGGCTCGTCTGGGTCTGTGACGCAATACCTATACATCAATAAAGGGTCATTGCTGTCCCACACGTTTACTCCTACCAACTTATCCTTATCGTATAGGAACCCCCGCCGCTTACTTTCAAACAGGAACCATACCATTGAATCTTGGTCGTGTACTACTTCACCCACTGGTTTACTTTCCAACCACTTCAGTAATAACATTTCTACGCAAATATTTGGAGCAGGGTGATGCGTATAGTCCCAGTCCCTACCCTTTATCCACTTGCGAGAATTTTTGCGGAAAGTGGACCATTTTTTCCCATCCATAGCGTTGAAATTATCAGCGGCATAGGTGTATTCCCAATCCAAGAATTCCGCATTATCTCCCGGGCACAGGTTTTCAAAGTCACTCCACACTTTAAGGGGCGGGCAACTTTCCTTTTTGAGTTCGTTGGAATCTATAGGCAAGGGCGGAAATATGGCCCACTCCCCTTCTTCTACCCAAATAACCTTTCCGTTGCTACGTAGCTGGGCATCTTGTATGGCAAGGTAATCCTCACTCAACCAAAAATTGGGTATGATTCCTAACAGTTTTGCCCTTTGTATATATTCCACCACTTCACTCATAATCATAACAAAGGCCCGTCCTTCCTTACCGGGGCGCAGTTTGACTTCTTTTTAGGGGCATCCTCAGTATTACTTCCTCCGCTGGGGTTGTTTTGCTTTATCCGGTCTATTAGCTTTTTGCTTACCTGCCCTCTCTTCCGGCTCTTTCCGCCCATTGTCCTCCCCTCCTTCCTCGTCTTCACCTTGGTGAAGGTCAATAACCATATCATATTTACACAGTGCTAATATACCTTCAAAGTCTTCTTTTTTGGAATCCTTTACCATCAGGAAGTCTTCGGTAGGTATAAACGATAGAGCTTTACGCGCAGCGAATAGGCTCATAAAGTCCTTTGTCTTTAGTGCTATTGGTGGAAGGTTCTCAGGCAAATTATCTATTGTAAAGAACCCTTTGCCCCGAGACGGCTCTACTTCTATGAGCGTTCCCGTGTATACATTACGTTGTCTCAATACCAACTTAGAATTTTCTACCGATATTTCAGTATGGGAAAGACCTTCCTCCAATAGGGGCACACACTCCTCTGATAGGTGAAATAAGTATGGCCCTTGTTCCCCGGTCTTCTTCAAGCCCCGGTATAGTTTAGCAACGTCTTTAGCATCAGGCCCGGATTTGGGTGTCCGGCAAATCTTTTTGCGACCATATTCTTTTGAAGCGGTATAGAATATTATCTCCCCACCATGCTCATCTACGTTAAAGGAAAAGTCCGGGGAATCATATTCGTTAGCATTAAAGGATACAGGGGAAGGGAAGGAAACCTCACTCTTCCTCAGGGAAAACTTCAATATCATGCTATAATCAAAATTCAGTATATAAACACTGGAACCCACACAGTGAATTATATTCTTCATGCCCCGGTTGTCCATGGCTACCGCGTGGGCAAAAATACCCTCTATCCTGCTACTGGCTTTTATTCTTGTCATTTCTTCACCCCTACTTTCAGTGCGTTTATTAGTTCTTTCCTTTCATCTGAGGCTGGAATATACGACCAAACCACACCCCCTTCATCCCATCCTACGGGAACCACACCCCCGGCCCAGATAGGGCTGTAGGCCACATTACTCCCTTCTATATTCCACAATTCATGAACCTCCCGCTCCAAACCCGGGGATAAAAAGCCCCCATTTTCCATAACCCAATCTCTGTATTGCCCCCAAGTCACCGGTTTACCTTTGTTCTGGGTAATGAAACGCACAGCCATGACCGTGCAACCGTAGTTCCAGCCCCCTTTAAACCAGTCCCCTACTTCGCAGCATATGGACTGGTCATTATTAGGAACGTTCCCCAAGTCAAACGTAGAGCAGGAAATACCGTGTTCCCGGAACTTGTCCATGTAGGCTCCTAATAGGGTGCTGCCCAACCTTTGGCTATCGCACCCGGCTGTAAAAAGACGGTCAAAGTCTATGCCCCGGTTGATAAAATCTTGTCTTATACCGGGGTTGTTCGCTGAGTAAGAGTAGGTATCAAAGGTTATGTTTTTGACCCCAATTTCTTTCATGTCTTGAATATACTTTTCCACTTCATCCGGGTCATCATTAACCAAGAATAAATAAGGCTCAATCCTTGCTACAACCCGCACACCCGCATCAATTAGGTTTTTGGCCGCCGTCATGCGTTCTGAATAATTTGGAGCACCCGGTTCTATATTACGGTTTACACGGTCGTTAGATGATGTAAGGGTAATGTGAACCGCTGCACCGGCAGGGTTGTCCCCAAGGGCTTTGACGTATTCATCCTCCCCTACTAAGCCTGCTTTGGTGTTTATCATAACCGGGTATTCAATATCTTTTAAGTATTTTAACATTTCCAGGCTTATACCGGCCCGGCGTTCCTCTGGATTAAAATCCTCAAAGCGTATGCCCAAGCGCAGTGGTATTTCCATGGCGAACGCTTTCCGGATGTCGTAAAGCCCGTGGGGGTCTTTGCCCCTTAAAGGTAGCATTTTTTCCATTTCCCTTTTGTAATAATCCGGGTTACAGTGCCGCAGTCCAAGGGTCTTAGAATTATCAAAGAAGGCTGTATATAAGCTGGCCCTAAAAGCATTAGCATAACAATATATACAACCGAACGGGCAATTCAACCCGTCCCATACGTCGCCATTAAAAGGCATAGGGCATGCTTGGGCACGCAGGGATATTTCCAGGAAGGTATTTATTTGTTCAGTCTTAAGTAAGCGCCTTTGCTCCTTCCACTCTTGGTCAAGCAGGTGGAATTGGCTGTAGTCTTTTTTTCTGCCTTTTTCCTTGACCGCTTGAACCTTACCGGTAGCTTTGAAAAATGGGCGAAGGCCCGGAACTATTCTACTGACTTCTTTGCGCAGTTCTGAATAATCTATTTTTGACACCTCCTTTATTTATGTGGCCAGCCCCCCGGTAATGCCCCTATATTCCAGAACAATATGGGGGGTTCTAACGATTCTTTATTTTGTACCAGCCATTCCCATGCTTTAGTGTCATAATAATCATGGCACGGGAACGGGGTTTTCACTTCACAAGGTTGAGCGTATTCCCAACCTTTATCAATCAACCGCAGTTCCCCTTTACTTAGGCCGGGGAAAATTACATCCCCCATGACGTGCCGCCTTTTCCTACCCAACTCCCCGGAGCGGCACATTACCCCATACAGGGTTTGCCCGGGGGTGGTTGCCTGAAATACCCCAGCGGCAATCGTTCCACTGCCCACGCATATCACAATGCTACGATAGTTCTCAACGCAATCCCGAGCCACGGTATAGGTTTCAGAAAGGGTTTCCGATAGGGGCAGCCCCAAAGGTAGTAACCGGAACCCCTGAGGCACCTGTTTTTGGGCGGTATAGTAGTTTACTTTTGCCCTACCTGCCGGGATGTCTACCAATTCAGCCCCCCACCGTTCCCACTGCCAACGATGATGCTGAAGCAGCGGGGCCGGGTTTTTGTATATAGGGTTGAAAATCAGGCATTTCAGCCCCAGATGGTAACAAGCCCAAGCCAACCCCCACCCAGCCATACTCACTGAGGTTTCTACATAGGCTGCCCCCTCAAACCCCTGTTGTTTTAGCTTTTCCAGGTGTTTTACCAATCCCCTTATCTTACTGAAGGGCGGAGCGCCTGGAGGGGCACAAAGGTCTTCCCGCTTGACGTGAATGCCGTCATATTCTTCTATAGGGGTGTCGTTGAGGATAATCTCTTTCATAGCAATTTCCAGCCCTTTCCTGACACATCCTTCATTGTATACATATCTTTGAGGGAACCGTCTATAATCTTAACCCCTTCTTCATAGTCCCCTACGCCATCCCATACTTGTAAGGGGTCTTTGCCCTGTTGTATAGCACGCTTGAAGTGGTGCGTATTCCAAGTACACGGGTTCTCTACGTCAAGGCCACAGCAAGTATTACTCTTCTGAACATCTTCCCAACCACTGTTCACGAAGTCCGGGCAACCTAATATTATGCCGTGCCGGTCAGCAATTGCTAACAGCTTCTTCAGGGTTTTCTTCCATGGGGCATCTTGATTCATATACCAAATTTTCTCAATGTCAAGCCCCGCGCCATGGAGGTTCTTTAATACAAGGTCGTTGATGTGAAGGTTATACACATTGAAGCGGTTTATACCGTGCTGCTTGAGCAATTTTACCGTAGTCTGGAATTGTTCCACCCCGTGGTAGCCTGGAATAAAAGGTTCCCCATTCACACCCACACGGAACCCGGCAGCCTTAATCTTTTGTAGAGTCTTGATACGTTCAACCGGGTTTTCTGTTTGTTCCCGTTCAAGTGTGTGCCAATCCTCCTCCAGCCCTACCATTATCACAGCCATGACGGTGCTATACTTTCCCAGCCCTGTCATTTCCCAAGCGCGCTGTGGGAACTTAGTTTGTATCACCGTGTCCCATTTTTGGGACATAAGGAACTTAGTCAGTGCGGTAGAAACCCCATACTCCCTTTCACAGTTCTGGAAGGGGTCTGTTCTGTTACCTAACCGCAACGTCTTCTTTTGACGTATGGCTTGGTGTAGTGGGCTTTTGCCCTTGGCGCTGAGGAGTTGTTTCTTAACAGCTTCTACATCGGCCATACGGAAGTCTTCCCCCCATGTGCGGTTAATCCTGCGAGAATAACAGTGAAGGCAATTCGGTTCGCATGTCCAGTAGCTGTCTATGCTGAGGGGAAGGGGGCAATATAACATATCACCCCTCATGCCCAAGGCGGACTTATAAGTTTTCACGGGTTAACCCCTTTCCCTTACTTTTTGAATAGGTTTTTCACGGTTTCCCCTTCTACTTCTATTGCTCCGAACCCCCGCAACGCGCGGATAGCCATGTTTACTGAGTACCGGCTTTCCTTGGTATTGGAAGAACCCCCTTCATTTATATATGCCGCGTCGGTTTGTGCTACCCACTCCGTTATTGTTATTTTATCTTTTCCCTGTAGTATTTGTGCGGCGGCTTCTGTTCTGGTAATACCTATTGAGGGCGGGAACGTGCCTTTTTTACCCTTCTGTGCCTCTTTAGGTTTTGGAGCCGGTTCTGGTTCTGGTGCCGGTTCTGGGGTGTGGGAGTTAACTGCCTCATCCCAATCATCTGGCTGTGCGGGTGGTGGTTCAGGTGTGGTTTCCCCGGTTCCTAAAAGTGCGGCGATAACGGCGTCAGTCTGCTCTGAGAACTCATCTGCTGGTTCAATTAGTTCCGTGGCCTCTATTACCAATTCCTCTAACTGCTTTCTGGGCTGGTCGGTATCAATTTCCGGGTCCAGGCCCAGCACCTTGTTAAGCTCCTTTGCGGCATGGACAACGTCTTTCTTCTTCAGTGTCATTTGTTACACTCCTTTGTTTTTTGTTTTTTACTACTGCTCTATTATACGTTAAAACTTAATTACCATCAAGACCCCCCATACTTCACCTTTTATCGCTTTCTGCTGTATTGATAATAACCCACAGCTACCATCCCAAGGTAAAATACAAAGGCGGCTATCCAGAGCCAATCTGGTTGTGGGTCGTGTAAAACGTCCCTTCCTGATGGTGCCCATAACATAGTCCATTGAATCATTTTGAGCCCTCCTTTATAATTTGTTTTTACAGATGGGGCATTTCTTAGCTTGGAGGAAAAGGTAATAAGCAAGGTAAATAACTGCCCCTATTCCGAATAGTAATAGCAATATTATAAATAGGATTGTGTTAAACTTCTTCTCCCCACCAACAGACCTTTCACACAGGTTACAGTAGACTTCTTTTGCTCTTGCCCGGTCTTCTTCCCAATGCTTTATTTTTGCTATCGTTCTGGGGTCTGCTTTCATGTTTTCTATTGTCCAGAAATTCCGCCGAAACGGGTTGTCTGTTAAATTATAGATTACTGGCATATCTCTCCCCTCCTTTCTCCATATTATACGGTTGGTTTATTTATGCGTGGGGTTGGCATAGCTTTCCAGGAACGGTCTGCCTGCTGCCAGGTCTTGTAAAACATAAACCTCCCTATCGGCAGAGAATTCCCCTTCCCTAACTACGATTTCATTTATACGCATAAGCCCTAACCTTTTCTCCCTGCCTAAGGGGTCTTGGTTTAACCCATATTGGGCAGTTACATGAGCAAGTTTACGCTTATCTTCACTGAAGTTAGATATTGATAACCGGCCCCGCTTGTAGCTATCTGCGTCTGCCTGGGTAGCTGTAACGAGTAGTGCGTGCCGCTCTTGTGATAGTGCCCGCAGGTTCTTCCAGACGTGGTCTTGACGGTGCCTGAATTCGTTTACTGCCCCATCATCTGCGGAGAGCAAGTCAGCATAATCAATTACAATAATATCGGGCACGAACCCGTCAACCCGCTCCCACTCGTCCAGGCACCGGCGCATCTCTGTGGTAGTCAAGAATCCTGCGGGCCAAGAGCTTAACTTAAACCGCCGCCGGTACCGCTCAAAAAACTTTTTCATTTGCTCCTTGGCTTGTTTTCCGCTGAGGGGTGTGCTTTTCTTAACCTTCTTTACCCATATGCTGCCCCGCCTGTCCTTACAGCTATGACTGTCACAAGGTTCATAATCTGGGAACTCCTCCCATTTCCCCTGAAGGGTTTCTTGGTCTATGAACTGCTCTGGGTTCGTATAAAAGGCTTGGGAGTCTATGCCTTCAAATACGCCATGGTCACAGTTCCTATCCTGCCGGTCACAGGTATCAAGCTGATTGTGGGAGCAGTCCCCTACTGGTATGAACCGTTCCTGGCAGTACTTTTCACGGTCTGAGCGCCGGGAAATATATACGCAAACCCGCCTGAGTAGTTGGCTTTCGGTCATGTCCCCTGCTTCAAAAAAGGCTACGTTTGCCCGCTGCCTAATAGCACGCAAGGCCAGTTCTAACATCATAAATGTTTTACCACGCTTCTCAGGGGCAAGGAGGGTGAAAAACCCACCCCGAATAAGGTGTTCATTCCACATATCGCCCAAGGCTCCCGGGTAATCAAGCACCCGCTGACTGGTTTCATTAAAAGCCCTTTCCACCATTTCCAGGGCTTCCTCACTGGAAAGGTCTATACCGCTGCTGGCCTCTATTGCTACTGTTGGGGTGAAACCTTGGGCAAGCTGCTCCGCTTCCTCTACCTTACCTACATCTATTAAGGCCTGAACTTCTTGATTATGCCTTTCCAGCTCCCGGGTCTTTAGGTATTTCACGGTCTGGTCATAAAGGTAGGCTGAGTTGAATTGAGTGCCCCTACCATATTCATCACTTAACCCCGCCAGCAGCGCCTCAATATATTGAGCGTCAGTTTTATGGATGCCCCCTTGCTTTAGGTGCTCCATATATATTGATTCAATGTTACTGTCCGGGGCACTGTTATATTTCTCATAGTAGTCCAGGCACCAGTCAGTAATTAGCTTTACTTCAGGGGATTCTAATAGGGTTGAGTCCCAGAACCGGTTTATCCTATCTAAATAGTCTGTGCTAACAATCATGCCGGTTACTATGCGCCTCTCAAAGAATTCCTGTTCATCTCTCATGTATTAATTACCTCCTATCCTCTCATATAAGATTTGCCCGTTAACGGGTCACGCTCTGAATTGTCCTTAGTAGCTTCGTGCCTCCTAAACTTATGGAACAGGGTGTGGTCTACGGACAGCAATTTGACAGATATATCGGTCACCCAGCTATTACCCTCAAGCCATTCCGCATAACCCCTTATTACATCAAAGGGGCCAGGCAATAGCCCACGCAGGTTATTGGGAAGGTTTCTTTGTTGCTGAGCTGATACATCTAAGTATAGGTTTATGAGGGCTTGGGTCATTACTGATTTGTTTACACCGTTGAAAAGCGGTTCGAATGGTTTGTAGCAGTTTTCAGTGAATACCCTTATTGTGTCTGGGTCTTTGAATTCTGATTTGATTAATGTATGGGGGTCTTCTTGAGGGGTTTCTTTTGGATGTTCTGAGGGTTTACCGCCGCGAGGTTTCATTTCGGCTGGGTCATCAAGCCATCTCTGTTGGTTCAACCATGTGGTAGGATGGGGAATGTATTTTATCTCTTGCCAACGCTCACTTTCCCGTTGGGAACGAATGGCTGACTTCACCTCCTTCCAAGTGGGGCGCTCCTTGGTAGGCTTGCTACAAATTTGTTCCCATTTTGTTTTGGCCTTCCCCTTATCTACCTTCCTTGGGTATAGCTTCCAAAACTTATCAAACATAGCTGAAGTTATATGGCCACTGTTTTCACTGTTTTGTGATTTCACCATATTCTTCTTATTATTATTAATATTTTTTCTATTAGTATTATTAGTGCTCCGTTTTCCACGTTCGGAAAATCCACGTTCGGAAAACCCACTTGTGGAGCCATCATATAATTCTAATTCATGTTTGTCAAGAATGCCAAGGATCTCCTTTTCTTCCAGATTATATTCCCCGGGCTGGTCTGTGTAGCACCATAGCACACCACGGTATTTTTTGGTGCTTTTGTCCCTATACTTTAATCGCATTAGCAAACCGTGCTCCTCCAATTCTGACAAACCTGTGCGGATGGCCCTTTCTCCAGCGTTCATCATTTTTGTGATAGCAGCTACGTGACTATGCCAACCGTTCTTATTGGATAGCAACAGGCATAGAATACCTTTTGCCTTTGGTGATAGGCTGGGGTTCCTTAATATTTCGTTAGGAACTTGGGTGAAGTTAGAGGAGGCAGTACAGTTTATGGCGTCAGGAATCCTGAGTGGTGTGGTTGTCCTTTCCATTTTATCATCTCCTTAACAGTAGTTCTTTCACCAGGTGGTCCGCATCCGGTTGGGTAAGGCTCCCGGGGTCACCTTTTATCTTCTCAATATGAACCACTTTGCCCAATAAGCGGAGCTTGGTAGCTAATACCTTTGCCTGTTGCTGGGCTTGTGGCTCATCGTCAAAAACTATAAATAACCTGCCGTGTAGTTTACTGAGCTGTATAACTTGCGCCATTTTAAACTCAATCCCGAAGGTAGCAGCGGCGTCCTTACCAAGCCGCCATACGTCAGTTACACCCTCAACTATAATAACCCCTTTACTTTTTTGCCAGTATTCCTGCTTACCGTAGAGGATTGTTTTATGGTGTAGCTTTTCCCGCCGCTTGGGGCATGATAGGTATTTTAGTTTACTTTTGCCTGTAACATCCCGGCCCTGGAAGCTAACTACCTCCCCATCCCATCGTATGGGTATTATCAGCCGGTGACTATAATCAATCCCGTCCAGGTAGCTTGCCGGCCCTGTTTGAATTAATTGCCATTCCCGTGCTAACTTATCGGGGTCAAACCCCCTTTGGGTCAGGTAGTTTTTGTAGACCGGGGTCAGCGGCTTATGAGGCGTGGGGAATTTCAAAGGGAAAATAGAAACTTTAGGTTCTACCACCCGTTGACGTCCCGACACAATTTGGTATTTATGGAGCACCGCTCTGACTTTAGATTCCGGGAGGTTAAGGGTTTGGCTTAGTACTTTAGTCACAGGGTGAGCACCGCAGCGCCAGCAGTGAGCACCTTTGCCGTCCCCGCTAATGCCCAGGTGGTAATCCCGTGAGCCCGCGCAGAAGGGGCAGTGTATGTTTACCCACCCCTCCGTGCAGTGCTTGTTGCCTTCTGTTACGAAAGGTATGTGGTGGTCATGTAATAACCTTATAACGTCCATTTAGGCTCACCTACCAAATTCGCTTATTTGGTCATTCAGCACAACCTTTAGAATCTCTGCTGGCTTTACGTAGTGGGTAAAAGTAGCTATGGTTGTTAAGGCGGTTTCGTTAGAACTAACCCACCTTTTTAGGTATAGAAGGTCAACGTCCCCATGAAGCTCATAGTTGTGTGGCAATTTAAAGCTCGGTTCTACTTTCCAAGTCATTTCAATCACTCCTTTTTATATTATACGTAACTAAGCAATTACCTTAAAACTACCAAGCGTTAACAGCTTGCTTGAGCTCTGAGAAACTCCCCCATATCTCCCGCCACAACCAGCCCCTTGTCCGTAGCTCATTCTTGATTATACTTTTACACTTCTTTGGCTTGTCTGTAGGTAGGTAAAGGTCTTGCTCTTCCATTACCATAGAACAAATTGCCTGCGCTTCCGGGGAAAGGCCGCTTATAAACTCCTGCCAGCTTTCATTAATTAGGGCTTCTTCCTCTGTGCTGTTTACATAATCCCTGTAGTGAACCTCTGGGACGGGGAAGGCGTTGGTGTTCCGGTAAGCCTCCTGCCTCAGTAATTGTGACAGGTGGTTGTCTACTACCTTCCATATGAAGGATGTTTCTGAACCCCTTTCTGGGTTGTATTTGTGTTGCCTTTCTAAGACTATGATACATGCCTCAGAAAATAAATCATCAAATTCTAAGCCGGGGTGACTATTTGCCCTTTGCCACGCGAGCTTCCTAATCAGGTCAAGATGGGTTACCAACATGGGTGTGTTCCTCCTTTTGATAGGTTTTCATTAACTCTGTTAATAATTGATGCTCCTCAACCTTCTCACCATCCAATACTGCGTTTAGCACCTCCCTTTTATTGTCCAGCATAGTTGCTATTTTTTGTTCGATTGTGTTGTCAGCCAATAGGTAATACACGTTGACTGAGCCGGCTTGCCCTATCCTGTGGCAGCGGTCTTCTGCCTGGACAAGCTCCCCGGGAGTCCAGGGCAGCTCTAAGAAGGCCACAGAACTTGCTGCGGTTAGGGTTAACCCGGTGCCGGCGGCCTGAATGTTGCCTATAAATAATCGGGCTGACGGGTCATTTTGGAATGCGTTGACTGCTTCATCTCGCTTTTTAGAGGAAACTGAACCATCA
>Ga0207421_10003043_pt1 | contig 20286 bp, 20 predicted proteins | sample SodLakKL_010_SED_4_FD_187542 | JGI IMG/M metagenome (GOLD analysis project Ga0207421, IMG submission 187542) | Alkaline sediment microbial communities from Lake Tanatar, Kulunda Steppe, Russia - 8KL_010_SED (SPAdes) (version 2) | ecosystem: Environmental > Aquatic > Non-marine Saline and... | reverse complement strand
AGACTTATCATCTCAACTCAAATTTTTAAAAACAACGAACCTTTCCGCTTTAGCCTTACATATAGGACAAACAGGTGGAGGCGTCTCTCTACCTGCGAGGTAACCGCATACAGTACATCTCCAGACTTTTATGGATCCTTCTTTCTCAGATAGGGGTGTTGTTTCCACTTTGTTTTTATTGTTACCAGCTTCCGCCGCCGCATCTATCACTTCCGAAGGGCGTCTTTCCGGTATTGGACCCAACAAAGAAGGATCTTCTTTGACCTCTTCTGAAACGAAGAGGCCGCAGTAGCACATCCCATACTCTTCCACGTCCGCATCTCTATACTCGCAGGGACAGTTTATATCGGAGTCGTACGTCCTCACACCGCTGGCCTCTCTACAGGGGCAAGAGGGATAACCGTATCTCCTTTCGTTTTCAACCAGCCCAACTATCAGATCATCCAACAAATCTTCATCTGGACACAAAAAGTAACCGTTCTTTTCAGCATCATCCTTCACGTATTTCAACATCTGTTCCTTCCCCTTCATCTTCCAAAGCCTCCTTTATATCTTCTTTTTTAAATCCTATTATCACATCTTCGCCCTGGTCGATAACTATCGTAGGACAGCTCCTCTTAGGATTGTAAGTTTTGAGTTCTTCCTTTACTTCCTTCTTTTCTTCGCCTTCTAAAAGGTCTATATCTACGTATCTGAACTCCACATCCATGGATTTAAGAAGTTCTTTCACTTTTTTGCACCATGCGCAAGTGCTTATAGTGAACACTTTCACATCTTTATCGACTTTTTTTCCGCTTACCTTTTCGACTGAACTCATAGTTGGTTAAATGAGGGGTTAGGATAAAAATTTTGAGGTGAAAGCGATAGTTAGAGCACCGGTAGTTTTATATAGAACCTTCGACCACTTAAATATTTGCCGGACTATAACCGTGATATGTCCGGCCCTGTGTGGGAATAGGTGTTGGGAAGATTCTACGGGAGGTAAGGAGTGGAAATAATTTGAATATAAGAATAGGTGGTATCAATGTGTGCTGAAGCAAAATCTAAGGCGAATAATAAACCTACGATAGAAGAGGTCACCGAATGTCCTGAATGTGGGAGCAATCGTATATCTCAAGATCACAGCAGAGGAGAACTCATCTGCGAGTCATGCGGATTGGTAATAGATGATCAATATATCGATCAGGGTCCTGAATGGCGTTCCTTCGACATGCAGCAGGAGCAGAACAGAGCTAGAGCCGGTCCTGCCATGTCTCATATGATGCACGACAAGGGGCTCTCTACCGAGATCGATTCTAGTGGAAGAGACTCTAAAGGTAGGGCCCTCTCTAGCAGCAAAAAAGCCCAGATGTATCGTCTCAGAAAATGGCAGAGAAGAAGTCGGGTCGCGGGTGCAAGAGAAAGTTCCTTGATATCTGCCCTGAGTGAGATAAGAAGATTGTCATCAAAGATGGGACTACCCGAACATGTGAAGGAAAGAGCCGCCGCTATATACCGGCAGGTAGTTGAAAAGAATCTAGTACGAGGCAGGAGTATCAAGATAGTGTCCTGCGCGGTGGTCTATATCGCCTGCAGAAAATTGGGCATACCTCGTACTCTAGACGAGTTCGCAAAGGAAACTGACTACGATAGAAAAGAGATAGGTAGGACATATCGATTCCTAAAGTGGGAGCTGAAAATGAAATTGAAGCCCACTAAACCGCAGAAGTATATACAGAAATTCTGCAACGAACTAGGACTTGGAGGCGACGTGAAGCGGCTCGCGGAGAAGATCATCAATGAGGCGGAAGAAAAAGAACTGCTCTCCGGTAAAGGACCCACTGGTCTGGCCGCAGCCGCAATATACATAGCTTCGATAAAGGCAGGAGACAGGCGAACTCAGATCGAGATCGCAGAAGTGGCTGACGTCACTGAAGTGACGGTCAGGAACAGGTACAAGGACCTGGTAAAGAAATTGGACATCGAGATCGAAGTGTGAATGAGGCCAAGAGATCACAGCAGTTGGACTAGATAAGCGTCTAGGTCCAGTAGAAACAACATTATAGGCAGGATTATACAGCCCATAAGATGAACTCTTCTTAACCCGTACAGCGGCGGTATCAGTCCTATAGAAGTGGCGATCACACCTATTATCAAGCCCAGAGGTCCCGATAAGAGGAACATCAAGATCACCAAGAAGACTATTATTCCCTTAGACATCTTGGAGTATTCGATCTTCTTATGCAGTCCCGCAAATGTCTTTCCCAGTGACAGAGTTAAAAGATGAGCTACCGTGCCTGAAACGATCACCGAAAAGAGCAGAAGAAGGAATAAACTCGGTACCTCGTAGATGTTCGTCCATTCCTGCAGAGTAGCTTCGTTGAGTCGGAGGACCGCCTGCATGGCACCACTCCTAGCTCTCAATATTATGAATAGAGCTACCAGTGTGAATATGGCGCAGGAGGTATCAACAGCGGATACAGCCATTATGAACTCGCGTGAACTCTCCTCTTGACTCTGTTCATCCGGAGTGAATAGACTAGTAACCGTAGTGGCCGCTGCGGCCGTGATCCCAGGAAGCCATCCTACGAGTCCGCCCGATAAAGTGCCGTTCACCACGCCCCGAATCTGACTCTTTTTATTCAGCCTTATCCTCACGCCCTCTATCACCTGCTCTGGTATATCAGGATCGTCCATCAAACTTACCAGCAGGTTCGATATCCCAAATAGGCCGGTGAACATAGGGAAAAACATCATCGATGAAACCGGCTGTCCCTCCTGTTCTATCGGAGTCCAGTTGTAAGAATGTAGACCGGTAGGTGTAAGGACTATGAAGCCCAAAAGACCGCTCAAAAGGAAAAGGCCGGCAGAGGCAACCTTGGGCTTGATGTCTAGTAAACTACTGCCCTCCTGCAGCACCAGCACTAGTACGACGGAAAAGAGTATTATAGGTATAAGTGGAACCAACCGATCATAAAGGTGTACCGGGTCTCCCATGATCAAACGAGCCGGAATTATCAAGATCAGTGCCAAAAAGAGAGCTGCGAAGCTCCCCAACGAACTTGCTTTTACCGCTTCGTAACCGCGCCCCTCAAGCAGCATCCTATGAGCAGGGAGCACGGACAGAGCAGTTTCCCCTTCTGGAGCGCCAAAATACGTTGCGGGTATGAAGTTGAGAAAGGTGTGAGTGATCAAACATCCTATGACCAACATGGATATCAGGGTAAGGAGCTCCGTAGTGGTTGGAGCAAAACTAGATAGTAAACTGGACGTGAACAGTATCAACACGCTCAAAGAACTGATGATCATGAACGAGATCGTGTTCACGTGGATGCCCGGTATCAGACCGGTAACGATCCCCAAGCATATCCCCATGAATGTGAATAAAAGTGCGAATAACAACAGGCTTAGTGGTGACATAGAAGCAACTTCTCCTTCTTATTAGAGATTATTAGGTACTAAACCCCGTTATTACTCCCATTCTATGGTACCAGGAGGCTTGTTCGTGACGTCGTAGACTACCCTATTAACTTCGTTCCTCATCTGATTTGTTATCTTGGTAGATATCCTATCTAAAACTTCTAAGGGTATCTTGCTGAAGTTGGCCGTCATGGCGTCGGTTGAGTGAACCGCCCTGATCGCTATGGTGTGGCCGTAAGCTCTTTTGTCGCCCTGGACTCCCACTGTCTTCACCGGCAGAAGAACGGCAAAATACTGCCACGGTCTTTCCATCTCTCCCTTTGAAGCGGCTTCTTCGATCTCAGTTTCGACGATATGGCAAGCTTCTCTGACTATCTCCGTCCTCTTAGGGGTTGCTTCGCCCATCACCCTTATGGCTAAACCCGGTCCCGGAAAAGGTTGTTTCTCAGCCGTAGGTAGACCTAGTTCTTCAGCGACCTCTCTTACTTCGTCCTTGTAAAGGTCGTAGAGAGGTTCTATCAAACCGAGGCCCATCTCTTCCGGCAGGCCTCCGACATTGTGATGAGATTTTATCGTATCTCTATTCTCGTCTCCACTCTCTATCCAATCTGGAGCTATCGTGCCCTGAACAAGATAGTCTGCGTCGAACTTCTCTGCTTCTCTCTCGAAGACCTCTATGAACTTGTTTCCTATCACTTTACGCTTCTCCTCGGGATCATCAATACCTTCCATAGCTTCGTAGAATTCCTCGCTAGCATCTATGATGCGGTGATTTATATCCATGTCCCGGAAAAGCGATTTTATATCTTCGGTCTCGTTTTTTCTCATATAACCGGTATCTACGTATATCGCTAGAAGATCTTCACCTAGAGCTCGACTCGCGATCACCGCTGATACCGTGCTGTCTACTCCACCGCTGCATCCGACAACGGCTTTTCCATCTGCTTCTTCGATCTCAGCGACTTTCTCTTCGATAAATCTTTCCGGATCTTTCAATTCAATCTCCTCTATATGTGATCTCTACTTCTTCAGCGTCCTCATAAACCTTTTCTCTCCTGTTTTCCCTGTACTCCTTCAACTTCTCTCTTACCTTTTCGTCTGAAGTTGCAAGGATCTCCGCGGCTAAAAGCGCAGCGTTATCGCCTCTGTTCATACCAACTGTTGCGACTGGAATTCCCGGAGGCATCTGCACTATAGATAGCAGCGAATCCAAGTTCATCCTCCCAGCAACAGGAACGCCGATCACCGGCTTAGTTGTGTGTGCAGCTACAACACCGGGTAAAGCAGCCGCTAGACCCGCTACGGCTATGAAAACGTCGGCTCCTTTGCACAGCTCTTTCGTCCTCTCAGGTGTTCTATGAGCGGAAGAAACTGTCATCTCATGATCTATCTTAAGGTCTTTTAAAACCTTAACCGCTTTCTTCCCGACTTCTAGATCGCTCTTGCTTCCTAGTATTATTTTCACTTTCATAGAAGGGGGTAAAAAGAGATAGAAAATAGTTTTTTCGGCCGATCTACGTCTTCATTATCGCGACGAGGAATATGCCTATGGCGATCAAGGCACCTATCACGAAAGCTCCAACATAGAACAGACTGGCCTTCAGTATCTCCATGAAACCCGTTTCTCCAAAAATGCCTTCCGAATGGGCTACGATGGTACCTATCCACAGTAGTATACCTACGATGGTCAACGATATTCCGATGCTTCTACTCTTTCCTCTGCCGAAGTAGGCGGTAAATATGCCCGAAAGGAGCATACCTAGACCCAACGTCAGCAAGATAACCGTCAAGAACTCATACATTCCTAATGTCATTTTTTTTCCTCCTAAAATTCTATCCCTGTGAGGGTTTTAGTATCTTCGACTCCTTCTATAGATCTTATCTTGTCAACGACGGCCTGTCCAAGGTTGTTAAAGTTCTCCGCTTGGAGTTTCACTATCAAGTCGTATTCCCCAAACAGTGAGTGTACTTCCGTAACCTCCTCTATATCCTTCACTATGTTGTAAACGTCTCTTTCAGCGGCCGGCGCTGTTTTTATCAATACGAAACCTATCGCCAAGATTACACCTACCCCGGGTAATCATTAGAGAAATATAAATATTTTGATTGCTCGCTGCTTATATCACAGGATCTTCATCTCTTTATCGGCGTCGGTCAAAAGCCTAAAGCCGTCTTCCGTAACCACAATATCGTCTTCTATGCGCACTCCTCCATAGTCTGAGATGTATATGCCTGGCTCTACTGTGAATACCATCCCTGGCTCCAAAGTGACTTCAACGTTGGGAGAAAGACCGGACCCGTCATGTGTGGAAAGGCCTATGCTGTGGCCCAATCCATGTATGAACTTGCCTTCGAATTCAGTACCATCTATGACATCTTGTGCGGCGTTGTGAACGTCCTTACCTTCAACCCCTGGTTCTATCGTCTCGAGAGCGGCTCTTTGAGCTTCCAAAACCGTCCGATACATCTTTTTCTGTTTGTCCGATGCTTCTCCCGCAAAGTAAGTCCTGGTGATATCTGAACGATACTGTTTGTACAGAGCGCCGAAATCAAGAAGCACGAAGTCACCTTTTTCAACTTTTCTATCTCCGGATGTATAATGGGGTTCGGCGGTGTTAGGACCAGTAGAGGATATGATCTCGAAGGCGTCACCCGTAGCTCCCTTTTTCTTCATCATATACGATAGTTCAGCAGCTATCTCGTACTCTTTCATACCGACCTCGATAACGTCCGTGATCTCCTCAGCTACACGAGAAGCTATGTCACCGGCGGTATCCAACAGGTCTACCTCTTTCTGGTCCTTTCTGTTTCTTGCCTCGACGATGGCATCTGAAACATCGACTATCTCGGCATCGGTGGATCCTTTTATCCTCTCAAATCCCTTATAAGTCAACTCCGATCCGTTAATGCCTATCTTATCCATATCGCCTAAATTATCTTCGAGCCAATCTTCTATTTCTTCTCTGCTCTCCATCACATCCATTGGAACATCGGCTTTTTTAGCACTGTCAGCCTCTAACTTGCTAACCAGCATCTCGGAAGACAGATCCGGATAAAGGATCAATGCACAACCTTCGAAGACTCCTTCCATCAAACCAGTAGCGTAAAAGAACGTCTTATCTATGTGCGGTTTAACTGAATTGTATATCACGATAGCGTCCACGTCTTCTTCCGTCCGCTCAAAGATATTTTCGATTCTAGATCTCATGATCCTCAATCAAAGGGTGGTTATTTAATTTTGACTACTCTTGTACCAGCTATGTAATCTCCTATCCTCTTTCTACTAGGACTTCTAGATATCAGGGCTATGCTTATTATGTAAAATCCCAACAGCATATCGGCATATCTACCAGAGTTCCTTGCGGCGCTCTGTATGAAAGACATCTTTCCGATATCTTCATCTACTACTCTCAAACCGAACAGTTTTTTGCCTATCGTGGTGCCAAAATACCATTCGAGTATCGTGAAATATAAAAACTGTATAGATGTGCCTAGCGAGATCACGGCGAGCATCACAGGGGTTGTGGTCAAACTGGCCGTTCCAGCGATGTTTCTCTCTAAAATGATCAAAAAAATGAATAGAACGAAGGGGATGATCAATATTATAGAATCAATTATGTAAGCTCCTATCCTCCTAAATAAGCTGGAATATATCTCGTTCACTCTCTCTCTCACCTTATCTCGTAAAAGTTTTCCCGTAAGATAATCTTTACTCGCCTCCTCGAAATCAAGTTCTTCTTTTTTCATGGATAGAGTTAAAAAATCATCCACCGCATACTGCTGAAAACCTAGTTTTTGTAGAACAAATGCATTACTTACAGGATTTTGCCTTATATATAAGCCCTGCATTTTCAGCAGCTTGTATGCCTTCTTTAACTCCTCAACTACACTTTTTAAGGAGAGATCGCGGACCTGAGCGTAGCGGCCAGCGTGTAGATCTTGCCGCGCTATGTCCAGTACATCTTCAGACGGAGTTATCGGATGTCTACGATAATAAAAGAAAACCAGAGGAACCGATGCTATCAAACCCGAAAGATAAACGAGATCCATAGCCCCGGCACCGCCGAAGGATCCCAAAATACCGATACGGATAAGTTCGGGTATCCTTAAAAGATCGGCACCTATGAGATTACCTAGAACCGCTATAGTGTACGCGTAAGGTATGGTAAAGAATTCTTTTTCATCATTAAATAAACCCAAAACAAGCGCGATGATCAAGGCAGCAAAAGAAGGCACTAAAAACCAAGGAAATTCCGCCACGATGCCTACATCGGGTTCTATGCGGGTAACGAGATATGCTAGAACCGATACAACTGCGGTACCTCCACCGATGAGCGGTAGATTCAAATCTTTTTTATATATCAAGCTCCCACAGACTATCACCGGGATCAGGGCGCCGCCGAGATTTATATTGAGTAAAGAGTCTCCAGTGATTATGAGAGGGATATCAACAAACAGACCAAAAAGAGAACCGACTATTATGATGCCAACTTCGGGTTTATCAAAACCAGACTTTTTCATGTATTCCCTTTTGTTCATATAAGCTATCAGAAGAGCCATAGAAAGTAGCGGTAAAAGGACCACATTTGAAGCTATGCCAAAGAGCACCTGGTAATCCACGGATATCTACCCTTATCGGATCGTGTCCAGCGAGAAAGAACCCATCGATATCCCACTTTTGCTGTGGGTGTACTCGACCCAGTCACGGGTCTGAACGTCTCCCAGGCCCTCGACCCTGAGGTGGTTCTTGAGTTGTTCCACCTTGAATTCGATCTCACCCGTCATTATATGCCCCAACATCGAGATGTCCTGTTCGCTGTGCATCCCTTTCTCAAGGGTATACAATGAGACCGCTTTATCTCTCTTTCTTCTTCCCGCAAAAGGCTGCAGTATAGTGAAAGTGGTTTCAGTATCTAGATAAGCGATGATCGTAGAAACGGATTCGAAGGCCATCCTATAGTAACGGTGTTTCTTTTTTATCTCCTCTGCAAATTCATCTACGGCCTCCGTGACCGCTTTGAAATCAGATTGATCCTGTATGTATTCAACGTATTCTTTTTCTTTTTCTTCTTCTTTAACTTCCCCCATGCTCACTGAATAAGCGTCTACATAATAGACTAGGCCTCTCAATTCGTATTCTTCATAGGTCGGCAGTACGAACTTCATCTCCTCTCTGATTTCATCGATGGTCTTATCGGTGACCACCCATATAGCTGGGACCCCTTTCTCTAGACCTTCAGCGACGAAAGAATTTATCAACACTTCTTTTCCCACGTGAGGAGGTCCATACACAGAGACGTTCGAACCGAGGGGGATACCACCCAAGAGGAGATCGTCCAGTCTGCCAGTGCCCGTTTTACATTTCTCCTGCTCGATCTCTCTAAGGATCTCTTCCTCTCTCTCTTCAAGCTCTTCATCCAAAAGACCTTCCTGCCTTGCCTTTATCTCTCTTTCTTTCTGATCCATGTACTTTTCTTTAGCCTTCAATTCCTGCTCTTTCTTTTCTATCTCTTTCTTCAATTCTTCCAGTTCCCTCTTCCTTTCCTGCTCGGTCTTTCCACCTATATCCTTTTTCATGGCCTCCAATTTCTTTCTCTCCTTCCTTATCATCTGCTCCCTGCGCCGCAGGTCTTCTTCCCGTTCGTTCAACTCCTGTTCTTTATTCTTTACCGTTTCTTTTAATTTTGTTATCTTCTCTTCTTTATGAGCTAATTCGCTCTTCAGGTCCCTCAGTACCTCGTCCCTATCTCCTTGAGGAGTGTCGCCCATGGATTTTGGAGCCTCAGATCTCATCTGCTGGACCATCTTCTTCAATTTTTCATTCTGTTTCTTCAAGGCCCTCAGTTTATCGTCGCTGATCTCCGTGACTTCATCTATGGAAGAAGGCTTTCCTTTCTGCTGTGATTTTAAATATTTGACCATCGCAACGCTGCCCTGCTTTATCTCTTCTATTTCATCTTTGAGATTTTCTTTCTCTTCTTCCAGCGTCTCTATTTTGGCCTCCTTTCTATCCAGCTTGGTTCTCAATTCGCTGTTCTCCTCCAATATTTCCTGGGGATCGAATTCATCGGATTCTAACTCCGAGACTCTTTTTTCAAATCTCTCCTTGAGATCTTCTATTTCTTTAGCTTTCTTTTCGATCTCTTTTTCCTTTTCTTCCAACCTACGTTTTTTCTCTCCCAGCTCTTCTTCGAGTTCCTTCTTTTCGTCCTCAAAGCTCTCCTCCCCTAGCCAATCCGAGAAAGATTCTTCTTCGCCGGACAGCCATGCTTTTAAAGAGTCAAAATCATCTCCATCTTTTTCCACTCTCGTTCTGTAAGTGGGGCCAGATTTTTTCGCCTCTTCGATCTCCTCGCTTAATATGCCACCTATATCTTTATCGCTTTCACCGGTCAACCATTGAGCCAGTTCGTCATCTCCTCCGTCCTGACCTTCTCGACCGGTTTTCAGCGGATTGCCTCCTTCACCAGGATTATCGCCAGGATTATTTCCTTCTTCTAATTCTTTCACCCTTTCGCGTATGTGTTCAGCTTTCTTTTCGCCGATCCCGTCCACGGCAGTGATCTCCTCTATGTCGGCCTCAGCGATAGATTCTAAACTGTCAAGACCTGTATCGATCAAACTTTTGACCATATCTTCGGTGATACCCGGTAACTCTACAAGGATCTCGACCATGGAACTATCGTTCCCCGGCATGGTATCATCTAACCCATCGTCTGAGGACTTGACCTTTCCAGACGGAGTTCCTCGAGAATTACCTACCATTTTCGACACTTACCTGATTTTTAGATTTAGCCGGGAAAGAGTTATACTTGCCCGATTATAAAGTTTTTCTTATCGCATATCGTTTCTCCTGATTACATTTCAAGAGGAACGTCCCTTGAGTGAACTATATCATCCCATATGATGCTATTTATATTCTTCCCTCAAAGAGGGAATTTTTCTCTCAGATAGTCGATCACCTGTTTTATCAAAACGGGGATGACGAACCAAAATACTATGAAGACCATGCCTATGGGCCCCAAAAATATAACGGTGACTACGGACAGGACTCCGATAAGTGTTACTATCAAGACCGTCTTCTTATCGAATTCTAACACGTTAGTAGAGTGGATTACTTCAATAAAAAGTCTTTTAAGCTCGTTGCATATATCAGGATAGAGAAAACCTACTTTAAGGTGTAAAAATGCCCGAAAAAAAGGATGAACTGATCACCTTAGCACACGGGGCCGGCGGTAAAAAGATGGATGAACTACTGTCCGAATCGATCATGCCTTGGTTAACGAACGATTCAGGGGAGATACCTCTATCGGATCTTGACGACTCGTCTGTTAACGAAAACATAGTCTTCACCACTGACAGCCATACCGTCAAACCCATATTTTTTCCAGGTGGGGATATAGGCAGCCTGGCCGTATCAGGGACCATAAACGATCTGCTCGCACTTGGAGGAGAACCGTTGGCTCTCTCACTCGCTATCGTAGTTCCTGAAGGATTTCCTCTCGGAGACTTAGAAAGGATCTTGGAAAGTATTTCCGGCATCCTGAAGAAAGAAGGATTTCCCATCACAACTGGCGATACCAAGGTGGTGGAAAAGGGAGATATAGACGAACCCATATTAACCACTTCAGGGATAGGAAAGAGGCACCCCCTTCTGAACAAAAATATGGAGTTCGCGGGAGGTAGAAACACAAGATGGCTCTCCGACAACAACCTAGAGCCCAGCGACAAAATAATAGTTACGGGAAGTATCGGTGATCACGGGATAACGATCTTATCTGAAAGGGAAGGATACGGTTTCGGAGGGGATGTCCGCAGCGACGTTAGCGCTTTGACGGAGGTTATGAATGAAGCATTGAGAGTCGGGGGCGTGGCTTCCGTAAAAGATCCCACCCGTGGAGGATTGGCTAACTCCTTGAACGAATGGGCATACAAGTCCTCAGTCGGTATAGAGGTAAGAGAAAAAGATATACCCTTAAAAGGATGGGTGAGCTCTGCCAGCGATATGTTGGGGATCGATCCGTTGGAGATAGGAAACGAGGGAAAATTCGTTATGGCAGTTCATCCCTGTAGAGCCAAAAAAGTATTGGACTCTGTGAGAAAGACGGATGACGGAAAAGATGCGGCGATCATAGGTGAAGTCAAAGAGGACTTAGAAGGAGTAGTCCTAAAAACGGAAGTTGGAGGTAAAAGGATTCTAGAGACCCCTGTGGGGGATCCCGTGCCTAGGATCTGTTAGAATCCAAAAATATTTTTTTGGCCAGGAAAGAACTCACAACTATCAGAGGTATCAGCAAGATCATCCAATTTATAATCGAGCGCCAACGGGTAGACCCTTCGTTCTCCACAACTTCTATTTCAACCACCGCTGTATCGCTGTTACCTCCGACGTCCTCCACGTAAAGCTCTATTTCGTAGGTGCCAGTTTCGCTGAAAGTGAAAGTTATATCTTTCCCTGATCTATCAAAGGACCCATCTCTGTTGATATCCCATCTATATTTCACTATTTCATGATCGTCCCAACTGTTCTCGGCAGACAGGTTTGTTTTTATACCGACTTCTACGGTCCTGTCGGGCCCCGCGTCGGCTATAGGTTCGATCGTATCTATCCAATCATCCATGAAAATATTGGAGTAATATTCACCGAACTCTTCGTTCTCCACTATAACGCCCACCTCTCTATTCTGCAGGACCGAATTCGCATTCCAGTTGATAGAGGATATCATCACCCTGCTCCCGTCTACCACCATCCCTTTATTATGGATTTTGAGGAGTTCCTTGTAAGATGAGAGCAAACGGGCCTCTAGGGGGATGTCGTTCTTTTGAGCAAATGTGTTTAACTCTCGAACCATGACGTCGTTTTCTCCGCCGTAGCGCTCCATCTGATACCATGTCGAATCCAATAGAACTTTTACACTAACTTCTCTAAGTGCGGCTTCCTTCAATGCGGACACATAAGGATTTTCTTTGTCGCTCCAATCGTTGATATAAGCCTGCTGAACGTAGATGGATTCCTCTGCGGACTCGATCATATCCAACACTGTATTCTGTGACAGGCTGGTATCAGGGGAAAGAAGAGGTTTTACATTGAATTCGCCGTGAAACCTGTTTTCGTCGTATTGCGGTGTGTAAAAAGTTTCTTCTGGTTGAAAATCTGACGGGCGTTCTTTATCTTCTCCATCATATCCCTCGCTGAAGTACCGATCGCTCTCATATACGTTCATAAAATAATCCGCAACGGCTTCTTCTTCTAGTATGATACCCCAACCTCTATTGCCCGACGTAGGGTCTGGAGGATGACCGGTATCGCCGAAGTTTTCAGTCGATACTAACACTGCGTCTTGGTCTCTGATGACGTATTTGCAGTGTAAGAAATTGTAAGGAGAATAACCGTCCTTTCCTGTTATCCTCACATCGGCCCCGCTTTCCTCTATAAGTGATAATGAATAGTGCATACTATCAGGTATACCGCCTACGGGCGTCCCCTCGGCCAAAAGCTTGACGTCTACACCTCTAGTAGAAACGTTAGCGATCTTTTCGGCGATGGTCAAACTTTGTAATTGATATATGCCGATATGGAGAGACGATTCCGTATCGTTCAAGAATCTCAGTAAAGCGTTCAAAGAGGAGTCCGGGGCTACATGAGCTTCCGCATAACCCTGATAATTTATCTTTTCGGGCTCGAAAGTCGAATGGCCTACCATCCACCTTCTCTCCCAGCTCCATTCTTCTTTACTGCTGTCGATATTCCCTCCTTCTGATTCTTTTCTCTTCGCATACTCGCCTTTCCAATTACGGTCCGCCCATTTTCCCTCCCACAATTCGCCGTCCTCACCATCCCCGTAGTAAAAGGAATCCACCGGTTCGTCGTTAACCGAAAGGATCACTTTACCGCTGCTGTCGTCAAGGTCGAATTCTCCTTCGGTCTCTATCATGCTCTCGTTAGACCAGATAAGGTCGGGTTCCTCTCTCCAGATATATTCGTACCTATCATCTTGGGCTAAAACTAGATCCTCATCTAAATCCAGCCGAGTTTTATTCAAGCGTAAACTGCTTTCACCGTTCGACAAAGATATATCTCCATAGAAAGGTTCATCCATCCTATTCTCTATCTTCAAGAATTCACTCCCGGGGCCTGTATTATAGTACACTTCGGTTATTCTGAGACTTGTGTTCTCTTGGCCTAGATCTACACTATCGTCCGGTAAAGCTTCAGAGTTCGAGCCTATCAAAGGCGTGGTGACGATCAACAATACGAGTGAATACACAAGAAGATCTTTCATGAGCCGTGATATCAGAAGTTATATTAAAAATTGAGTGTTTAGTCGATAGATTTTGCGAGGTGTAATTTTTAAATAATATGTAAGGGTAAAGGGTTCACAGTCGAATCCTTCGGAAGATGTTCTTCGATCTGCTTGAGGACTGGCGTCCCTGCATATTTCGGGAAGAAAAAACTTCCCTTCAACATGCCGAGGTAGCTAAGTCTGGCCCAAGGCGGTGGCCTCGAGAGCCATTGGTGCTATGCACCACAGGAGTTCGAATCTCCTCCTCGGCGCTTTTTACATTTTCTGAGTGATAGCGAAGAAGATTTAAAAGTAAGTGGAATCTGTGATTCATACGCACTTCTAACATTTGAGCGTAGAAGAAAAGTTAAATCAAAGCAGTATTTCATCATATGTAGGACCATAAGTCCAATTATCTATTTGATGAAGCGTGATCAGTTTGAAGATGGAAAAAGCCACGGACATATACAAGGTTACAGGAAGGATCAGAGTGATCTTTAACTATATAATAATAAACGTGATCTGTTCTCCTCTTCCGCCTGGAAGGCTAAAAAACTGGTTTTTGAGGAGAACCGGTATGAACGTAGGTAAGGAGGCTTGGATAAATCCGCAGTGCGTTTTCGATCCGTTAAATCCTGAAATGATAACCATAGAGGATGGCGCTTTTCTCGGTTGGGGATGCAGACTGATGGCCCACGTGATAGTACCCAGCGAAGAAGGTGGTTATGATTATAAAGATGGTGAAGTGGTGATCAAATCCAAAGCCTTCATCGGTGGATTCTCTACTGTCTTACCAGATACAATAGTAGAAGGTATGCTTTTCAATAATTCACTTGTTAGTAAGGATATACCAAAAGATGAAGAATGGGGAGGGGTCCCTGCAGAAAAAATCAGTAACAACGATTGATGGAGTTGTCGTTTAGTCAATTATCAACATAATTAAATAAACTTTCGAGTATTTGTAGTAAAGGAGGAATAACGATGGAAGATATAATGAAAGATTTCAAGTTCGGACTTCCAACAGAATTAGAATATGGCGTTGGAAAGATAGACCTTTTAGGGAAAAAACTGGAAGATTTTGAAAATTGTCTGGTGATAACGGATAAGGGGATAGAGGAAACAGGTATTTTAGACGAAGTCAAGTCAAAATTAGGTGGCCTAGATATCAAGATTTATTCCGATATAGAATCTAACCCAAAGGATTTTCACGTAGAAATGGGGGCAAAAATAGCTAGAGATTTTGATCCTGACGTCATCATAGCTCTAGGTGGAGGTAGCCCGATAGACTGTGCAAAAGGTGTTGGAATTCTACTTAGTGAGGAAGATTCTGATATAAGAAACTATTATGGGAGCGATACAGTGAGGAGAGAGATTTTACCGTTTATCGCTATACCCACTACAGCCGGTACAGGCAGTGAAGTGACCTTCTCGTCTGTTATCACTGACAGTGATTCAGGAGTCAAAAAGAGTATCAGAAGTCCTTTTATTGCCCCCAACATAAGCATCTTAGATCCAAAACTCACCACCAGTCTACCAGAAGATCTAACCGCGTACTCCGGTATGGATGCTTTTACACATGCTATCGAGGCCTACACTGCTAAGACCGCTAATCCCTTATCTAATTCCTTAGCTCTATACTCCATGGAGCTGATTTTGAAAAATATTGAAAAAGCTGTCGAAAAACCTTATGATCTAGAAACAAGAGGGGCGACGCTCGTAGGAAGCACTATAGCAGGTATAGCGTTCAATAACTCTGACGTTGCATCAGTCCACTGTATGGCTGAATCTTTAGGGGGAAAGTACGACGCACCACACGGCCTGTGCAATTCGATAATACTGCCTTATGTTATGGATTACAACAGAAAATATTGTACCGATAAATACGCTAAGGTGGCCGACTTGATGGACATTGAGTTTGAAGACTCTGACTCAGGGGCTAAAAGATCGGTGGAAGAGATCAAAAAACTGAACCAAAAGTTGGAGATACCAAGTCTCTACAAGATCGGTTTCAAAGAAAGAGATATCGAATATTTGGCGGAGATGTCCGCAGAAAATCTTTCTAACGAAAGCAATCCTAGGCCTATGGGCAAGGAAGACTATGAGACCCTGTTCAAAAAGATATCATGAAAAAATAGGTCTGAACGGCTGTGAAGAACGGGGACTTGATTCAGAGATTCTCGATGATCTGAAAGAATCTATACCCTGGTAATCCGTATCTTGTTGTATCCTCATATGCCTGGATCCTTAACTCCTTTATACGGTAATTATATTCATTATTGATGACCAGTTCTACCTCTACCCCATATTCGTCCTCAAACTCCTTCTTTAATTTATCTAAACCATCGGTGAGAAGTCCCTCTGGCACCTTTGGAGACCAAAGTTGTAGAATAAAGGAATATTCGCCCCATAACTTATTATCTTCATCATCCCATACTTTTTTAACATGTTCATAATTGTGTGTGAATTTTTTCCAGAGAGTCTCTAAAGTGTGTTGGTAGTTATCACTACCAAAGTCATTCCATCTGTCTGTTGAAGGCTTTCCTTTATAACGCAACCCGTCTAGATGGGTAACGACCTCACACAGATAGACTTCCTTACCATCATCTGAGGTGTTGATCCCTAGTACATCTATTTCCCTTTGTTCTCCTTCATCTAGAGTCCTTTGATTGTAAGAAACTATCTCACAACCTACTATCTTCTTTAGATAAGCTCCAACTATCAATTCACCTACCTCTGCGTCTAACATGTTATCTAGTAAAAGAAAAGAAAGATGGTGTATTTTAACCTTTATAATCTTTGAGCGTAGCAAAAATGGACTTGTCAAAATGTTAACACATTTTAACTGCCCTCTTTTCAAAGAAAAGTGGACTCAAAAGAATGCTGACGCATTCTCCATGCCCACTAAAAGTCGAAGATTTGTTAGTGGACCTGTCAGAATCAAAGATTCTGACCAACCATTTATTAAAATAAATGGACCCAGCGGGAGTTGAACCCGCGGCCTCCACCTTGCGAAGGTGGCGATCTGCCAGACTGATCTATGGGCCCAAAACGATTGATTTGAGAAGAAGGAGTTCTTGTTTTTAAGCATTTTGATTGTTCTGCGATTAGAACGAACGAAAAATGATACTCAGTGCAAGAAACTTGTTCCCAGCAGTTTGAACCCGCGGCCCCCACTTTACACGGAATCTAATTCCGTGAATCGAGTGAAAGCCAGAGGCTTTCCATGTAGATGCGAAGGTGGCGATCTGCCAGACTGATCTATGGGCCCGTAATGAGCGGGAGTGAAATGCATCCGGGTAAGCGCTGCTGTAAGATGAAAATCAGGCCCTATAACTGTTTTTTTGGATGCTGGGGTTCACCACGATGCTATATGGCCGTCGGTCCTCTTTTCCGTTCCACCAGCAAAAACATCGTCTTCATCTTTCCATATGATCTGCCCTCTACCGAAGCCTCCAAAGTGCAGTGAATACTTTATCCTATGCCCTTTTCTATACAGAGCTTTACCGACATGGTGGGGAAACTCTTTCTCCAAATGAATCTTCTTTCCCTCTTCCCATCGCCATCTTGGAGCGTCTAAAGCGGCCTGCGGATTCAGCTCGAAGTCTAGCGCATTCATAACCACCTGTAAGTGCCCTTGAGGCTGCATGTAGCCGCCCATGACTCCAAAAGGCCCGACGGCATCTCCGTGCTTCGTGAGGAATCCTGGGATTATAGTATGGTACGGCCTCTTACCGGGCTCTAAACTATTAGCGTGAGAGGGCTCGAGTGAAAAAGAGTTCCCACGGTTCTGCAGCGCTATACCTGTCTCGGGAACTACCAGACCTGAACCGAAACCCATGTAGTTGCTCTGTATATATGAGACCATGTTACCATCTTTATCGGCCGTAGCCAGGTAAACTGTACCTCCCTCCGCCAATCTTCCCGATTCCGGCTCGATCGCCTCTTCCCCGATCAGTTCTCTCCTCTCGGCAGCATAATCCTCGGATAACATATCTTCGGGATCGACTCTCATGTGTTCTGGGTCAGTGATCACCTTTTTACCGTCCGAGAATGCCAGTTTCAAAGCCTCAATCTGCTTATGATAGGTTTCTACGGAATCTTCACAGGAAAAATCAAAGCCATCCAATATATTTAGAGCCTGTAGTGCGATCAGACCTTGACCGTTCGGAGGAAGTTCCCAGACTTCGTGCCCCCTATAATCCACACTCAATGGTTCGACCCACTCGGGAGAAAATCGTGAAATATCTTTTTTCGATAGATATCCGCCGGTTTGCTTACCAAATTCGACTATTTTTTCTGCTATCTCGCCTTCATAAAAAGTATCCGAGCCGGTCTCTCCGATCTCTTTCAACGTTTCAGCATGATCTTCGGACTTCCAGACTTCACCGATCTTTGGAGCTCTACCTTCGGGAGCGAAGGTATCGAACCAATTTCTAAATTTTTTTTCCTCTCCTAGTGCTTCGCTGTACCTCTTGAAAGCCGCTTTCCAGTACTTTCCAAGCGTGGGGGAAACGGGATATCCTTCTTCAGCGTACTCGACAGCGGGTTCCATCAGTTCTTTAAAAGGAAGCTCCCCGAACCTTTTTGACAGTTCGTACCATCCTGCAGGGGCCCCGGGCACCGTAACCGGTTCCCATCCGAACTTTGGCATCTCGTCGTGTCCTTTTTGTTTAACTGTATCTATATCTAGTTCTGCAGGAGACGGACCACTAGAGTTCAAACCGAGCATCTCGCCGTCCTTCCATATTATGGCGAAAGCGTCTCCTCCGATGCCGTTTGAAGTCGGTTCTAGAACGGTCAAACTTGCGGCGGTAGCCACGGCTGCATCCACAGCGTTACCTCCTTTTTTCAATATATCTAAACCCGAACGGGCAGCTAAAGGCTGAGAGGTCGCTACCATCCCTTTTTTGGCGTAATTCACGTTTCTCCTGGACCCATAAGGGTGATAAAGCGGATCGAATCTCATGTTATTAGAAGAAAGTCTAAGGTTAATTATTTTTCCTTCCTAGATATCTGTGAAAAGGTAAAATTATTAAACTAACAGTGTTTATTCACTTTCGATGGAGTCGAGCAAAAGCATCTTGCTTCCTGTTATCGTTCTATTCCTGGGTATCCTGTTCATCCTGCTTGGTATCCTCGAAGGAGATGCTGAGGTAGCTCTGTTTTTATTCATCCCTGTTATCTATGGGGCCGGGATATACCTGCTGATCGGTATATTGCTTGTGTTCCTTTCTTTCATGCTCTTCTTTGTACTTCCTTTTGCACGTGTTTCTCGTAGCCGCAGAGACGAGTTAGAAAGAGTCGCGTATGAGGATCTATCAGAAAATAAAGAAACGGAATCGAGTTTTGGAGGCGTCATCTTCATCGGTCCGATACCGATAGTCTTTGGGAAGGATGCGAGTACCACAAAAAAGATGATGTGGATCGGATTGGCTATCGCTCTGATCCTGATTTTCCTTTACCTGATGATATTCTTTTTGTGAAAAATAAGAGGTGTTTAGATGAGGGATTTTATAGAAAAAAAATTGGAAAAGATGGTCAAGATAGACAGCGTGAGCGAAGGCGATATGGACGAGATAGTGAGTTTTACCACTGAACTCTTAGAGGATATAGGCCTTGAGCCCGAAGTAGTGGAAGGAGATGAACACAGCCCCGTGATAGTGGCTTCACACGGCAAGAACGGAGTCTGCTTTTCCGGTCATCTAGATACAGTGCCTAAGGGCAGCGGATGGGAGCATGAACAGGGCGAGATAGTGGATGATAGGATGTATGGAAGAGGTACCCTCGATATGAAGGGACCCTGTCTTTCCGTTATCCTGGCGGCGGAAAAGTTGATAGAAAAAGACGTTCCTTTTTCCATCATCTTTACTACCGACGAGGAAGTTTCAATGGATGGAGCTGAACAGGTAGCTTGCCGAGAAGAAGTGACGGAGGCCCGCGCCGTGGTGGTCTGTGAGCCAACTGAGATGCGGGTGGTCACAGAAGAGAAAGGAGTATTCCAATTCGAGATAAGGACCGAAGGGGAGAACGCACATGCCAGCATGCCAGAAAAAGGCGATAACGCCATAGTGAAGATGCTTCCCATACTGACTTCTCTAAGCAGGAAGAATAATATCCCTGCTGAAAAAAACGAGCTTACGTGCTGCGTCGATGTCATCGAAGGCGGAGAAGCTACCAACGTCATCCCGAAAGAGTGCAGAGCGGAAGTCGATGTCCGTTTTCCGGAGCATTTCAACAGGGACATACTTGAAAGATACCTTTTCGATCCCATAGATCACGAATTCGAAGTTAACGAGATACAGTTCTTAGATGCGGTCAAATTGAACCATGACAGCGAAGCCGTCCAAACATTGCTTGAAATAGCCGATACGACCACATGGGCAGTTCCTTATGGTACCGAGATGGTGCGCTTTTACGAGGAAAATAAAAACACCATGATATTTGGCCCGGGTAGAGTGGACGTTGCTCACCAGCCGGACGAATTCATAGATATATCTGAACTCGTGAAAGTCGTAGACATTTACGTAAACTACGCTGAAGCTATGGCCTATAGCGATTAGGTGTTCTCGGGAATGGTATAGCGTCCCGTATGTGGTCTAGGTCG
>Ga0207421_10003042_pt1 | contig 20286 bp, 14 predicted proteins | sample SodLakKL_010_SED_4_FD_187542 | JGI IMG/M metagenome (GOLD analysis project Ga0207421, IMG submission 187542) | Alkaline sediment microbial communities from Lake Tanatar, Kulunda Steppe, Russia - 8KL_010_SED (SPAdes) (version 2) | ecosystem: Environmental > Aquatic > Non-marine Saline and... | reverse complement strand
CAATTGAACAAAGTTTGCCCCAACGCTGGAAAGGGTTAGCGGACACTTCAAAAGACTGAAGATGAGATTTTTTAATAAGAATCCGGTAACGATTTATACCTCTAAAGCTCATGACCAGCTGGTTATCTACTATTGCGGTGCCACCTGCTCGATAACACAAAACACCATAAACAATCGCCGGAATTAAAAGCAAAAAGGCATACTGGCCATAAGGAACCCACTGCAGAGGAACAATCAGCAGCAGCGAAAATAACACAGCTCTTAACACGTAACGTTTTAATGCGCGGGCTGGTAACCTGTTTAAATGATCAGGCACCTCATATTCGGGCAAAATTTCTCCTAAAAACTCTTTTAGTTTCCGGCGGCGCATTAGAGGATAAAGCATAGTTACATATTCCTGGTCTTGGGAACCTCCACCGGCAACCTCCGCTGCCAGGCTGCAAAGTCCAAAAGGTTGCCGCAGCAGGCCATCCTGTATAGAAATTGCCTGCAAGCGATGCAGTTTTAAAGTTACCTGTTTGCGCTCGATTATCCCCCAGCCTATTTGCAATTGGTCTTGACTGCGGTAAAGGGTAAAATCGGCATGCTGCACCATAAAAATAGCTATAGAGATCAGCCACGATAAAATCAGCAAAGATAAAACTACCAATACAATAGTTCCCAGAGCTGTGGAGGTTATCTGCTCCACCAAATAATCCCAAAAAGCATCGGGAAGCATAGGATAAGTTTGGGAAAATACAGCAGAAATGAGGGCAAAAAGGGTAAAAAACCCACCGCTTGTAGCACCGGCTAAAAACAAATCTCCCAGGGGAACCTTGTAAACGCTCCCTTCGCCTTCTGCCGCCGGTTCTTTATAAGCTTCCTCTTTTGTGTATATTTCTTTTGCAGCGATCTCAGAGCCTGTTTTTTCTTTTTGGGGAAAGCCTTCCAGGTTTTTTTTAATATTATTAGCTTCTTCCAGGGTTACCGCAGAAAGCTTTAACTCTGACTCCATCCCCCCACCGGCAGTTTCTACTTGAATAGATGCTAATCCTAATAATCGCTGCAGAATACCAATCCGGATATTAACCGTTTGCACTCTTTCCTGTTTAATGGAACGCTCTTTTTTAAAAAGTATACCGGCTTTTATGTGTAAGTATCCTTCTTCGTAGCGGTAAGTATAATAAGCCCAGCTCAAAGTATAATAAATAAGCGATAGAACTAAAATACCGGGAACTCCTACCGCTATAATAATTAGGGAGCGAACAAATTCTCCATCTACCATTCCAGCAAATACAATAAATATTATCGGGAGCAGGAGCCCCTTGAGCCCATTCAAAGTTCCGGCCAGAATCATTAAAGGGTGCTGCCTTTTTTGCTCATACATCTTCATCACTCACCCGCGCTAAAGCTGATATTTCCCCTCGCAACTCTGCAGCTTTTTCGCGAGAGAGGGCAGGAATACGATGGTTAGTTGCTGCAGTGGAGATACGCAAAGTAGCCAACCCAAAATAGCGCATCACCGGGCCATGCTCGGTGTCAACATGTTGCACCCTCACTATGGGAATCAAGGTCCTGCGAACAATGATTATGCCCCGCTGTATATCTATCTCTTCTTCCCGTATCTCGTATCGCCAAAACCTCTGTTTAAGACGAGGGATAACAATTGCTTCTACAACTGTAAACCCTAATACAGCCAGCAGGAGGAGCCATCCCCATAATGAAGGCAAATCCCAGACCATATTGTTTAAAACAAAATACGCTACCGGTAATAATAAAAGAGCCCCTCCCAACAACAAACCGCTGACCAACCAGGCTTTGACTGCCTTTGGGTCAATCTTTTCCCGAGGCGCTACTTCCAATTCTATTCCCCCTTTGCCATTTCGACCAAAGCTCCGCTAACTCCGTTAATCACTTCAGCCATGCGGAAAAAGTCAAGTGTTTCAATGGTATCAGATTCCTGGTGGTAATGGGGGTTGCGTAAGAAACTTGTATCAGTAATCATTATTGCCGGGTAACCATGTTCCCAATAATTCTTATGATCAGAAAGCCCCGGCAAACCATGATAAGAAGAAAAAGTAATACCTTCTACTTTAACTTTAGAATAACGCTGCATGAGATTGGTAATCTTATTCGCCATTTTTGAAAACTTTTCGATACCTACTACCGTGATAAAATTACCCCGGTCTGGCCGGGATTCTTCTGAAATGGAAGCAGGGTAAGACTGGCTCCCGCGCTTGTCAGTAAAGTAGCCAATCATCTCAAAACAGATCATAAGTTCTACTGGCACTCCTTCTTCATAAAGGCTGCGAGCATGGACAGCGCTACCCATAGAAGGGCTCCCAAAGAAAGGGGGCTCTTCCAGGGAATAAGCTACAAAATCAATACGTTTTTTTAACTGATGTTGGTAAGGTTCTATCAGGCGAGCCGTTTCCAGCAAACCGGCCACTGCACTGGCATTATCGTCAGCTCCGGGCTGGTCTCCAGCTACGTCGTAGTGGGCGCCCACGACTATACGAGGCGCCTCTTCAGGCCCTATACTTCCTATCACATTTCGATAGGTCTGGCCGTCAACCCTAAAAGTTTGTTCCCTAACTTCACATCCATAACCAGCTAATTCCAGGTTTATATAATCAGCTACTCGGTTTAAGGACTCGATATTTCGGTAATTCCGGGGAGGTTTTATGTTAGTCAGAAATGAAACCCGGTCCCGTAACCTTTTTAAATCAGCTTTCATGAATTTATCCCCCTATCTCCCGCTGACATCTACTAGTACCGGCCAAATCTTCGCTCATCAATGAAGAAACTTATGATAAGGCTGATTAAGCTAAGAACAATTGCGCTCAATAAAGCCCACCAGAAGCTATATAAATCAAACCCCTGGATAGTGGCAGAAGTTAACCAGAGCATGAGCGCATTTATAACAAAAGTAAAAAGGCCTAAAGTCAAGATGTTAAGGGGTAAGGTTAAAATGATTAATACGGGACGAATAATTGCATTTACAATTCCCAGAAAAATTGAACCTACAATCGCTCCCCAAATAGTTACTTCAAAACCGGTAATTATGGCAGCTGTAATTATAATAGCTACTATGTTTAATAACCACCTGAGCACCCAACCTTGCAAATTTCTTCGCCCTCCTCCTGAATAATATTGTACTACATAAGCTCTATCCTTTTCGTATTCTTGATTATCTTCGTACATATAAATCTCTTCCTAACACCCCTTTTGAATACTTTATAATTTTACCTTACCTAAAATTTTTCCACTTTTTTTGTTTTAATCCTTCCATGAATTTAAAAACATTGCTTAAATTAAGATATGCAATTATCTTTTAGCCAATATCACTATAGCTATTACCTTTTTCACCTTCTTCAACAATAGATAAAAAGACTTCCACCAAGTGAGGATCAAACTGTTTTCCTGAACAGCGCTTGATTTCTTGAATGGCTTTTTCCTTGCTCATGGCTTTACGATAAGGCCTGTCGCTGGTCATGGCATCATATGCATCCACTATTGATAGAATACGGCATTCAACAGGAATTTCTTCGCCTGAAACCCCCAAAGGATATCCCCCGCCATCCCATGCTTCATGATGTTTTAATATTAAATCGGCTATGCCACTGAGGTCTGCCGAAGAAAGAGCAATTCGATACCCCTTGTCCACATGAAGCCGCATGGTTTCCCATTCTTCTTGAGTTAAAGGGCCTTTTTTAAACAGAATGTAATCAGGAATTCCCACTTTGCCTAAATCATGAATCTGAGCCAAAAGACATAGATTAGAAATTTGCTTGGGTAACAGGTTAATCTTTTCCCCAATTTTGCGACATAACTCCTCCATGCGTACAGCATGTCCTTCAGTAATAAAATCTCTCTCACTAAGTGTTGCCATCAGAGCATTTACAATCTGGTATCTGGCATTGGTTCCTTTATGTAGCTTATCTCTATACATGAGTTCGTCTGCTTCCTTGAAAACTTCTTCCAGAGACTCATTTTTATCTTCCGCCACTGCAAGCCCCATGGACAAGCTCAACGGAATGCGATCATCTAGGGTATTATTATATTCATTAACCTTTGATAGAACTCGTTCTATAATTTTCTCTCCTTCTTCGCTTGTAGTTGAGGGAAGAAGGGCCACAAACTCATCACCACCCACGCGGCAAAGGATCCCCTGGCCTCCCACTACTTCCTCCAATATCTCAGCACTTAAGGTTAATAGTTCATCTCCTTTATTATGGCCTACCGTATCATTAACTAGCTTCAATCCATCCAAATCTATGGATATGATTGACATAGGATATTCACTATCGCTCCTGGGGCGGTTTAATTCTTCTTCAAAATAAGCACGGTTATATATTCCGGTAAGCTGATCATGCATGCTTAAATAATGTAAATGCTCTTCCATCCGCTTTCGTTCCGTTATGTCCCGGCTTACTCCTCTAAAACCGGTAACGCTCTCATCTTTATCCCTGATCAAGGATACGGAAAGTTCCACATAAACAATATCTCCATCCCGCCGCACCATTTCCAGGACTACATCTTGCCTCGGCCTGCCAGAGCGGTAAATCTGGTAAAATGTGTTATAAACTCTTTGGGGATCAGAAGCAATTTGAGCATAATTCATGCCCAAGAACTCTTCCCTGTAGTAGCCTAGTATTTTGGCTGCCGAATCATTACAATATGTTATCTTACCTTTTAGATCGGTTTCATAATAACCTTCTTCTATGGAAGTAATAATCTCCTTGTACATTTCCTGGGATTCGCGAAGGGTATCTTCTATAATTTTCCGATGGGTAATATCCCTGAACGACCAAACCCTTCCCCAAGCTTCGCCATCACGGATCAATGGAGCGGTGTATCTTTCATAAATACGGCGATCTTTGAAATGAAGCGTATCAAACTCTTCTTTTTCGGAGTGTTTCAAATTATGAATTTTTTCCATGAATGCTTCCGGGTTCAGTAACTGTTCCTTAACATATTGAATGAGATCTGCGTCTTTTTTCTCCAGGAAGTCAGGGGGAATGTTCCACATGTTTTTAAATTGTACGTTATAAGCCAAAATATTGTCATTGTTATCAGCTGCCAGGATCCCGTCTGCAGTAGACTGAAGAACAGCTTGCAATTGAGCCTCCCTTTCCCGGTGCATTTCCAATATATTTTTAAGCTGTGTTTCTTTGTTTTGTAATTCTGTACTTAACCGCTCAAAATGCTCCCGTAATCTTAAAGAATGCATGATTAAAACTGTGGCCGCCATGGTAAATACAGTCAGGCCAAAAAGGAAACCTGCCCATGGAAAAAGGAGGCCGTAGTCTATAGCTAATGGGAATAATAAATTAAAAACTCCCAGTAAAGCTGTCACAATGCCAGTAAAAACATTTAGGTACCTCCGGTAATAGAAAAATACCCTCCCTGCATCTATAAATAAATAACCAGAGAATATATAAACTGCAGGCGCAGAAATTGAAACCAGATTTCCTGTAAACAAAGAGGCCACAATCAAAGCAATAACAATCAAACATAAGTATATATTCAACCGGGACTTTCTTTGGAGGGAAAATTCATAACTGGCATAATTATAAAGCAATCCGCCCACGATCAAACTAAGGCTAAACAAGTATAGCCACAAGGTTTCATTGCTCAAGCCAAAAACAATAAGAGTAAAGCTAGCAAGCGCCAGCAATCCCCAGGCCCCTGCCCATAACCTTAAATAACGCAGTCGATCATTTAAATATAAGAAAAAGAAAATCAGTGCAACTATCAAGCTGCCTGAAAAATAGCCGAAGGAAAACCAGGTTAAATACTGCATTTCTAAAATTTTTGACACCCCATCCAGGTCTGTTTATACTAAGAAATTTGTTGATATTACTTTAACATTTTTAATACTCCAGGAAAATGATAATTCTGGAACCAACTGCAACAATGCATTAACTATCTTGCTTATGCTCCTCCTTGCTTCAACAGATTAAATTATCTGGGAAGTAACCGGGAACGCAAGCCCAGCTCTTCCGGAGAATAATGGGGAGGCTTAGCCTCATTGTTCAACCTGCGTTCATTACGAGGCCTAAACATTTCTTCTGAAAGCTTTTTCAGTTGCATTTGAAAAGCTCCCAAAGACCATTTGCCAAAAATATTATGCCCCCCTTCATAAGTTTGGGCTGCATATTCTTCAGGGGTATTGACATATCCCATATAGTCATTACAATATGAAGAAAAAATTACTTCCTCCACACCCTTCTGTTTGAGAACCGGCTTAACAACATCAACAACGCGCTGCCCGGCTACACCTGTAAACTCCCCCGGACAGCATATTAACGCCAAGTTTCCCAACAGTATTATCTGTATCGGCAAAACATAAGGAACAAGCGCATGTTCTTTTAAGGCTCCTATCTTGTACTGGTGTTTAAGTTCAGCCACTACAGGATCAACCTTCCCGGGAATAAGGTAATGGTCCAGGGGCAACCCCAAAGCCCGACGCTGTGTATACCCGCTCTCCAACAAAATGTTTTTTTCATCCTGTGCTGAATATATCCTCCTGTAATAATCCTGCTTCCAAGAAGGATAGCTGGGTAAATTGCGCATGCGCCTGAATTTTACTCCTCGGGCCATAGAAGAAGCCATGTTAGTGACCGGGGGAGGGACTCCCGGCCCATCTACGGGAGTCCCTCCGAAAAAAGGAACTCCATGGCAAGGTTCAGAGGTAAACGCTCTTCTGTTTCCCTCCGCATACTCTGGATCTACATGTATGTCGCTAAAATCTATATAAAACATGGCATAATCAATATCGCCTTTGATATCAAGTTGTGATTTCCCTGCCATAAGCTTTAAAGCATGCTCCGCCTGATAAATTCCATTTTGGCGGGCGTACTCATATTCATCTTCCCCTTTTATTCTTTTACGTTGCAGCCTCTGGCCGGGACCATGATAATGTGGCGAAACGTCGCCACAAGCTGATTGAGCAAAAAGAGCCACTCCCTTTTCCGGAAGTTTATCTTCGGTATAGCGTGAAGCATACCCCTTATTATCGCCATCTAATAGAGAAAGTTTATTTCCCAGGCAGGTAGCGTGAACCCCAAACCAGCTTAAGAGAGCTACTGGGGTTTCTTTATCTTCTTCTTTTTCTTGTTCCTTAATTGTTAAAAGGTCCATCTCACGGTTTAGAGCCTTGTGGCAATCATTAGGATTCCGGGAAGTAATATCCTTATTGAGGTTAAATGCTTGAATTGAACGATTCCATGCTACCGGCACTGTTTCCGGTATAGCCCCTCTGGCAAAAGAAATATCCCGATATTTTGCCGACTGGTAGGCCTCCCTAAATGCAACCATCGCCGATGAAACAATTTCTTCCAGCACATCGGGTTGGAAACCAGGCGTTACCAGATTATATAAAGGCTCATGGGCCAATCCTCCCGGTGCAGAATGAGTATGAGTGCAAGTTAACACTACTCCTTCCGGATCAATGTGCGGGTATTCTTGAACTAATTCTTCAACAAACTTTTCTCGTAAAGCACGAGTAATGTAGCCTAGTTCCAGGCACCCGTATACTACTGCTGCTCCTTTATCATCCTCAAAGTAGAAAAACCTGGCGCATAACTGGTTGCGGACACCCTGTTGTCTATGAAACCACATTCCAAAACCATGCATGGCATATCCATGGCGTAATGCAGTAATATCAGATATGCCAAAGCCTACCTGGTACAAATTTACTCCCTCCTAGCTCTGCAATAAATTTTTAAAAATACTATTTATTTAAATTATACCATTTTTTTTACATTCTTGCGCAAAAAACCTTGTTTTTTGTCTAATATGAGAATTAAAATATAGGGAAAGAAAGGTGTTAGGCAGTTGAAAAACAAACGGGAGGAGGAACATTTCCAATGACCGATAGAAATATACTCACCAAATTTTCAAGTCATTTTTTAAATAAATCATCTATTTTATATTTTATTGTTATTGCCTGCTTTTTTATCATTGCTGGTTGGTCAATTCAGGTTTATGGAGAAGAAGGTGCTTCTCAGGACGAAGAGGTCAATTTCACCATTCTGCATACTAATGATGAGCATTCAGCGGTTATCCCTCATTCACCTGCCAAAGATTTTAGGCCAGGAGAAAAAGACCCCACTATTGGAGGTTTCGCACGTCTGGCCAGTGCAGTTGAAGAAGTGCGAGACCGTAAAGAGGAAAAGGGAGAGCCGGTTCTATTGTTTAATGCAGGAGATTTTATCGGAGGCGGTGCCTTCTGCTGGCTGGTTCCGCAAGGGAATATCCCTGATCCCGAGCTATCTGCTATGCACGAAATAGGTTATGACGCTGCCATTATTGGGAATCACGAATATGATTACGGGCCAAACATCCTGGCTGATTACCTTATAGCAGCAGGCTACCCGGAAGCTCATGAAAAAACCAAGATGCTTGCCTCTAATACCATTCCCCCCGAAGGCCATCCTATGGAGGAAAAAGAACTTCTTCGCCAAACCGGAATAATGGAGATAGAAAATGATATTAAAATCGGAACTTTTGGCCTCATTGGGAATCAAGCTATTTTGGTTGCTTCAGATACAGGCGATTTGGAATTTGCCGATCAACACAAAGTTGCTCGCAAAAGTATTGATAAATTGGAAGATGAGGGAGCAGATATCATTGTAGCGCTTACCCATTCCGGAATACCGGAAGATAAAGAACTTGCCCGCAGCGTTGATGGTATTGACGTTATCGTGGGAGGTCACTGTCATACAGCAATCGCTCCGCCTAAAGAGGTTAATGATACCCTCATCGTTCAAGCAGGCGCTTATCTCGAATTTCTGGGACATCTCGAACTGGCATATAATCCGGTTACAGAAGAGTTAAGGGTACGCAACGAAGAAAAAAATCGTCCCTTCTTAATTCCTATCGATGGGAGCCTTCCTATGCATGAAGAAACGGCTAAAGTAGTGGAAAAATACAAAGAAGAACTCAACAGCTTGGTCAGAGAAATTACTGATGGAAAATTTGAAAGCGTTATGGATACTGTGGCCCGGGCTGATTTTGTACTTGAAGACATCAGGTTGGAAGCAACAGAAACAACTGTAGGTAATTTTGTCACTGATGCCATGCGTCAGATTACCACAGAAAAAACAGGCGATAATGTAGATGTTGCTTTTCAAGCTGACGGTAACATCAGAAGGGGAATTAAACCTTCCCAAACAGGTAACGGAGGAGAAATCTCATTTTATGATATATCAAAAGCTGTAGGAATTGGTTACGGAGAAGATGGTTATGCCGGCTATCCCATAACTTCTTTTTACCTGGATGGACGTGAACTGATGCTTGTTTTGGAAACTTCGGCCTTCCTGAGTGAAGGCATCTCTCCTGCAACCTTTTTCCATTCGTCAGGTTTGCATTACGTGTATGAACCTGGCAATGCTGTATTGTTCAATATCCCTATTCTGGATGTACCTGTTCCCGGCCTAAACTCCATTAATGAAGCTGAAATTTATACTGGCGAAGGCAAACAACCTCCACCTGATTCCGGGGAATTTGAACCGGTGGATACAAGCGGGGAAGAACTTTACCACATAGTTACTGATACCTATATTCTTTCTCATTTCAAGATGGTAGCAGACATATTACCTGTAGTTGAGCCTAAAAATGCTCAGGGCGAGGCACTGGATTTGAATAATCCCGAGGAATACCTCGTTCACCACGATGACGGTAGGGAGCTAAAGGTGTGGGAAACAGTAGTAAACTACGCCGCCAATCAACCGGAAGGAGAAGATGGTATAGCTCAAATTCCAGATTATTATGCCCAGACTCACCAGAGGGTCATTCACGAAGATGGCTTTCCGCATGTAGTTTGGGTAATAGTTATAGTAGTTCTCATTGCCGGCGGGATCACACTACTAGTCAGAAGAAGGAAAATCAGGCGTCGCAAACAACAACAAAGTTCCATTTAAATTCACCAATTACGGCCTGCTATAGCCTTGAAACATGGTATATTATTCCATTTTAAGTATGTATTTACCAGGGAAAAGGCTTTTTTTTAAAAAAATCATCAAAAGATCCCCATATTCCTGCATTCCAGGCAGGAATATGGATTTAAACATAGAAGATTAATTATTTAGATAATACAATAAAGACTCAAGAAGGAGGGTTTCACATTGAATAAGGGTGATATGGTAAGTAAAGTAGCTGAAGAAACAGGACTTACCAAAAAGGACGCTGAAAGAGCGTTGGACGCCACCTTTGAAACTATTTCAGAATCTTTGTCTAAAAATGAAAAGGTTCAACTGGTAGGTTTCGGTACTTTTGAGGTGCGTAAGCGTGCGGCCAGGAAGGGTAGAAATCCCGCTACTGGTAAAGAAATAAATATTCCGGAAACTAAAGTCCCGGCATTTAAACCCGGGAAAGCATTAAAAGAGAAGGTGAAGTAAACTCTTTATCCTTAACCTTAAAAAGCCAGCATCTTCGTAAAATTGAAGATGCTGGCTTTTTTGTGACAGTGGGGACGGTCCCAACTGTCACACATACTTGCTACTTGAGCCGACAATTATCCCTGAATTTAGCCTAAATAAAGCGCAGAAAGGATTTGACGCATAATTTCTGTTGTGCCACCCCCGATTTTATTAAGGCGGTTATCTCTCCATATGCGCTGCACAGGATACTCCATGGTATATCCATAACCACCATGAAATTGTAAGCAGTCGTCGATGATTTTTTGGGTAGTTTCGGCGACAAAAAGCTTGGCCATAGTACTTTCTTTGGCAATGTTTTCTCCTCTGGAGTATTTTATCAATGCACTGTAACATAACTGACGCGCAGCTTCCAGAGCAGCCAGGTGATCAGCTACCCGGTGCTGAAGAGCTTGAAACGAGCTGATAGGGCGCCCAAACTGCTTTCTTTCCTTCATATAAGAAATAGTATCTTGCAAAATCATATCCGTTGCAGCCACAGACCCTATAGCCAGAGTTAGGCGCTCCCACTGGAAATTTTGCATAATCAAGAAAAATCCCTGGTTTTCTTCCCCCAGCAAATTTTCAGCAGGTACCTCGCAATCCTGAAACGATAATTCTGCCGTATCGGAAGACCACCACCCAACCTTGGATAGCTTGCGTGAAACGGTGAAGCCCGGGGTATCTTTGTCTATAACCAGTAAGCTAATTCCCTGATAACCGCTATCGGGGATTGTTTTAACTGCTGTAACAGCGAAATCGGCATTGACGCCATTGGTTATAAAAGTTTTGGTTCCATTTACCACATAATGCCCGTTTTCTTTCCGGGCATAAGTGGAGATAGAAGCCACATCGCTTCCTGCATCCGGCTCAGTAATTGCCAGGCAAGCAACTTTTTGGCCATCAATACCCGGGACCAGGTACTTCTGCTTCATATCCTCACTTCCAAAATAAGCTATCGGGGGGAGCGCTATTTCTGAATGTGCAGATAATGCAGCATTGAGTCCTCCTGCTCCGCATTTTGCCAGTTCCTGGATCCAGATAGCCTGCCCAATATAATCTCCGCCTCCTCCACCATATGCCTCATCAAACTTCAGCCCCAAAAAACCCATTTCTCCTACTTTGTGGTATAGCTCGCGGGGTATTTCCCCTTGCTCCTCCCACTCATCAACATGGGGAGTAACCTCTTTGGCAACAAATTCTGCCATAGAGCGCCTGTAAGCCTCATGTGTTTCATCGGTAAACAAAGAAAGCATTACTTTCTCCTCCTTATAAGGTTATTCCTCTAATCAGCCCTTTTTTTGTCTATTGCCTCATTTTTGGGGCGGTGAGAAATGTGTGTGAAAAGATTCTATTAGGACGCAAGATATATGGTGGACGATTGTTTGCTAGAATAGTTAGTTTTTAGTTATTACGGTTGCAATACTTTTGCCAGGTTATACCAGGATGAAGAGTTTGTTGAAATGCTGTGATAGAAGCTTTAAATTTATTGCCTTTGCATTAATTGGCACGACTGACCAGAGTTAATTATATCTAATTCTTATTTCGGGCACTGCCTGCTGTGATCCTTCCTTATTTAAAAATATATTTTCGGGAGCATGTAAATATCCATCAAAAAAATCCCGCTGTGATGAAAATTTCTAATATATCTTATTACTATATCAGGCCAATACAACTGTTCATCCCAATGTAAGAAAAGGGGCACCGTTACTTCCAGTGCCCCACTAATCTCACAAAATCATGAAAATATGTTTGGCCAAAATGAACAAAATAGCTTTTCCATTTTGACCCGCCTACTTGTTACCGTTAAGCAGAGTTTTTAGATGTTTATATCTATATTTGCTTGTTGTTTCAAATCGTCCAAATGCTGCTGCTGGTAATTTTGAAATAACATCATTGTTTCTAATTCAGGCTTGACTTCTTCAAATTCCACATCTTCTTGCCCCATGTACTGTTGCTGGTATAATTGCTGCAATTCTTCTTCGCTGAACTCTACATCCTCCATGATTTCTTCAATGTATTTCTGCCCCAAGACCTGTGCTTCTATGCTTTCTCTTAAGTCATCCAGAGTTTCTCCACTCATGGCCAGCTGCTGCTCTACCTGCTCTTCTCCTCCTGACATTTCAATTATTTCTTCGTATTCTTCTTCAATTTCTTCTTCGCTAACTTCGATGCCTTCTTCTTCAGCCCTCTCCCGGAAGTGGTTCTCAAAATAAAGCTGAGGAGCACTGTGAGTTTTAATTTCATCTTTAACTGCTTCCGGAGATTGGCCCATCATTTGCAGTTGCTGCTCAAACTGCTCAAGCCCCCCGCTCATTTCAGCCATAGCCTGGTATTCTTCCTCTACCTCTTCATCGGTAAGCTGAAGGCCTTTTTCTTCGGCTTTTTGGGCAAGAAGGGTGGTAGTAATTAAATCATCAAGTATATCTTGCTTGAGTTGATCTTGCATTTCACCCATCTGCTCATCTTGCGGATCTATCCCTTGCTGCTGCATGACTTGTTGCATGGTCATCTCCAGTTCGCCTTCGTAAATCTCCTCTCCATTTACTGTAGCTACGACATCTCCGCTTTCCGGATCCATCATGTCCATCTCATCCTGGCCTGGCATACCTTCTTCTGCCATGGGATCAGGATCATCGCCGGCAAAAGGCATATCAAATACTCCGAAGAGAGCACTTGCCCCCAAGGCTGCCACCAAAAGGGCTACAACTCCCACAATGATATAACTTTTCTTGCGATTACCGGTTTTTTCTCCAGCAAATATACCTTCTTCCTCATATTCCTCGTCCATAGAAAAAGTTGACTCTGCATCCATATCTTCCAGATCATCTTCCATATCAGAAATGGAAAGTTCTTCTTTCTCACTTAGTTCTTCATCATCTTCAGATGCTTCTTCTTCCTGCAAAGGCTCTTTATCCTCTAAACCTTCAGAATCAACTTTTTCAGATTCATCTTTCCGATCCTTTTCATCAGCCAAGCTTTTTGACCCCCTTTCTCTATTTACACCGGGTAAATAAACGTCAAAATTATTTATAAATCATGATAACAAAAGCCTATCTATTAAACAAGTAAACCATAATTAATATGCAAATAAATTAAATTAATTTCCTATAACATTTTATTAAGATTTGATACGTGTAACACATAGCATAACTCGTTACGACTCTCCACTTTGTAATATTCTATAATTACCAATTACCATTGATGCTTAAAAAAATTAGCGTCCCACTGATAAGGAGCAACACGATCTTCTAATTCAGCCAATTGTTCAGAAGATAGAGGTGAGAATTCTCGTGCTATCCGAATATTTTCTTCCAACTCTCCCATGGTGGAAATCCCAATGATGGCAGTATCTACCGGCTGGGTGAGTACATAATTAAGTGGTTCATCCATAGATTCTATTTCATCGCCGTGAAAAAGATGCCCGTAGGCAGCAACCTTCATGGCTATAATCCCCATTTCTTTCTCCTCTAACACCGGAATCACATTTTTGGTGAAGGAGTCTTCGTGGACTTCTCCCGGGTTGACAGGAATCAAAGCGCAATCAAAATCGTAAACTTCCAGGGCATCAAGAAAAACATTGTGGTTTTTGTGTCCTGTAATTCCCGTATATTTTATGTCCCCGGCCTTTTTAAGCTCATCCAGGGCTTTTAGTGCCCCACCGGAAACAGAAATTTGTTCAATATCGCTGTGAGAATGGATCCCGTGCAACTGATAGAGGTCAATATAGTCAGTTTGCAGCCTCTGCAAGCTTTCTTCAAATTCGCGCATCACCCCATCGTAGCCACGCTGTTCTGTCTTGCTTGCTAAATAAACTTTATCACGCTTGTTTTTTATTGCCTGGCCAATATTCTGCTCGCTGTTGCCATATGAAGGGGCAGTGTCGATGTAATTTACTCCCTCATCAATAGCATAGTTGATGAGCTCTGCGGCTTTTTCTTGTTCATGCTCCCTGGAAATAACAAAAGATCCTCCCAGGCTAAAAATGCTCACTGCCATGTCTGTTTTTCCAAGTTGACGGCGGGGTATTTTATGCTCTTCTTCCTCTTTCTCTTCTTCATCCTCTTTATCTTTTTCCTTTTCTGCGTCTTTATCTTTCTCGTCTTCCGATGGTGTCTCTTCTTCGGCTCTTTTTTGTTTATCAGGTTCATCCTTACGGGGTTCCACAAGGAAATTGCAGCCAAACAAGGTGATGCCGGCTGAAAACAGTAATCCCAGTTTAACAAACCTGCGCCTGCTTATGTCATCCGTCAAGTTTCCCCACCCCGTTTTGCTGAAATTTGAAAAGTCATCTCCAGATAATTCCTCTAAACTTCTTATTCTTTATTACTGCGTAACTTTACCCACCGGCATGATCATTAAAGGTTCGTAATCGGTCTCCAGGATAGCAGCCACATCATCATCATCAAAAGCCCCAATAGCAACTGTTCCCATGCTCTCCAGCGCTTCCACCTGCAAGTATACGTTTTGGGCCATATGGCCCACTTCCATATGGACATATCGTTCGCCTCGCTCACCGTACCTACCCTTGGTCCGTTCATATTCGGCAGCCATAACTATGTTAGCTGGTCCTTCCTCGACAAATTCCTGTCCATGCGCTGCAGAAGAGAGTTCGGCACGATAATCTCCCTCTTTAACAAGATCCAACTCATGGGAGGTATAATCGTAGTGGTAGATACCGGGTTCCATACCATCAACTTCCCCTGCTACAATATAAACTTCCATGGGATCGGTAGCACCCGCCGAAGGAGCTGTGCGTGTAGCTCCGGTAGTTCCATCCACTCCTACACCTGCAGAGGACCACGCTATTTGAGACAAATCCTCTAATGGTAGTTTTTCCTCTACAAAATCGCGACGAGATTGGCGGTGATAAAGCAGATCTTCAATTGTTTCTTCTTCAGAAGGCTCTGGTGCTGGTAACTCCACATCCACTTGTGGAGCAGCATTTTCTGGTTCAGCAGCTTCTTCATTTACTTCTTCCTCAGGTTCACAAGAAAACAAAAAGATGGATACTCCCAATAACAAACAAACCCAAATCATGCTACGCATTCTCAAAGGCATTTAATCTCCCCTTAGCAAAATATTTATACGTCACCCCTATATCCAAAAATTTAAGTCTAAAATTTAAGGAAAAGAGCAGATTGCTATATTTGCCTTCTAATCCTAATACTCCTCTTGTTTGTGTAATACTGAGATGCGAAGATAGTTCTGATAAGTGAGTTTTCTGCCTGCCTCAGCTTCTTCCGTAAGATCTTTTACTTTTTTTGCCGGTGATCCCAGAGCCAGTGAATTTGGAGGAATTTCTGTTCCGGGGGGGACCACCGAACCTGCCCCCAATATTGTTCCTTTGCCTATTCGAGCACCATTAAGGACTACAGACCCCATACCAATGAGCACATCATCTTCAACTGTACACCCATGAAGAACTGAGTTGTGACCTACAGTAACCCGATCCCCAATGGAAGCCGGGCTTCCCTCATCTATGTGTACAGTGCAGTTATCTTGAATATTCGTTTCTTCACCAATGACAATATTATCTATATCTCCGCGAAGCACCGCATTAAACCATACACTAGATTTCTTACCTATTTGTACCCTACCAATAACATAAGAACCAGGGGCAACAAAAACATCTTCTGCTACCCGTGGATAATACCCCTGATATTCTTTTAACAAAACTACACCTCCAATTTATCGTAACTTGCATTATAGTTGCTGCTTATTGTTTATATTTGCTGCTTATTGTCTATTGTTTATTGTTTATTGTTCTTTACTTATCATTGATTAACTATTATACTACTTTTTGGTTTGTTCATTTTGATTACTTATTATTTGTGTATTGGCTAGTATTGGCTATTTAAGTCCCTCTATCCAGGAAACTATTTTCTCATTCACCTGCTGGTAAGCCTCCAGCATCACCATGTGCCCTGCGCCTTCTATGTATAATAGCTCTGCCCTGGGCAAGTTGTCAGCAAGGAACTGACTGTACTTGGGGGGAGTGAGCCGATCTTCACTGCCCACAATTATTAAAGCAGGAACATTAATGCTCGATGTATCCTCAATAATATCAAAGTTATCGCAGGCGGTAAAATCTGCGTAAAATACGCTGGGGGGCGTTTCCTCCATTTCCCGCTGGCTTTCTTCTAATAACTTGGGATCAGCATTGTCGCCATAAATAAAATAAGGCATGTCAGGAAAAACCTGTTCCTGACGAAATGTTTCCAAGATGGAAGGCATCACCCGTAAACGAGCACCGGTAGCCACCAGGACCATACCTTCTAAACCTTCCGGATAGCAGCGAGCATAATCAAGGGTAATGGCGCCGCCCAAAGAATGGCCGGACAGAAAAAAATTCTTTAACTGCAATGCATCTACCATTGACTTTAGTGCTTCCCGATAATCAGCTACTGTTTTCTGCGGAGAACCACTTGATTCTCCATGCCCGGGCAAATCCACCGCCAGTATGCGAATATTGCCCGGCATCTGTTCCTGATACCTCCAGTGACGACTATTACCACCTGATCCATGACAAAAAAGCAGCGTAACTTCCCCTTCAGGATTAGTTTCTTCATAATGGAGTTGAACTCCCTCTCCAATATCCACGTAAGGCATTTACTCATCTCCTTTTAGTTTGTGAAACTTAAAATACACAAATAAATTATAATACTTTTCTGTAACTTTAATATTTCTATACAAAATAATTTTATCCTTCCTCGCAACACAATAACCGGGACGCGGGGACAGGTCCCTTGTCCCACTTTTTTAGGGACGCGGGGACAGGTCCACTGTCCCACTTTTTACAAAGCAAGGCAAGTGTTAGAGGGACGGGCTTACTGTCCCTCTGATTCATTATGCTAAAAAAACCGGGGGAGTGGTTTGGCTCTGGCTCCAAACCACTCCCCCGACCATTGAATAAACCTAAATTAGAAAGGGCAAAACCTCCTTCGCAGGAAAGTCCCTTCTAATTTATGAAGAATGATTAGAAGAACTTTGGGAAGCTGGAATGATTTTATTACTAAAACGACGTCCAATCAAAAAGCCCAACCCTAAGGCCAAGACTATTCCAGCCAAGAAAATTATCAGTAAAATAGTGCTAGCCTGAGAAAGTCCCGGTTGCATATCTATCTGAATCCCAGAGTTCATTGCTTCTAACCCTGGAATTACCTCATTTAGAATGCCCAGATGTGCTTTATCCAATCCCGGGACAATTTCGTCTCTTATACCAGTTACAGATTGCTCAAGTCCTTGCGATACGCCAGGAGTTCCGCCGGGATTAGGTGTATATGCGGGGTTATGCAAACCCAAACGAATATTGGTCAACCCCTGCACCACTCCCGTGTCTGTCGGTTCGGTGATTGGCGGTACAGGAAATCCAGCAATACGATCCAGAACACTGTTGTAAGTTTGAGGTGCTTCTGTGCTGGTAAAAGCGTTTATCAAGCTATTCAGCCCTGGGCTAAAGTCATCATCCATAGCTTCATATAGAGTAGTAAGCCCGGGAACAACTTCATCTTCTAACCCTTCCTCCATATCTACCAACCCAGGAACCATCTGGTTATCTATGGCGTTTCTCATTTCTGTCAAGCCTTCCGCCATATCTCCCATTAAAACAGATCTTATACCCATCATTATCCTGTCCATCCCCTCAATAACTCCTGAACTCCCGTCTTTACTTTCCGTTCTTGTTAGCGCATTAAGCATTTGGCTCAGCCCGCCTGCAAGTTCTAATTCCATACCACTTTGCACCTGGTCAACTCCATATAGAAGAGTTCCTTCTGATTGAGGAGCACCAATACCACTTCTCATTTGGGTTAGCCCACCAGTAAAATCATTTGCCAGGCCGCTTCGGATCTGGTGAAGGCCGTAGCGCAAAGTATCCTCTGTGTTACTGCTGCCTATTCCATCTCTTAGCTGGTACAATCCACCGGTAATTCCCTGCTCTAACCCACCCTGCACTTGATTCAAGCCATAAAGCAGAGTGTCAGAGGTTTGTGCATCCCCTATCCCAGCTTTTAGCTGATTCAGACCGCCGGTAACATCGTGTTCCAATCCACCCTTTACCTGTGCCAGACCGAAAAGAAGGGTTTCTGGAGTATCGGAAGCACCTATCCCTGCAACAAGCTGATCTATCCCTCCTACAATATCAGTTTCCAACCCGCCTTGCACCTGGTTTAAAGCATAAAGAAGCGTTTCACCTGGCTGGTCATCTCCAATACCATCAATTATTCCTTCAATAGCCCCCTGTTTCTCTACTTCACTTAAATTTTCCCAATTACCCAGAAGTAAATTAAGATTGGTAGATATCCCTTCTAACCCTTCTATGGCAATGTTAGTTCCGTATACAAGCGTATTTTCTGTACCACTATCACCTATTGCGCCTTGTAGTTGTAACAGTCCACCAATAATTTCTTGCTCCAGCCCTCCTTGGATCTGGTGCAAGCCATGTAGAAGAGTTTCCGGAGTATCGTCAGAGCCTATGCCCGCAACAAGCTGATCTACCCCTCCTACCATATTGATCTCCAACCCGCCTTGCAATTGTTTCAGGCCATAAGCAAGGGTGTCTGGAGTATCTGGAGTGCCTATGCCGGCAATTAATTGATCTATTCCCCCGCCAAATTCATTCTCCAGGCCCGAGTCTAACTGATCCAGACCAAATATAAGAGTATCTTCTGTTCCGGGATCACCAATTCCCGCCAGGAGTTGGTTTACTCCGCCTACCAAGTCCTGGGCAAGCCCCTTCCTAACCTGTTCAACACCAAAAAGTAAGGTGTCTTCAGTTTGACCATCTCCCACTCCGGCAATCATCTGACTAAATCCCGGGCTCATTTCATCACCCAAACCTCCTCTTATTTTGCCAAGAGCAGTCAACAATGCTTCGTCATCCTCGGGATCATCCAACCCCTCAAGCCCCTTAATAATTTGAGATAACCCAGGAGTTACATTCCCATCCAGTCCTTCGTGGAGTCTGCTAATACCATCCATAAAATCTTCTTTTAAACCACTCCTCAATTTGTCAATGCCAGGAACTATTTCATCGTCAATTCCTTCCTTCATCTCCTGCATCCCCGGAACAGCCTCCTGAGTAACGCCTCTAAGAATAGCATCCAACCCTGGTATCATTTGAAAATCTATACCCCCTTGCATCTTTTGCAAGCCCCCGGCAACATCCTTATCTAGCCCATCTTGAATGAGTTTCAACCCTTCAGCCATTTCTTGATTACCAAACATCATTTCCTGAAGGCCATCCCGAAGAGTTCCAGCCCCTTCATAAATTTTATCCAGCCCCAAAATTAAAAACCCCGGAACCTCAGTGTCTTCCCCCGATACTCCCCCCGCCACTGCTGTAGTCAGAGGAATCGCCAGAAACATGACCACAAACACCGCTACCAAAATCTTCCATCTCTTGCCCACAACTATACCCCCTTTTTAAATTTTTTGAAATATTTTCTTGTAAAGGTATATTTATGGGAAGAGAGTGCAAGAGTTACATGAAATAGAAAATATTTCATTAACCCCAATAATAATGTATTCTACAAAAAACAAAAAACTCCTCCTAAGATATAAAAATTTTTCAAATTTTTTGTGTAATTTTGGGACGCGTGGGACGCGGGGACAGGTCCCTTGTCCCACTTTTTATTGATTAGTAAAGAAAAACTTAGAATGCGAAAATCTTTAGAAGTAAAAAAAACGCAGAATAGGTAAAACTCACAAAAGATATAATGGAACATAGGGCGCAGGTCGGGATGCTTGGCTATGCTCCTGATCGTATCGCAGGCCATAGACGCGGTTCAGCTTTCGGTGGAGCCGGGGTTCCCTCGACATTCGACAATCGTGTCTCAGGGTCTCGGTGGCTTACATCCTGTAAGCCACCCCGGCTCCAGCC
>Ga0207421_10003040_pt1 | contig 20297 bp, 3 predicted proteins | sample SodLakKL_010_SED_4_FD_187542 | JGI IMG/M metagenome (GOLD analysis project Ga0207421, IMG submission 187542) | Alkaline sediment microbial communities from Lake Tanatar, Kulunda Steppe, Russia - 8KL_010_SED (SPAdes) (version 2) | ecosystem: Environmental > Aquatic > Non-marine Saline and... | reverse complement strand
TGTTTAGTCATATAGACGGTATGTACTCTTATTGTACTACAAAGACTGGAGAAATAATTCATCTTCCAGCTTGGACAGAATGTGAAATTGTATAAAAAATCCCCAGGGCTTAATTGCTCTGGGGATAAAAAACATTATTATGAGCTATTTTGAAGAAAATTTGTTTATTATTTTAGGTATTATATTTATAATAATAATGGTAATAATGATTAAATCAGAAGACCCACGTAATCCCGATCAGAAATAGATTGGGATATGTGGAATTTTTTTTTAGACCTCTGCAGTACTAAACTTCTCTCAATTCATCTAATTCTTGTCTTTCTAAGAACTGTATAAATTTATGTCCAGGGGTAAATTTAAACATAGGCCAGAATTTAGATCTTTCTCTATCAGTAACTGGATCTTCCCCTGTTATAATATCTCCTACCCCATCCAAAGCACTATACAGAGCGTTTGTAGCATCCACAGGAAGAGACATTATAGGAGCAGGCATTCTAAGTATAGATGTCCAATCATTAGGACTTATAAAAAACGCCAACTCTCTTCTAGCTCTATTCATACTTCTATAGAAAGTTCTTGTTTGCCAGTTTTTTCTCCACTCAGCTTCTCCATCATCGTCCCAATCAACTCTTAAAGCCATTACCATACCCACAATTGCGAGTATGGTAGATAATTCTGCTGCTAAAGAGCGAAGTTGTCCTTGTTTAAATTCCACATAATCTTCAAATTTCATGTTCTGGATAGCAGCATCGTGTTTAAATTGTTCTTTGTATTGGTCAAATAGTCTTTTAGCTCTTTGCTCATTAACTTTTAGTTTAAACTGTTCTCCAAATTGTCCAGCTACAAAGTTATAAGCTCCAAATGTTGCAGCATTGGCTAGAAACTTACCCATAGTAGGAGCTACAACGTTTCCTAACCAATTATACCAAGCTCTATCCTCCATCTTCATCTCAGTAAGTAGTGCTTGATACTTACCCATAACCATAGCATTCGAAGCGGGACTATATCTCAATGATGTAAACCTAGCATCTGCCATACCAGGCATCCAAGTCTTAAATCCTAACATAACATTACCCGCAATATCCATATAAGCAGCAGATAAGTCGTCTGGATTCATTTGACCTTTTACTCTATTAGAGACCGATAGTGCTAAATTACGAATTTGAGCGTACAAGTCTTCATTTATCACATTCCCCTCACTGTCTGTTATGCCTTCTATTTCTAAATATCCTTTATCATTAAAGAAAGTAGAGTCTCTAATTGATTTAGCTCCTTTAGGAGCCTTAGATATCCTAACCAACTCTCCGTTAACAATGGCATGATTTCTTAAAACAGACACTCCAATATTATTATTTACAGCCTGTTCTGCTTTTCTCATCCCAAAAAACAGTGTGTCAGTATTCATCCATCTGTCTACAAATCTTCTGGATAAATCTTTTCTTCTAATATCCATCATTTTGGGAGAAAACTCAAATAAATAAGCTAGACCACCATAAATGCTTCTTTCTTTAGCTGAAATAGCCCCAGTCCCTTCTGCAACACTTCTAAAATATTGTCCCTTAGTATAAAAATATCCATTAATTCCTTCAAAAATAGCATTTCCCTGAATTTGAGTCATGTTCCCTATCCACAATAGAGGAGAGATTGCCAACTCCTTCAAAGCTTGGTAGGTCTTAAGATTTTGAATTCTTTTAACCCACTTTCTGTCTGCATTTTGTATTTTAATACCGTAAACATGATAGTTTACATATCTATCATACTGCTTCAATGCTGTAGTACCCTCTCCTCTCAGTTTAGACCATAACCCTGTTTTGAGTTTCTTCTTTCTACCATCACTGTTTAATTGTTGAGACCCTTCTTCTACTAATAAATCTCTGATAGCTTCAAGATGGGGCTCCACTTCACTTTTCATAAAATCATAGTTATATGCCATTTCTCCGAATATAGTAAGAGATTTGGATAAGTCAGTGAGCTTCATACCCCTCTTAATTTTACCCTTACTATCTCTTATAGGGTTAGTAAAATATCTTGGGACACCGTATCTAGTTCTCCCAGTAACAGGATCAGAAATCTCTTCAGTTGTCATATCACCAAGTCCTGTATCATCCTCTCTTACATGGTACAAAGCTTCAGCTGCTTCTTGAATTTGAGTTATATCAAAAGTTCCTTGTGCCATAATTCCTAAAATATCTTGTCTTATGTAAGGAAGAAAATTTCTAGGAAGTTTCTCATCTCCTTTAAAACCTAACCTATCTAGAAGATCTGCCATTGTATCAGTATAAAAATTATAATATTCTAAAATAGGACTGTGTTGTCTTATTTCCTTATATCCATCACTATAGTACTTTTCTGACAGCTCCTGTTTGGGTTCGTAGTATAACCACCATTTTTTACCATAAACTGCATTCTCTGGTTTATTCTCTTTAATCCAATAATTCAACTCTTGTTCTGAATAATTATATCTAGTCCTTTTAAAAGCTTCTAGATTTTCATTGTACTTTTGTCTAGCATCTGACTTTAATTCTAAATTGTTCGCAACCCACTCACTGTCTTTTCTCTCTTGAGCTCTCTGCAGATCATCATAAAAGTCCTTTGAATGTTTTCCCCAAAGATTTTCTGTTTTGGGATTAATCATCATATCAAAAATCTCAGTAACAGATTTTCCTATTTTTTTAGCATAATCTTCTAGTTTCTTATTTTGTTTGGTTGTTTCATCAAATAATCTCTGTGAAGCTAGCCTTCTTTTATTTTGTGCCCTGTCTAAGTGAGATCTTAGTTTCCTGAAAGGTACAGCGACTTGTTCTCCTAAAGTTCTGGCAAGTCTATTAAACCATCCCCCAGGAGTTGTGTCTTTCATAGCTTCTCTCTCTTCGGGAGTAAACTCTCTATTATGTACAATAGTTTTTAATTCTTTTGTTAATCTAGAAGCTTGTCCAGACAACATATTAATCCCTGTTAAGTAATCTTGATATGCTGCTGAATCTGAAAGTAAATTTAACTCTTCTTGAAAAAACCCTGAAGAGTCTATAATATTTTTAAAAGCTTCAACTTCTCTGATGAATTCCATAAGTTCATCATTAGACATATAATCGGGGTTAGGTTTCCCATTTATTTCAGGACTATCTATGTTTTTAGATTGAAGTAGTCTTCCGTCCTTGGAAATCTTACTTAATAAAGCATTAAAACCTTCTAGAAGTAAAGCAGAGTCTTGGTGAAGAATGAGTTTATTTAAAGCTTTCCTATTATTTTTAATTTTACTAGCAAGTTTAGTATATTCTGAAGTACCATACTCCATTTGCTCTAGACGTTTTTGTCTATTATTTATGATTCTAGTTAAAACTCCTATACTTTTATTAATCTCATCCGCAGCTTGTTTATCCTTTAATACTACCATCTCCTGAACTGGTATATGTTCTAACATAGCATCTTGTTTGGGTCCTATAGCTAGATGAGTTATAGTGTCAACTATAGTTTCCCCGTCTTTAATCTTATTAGCGGGTTTAAATCTAGTGTGTATAGGAATACCTCTAGACAAAGAAGCTCCTTGAGAACCATAAAAAGTTTCCAAAGTATGGTTAGTTACAGATAATTGATCAAATAGTGCTTCTTCCTTGTAAAAAGGAATCCAATCAGGGTCTAGTATTTCATTCTTAACTCCAATTTTTTCTCTAGAGGGAGTCATTGATTTGTAGTCTAGATTGATGTGAGTTCCATCGCTAAAAAAGCCTCCTATATCAACTTTACTACCAATATCTCTTATAGGATCAAGAACAAACTGTTCAGGTAAAATAATAACCTGTCCATCAGGGTCTATTTTTTGTTGAGTTTCTACAATTAAATTTATAATCCCCTTTATACCATCTTTAAATCTATCAAAGTTCTTTCCTTTTAGTCCAGTCAGCTCTTGTAGTTGTGCATCAGTAATAGTTTCAACAGGTTGTCCGTCTAAGTCAGAAAGCTTAACCAGGTTTTTATGTGTTGTCTGTTCTATAAGAGTGGTAAGCAATCTCTCTGCTCCATCGTGTAGTCTAGTACCTACATCTGCTTTAATCCTGGTATCAGCTTGATTACTTAAATAGGTAGCCTTAGCTTCTCCATGAAATCTAATAAACTTTCTAGTAGCTTCATCAGTTGTTCTTCGTTGGGCTAATAGTTTATTATCCAAGACATATCTAGCTACAGTGTCTCCTTTTTTAAGATTTAACTGCCTTCTCACAGTAGTATTAAGTAAATCAGCGTCAACTTCTTGAGTGGAGACCATTCTATTTGTCTCCCTCATAATCTTAGCTTTAGTTACTAAATCTTCAGTAGCTAATAAATCTTTTATTTTCTTATTTAAAAGAGCATCTTTAATTTGCTCCGTTGTTAAGTTCGGTACTTCGCAAGGCATAATTTAACAAATTATATTTAACATGTCCATACTTTCAGCAAATGCTAGTTTTTCAGCACTACTTAGATTTGAATAATGAGGGAAATAATGATCAAAGTTACGGAAAATATCTTGGATAGCCAAATCTCTTTCCGAAACTTTTCTAAGTTCCTGTTGGTTAGTTTGTTTAGTTTGACTAGAAGATTTTGGGGTAACTTGTTCCATCTGAGTCTCAGCTCGTTCTTTCTTAGCCACTCTATCTGCTTCAGCTTTTTGTGCAGCAGCTACATCGTCAAGTACACTAAGTCGTTTATCAGTCTGATTTCTTCTAAAGTATTCAGCAGCTTCTGGATTACCTAGTTTATTCATATCTAAGTTATCAATTCTTTTCTCTAGAATATTAAAAGCTGCCTTTTTAAACGGATCTTGTTTTACATCAAAAAAGTTTTTAACTTTCCTCCACAAAGATCTCAACCAATTATCTGATTGTTTTTTCTGTCTTTGAGTTAACTGAATATCAGCTTCAGATATTTTAGCAGCAATTAACTTACCAATAGCTTCTTTTTTCAGCTTATCTTGGTTTTTACCATATAACTCTCCATATTCAGATTGAACTTCATTGTAGATATCGTAATTAACAATCTGATTTTTCATAGCTAAAAGTAGAGAATCATTATCTCTTAGAAGTTCTACATAAAAATGAGCTGCTTCTTCGGGTAAAGTAAGTCTATCTGCTCTGCCTTCTACAACTTCAACAGTTTGTTGAGCAATCCTAGCAATAGCAGCAACTCCTTCATTTTTATTTCCGACAACTCTACCTAAATTATCTACAATAGTATCAACAGATTTATACGTAACTCCTATTTTATTTAGAAAGTCTTGTATAGACTCATTTAAATTTTGATTAGGAGCTAAATCTGTTTGCCTTGTTTGTTGATAATAATCTTGGCTCTGTTGAGTAGTTGGAGGAGTTTGTTGAGTAGTTGGAACAGGCTGTGAACTGATGGTGGGATCTAAACCTCTTACATTATTAGAACTAATTCCAGATTTCTTAGGAGTTCTATAAGCCTCAAACATTCTCTGTCCATCCCCTTTTTTATGGATAAGATTAAACTGTGCTTGTGTAGCTGTGTGCCCCTCTCCTGCTTTTTTATAAAGTCTATCCTTATAAGATAAATATTCATATTCAGAAGTAGCACTTTTTTTATTTACTAAAATACTGTCTTTTTTGACTACAGGTCTTCTAGCTCTTGGTACTATTAATCTATCATGGGCTAAATTAGAGAAAATTTCAGTTTTAGCTTGTTCATTTAAAACTATATTATTTTCATCAAAATAATTATTAACTATATCCATGAATCGTTTATGATACAAATCCGCAGGAAGAAGTTCAAAGAAACTAACAGGACTAATCTGTACACCTGATTGTATTATAGACATATCTATTAAATCATGTCCCACTTGTCTTACAGCTTGGTCCTCGTGATTAACCAGTTCTCTTATACCATCTACTATAACATTAGTTTCTTCTGTAGTATATCTTCTATTAAAGGTTTGTAAATAATCTATCTCGTGTTGAGTTTCTCTCAAATAATTATATTCTTCAATCATAGGAGTAAACTCCACCAAGGCAGGATTATCAGTTAACCCTGGGACAGTTTTAGCTCTTCCTATTCGTTTAGGTAAACTATTTTCCCCTTTAACTAAGTCTCCATATCTCTCATTAAGAGCTTTTCTACCTACTTTTGTGGTATGGAGAATATAACTAATTGCTGCATTTTCAAGCTTTTGGGCTGCCCTAGCTCTTTTATCTTCTGGAAGATTTTTAATAGGATCTTCGAAAATAGAAACTACTCCGTCTTCTCCCCACAAGAAATTATTAAATTCTTGACTCACTTCAGATAAATGAAAGTCAGCAAACATCCTTTCAGAGTGCTGATGTGCTTTGTTGAAATTTTTCAAATAAGAATTTTCTAATAATCCCCTAAGACTAGTTGCATCAACAATCCCACTTGCTAAGAGTCTGTCTAGTTCTCTTCTTCTGAGTTTGACAGTATGTCTGTCTTTAGCTAACCCTGCGTCAGGTCTAGTCAATCTTTGAATCATATTCAACACTTTAGAAGCTTCTTGGTAATACAAGAATAGTTCTAAATTCCTTCTTTCTAGATTAGAATCATTCTTTACTAACTCTAGTTTTTGGAGTACCAGTGATTCAGCTTCCCCTGAGTTTACTCCTGGAGTAAGAGCTGCTTTTATATAGTTCTCCATTGCTTCATACAATGGAACATACTTTTTAGGTCTAGCTTGGTTTCTTTCTTCAAGTAGATTATTAAAAATTTCCCCTTTTTCCTTTTTAAGATTTTTATTCTTAAGAAACAGAGCTTCAGACAGTCTGCGTCTATTCTCAAACTCTCTTACTATAGGAGAATTGAGTATTTCAGCTACTCTTTCAAAAGCTAAAGGAGATACATTAGAAGATCCTAGCCTATTTAAATAAGAATAAGTATTTGCTGTCGAAGTAGTGATATTAGCTCTTACAATAGCAGGCTCTACATCTTTACCCGCATCCACTGCTGCTGACAATATTGCTCCATTAGTTTCTGAGATTTTATTAACTCTGTTTTTATACTTTTGATCATATATATGTCCAAAAAATAAATTACCCTCACTAACATCAAATGAACTATCTACTATCTGAAAAGCAGGAGAAGTTATGTGTACAGGATGAATCTGTTGTAATGAGTGAGCAGAACTATTATTAGCTCCTATACCAACCAAGGCTTTACCTTGAAATTGATTATAAGCTACCTTATTATTGTAGTTTAACTCCAACAATGAATGATTAGATACTTTTTCTATTTGAGGAGCTGTTGCTACTCTGTCAACTGCGTCCTGATTATTTGGAGTTACTAAGGAAGCATAATTCTTAGGATTTAAGAGTATTTGCTGTCTTATTCTGTTTATTTCGTTTTCTATAGCCCTTACAGAATTCAGCTTTTCTATAGGTTGTGCAAAAAACTCTTCTTTGTTTAGAATAGGTTCAGGAGAGAACAGTTTATTATGAATTCTTTCAAGGTTAGAAGTCCCTAAAATATCAAATATCTGTTGTCTCTGGTTCTGAGTTAATAAACTACTGTCAAACTGTTCTACAAAGTTTTCATAAGATATGTGGGAATGAGTATCTACTCCTAAGTCTCTTAGAGTCTCCAAAGCTTCCTGAGAAGACTTAGTTCGAGTTTGGTATATATCCCATAATTTATTTTTATCTCTTTCAAATCTAATTAATTGTGGTTTTTCAGTTCCTCTGGTAGCTATGTTGTTGAAATAAGTGGAAAGTTTATCTACGTCAAAGTCAGCTCCTGATTTTGTTACAATTTCTGTAGGAAGAACTACTCTAGGTCCACCTTGTGGGGATAAAAATCTCACTACTCTAATTACCTCAAGAGAGTGTAAATGATCACTTGGAATTCTATTTGCAGACATAGTGAGCATTTCTTGAAACTCTTGAGTATTTATAAGATTTTCATTAAAATAGTTAAGTTTTTGTTCAAAAGTTTCTCCTGGAAGAGAGTTTATATAAGGCAACCAATCTCTGGGAACACTTACCATTACTTCTGAAGGAGTGACTGAAGTAGCTTTATTTATATCAGTGGTTTCATTGCCTTCAGAATCTAATAATCTGTAAAACTTTAAGTGATTAGAGTGTTGTACGCTTCTTCTAGGACTTAATTCAGTTCCTGTAACAGCTTGTTGAACAAGCATATCTCCAGAGGTCTTAAGATTTACAGCCCTGTTTCTTACAAGAGCTTGTAAGATATTAACTATTTGTCGTTTTGTGGGAACTGAGTCAAATAGTTTTATATCATTCACAGAGTTAAAAATTATTTTAACAGCTTCCACAGAGTTTTCAGGAAGAGTTCTGTTGTCTAATTGCTCTAATAAAAGATCCATAAATTGTTCGTCTTTTACTAAATTAAACTCTCCTTCCGTAGCTTCTTCTAACCCCAGAGTATCTACTAAAGACTCTAGTTGTTTGTCAATTTTAGTGTTATAAAGATTCACATAATTCTGATAAGTTTGGGTAATACTTTCAAATCCAGGGACGCTCTCCCCAGCATTAAAACTGTCAATATAGGTTAATCGTCTTTGTTGAGAAGAGTCTGCGGTGTTGTTGTGTCCTGCAGGATCTACATCTACTTGATCCCCCATACCTTCCCAGAAAATCTCTTCTATCATATGTCCTCTATCAACTAAGTCAGAGATTTTACTTCTAGTACCGTCTTCATTATAAAAAGGAGCAGGTTGTCCCTCTGCATCTCCTAAAAATTCTCCTTTCTTAGCTGAAACAGGGAATATAAAATCTATACCATTAAGCATAGCATCATACATAAACTCTATAGCGTCATCAGAAGAGATGTAATCTGAAGGTAAAAGTAAGCTTATAGCTGTCTTAGTAGTTTGTTTTCTGCCTGCATCCCTTATAACTTCATTAGCAAAGTCTCCCCTGGATATAGGTTTTTTAACAGAAAAAGGAGTAATGTTATCTGGAGTAATCCTCTCTCCTTTATAATATTTATATTTTATATCTGAGGCTCTAGGAATATGATCTTTAAAAAACTCTCTATATTGATTCTCCGTTATATATCCCTTTTCAACAAATTTCTCAAATAAAAGCTGAGACTCATATTGAAAAGATCTTTCCTTAGCTTCGTTCCATTGTCCAGTAGTTCTAAGTTCATAGTCTCTGTATCCGTCTAAAAGAGTTAGACCGGCTGCATCATTCTCTGTTTGGTTAAGATATCCAGCTGCCTTATCCCCAATAGCGGATTTAATCATTTGATACTGTGTATCTTCAGAAGCTACATCTACATCATTTACCACAATGTCTCTATAATATTCAGTACGATTAGCCACATCTGGTCTAATCAGCCCATCTATTCTAGGAAATAAAGTATCTAATGACTCTACATACTGTCTGTCTGTAATTGTGGAATTAGAAGTAGAAGTAAATAGATTAGTTCTTTTATGGAACTCTGAAGCATTTCCTTTTTTATAAATATTAAGAGGCCCAGTAATTAACTTAGTCTGTTCTATTCCTGCAGTAGTATAGTAGTAATTAACTGTATTAAGAATGTTGCTTAGCCCTTCCTCACTAAGTACATAGTCGTTTCCTTTCTTATTAGCTAAATTAAGAGATTCTAAAGTTTGTGTGGATATTCCAAGAACTTTATACGGAGTAGCTCCAAGCTTAGTGCGTGCGAATATCTGTTGCTCTAAAGAAGAGTGCTTTAGTCTGGTATTACTTTCTTGTATATAATTGTCTAAAGTAGAAGAAATATGTTCCTTGTTTTCAGAGATAATTTTTTGTGCTTCTGTGATAAAATCTTCTTTATTAAGATTCTGGTAGTTAGGTCTTTCTAAAAGCTTCTCTATGTTAGGCAAGATATCTTTAAAAAATCCAAGACCTTTATCTCCTTCTTTTTTATTAAAATGGGAGAATTCTGGGATATTTCGAAAAGCTAGAGCATATACTAACTCCCCTTCTAAGTAGTGAATCAGCTCTTCTCTAAAAAATTCTGGAGTTATAATTGATACTTCATTCTTACCAAACTCAAATCCCAACTCAAGCTTTCTATCTGAGGATCTCATAAACGGAAATGTACCATTTAATACAGACTCCATCTGCATGAGAGCATAATCTCCTGGTGAAAGAGACTCCAGGTCTACTTTTTCTTCTCTCTCTAGTCCTAAATTTCTTAAAATAGTTCTTCTTATATCCGTTCTATTTAGCCACCTAGAACCATAAGTAAGAAAACTACCTGTTTGACCATCAAAAGGTTTTAGGTGAGCGGGTACTTCTCCACTCTGAAGGTGGTCTAATAATTTATCTATATAATGCTTGAGCTTAATAGAATACTCAACTTGACCCTTACTGTTAATAAATTGCCCAAACACCACATCGTCTTGTAACTTACTCTGTTCATGGGCTAATTGCTTAACTTCTTTAGCAGCCTTAACTACATCTCTATCAAAAATATCTTCAACAGCTAATAGTTCTCCTTTCTTAATACCTTTGTTAACTTGATTAAGAATGGCTTCAGATAAGATTTTAATACTTTCAAACTGTTGCACTCCTTCTCCTAAATTAATACCAAAGGCTCTTAGAAAATCTTTATACCCCTCTAAATGGGAATTAGGATTGTCTTTGTTAATTTGAGCTAGTTTTTTAGGAGTCAAGTCTGTTATGCTATAAGATTCTTCGAAAATAGACACTGTTCCATCTGGATCAACCTTATATCGTCCGTCTATGAGACTAAACAAAGAGGTAGTCTCTGGAAGATTTAATTTTACAGCAGATTTCCAGTTGTCTATAAGTCGTCCTTCAGCAGTAGCAGAAATAGACTCTACAAAATAAGAGTTTTCATCTCCTAGTACATAAGTATTATACCCGCTTTGAGATTTATTAAATTGGTGAAAAAAGCTACTTATTAAATTAAGAGTGTGTATATCTGCATTTTCTGGAACTATCTGCTCACTAGATACTTCTAATTTAGTTAATAACTCTCTATAGGGAGGGTAATCCTCAGCTTTGTTCTCAAGAACCTCAAACATATCCCTAAGATTTCTTGTGTTAGCTAAATCAAAATGAAGTTTATTAATTAAAGTACTATGATTGATTGATTGAGGAACTGCCCCTATAGTTATCTTACTTCCATCAGGACCATAATCAGCAATAGATGCTAATAATATCTTTAAAGGGGCCTGCATCAGTTCTCTATGATCTATTCTATTAGACTCAAACCAATTTGTAGCATCTTTCCCTCTACTAGTTTCATCAGAAGTTTGGTCTTCAAATTGATTTAATTGGAGCTTATATTGTTTTAAAGAATTATAATGTTCTGCGGCTACTTCTGTCCAATTTTCAAGCATAGAGTCAATAAAATTAGTAGGTTGACCCTCACTTTTGAGTGCTTCAGATGTGATTTCAAAACTTTCTTTAGCTAAATCATAAAGATCTCCTAAATAATTTTCAAGAGTGTACAGTAACTCAGCTCCCGAATATTCATCACTTAAGAAAAGATTATTAAAAAATACGTGATTAAGTCCTTTAACCATAGCTATAGAAGTAGCAATATCTTCTTCACCTATCTTATTCACCCTAACATTTTTAATATTTTCTAAGGTCTTAACATCATAAACTCCTCCTGCTATTTTATCAAACTGTTCTAGTATCAAAGAAGGATCATTGGATACCCTATCTTTTATCTGATCTGATAATCCAAAGAAAGTTAAAATACTGTCCCAAACTCTTTCAAAGAAAGTTTTTCTCTTTTGTTGTGTTTTAGGAAACTTGTAGTTATTTTTTCCTACAAGCATATAAGACCTAAACTGTTCTGCCAGGTATTCTTCTGTTTGTGCATCGTTCAGTTTATTACCTACTAGAGTCTCGTTCCCAATTTGAACTTCCCGTTCTCCAAGGTAATCTCTAGCTTCTTGATATAAGTCTTGACGTTCTTTATTAGAGTTAAACAGGAGATTAACTATGTGAAAACCTTCGTGCCAAAGAGTTCCTTCAGCAGCGTTAGGATTAATAAAAATCTTCACTATCCCATCCATAGTGTCTAACATAGCGTCAGACTGCATAGCTTCCAGACCGTTCTTGTATATAGTGACTCCTTTAAAAATCCTTTCAAACATTGCTCTTTGAGCTTCAAGATTTATATTAGAAGTGGTAGAAGGACTGTCAGAAGTAGTAGTAAATTCAATTCTTCCTGGTTTTATACCTAACTTACCTCTGGTTTTACCTGTAACTTTTTTAAAAGCTTCTATTTTTTTATTTGCTTCTGAACTTTTTACATTAGTACCCTTATTAATCTGATTTATAAGTTTTTTACTATTTTCTACATCAGCTTTAGTAGGCTCCGCTGTAATATTTTCTCCAGTAATAGCTTCTTTTTCAGAATCAGATTTAGTAGTTTTACCCTTTTTTGTCTCAGAAGCTTTTTTTTCTACTTCGTCCTTATACTTCTTAAAAACAGATACTGCGTTTTCCTTTTTCTGATTAAACTTCTGTTTTATAGTAGACTTTTTATTAATTATATCAGAAGGTTTTACATCAGACTTTTTAGTAGTAGTTTTTTCTGCTCCTTCATCCGCTTTCCTAGTTTTTGTTTTTGGAGCAAATATAAATGATCTATTCAAATATCTAGGGTTATCTACTGCATCTGCGGAAGAAGTTGGTTTAGGGGGAATGTTAAACAAGAGTTTAGGAGTGTTTTCTTTATCTCCAAAAATAAATCTTTTGTAATCCCTCTTATTAGTAACTCCTAGCTCTACCCCAGTAATATTACCACTCTCGTCATAAGTATAAATAGGTTCTTTTTCAGCTACAGGAAAAAGATTTGATTTAAGTCGTTTCCTGTCAATATTGTAAAATTTATCTTCCAGAAAACTTAATACAGTATTTTCTGCAGTTTGGTCTCCACTAAGTAATTCTTCCCTAGACACTTTAGTATCCCCAATTTGAACTCCAGCCAACTCTTTCCCAGCTTTATCAGAAATTACATGAAATCTACTATAAGTAGAATTTTCACTTAGTTTATCAGTTCTGCTTTCGTGAATAAAGTATGTATAAGTATTAATAAGTTCGTGGGTTTTAGTATAGTTGTCTTGAGAGGGATCTAACATTAACCCCCTTAGTGCCCCTAATACTTTCTTAGCGTCTGGAGATTCCAAACGAACTCTTTGAGCAGGAATTAAAGTCCCATACTCTTCCACAAAAATAAATCCAGGATCTACTGCAACTGGTTCTCCGTGCTTTGTGACATACTCACTTGAAATAGGAATAACTACATCTAAGTCCTTCAACTGTTCTTCAGAATCTACTAAAGTCTCTGTTGCTCTGAGAGGTTCAGAAGTTGTTTGAACTTTTCCTTGAGTCTTTCCTACAATATGAAATAATACGGGTTCTTCAGAAACAAAGACCTCTTCTCTCACCTTTTGGTCAAACTCTTGAGCCTTTTTAACAAAATTTTCCTGAATACCTATATCAGCTTGGTCTTCTGTGTAATTTTTTTTATTAATTAAATCCGCCTTATGTTTTTCTAAATCAACAATAGGCTGCTTACTCTTAGGTCTTTCATTTCTATAGACCCCGTCTCTGCCTTTTAGATCGGGCATAACTGAGAGTAGAGAAGTTTTTGTTCCGTCTTCTTGGAAAGAATCCACTTTAACAGGAGTTCCTTTTTTATCTGTGATAACTAAGAACACAGAATAGTCGTCTCTAACATAACCACGAAGATTTTCTAATTGGTCTTCTTTGAGAGCTACTTCTTCATTTCTTACAGCTTCTTGTAGTTGGGCCCAAGTGTATCCTCTAAGTTTATTTCTATTACTAGTAGGGTTATACGAATCTATAAATTCTTGAAATCTAAGTTGAGGTTCATATAAAGCTGGTTCTTTCCTATACTCATGCTGTGCGGCAGTAGTACGTTGAAAATTAGCAATACTTCCTGTAAATCTTTGCATAGGAGAACCTACCCACTTAGGTCTATAAATACCCTGTTCAGTCTTTTCTTCATACTGTTCCTGAAGAGCAGTTTCTACTTCATCTGAACTTTTTTTCTTATAAGCCTCTTGAGCAGCCTTCTTTGCTACTCTGTCAAAGACTATTGAATTAAAGTTATCTATAAGACGTTGTCTTAATTTTTGTCCTTCTTGTAAAGACTTAATCAAATTTTGAGTGTCTTCTATGTTTCTGTCAAGCTCTCTGATGGTACTTTCATCTATAAAAATTTCTTGATCTGTCTTAAGTTTTTCTTTATACAGATCTCGTATAATCCCCTCAATAGCTGAAATTTCTTCATCTATTTGTTTTGTAGTCTCTGGATCTTCTGAAGTTAATTTTCGTTTAGTAGCTTCAGTTAAACTGTTAACCTGATATTCTAAATCTTTAATTTCTTTATCTACTTCAGAAGTTTTTGCTTTAAGTTTTCTAAGATTATCTCTAAGATTATTTCTAACTGAGATAGCTGAGTCTAAACTTTCTTGGTTCTTTACTAAATACTCATTTATTCTTTCAACAGTATTTTCTAATCCAGTTATATCTCCATCTTCGACATCAGTCATCATATCTTGGACATTAGAAAGAGTTTCTTGCACAGAATTTTTCTCTGATTCCAAGGCAGAGATAACATTATCTAATTCTGAGACTACTCCCTCTAATTGGGAAACTGTGAGAGTTACAGAAGTGGCACTGTCTATATTAAGATCTCTATACTCTTCAGAAGTAAGAGCTCTCTTTAAGGTCTCTCTAATTCTATTATCTGATAATTTAAAACCAGATATTTCCTTAGTTGCTTTGAACTTAGTGGGGATACTATCATACTCTTGTATTCTTTTACGAATATTATTTCTAAAACTCTCAGCAGAGACTATCCTAAGATTTAAATTTTCTAGTCTAGTAGTAGCATTGTCTAACTCCGTCTTAAACAAGTTAGATACTTTGTTTCTTATAAAACTCTGTCTTGCTTGTTCTCCTGTAGTTATCACATCCCAAGAAGAAATTTGACCAGTTTTACCTTTGTGAGTTATAGTCCCGTCTTTATTTATAAAAGAAAAATCTTTTGATCTATGTGTGGGAACTCCCTCTCCTTCTCCTGTTAACTTAGTCACTTGGTTTAAACGAACTCTACCTTGATCTGTGATCCTATCAATAGCAAACAGAGCAGATTCTCCAGTAGGAACCCCCTCTTGATCAGCAAAATGTATCTCTATTTGTCCGAAGTATGTTTGGGCAACTGGTTCACCATCTACAGTACCTTCAGTAGTGGTAGAAGCAGCAGTCAATAGAGATTCTACTTCTGGAGTCCACTGATGTTCCTTGCTTAATTCTCCAACTGTAGCTTCCGCATTAGCCTGTTTATTCTTTTCTGCTGCTTCCTTTCTTATATTTTCTATTCCTTCTATAAAAGCTTTAGCTCCTTCATCAGTTTCTAATGCTTCATATAAATCTCCAAAATTATCTAACCTAGTGATTAAAGCAACATAATTGTCTAATTGAGTAAATAACTCTCTTTTCTTATTTATATTGTTATTAGAGTGCTCCGTAAGAAGATCTCTTTGTCTCTGATTTAATTCATTTTGCTTATCAGTATCTCTCTCTTTTACTGCTTGAAATATTTCGTCTCCCAAGGTTTGGAGTTCTCCAGGAAGTTCAGTTTTTACTTCATCTAATCTATCTGACATTTGGTCAACAGAAGTCGCCAAATAAGTTAGTTCTGTTAAGATAGCTTCTTGGTACTGTTGATTTAAGACAGGATTGTCGGTGAACTCTCTGTGATTAATCAAAGTTGATAGACTCTGTCTATGATCTAAAGCAGTGTGGGCATACTTTCTAAAGGCACGAGAAGTTTCAGAAAATGCTCTTTCTAAATCAGTGTCTTCCATACCCTCAAACACGTCTCTCTTTTCATCTAAGGCAACACCCTCATCAGTTTTATCTATACCATAAAACTCTCTTATTTGTTCAGCAGATGTGTGTTGTCCTGTATCAATATAATCTAAGAACTCTTGGGTTAGTCCCAAATCATCAAATAAAAATAAATCATTAAGAAAAGCATCAAATTGCTTATTTTCATAGGTAAACTTATCTCCATCTACAAGGGCTCTGTCTGCTTCTTTTTCAAAAGTATGTCTCCTAACAGCAGATCTATACATCTTTTGTAGTCTATCGTCCTGAAGTTTAGCATTAACCCCTTCTATTATTCTACTATCAACTTTTTGTCTGTTTGCATCCCTTACACCTCTGGCAAAATCCCAAATACCTCCAGTCATACCATATCCTTGAACTCTACCACCACGAGTTACAGGCCCAGCAGCACCCAGCATACCACCAAAGAATCCCATCATACCTGATTCCCAGTTATCTATGTCTCCAAAAGTGTCTGCCATCATCTCAAAATAGGATGTTCTAAGAGTATTTAAATCATGAGTAGCTTCTTCATTATAAATAGCAGAATAAAAGTCACCACTAGTTTCTCTATTAATATGCAAAAAGGACTCTTCAAAAAATTGAATAGTTGGGTTTTTAGCTAAGTAAGTTAGAGGTCTTTTATATCTAGTAAGACCCGTTCTTCTGGCTTCTTCTATACCTTGTTTTAAAAGTTGAGGATTTGCCCTAACAGCCGCTTTTCCTGCTTTAGGAGCTATAGATCTAGCTAACGCACCTCTGGATACACCGTAATTTCCTGAAAACAATCTTCCAAACATAGCCTGGTTTGTAAGAGTAAGATAAAACCAGTCAAGAGCAAAAGTAGTATTAATGTGTGCTTTAAGAACTTCATCCATACCTTCTAAAGAAGACTCTTTTCTTCTTCTAAGTTCTTGATCTACTAAAGCTCTTCTTACCTCTGGAGTAGCATCAGGATTAGTTGTATTAATGTGTTCCCTAACTTCTTCTACTATTTTGGGTAAGTTTTCTCTCCACTCAATTTCTATTTCACGTTCCCACTTTTCTCTTAGTTGTCTTCCATGTCCTAAAGCTTCTATTTTAGCATACCCTGCGGAACCGTGTGCAGCAGATAGCCATTGAGTAAGCTTATCTGTTCTTTGTAAGTTTCTAGAAGCTCCGATAATCTCATTTCTTAATACAGGGCCTCCTATTTGTCCCTGTCTAACCTGCCTACCTAAGTTACCTAATTGTCCTCCTCTGGAAGCTCCAGACATACCTCTGGCAAGTTGAAACCCTCTCATACCACTTGTAGCAGCTCTAAGAATACCCCCTGTTAATGCAGCAGCTGCAACAGTACCCGCAGTAAACCCCTGGTTTATTACAATATTGGCCCAGAAATCGGCTGCTCCCATTTGTTGATACCAAGGACTCTCTTCATAAGCTACTGAACTATAAATAGGAAAAGTTTCAGCAGACCAATCTTGAATATCTAACATTAAATTGGTAAAACTTTCATCTACAAAGTCTCCACCAAACAGTGTTTCTACAGTTCCAAATGCAAGTCCTAAAGTACCACTAGCAAAGGAAGTTACAGCAGTTGTAAGAAATTGAGGAGCTGCATTAGCCCACATTTCCCTCCTGGTTTGTTGCTGAGCTCTCCAATCTTGAATACCTCCTTCTGAAGTAACTGCCTCAAATGGGGTTCCCTCATCATATTTAGATCTCTGCCACCCTTCAAACATTAGTCCAGTTTGATACTGAGGTAAAACTTGTCGGGACTCTATATGAGCAGCTTGTTTATGATACTCATAGGGAATTGAAGGTAGCCCTTCATACACTTCAGGCTGCTCCGTCTTATCTAATTCTAGTCCCTTGTCTCGTAAAACTTCTTGTTCTTGCGGGCTTATAGTCTGTTTTGTCATTAAATTCTTTTTTAAATACTTTGAGCTCGAGTTGTTTCATGTTGTCCTAGAGTTCTTACTCTCTTTAATATTCCCTCAAAAATAAAATGATTAAAAAATTCATAAGGGTCTGTGGTCTTTTTAGGACTTTCATCTCCAAAATCTATTTCATATACAGGTAAAATTTGGCCTTTTTCTGGATCATATTGTTTTGTAAACTTATATGTAATTCCTGAAACCACTGTCTCTCCTTTTTTAGCAGTAGGATCTCTGTGATTTCTTAAAAATCTCTCTGTGCCTCTGAATAAATCAGCTTCAATTTCAGGTAATACATCAGTGGAGAAATATAGAGTTTTAAACTCATCATCGTGAACTACTGTTAGAGTAATTTCTCCCTGTCCTGGCATAAATCCTACCCTTTGTATGTTATTATGAGCTTCAGCTAACACACTTCTAGCTTCACCTTCTTCTATTCTCTGTCTGACCCTTTTTCCTCTCTTAGTACTGTATTCGACTCTACCAAATTCTTGTTCTGCTGCAGAAATAAACCTAACTAGAGCGTCTTCTATTTGAGGATTAGGAACTTCATAATCAGTATAGTGGGCCACAGATGCATTATATTCATAGTCTTTTAAAGCTTGTAGAGCTTCCATAGTAGTAGCTCCCTGCTCTAGCATTTCTTTATAAAAAGGATTCTCATTTATAAAGTTTTCATAGACTTTTTTAGCTCTCATAGCATCTGATCTTCTTTCTTCCTCTATTGCTGTTGTTCCCACAGGATCTAAATGAGCCGACCTATTAAACTCTTCTTCGTTTATTGTTATTTCCCCAGTATCAGGATTTACATCATAAATATCATCTTCTATAGAGCTATTACTAGATATTCTACCATCTGCAATTATTTGACGTATACTGTTGTCCAATTCTTCGTATTTAGCATCTATCTTATCTCTTCGCTCTTCTTCAGTAGCTCCTCTGACTATAGCAGGAGAATAAAAACTCTCAGGATGCTGAGGTCCTTCAAATACATGAGATGGAACATTTCTCAGAGTACTCTCGTGTCTATGTCCTGTAGCATACTTACCTGCCCACCTAGACATCATTATATCTACAACAGCTTGTGGGTCTCTAGTCCAATGGTCTTCTGGAGCAAATTGTATTGAAGGAGCTGAGGCTATAAAAGAATTATAAGCTAATCTAGCAACCTCCTCTACCTCTTCCTGAGATAAACCACTCACTTGATTATCCCTAATCATTCCTCTAACCCTTTCTGCGTCTGATTGGGAAAGACCATATTGTACTAAATTAGGCTGGATCTCATCTCCGATATCATCAATAATTTGCATAAAGTCATCTTGTTCAATAACTCTGGGTTGATATGCACTAACAGGGGCATCTGGATCCCAAGGTCTTTGAGAAACACTCCCTTCGGGCATAAATACATTTTGGATACCTCCCGCGTCTTCTATCTGCTTTCTTTCTTGTTCTGCAAATTGAGCTATTTGAGCATGTTTTTGATAAAAAGGATCAGCAGCTTCTTGAGATACTCTTCTACTAAGAGCAGCCCTAGCCATACCGTAGTCTCCTCCGTATTCATCTACTATAGAATGAATATCTTCCTGAAAACCTTGTATATGGTCCTGCATTACGTCTGAATGAATACTCGGAGCTTGTCCAAACTGTGCTGTAGCCTCAGAGATCATATCTACTGATTGATCATATCTTTGCTGTCTCTGCCCTAAAGCTTGAGACATCATTTGTTGAACTCCCGGATCATATTGAGGAATATATTGGACTTCATAAGGACTCACTGCCGCTTGTTGTGGCCCTGTGGGATACCTAGAATCTGTTGGTCTTCTCTGTGGCATAGTTTAACCTGTTTGTGAATGTATCTTTGGATCGTATAAAGGATTAGTTCCTATTCTTTGTTCTGGTCTTTGGAAAGCTCTTCTAAACCTAGATTGACGAGGATCGTATCGTTCTTGAATTTGCATAGGCCCTTGCATATTGAGAGCAGCGAGGGTATCTCTTTGTCTCTGATAATCAGCCATACCTTGTTGTGGAACTCTAGCCATAGAAGCAATAATACCTTCTTTTCTCTGTCTATCCCCCTGCCTAGCTTGCCAATTAGCCATTCTTTCTTGTGTAGCAGCCTGCATATTCATCTGTCGTTCTTGGCCAATAGCTTGCATATTCATCTGTTGCTCCCCCATTGTGGCATCTCTGTAAGTATCTCCTACACCCCTAGCTATATTAGCAGCAGTAGTACCTGTTCCAGACAACATTTGAGCTCCAGTAGCTCCAGCTCTCTGCCCAGCTCTTCTTGTTGTAGCTAAAGCAGTTCTACCCTGTTGTCTAGCTCCTGCCCTAACTGGTTCAAGATTAGCTCTGGGCATTCTGGTTCTAGGAAGATTTAGTCTTTCAGTAGGTCTATGTCTAGCTAAACCAACTAAACCAGGGATCATAGAAGCAGCCATACTAGCCCAAGGCATTTGTGCTTGAGCTTCTCTCCATTCTCCTCCTTCTTGTCCTACTTCTAATCCTTCAGTAGGATCAGCGATGTCTGCATGAACAG
>Ga0207421_10003039_pt1 | contig 20297 bp, 9 predicted proteins | sample SodLakKL_010_SED_4_FD_187542 | JGI IMG/M metagenome (GOLD analysis project Ga0207421, IMG submission 187542) | Alkaline sediment microbial communities from Lake Tanatar, Kulunda Steppe, Russia - 8KL_010_SED (SPAdes) (version 2) | ecosystem: Environmental > Aquatic > Non-marine Saline and... | reverse complement strand
TTAATACCGTAAAAAGATGGTTCGCTGGCGATTGAATACCATATGGGTAATAGAGAAGGCTTCAAGGCTCATATCAAAATATCTGCCGTTAAGCGTTCCGGTGGACTTTTTACCGTTTTCAAATCGGTTCCCGGAGTCCCAGGTTGCATCCATGACAATCCATCTGCCGTCCACATAGGCTTCGTTCCACGCGTGGTTGGACCGGCTAAGATCCGCAGTTTCCCAGGTGGATCCTCCTGCACTTACGCCCAAAGCGTAACCGTTTGCCAATCGTGCGGGGATATCAATGCTTCGAAGAAGGGATGCGGTTAGTTCTGCATATCCCTGGCATACAGCGATTCTTCTATCCAGGGTCTCCATCGTGTCGTTTCTGCCCCGGGTATTGTTTCGTACTCCGTCATAATCATAGTACACATTTTTCGCTACCCAGTCATGAACCGCTTTTACTTTTGCATAATCCGTTGTCTGACCCTTAGTAATGTCCTTTGCCAAGTTTCCAACGGTCACCCGGTCTTCCGACTTAAGATGTCCGAGGTCCAGATCCTTGGATGTAACGGCGTTATCCTTTTGAAACATTAAAAGATTATCATTATATACATAAGACCGCTGGAACTTCAGTCCCGAAGAACTCTCCTGCATCATGATTCCCGTATAGGCGGAGTAGTGGGTGCTATAGCGATCTGCTCCGGTGATAAGTCGGATTTCATATTCATTGCTTCCCTGGTTGCTGATATTTGCACTCTTTAAAGGAAGATCCACTTTGTAGCTTCCGCTGCTGGGGATGGAGAAAAATTCGCTTACCACCCGTTCCCCTTTCTGATTTCTTATTTGAAGCCATCCGGAACGGTTTTCATTTGCAATCTTTCCTTCCAGTCGTAACTGTTCATTGGAGCGAATTTCCATCTCCAGGAAGGCTTCCTGATTAAATCCGCTTCGGTATATATTACTTGCGATGCTGAACTCTTGTGCGGCTGATTCTTCGGTTTTTTCTGTAAGGGTTTTGCCGCCAATCAGTTGAGCGCTTCCTTTGCTTGTGATAAATTCTTGAATCTCTTCGGTGATGCCGCTTCGTTCAATATAATATACCATAGGAACGCCAAGCGTAGAGGCAGCTACAGCATCCACATACTCTAAACCATTCACTAAAGAAACGGATTCAGCATTCGAGAATTTTTCATGTTCTCCCAAAATCAAACTTGTCTGTACCCGGCTTCTTCCGCCATAACGATTTTCCACGGTAATTCCCGTCAAGTCATTTAACTGCTTTTCAAGATCTTCCGATACTACTGAATATCCACCAACGATGATTACTTTTTCTACTTTGAGTTCTGCTAAAACTTTTTTGGTTTCCTCCGGGATCGTTCCCCGATTATTATTCACCATCAGGATCGGATAACCTTTATGGGCTAACGGACCGGCTACTAATGAGTCCACCACTGCATTACCATCTACGATAATGGCGGTTTTCTCCTCTGCATTACCCATTTTTCTTGCTACGTTTGCAGCGGTTTCTACACGGCTGCGCCCGGATAATCGGTCGATCTGTATGCCTAAACTTCTAAGTTCATTTTCCACGTTCTCGCTTACTGCAGATGTGCCCCCAATAATGATTCCCTTGTTCGGCTTCAGATCTTGTAACGCTTCCCTCGTTGCGCCGGGGATATGATCTTTTTCTACAAGTAAAATCGATGCGTTTTCCATACCTGCAATTCCACTGGCTGTCAGGCCGTCAATTACCTGGGGGACTCCGTCAACCTTATCCCCCCGTACGATTATTACGGTACTGGGATTTGGATTGACTAATTTTGCCACTTTGTACGCTGTTTCATATTGATCGGCTCCTATGATATGCTGCTCAATACTGCTTATTTCCATTTGTCCGTATACGGTGTAATCGGTATCTGCAATCCCTGCAAACACTAGGGTAAACATCATGGCTATGGCTAATATCATGGATAGTTTTTTCATCATTTTTCTCATCCGGTTTTCCTCCTTTTTCTTACAAGAACCACTGACAAATCGCTTTTTTCGATCACGATGTGGATTCCCTGAAAACCAGATTTTTTATGTTTATTTTCTAAAACACAAAAAACTAGTCTTTCGGTAGCTGGCTGCCTCATTAGGCCCTATAGCTTTGCGTCCCACAGTTCCCTGTGGTTTGCCTTTATCGTGAATAGTTTTTTAACAAAGAAAAAAGCTGATCTTTCGGTAACTGGCTGCCTTTATCGGCCCTATAGTTTTGCGTCCCGCGGTTTCCCGTGGTTTGCCTTTATCGTGAATAGCTTCGCATTCACTTATGAAATTATCCTTACATCAACTTGCTAAAGATAACATATTTTGCTTACAAGTTATGTATTCTGATTATACCACATTTGTACGGAACAATACAAATTTTTCTGCAAAAAGCACAAAGAGGGCAGAAATCCATCTCCCCTTTGCGCTTTTCTCTTAAATACCACACTTCCGGTGTCTCTTTTTTATTGTTTGTATTCCGGTACGTCAAAGCGCAGCTCATAGTTTTCAGACATTTCATACAAGGATCTGATTCTCGATGTTTGTTTGACCGCCCAGCCGATATCCGTAGCGTATTGGTGATTTCCCGGGCTGCTGGGATTCCACCGCATCTTATAAAGGGTATCCTGTTGATAGCTTGAATGATTCACATACCAGTTCGAAACCCATTGGGCTCCGCCGACGATGGCAGCCTCGGGGGTAAACCACTCCCGGGTATAGGCATATTCGGAACCTAAACCGATAGGGTCACGGTCAAAGGCACCGATCCCGTACACGTTATATACTACCTTCGGCTCAACCGGGATCCCCGCTACTTCATCCACCAGGATTCCATTGGCCAGGGCAGAGGTTCCGTTCCCGCTCTCTAATAAGCCGTGGCTGACAAGGTAAATTTCATTAATATTAGACAGCTTTCCCGCCTCCATAAAAGCATGGCCGGTGTTCTCAAGGATGCCTTTGTTTTGTAGGATATTGTTCAGATCCTCTGTTCTCGCTCCCGACTGTCCCGATAAAACAAGAAACTGAAAAAAGTGGGTCGGTATAGAAATTTCATCGGCTTCCAGTTCCCGAGTAAAGTCTCCTCTTACCCAACCGGATTTCTGTGCCAGGTTAAGAGATTCGATATTAATTTCATACCACGTATATCCGTCTCCTGGGGTCGCGGTGTTAATAAATTTGAATTCCTGACCTTCGTTTACCCGGGTTATTACATCATGATTCGTACTGGGTTCTTCACGGACATTCAGATTGTTCACCGTAATAACGAGCATATCCTCACTGCTCCACTCCGCATTAAAATTATAAGGATTTACGTAATATTCCACATCCTCCCGCTTCGCATCCTTCCATCCTCCGCCGTAAAGGTCGGTTTGGGGTTTCGTAAATCCTCGGATCAGACCACTGTAAATCCAACCGGAATCTTCTTCCTTTCCCAGGGATGCAATGTCTATTTTATACCAGGTGAATCCATCCGCATCTTTTCCTGTGCCTAAAATTTTATAGAGTTCATCCTTTTTTACCTCAGTGATTATGCCATGATTGGTCCCTGCCCCTCTACGAACATTCACTGTGTTTCCGCTGACCTGTAAATATTCTCCGCTTTGAATGTTTACAACCTCTTCAAGGGTTTGGCTGTATTGGGTGGTATTCATCGTAATTTCACCGATATGACTTTTGTTCATTTCCGTCCCTAACACCTCGTAGGCTTTTACCACCACAGAATCTGAAATTACTGCGGGTCCGCCAATGGCTTTAAAGTCGGTTTTCAGGGCTAATAGATTTTCCGCATGGGTTGACAGTTGATCCTGATTTACATAAACAATAGGCATCCCCAGGATGGAGGCCCCTACCGCGTCCACAAAGCTGTGACCGTTTACTAAGGTAAGGGCAGCATGATTAGGGAAAAAGTTATTCGCAAAGTTTAAGCTGGTTCCAAAACGGTCTTTACCGTACACATCATCCCCGGCAATTCTTGTAACTTTCCCTGTGATTAAACCCCTCAGCTTTTCTTCTACTTCCAAGGATACCGTCGCCGGTCCCCCGACAATAATAAGATTGTTAATATTGTTATTTTTTATGATGTTTTCCGTAGCTTCCGGTAGACGGTTACCCACGAGCAAAATCGGATATCCCTGCTCGTAGGCCAGGGGGCCCGCCGTTAACGAATCCACCAAGGCATAGGCTCCGGCAATAATTGCGGTATCCGGATTCCTCTCCCGGATCACCCTTTTGGCTACTTCCGCCGCCGTATCAAAACGATTTCCCTCTTGTACATAGATCCGCTCGGTGCTTAAGCCCAATTCTTTCAAGGCGGATATCACGTTCTTTTCAATCGCCTGTTCCCCGCCGACAATAATCGCTTTTTTTGCACCAAGTTCCTTGATTACAGCGGCGGTATCTTTATGTAATCCATTTTTCGGGGTTAATAAAACCGGTGCATTCACTGCTCCCGCCAGTCCGCTGGCAGACAAACCATCCACTATTTGAGGCAAGCCCTCTATACTATCGCCTCTTACGATAATAACCGTTTCCGCCTCGGAATAGATTTCCTTTGCTACCATCCCGGAAGTGGAATATCGGTTCCCCTGAGGTACCGCCAGACGATGTTCTTGAGCCCCTGCATAGATCGGTTGCGCGAAAACAAGCATCATCGTCAAAACCATTCCCAATACCAGAAGCTTCTTATTTTTTTTCATGATACACTCTCCTCCTAAACCTTTTTAGAGCTGGCTTAACATTCTGTATTTCCCTTTATTATACGAGTGCATCGCTTTTTTTGCAATGTTTTAATCCTAATTCCCTGTATTTTTCTCAAGGTAAACTCTTCTTCCCTTTCCCCTCTCCTTTTCTTTTATTAATGTCCCTGATCTTCAAACCAGTACATCGGATCCACTGGCTTTCCTTCCCTGCGTACTTCAAAATGCAGATGGGGTCCCGTGGAACGACCGCTACTGCCTAAGAGTGCAATCGTCCGGCCTTTTTCAACTTCCTCGCCGACGGTTACCAGGTTCTCATGGTTATGGGCATAGCGGGTGGTCCATCCTTGCCCATGATCAATTTCAATCCAGTTTCCGTAACTTCCTCCTTTTCGGGATATGGTTACTACTCCGGATTTTACGGCTACAATAGGATCCTCCAACTTTCCGGGGATATCTATCCCCTGGTGAAAGCGCAGCTCATCCTCAAAGGGATCTTTTCGAAGACCAAAGCCGGAAGATACGATTTTACGATCCGGGACCGGCCATGTTACTATTCTCTCATCCCCGGCAATCTCTTCTAAGGTGTTTTCCGGAATTTCAAAATAATAGGTATAAAGATTTAGGGCTTCATAAAATTCTTGGATCGTTTCCCTTTGCCATTGCTGCGTCTTTTTCAACTCCATAAGTTCCCCTTCCAACTCTCCGGTATCGGTTTTTGAATACCCGCTTTCTTCAAAACCGTCCCATAGTTCTTTAAAGAAGGTGTTTTGAGGATTTTCATCCCGGTGTATTTTATGCTCAGCCAACCAGGCAGCGCCACCGACTATTGCTTTTTCAAGACTGAACCATTCCTGCTCATAGCCATACTCGTAGGCGGATTTTAACGGGTCGTTTTCCACCGCCCCGATACCAAAAATATTAAAAACCTCCCGGGGTTCCACCGGTGAATTCGCCACTTTCTCAACAACAATCCCCTTGGTATTTTCAGGATTACTTGCTTTTGCTTCCCTCATTGCCTGGGTAATTAAATAAAGTTCATTGATTTCATTTTCCCGGGCACCTTCCATAAAGAAACTGCCCAGTCCTTCAAAAGAAGTATCCTCTAATATAAAGTTTAATTCTCTGGAAGATAATTGCAGCGGCAGGGACAGTTTCATAAACTGCAGCATCCCTTCAGAGATTTCTTCTTCGATTTCAAGCGTAATTATTTCTTCGGTCTCCATCTCTGCTATTTCATCAATCCGGCGGTTTGGATCTGCCTCAGCATTACTGCTGTAGGCTTTCACTAACCACTCCGGATACCGATGATAATCTTCCGGTTCCATGCTCCTTGGAAAATTCTCCGGGATATCTTTTTTAAGGGTTTCTTTTAAGCGTTCTGCTGGACTTTCATAGTGAGGATCCCAACGGATGAAGATTCTAATCGGATGCTCTCCCTCCATGGCTGTTCCTTCATTGATCGGACGGGCTGAAACCCCGGAGGCCATCCCTCCGATCATCATTAGGATAAGAATCATTGCCATAAGACTTCTTCGGACTCTGTTGTTATTATTTTTAAACATGGAAAGCGCCTCCTTTTACATCCCAACGGTGCCGCCCCACCGTTTCCGACAATTCATGTTCCTTATGTAATCGGAGGAGACCGGGAATTACTGGTGCTCCGCCCCTCCGATAACTGCTTTTTTTAGTTAATTGAAACCTAATGTTCTCAGGTTAGCTAAAAATCAACTGATTCTTTAGCTGCATAGGGTTTTAAGCTGTCTAAGCTTTCCCACAGGAATACTTCTACCCGCTGGGCTCCGATTCCTTCTGCAAAGCTGAAGGAATGCTCTTCGCCCTGTCCTATCACTACGTTTTCCTCTGTTTCGAAGTGATATACGGTTCCGTCTTCATTAAAGGCCTGCACCACAAGCGTTCCATCTAATAAAACTCCGGTATCATTGGTCAGATTGACCGTAAGGTTTACCATCCCGTTAACAACGGATACATCTACTTCCAGTTGGTCGTATGGGAAAGCAGGAACCATGTTTGATCCGTAAATGGCGTTGGCAAGCATTCTAAATTGATGGCTGGGATGGCCTCGGTTGGCAATATGATTTGCAAATATGGTAATATCCGCATCGCCGACTTCGTCTATTAGAATATAATCCTGGCCTCTTACCACATCATTTTCCGGCCACCATCCGGCCTTGAAATGATCATCCCGGTCCACGATACTGGCTAATACCCTTGAAGTAGTTGGAACTCCATCAATCCATGATGCAGATCGATTGTATAGCATATCTTCTGCGGTGTAGTTTCCGGTAATATAATGATTTGTGTCAATTTCCGCTCGAAGGACTCCTTCATAGGAAGTTCCGTTTCGTCCTCTTTCCAGACCTTCCAGCAATCCGGTTTCGGCAAAACTGTTTATCGCCCAGCCGCCGATACCCACATAGGATACACCGTCTTCAATATATGGAGTAACTCCATTTTGGTGGGCCACGCCGCTGCCGTCGGCAATGACGTTGGCATCACTTAAATCCGAAACCATATTAAATTCCAATAGATCGTTCAGTACAAAGATGACTTCATTACTGTATCCCCGCACCTTCGGCTCCATCAGATATTGGGTGATCCCGTTGCCGTCATAGGGTACGACCTCAAGATAATAATCACCGGCAACTCTCATTAAGTCCCTACGGGATACTACAAAGTCACCGGGTAGATAATCGTCGCCCCCGTCTAAAATCATTTTAACTTCTTTTCCTGCTCCAAGAAGGTTGTTTACTGCTCGAATAACATCATTGTTGCGGTTATTGATTACATAGTAATCCGATGCAATGTTTACAATCGTCTCGGGCATTTCAACGGTGCTGATTTCTGCAGTGTAACCTTCAAAAGCATCGGCTACCCGTATTTCGTCCCGATCAAACCCTCTAAGGTCATGGAAATTTTGAACAACTTCCGCGTACATCGCAGGCCATGCCGATACGTCGTTGCCTTCGTAAAGGAAAGCATTGGCTAAGTTTCTCTTCGCCTGTTTCATGGGAACAACAAAGGTTCCTTCGGGATACACCGTGTCATTGATGGTGATCTCCGTTGTCACCTGTTCCACCTTAACACCGTTTCGCAATAAATGCTCCGCCATTTCATGAGCAGCCAATACGTTTCGCTGGTTATCCATGCTTCGGGGAATCACGAAATAATCCGGGAAAAAGCTTTCCCCTTCTTCTCTCGGTCGGCCGATTGAGTTTCCGTCGGGATCCACAAACCACTGGTCAACGTGTTCCGCTGCATCTTCTCCATCAACGGCTCTTCGATAGATTTCCAATTGATTGGAGAATAAGCGTTCTTTGTTCTCCATAGCATAATTTAAGGAACCAAGAACCGCATAAACCGTTAAGTCGTTTGAGTATTGATTCAGCTCGGGCATCTCCACCGTATGTGCAGCTGCTCCGTGAGCCATACCATACATCGCAGTGTATACGATGGTGGCATCATCCCATCCCGAGTCCCAAGTTTCTCTCGGCAGGAAGTAGCTGTCATGCCCCGGTGCATCCACATTACTGATCCCCGCTCGACCCATGGCATGAGCATGAGGAATCATACCGTCCATTAAGAGGTCGTACTCGAAGTTCGGATCATGGGGAGGGGTACAGGGCTCAATCAGGAATCCTGTAACAAAACCGTGAAGATCATTAAATACCATCGGTGACCACTCCGCTATGGCTTCCGTCACATATCTGGTTTCCTGCTGGGTTTGGAAACCTAAATCCCGGTTCATATCCAGTCCCGTGGCAGCTCCCCGTTCGGTATGGTATCTTCCGTCAGGATTCTGAGTGATGTTAAACAGGACAATAAAGTTGTCCAAGAGGTCATTAACATCCAGGGTTACCTCTATTTCATCGAGATCCTCAATATCCGTTTCCAGATCTCCTTCCAAGGTATTAAACGTAATTTCATCCTGGGTAGTCAGCATTTCCAATACATCGATTTGAGCGTCTACCCCCGGTGTCTCATCAGGATGAATATTATGGAACCAGATCACCGGCTTATAGTCATCAATACCCCCGTTATCAATTTGATTCAAAAGCTCATGGGGATCTTCAAGCATCAAGGGCAATGTAACTTCCTGATAGTCAATTAAGTCCTGTTCATCTCTTGCAAATTTCACAAAGGGGATTTCCCGCCCTTCATAGGAGTTCCCTAAGGAAACGTATTCCATATATCGGTCTTCCTTCGTCTCATCAATGATTCTTTCCAGTTCCGGCTTGATTTCATCGTAGGTCCGGTAGCTGTCGTATACGTTCAAGTTCATCGGTGTGGCAATCGTCAAATTCTTTTCGCTGTCAATGATGCGAAGGTCATAGTCTCCGATCAGGTCTTCAATTCGAACTCTGAAATCCCGGCGACTTAAGTTGTTGTACCCTTCCCCCTCATCGGTATAGACCAAATCAAATTTAATCGTTGCCTGCACCCGTCCGTTTTCCATATAAGGTTCTTCTTCAAAGTAAATGAAGGGATCGCCGTCGTATTCACCGGATTCACTTCTGAACTGCTGCCAGTTATCAAAAGGAAGTCCGCCGAAGTACCAGTCGATATCCTCCACATTACCTGGAATATATCCTAAATCCAGCTGTACATGGATCTCTCTTGCCTCCGTTAAGGATACTTTGTGATTGCTGACAGACATGCCCGGAGGATCAATTTCCACCGCTAGATGAACCAACAGTTCACTGAACGTTTCAAGGTGTGGCATGATCCGCTCTTCTTTCCCGAAGGCATCTTCCAGGAAGTCCAGGTTGTCCATGTCGGTGTGGAAAATCGTTCCGTACTCTTCGCTTTGCTGATATCCGTCCAGATCTCCAATTTCCCAGTTAGTCGCCTCAAAATAGGCCACGGGTATATCAATCCCTCTAAACGGTGCATGATCACTCCAGTCTCCGGTTTTTCCTTCCGGATAGTCCGGATTGAGGCCGGGATTGGTCTGTACGTCTAATCCCAGATAATCCGCGAGGTCTAAAGCCTGCTCACGAACCCACTCATTATGATCCATTCCGCTATAGACATACATCATATCTCCAGCGATTAAAGAGTCTAAATTGATCATTGCCATAGTATTGGCTGCTTCTTCATCGGACATTTGTTCCGCATAGTGCCGGGATCCGCGAAGACCCACTTCTTCCGCGCCGAAGGCGATGAATCGAATAGTGTATTCCGTATCCATATCCTTTAAGTGCTTTGCTGCTTCCAGCATGACGCCTACCCCGGATGCGTTGTCATCGGCACCGGTGGATCCTTCTCCAATAGAGTCATAGTGGGCTCCGATAATCACTTCTTCAGAAGATCGCCCTTCTTTTACAGCGATTACGTTATTGGAATCATACTCGACATCATTTCTTGTATAAGAAAATGGTTGAACCTCCGGTTCATAACCCAAATCTTCGAATACATCCACAATATAGTTCATGGTTTCAATTTCTTCTTCCGACCCGGCTAAACGCTGGCCGATTTCTTCGGAAATATAATAAACATGATCATAGGCAACTTCGCCAAAAACATCTACATCAACGGTCTTTTGTAACGTGTCAATCGAAAAAGCTTTGTACTCTCCGATGTCCACCCCTTCTTGTAAAAGCTCCGAGGTCTCCGCATCAAAGGGATGCTCCTCGGTTTTTCGATTTATTTCATCTATCTCCTCATACCGGTCACTGTCTTTGATTATTTCTTCCAGTTCACTCTGATCCAGCGGCGCAGTACTTGGAGCTTCCGTAGCATAGATACCCGGTACCATGACGGCTAACAGCATGATCAGCGTGATTACCAAAGCAATTTGTTTCTTGTACATGGATAAACCTCCTTTACAAATTCGGTAATTTCAAAGGCTCAAGGATTTTGCGGCCTTTCACTCTGAAACTGTATCATAAGTAGGATTTCAGAGTTTTACGGTTTACTCCGGTTAATTTATTTCAAACTCCACTTCCACCCGATCACCATGCAGCTGTAAAACCAAAGTATACATACCGACTTCGTTTACGTGGAAATCAAAGGTGAAATCTCCTTTTCCTACGTTCTCTTGCCCTACTTGAACTGTGTTTCCCTGTTCATCGTCCAGCCGCCAGGTCATGGGTTCGGTAATCACGTAGTTCTCTACGATGATTTCCCCTTCCACGGCAACATGATTTTCATCAATGGTAAGGTCAACGTTCTCAATGGAGACTTTTTCTTCCAGTGTGATTCCAATAAACTGTCTGACAATCTCCAGTACGCTTTCAGCGATCACCCCGGGTCCGCCGATAACTCTGAAGTCTCTTTTATTTTCTATGATGTTTCTTACATCCTCCCGTAAGCCCTCCTGCTCTACATATAATATAGGCCAACCTAATACGGAAGCAGGAACTGCATCCACAAAACTGTACCCGTTTACGAGAGAAGCACCTTCCGGACCGTCAAAAAATCTCTCCGCAAACCGGATACTTGTTCCGTATCGGGTTCTTCCAACCTCATCATCACCTGCTACCCGCTCTATCGTGCCGGATATCATGTCTTCCAGTTCATCAAAAACGGATTCGGAAACCACAGCAGGTCCACCAACCACAATCAGGTTTTCGATACCATGATTATTGATAATATCTTCTGTTGCTTGGGGCACCACCTGATGTACAAGCAGTATAGGATACCCTTCCCGGTGAGCTAAGGGACCGGCAACAAGGGAGTCTACCAATGCGGTTCCTCCCGCAATGATTGCGGTATCGGCTTCCGTTACCGCTAGCACTTCTTCTGCCACCGCCGCGGCTGTAGTATAACGACTGCCCCCGTCTACGGTTACCCGAACAACTTCACTTACTATTCCCTCTAATTCCGTCTTTACCTCAGCACTAATTGCTGCAGGACCTCCTACGATGATGGCCTTTTGCGCTCCCAGGTCATCAATCGCCATTTTAGTGGCTTCATGAAGCCGGTTTTGTTGGGTAATCAGAATCGGCGCGTTTTCCACTCCGGCCAAACCGCTGGCAGACAATGCATCAACCACCTGGGGATGGCCATCCTTATTGTCACCTCTTACAATGATTACCGTATCCGCCTGATCATACTTTGCCATCGCGACTTCATAAGATGTTCCGTAACGATTCGTTTGATCTCCTCGGCCTGCGATACGTTGCTCATCATACTGACTTTCTTGATTTGTTAATCCGAAAACCCCGCCGATTACCATTGTTAGTGCTAATACAATTGTCAACAAAATTGCAAGTTTTTTCTTCAAAACATAACCCTCCTCTCGAATAATATACCGATAAAATCCAAGTTTTTAACCGTTCCACCCCCCTTGTGCTTATTTATTTTAAGACTCGAAAACCTTAACGCTCTTCTCTTTTCTATATATATTCTACATAGATTTTAAAGAATTTTAAGGTTTTCAGCGTCCTGCCAACATGGATTACTGCAGACATGGATTATTACAACTTGTTGTTAAAAACATAACATTTAGGAGCTTATTTTTATTCATCCTCTATAACAGGATGTTTCTCAGTGTTATTTAATTATAAAAATCCCAATACGGCTTTGAATTTGTCCCCAACAGCTATTTTAAAATTGTAGGTTAAAGTTCTAGGTGAAAGTTCTAGGTGAAAGTTCTAGGTGAAAGTTCTAGGTGAAAGTTCTAGGTTAAGCTGTAGGTTGAAGTTTCAGGTTAAAGTTGCAGGTTGTCGTTCCAGGTTAGAGGTTTTAAATTTATGTTTCGCTGTTCAATTTCATACCCGAAGCGCTATCCGTTAAACTTCTTTTGACAAAAAAACGAAACAAAAAAAAGCGGGAGGTCAGTGCCCGATTTAAACAAATCGAACACCGAACTCCCGCCTGGCTTTCCTTTGGGTTTTACCTTCCTTGAAGCCAAGGAAGAGGGTCAAAGTGATTATTGTTATGCCGTACTTCAAAATGCAAATGCTCCCCCGTAGAACTTCCTGTGGTTCCAACGCGGGCAATGATCTGTCCCTGATCTACCCATTCTCCCACTTCCACAAGATTTACGGAATTATGGGCATAGCGGGTAGTGATGCCTTTTCCGTGATCAATCTCCACCCAGTTTCCATAACTTGTTCCATATCGGGAAACAGTAACCGTGCCGGCTTTTGCCGCCACTATCGGCGGTGTCTTCCCACCTGTGGGAATGTCTATTCCAATATGCATACGGTGTTCCCCGGTAATCGGATGTATTCGCATCCCATAATAAGAGGAAATTCTCATATACCCCGGTACCGGCCAGGAACGGGTTTTATATACGGAAATATCGAAGTGTTCCGGATTTTTATTTAAGTCCTGATAAAAGCGGTGAATATTATCCCCTACCTCTTTTGCCCATCGGATATTGGTAGTATAGGGATTATTCCCTCGGTTCCCCGGGTCCCATCGCATTTTATAGAGCGTGTCCTGAGGATTTCCCGAGCGGTGAATGAAATTCTCAGCAATCCATGCTGCGCCCTCTTCAACAGCCTTTTCTTTCGATGTCCATCCCTGTTCATAGGCAAACTCCGCACCGGCATTCACAGGGTCGATTCCTTGCGCCCCGATGCCGAAAACATTATAAACGGTTCTCGGGGTTACCGATTCACCCTTTACGCTTTCCACCCGTACCCCTTTTACCAGTTCACCGGTTGCACTCTGACTTTCTAAGAGGGCATGGGCCACTAAATAAACTCCGTTGATTTTCTGATCTCTCCCGGCATTGTAAAACAATGTGCCAAGATTTCCAAGCTCCATGTCTTCCGCAAGCAATTGGTTCAGTTCTGAAGCACTGACATCTGACGCCCCATTCAATGTGAAGAACTGGAAGGTGTCCGCAGGAATTTCATGGGTTACTGATGCAAAACCTCCACTGATCCAGCCGTCTCTGCCATAATAATTGATTTTATACCATCCATCTTTGTGATCCCGAAGGGTGTACATTTCCCCCCTCGAAATCGTTCCGATACGTTCATGACTTACAGAGGGGCCGGTTCGTACATTTAAGGCGGAGGCATCCACTTGGATTCTAAGATTTGAAATCCTTTGATTGCCGCTGTCCCGGTGGACAAAATCTCCCGAGACCCAACCGGTTTTGCCGCTCTTTTGGATCTGGAACCATTCCCTTGTTTCCTGCAGTACTTTGAAGACTTCGTCACGGGAAACCGTGTCTATAATATCATAGCTGGTTGACGGTCCCGTTCGTACTCGTAATGTACTGGTTGCAATTTTTATATATTCGGTTGTCTTGAAATCCTCTAACCAGTTATAGATGTAGAAATTATCAGGATTCAGGTAATTTTCTATATCCTCTTCTTCAGGACTCTCCCAGCTTAAAGAGCTCCATATAGTATGGCTGTTTTGCATGATTTGTTGATTAAGAGCGTCACCGAAAGTGTCATTAAACTTGTTGACCTTCATGGATAAATCCTGATTATGCAGCGTTATTCTTTTTTGTGCTAAATCCTTATAAAACGCTGCATCTCTTGCAACAAGATTAAGATCTGTTACGGTTCCGCTTTTATCGATAATAAAGTTGTAGCGGTCCAGGGCCACATCATAATCCTTGGCATTATGCCGGTTTATACTCCAATTCATTAATTCCTGGAAAGTAAGGACTAAATTTTGCGTATAGTCTTTTTTCCATTGATAGTAGGGATAGTTTTCGTGTAAAACTCCGGCCTTGCTCTTTAAGTTTGCGGTGGCGCCGGCTTCTGTCAGTACTTCTTCATGAGTCTTAATCCGTTGTGCTGCGACGGCTTTTTCTCTGCCGGCCATAGCAGCGGCTACCAAATCATTTTCCATAATACTGTTATGCTGTAATATACGATCGTAATTTGCAACACTTCGCTGAAATTCTCCCTGACTATGCCTTCTTTGAGCAACCCTTAACAAGTTCATGGTGCTCTGTATCAAAGCCGGTTTATGCTGCTCTTTCGATGAGGCCTTTTGGTATTGATCGACGTAATAGTCAAAGGCGATCACCGGAGTTGCATCCTGTAGAATTTCATAGGAGATGGTAGACCTTCCTCCGATTCCGTAAAGGTGCTGTTTACTATCCAAAAATTCTTCCAGTTCCCGGTTGATCCCTTCACTTTCCATAAAATAAAGGATGGGATTCCCTAAGCTGGAGGCCGCCACAGCATCCACATAACCCCCGCCATTTACAAGATTAACGCTTTCTTTCCCTTTTAACTTTTCATGGTTTGCCATGGCTAAACTGGTCTCAACCCGGCTTCTTCCGCCGTAACGACTATCCACCGTCACGCCTTCTATTGCCTGCAGCTGATTTTCAATACTCTCCGAGACGACACCATAGCCGCCGATGATAAACAGCTTTTCAATGCCAAGTTCTTTAATTGCTGATTTCGTCACTTCCGGGATAAGATCCCGATTATTATTAATCATTAAAATAGGATGCCCCTGATAAGCCAAAGGCCCGGCTACCAAGGAGTCCACCACGGAAGCACCGTTGACAATAATTGCGGTGTTTTCCTTTGGGGAACCCATGTCCTTGGCTACTTTAGCCGCGGTTTCAAAACGGTCTCCTCCGGAGATTCTTGTAACGGATAAACCCAACGTCTTTAAGTCCCGTTCCACTTCCCCGCCCACAGCGGACTCTCCTCCAACGATAATCGCCTGCTTGGCGGCAAGGCCTTTAATGGCATCCTTTGTGGTGTTGGGGACTCTGTCCTGGTCCACTAATAAAATCGGTGCGCCTCTTCTTCCTGCCAAAGCACTGGCGGTCATACCATCGACTACCTGCGGCACTCCGTCGACACTGTCACCGCGCACAATAATCACGGTATTTGCGGTGGCATGGTTCCGCTTTGCAATTTCCCATGCCGTATCATAACGGTTGGAGCCGGCGAGTCGAAAATCCTTAACTTCATAATTTTCTATGTACTCATTGGCGTATGTATTGCCGGCCCCTCCCATCAGAATTATGGTGCATAGCATCACACCGATTAATATTGTTGCAACTTTTTTATGCATTTGTTCTCCTCCTTCATTATACACTTTCACATCTCCTATTATCGCCTATGTTGCTTCATTATAATAAAAATCCTCGTAGATGTCTGTAATCAGTTAGACCTATTATTGTTTAATTCTAAAAACTTTCCAGAATCATTTCCCGGGAAATCACTTTAAAGCCCCCAATCACAAAAAATCCTTGTTTCGTGAGAACAATTTCCTGGACTTCTGGGCTTGCAACATCTTTTTGCACGTATAAAATGGGCTTGCCCAAGGCTGAGACCGATACCGCATCCACAAAACTGTTCCCGTTTACCAATGCGACTTCTTCGTTCCCCAGAGGATCCTTGCGATAAACGTTGATACTCGTTCCGTAGCGGTTTTTTCCAACGGTTTCATCACCGGCTAATCGTATAACGTCCCCGGTTACTAATTTAGACAGCGCTTCCTCGGCTTCCGGAGATACGGCTTTGTCTCCACCAATAATAATTAAGTTTTTGATGTTATGGTCCTGAATCAGTTTTTCAGTTTGTACCGGGATCTCCCGGGATACCAGTAAAATCGGAAATCCTTTCTCATGAGCCAGAGGACCTGCCACTAAAGCATCGGCCAGCGCATGACCCCCTGCGATAATTGCGGTATTTCCCGTACGCTGCTCTAAAACTCTTTCCGATACCATCGCCGCTGTATCATAGCGACTTCCCTTTTCTTTATAAATCCGCTCGGTTACTAGACCAATTTGCTTAAGTTGAGCTTCAACACTCTCGTCCACTGCATTATTTCCGCCTACAATAATGGCCCGTTTCGGCTGCAGATCCATGATTCCCTGCACTACCGCATCGTCCAATTGGCTATTCGGGGTCAGGAAAATCGGAGCCGACTCAACTCCCGCTAAGGCACTGGCAGTCAATCCGTCCACCACATTAGGGGAGGCGGCGGGACCGTCCCCACGTACAATAATTATGGTTTCCACCCCTTGCTCCCCGTATTTTTTCATGGCAACTTCATAGGCTGTCCAATAGCGGCTTGACCCGGAAATCCGCTCAGATTCCGGATAAAGGTTTATATTGTTTTCCATGACTACGGTCTCTAAGGCTCTATAGGCATTTATGATCCCTTTTCCATAATAAAGAGGACTTTGGTCTTCCTCAATTTTTGCTGTATTCCCAAGGATCTCCCGCACTTCTTCAATGCTGATATCCGGTTGAAGGGATCGCATAAGACCCACCACCCCTGCTAGATGGGGCGCCGCCATAGACGTTCCGCTACGAAGACTGTACGTATCCCGGAGCATGGTGCTGTAAATCTGTTCTCCCGGCGCCATAAAATCCAGTTTTCCTCCATAGTTTGAAAAAACTGAACGTTCTCCGTCATAATTCAGGGAGCCTACTGAAAGAACCTCGGCGAAAGCTGCCGGGTATTGCAACCCTTCCGTCCCGTTATTCCCAACGGCGGCCACCATTATCACATTGTTCTCTTCCGCTAACTTCACCGCCCCTTCGATCAGTTGACTATAGTGCTCACTGCCAAAGGAAAAATTAATTACATCGGCCCCTTGCTCTAAGGCGTGAAGTATCCCGTAATAAATCCAAAAGTTCGAACCGTTTCCTTCATCGTTCAGCACTTTTACCGGGATAATTGTTACGGATTCCATCACACCGGCGGTATGTCCGTACCCGCCGATAATCCCCGCCACATGGGTCCCGTGACCGTTTAGATCCATGGGGTCCTCACTGTTTTCTCCCTCGACAAAGTTTTTTCCAAGTTCCGGATCGATGTGGTCCACCAGCCCCGAATGCCTATAGTCCACTCCGGTATCCAGTACGGCGACTTTCACCTCCGGGCTGCCCTGATGGATTCCCCACGCTTCTTGCAGATGAATCATATCATAATGCCAATGCTGACTTGTATGCAGCGTCCTTTCCCCGGTTCCGAACATCGCGACCCGATGATTCCCTTCGATAAAATGTATGGAAATCTCCAGGTCTGTAAATCGTTCCTTTAACTCAGTTTTTGCGGTCTCCCAGTCCTCATAGCCCTCATCGAAGGCAAATAAATATGTATAGCCGATTTTCTTAACCAAATCTTCTTGAAAATCAGCCGAAGTCCCGTTAACTTCACCCATGGGGTTTTGTAGAACAAACCCCCGATCTTCCAAATAATCTATGTGCTCTTCATAGCCCTTTGCCAAAAGATTTTCCGGAGTATTGACGATTAACTCCCGGACCTGGTCAGCGTATTCCGGTGCAGCGGTGCTTGTATTGAAAAAATCCTCATTAATTCCGTAGCTGTATTCTCCCTGGGAAAGGAATCCAAAGGATGACCCTATCAGGCTAATGAGTAAGAGCGCTATAAGCATTTTTCGTTTTGTTAACATAATAAATCACCTCAATAATACTATAGCATAATTTCGAGCTGTGCACTAACCTTTTTTGGCGGGTTTCATCCCTGGATATTCTAAAGTGCTCCGGCTTATCTATGATAAACTCTTTATTTTACTCCGTTGTTTTATCGGTCTGCTTTTTTAAATTTTTCAAATACAACCAGGCCCCTGCCAGAAAAATGATCCCCGCCATGAATTCCACGGATTCTTCAAAGACAAAGTCCATTAAAAAGAACCCGGGTATTTCTCCGCCGAAAAAACGATCGCTAATAGGCTGTCCCACTCGGGGATAAAAGTTGTTCACTCCCCGAATAAGGGAAGTCCCGGCGGCAGTGGCATAAAGTAGCCCGCCAAAAATCAGATAACCCCGGGATGCCACATAGGAAAAAGCTTTGTTCCAGTAACGCAGAAAACCGTAAATAATCGGAAGAATCATCACCGAGAAAAAACCGGCTTCCACAAACACCTTGGGAATATCCCAGAATTGTACGAAGTATCTACCCTGGATATGCCGAGGGTCCCCCGCATCTTCAATGACCATCATGGCAAAGGTTGCGGCAATAAGGATCCAAAGAATTTTGCCCCTTCGATCACCCCGGTCCTCAAAAATCCCGGAGATTCGTCCACTGGTGATCACAACAATGGACATTACCGCCCATTGCCCGATTTCCACAGGTCCCCGGTTTTTAAAGGCATGCCACCAAAACCCCCGATCCGAAGATATTCCGAAAATGTTTTGATAATCAATTAAATACATCCCTATCCAGAAAACTGAAAGAAAAGCAAACCCTAAGGCTATAATTCCCAGGGCTCCCTTATGTGTTGCAAAGTTGAACGTTGTGAAAAAATCCGTAATGAAAGATCCTGTTCGTTTTACGAAGGACGCTTTCTGATTATTCTGATTGTTTTTCATTTTTCCCTCCTGTTATTCAGCCGCCTCTTCTTCCATATGATCCTCTCGAAAAAGCTCCGCCATTTCTTTAAAATAAGACTCACCGGTGATTTTATACAGCATCTCCAGCTGATCGATATGAATCGTATGATAACGGCCGGACTGTACATAGTGGGCTAAGCTGTAATAGCTGATTTCACCCTCCGCCCGAAAGTCTTCAATGTAGCGTTCAATGGTGGTGATGGAGGCCTGGAGCAGTTCCTTTACTTCCTCCTCCTCCGTAAGAAGGTAATAGTCATAAAGGCCGTAGATCGCAAAAATAAATCCGTTTAAGGCTTGACTTCCATGATTCTCTAAGTGATCTAAGGGATACTCCTCCAACCATAGATAGCCCTCTTCATCCACAATAACCACCCAATCCTCCAGTAAGTTCTCCGAGGGAACTCTAAGAGAGTTAAAGGTTTCTTCCGCTTTTCTTCGGTAAAGGTCATCCCCCGTGGCTTCATACATCCGGGTAAAGAGGCTTAGGACCTGGCCCTGGGCCATGGCTGAGTACCAGGGGGCTTCCATGGTGGCCTCCTCGATTCCGTGAAGGGGAAAATCAAAGGTATAGGGAAACAGGATATAATCCTCCACTTCCACACGGTCCTCATAGATTTTCGCCGAATACCGCTCCGCCCGCTCTAAGTACTCCCCATTCCCGGTTTGTACATACCCGTCAATCCAGGCCAGAGCTTTTTGAGCAATGGATACGGGGTGGTGATGTTGTTCTCCCGTGCGGCGATAAGTAAATAAGGGTACATCGTCTTCATCCACATCATAATCGATTTCTACCGCCTGATTTTCTTCCGTGGTATAGGGTCGTTCCATGTAGTCCAGTTCATAAATATCATATTCCTTGATATTCACCTCTAGGGGTTCCGGTTCTTCTTCCCTGCCGATCAGGGTAAATCCTAATAATAGCAATAAGGGAACGGCTATAATAAGTGCTTTACTTGATTTCATTATTTGTTTTTCCTCCTCCAGCCTGCAATCGAATGTTTCTTTTTAACTGTATTTTCTTGTCTCTCTTACATAAATAAACCCGGTTCAATCCGGTGTTCTGATTGATAAAAATAACGAGCTAGTTATAAATAAAAGCGAATTATAAACAAAAAGAAGAAAGCTCATAACTAGAACTAACTAATTATGAGCTTCCCCTTATTGTTCTAGGAAGATTTGAAATCACCCTATAAAATTATGCACTTTTACTTATCTTGCGTCTTCTAACCATTTGTCTGTTAATGTGATTGCTGGAATCGTTACATCGTCTCCATCAACTTCAAAATCAGACATTTCTACTAAATAACCATGA
>Ga0207421_10003037_pt1 | contig 20303 bp, 21 predicted proteins | sample SodLakKL_010_SED_4_FD_187542 | JGI IMG/M metagenome (GOLD analysis project Ga0207421, IMG submission 187542) | Alkaline sediment microbial communities from Lake Tanatar, Kulunda Steppe, Russia - 8KL_010_SED (SPAdes) (version 2) | ecosystem: Environmental > Aquatic > Non-marine Saline and... | reverse complement strand
GCTCGGCCGCCCCGAGCACGCCGGACGCCGGCGCCGGCCAGAGCAGCAGGCACAAGAGCACCGCTCGCGCACGCCACGAGCCTCGCGCACACCGCGCGCCTCGCGCACACCGCGCGCCTCGCGCACACCGCGCGCCGGCGGTCGAATCGTGAACAACTGCGTCAATCTCGGACATCGGTGCCTCCGCCGCCGTCGTCATGGCTCGATACCATCGTGCCGCGCACCTCTGCGCTGAACGAGAGATCTCGCAGCTCCAACTCGGCGCTGAACCCCAGCCCCGATACCACCGACCCGTCGTCCTTCTCGATCGAGACGCGCTCCTCCGGCCGGCCCGACACCACGCGCGCCTCGTGGTCGTACTGCAGGAACTCGGCGTAGATCCAGGCCGCCTGTTCGTGAGAATACAGGCGCACATCATCCCAGAACTCTACGTTGTCGGAATCGGTAAAGATCCGTGCGTGCCCCGCGCTTCCCTCGGTTGCAACAGTTCCGTCGCGCGAAACCTCCTGAAAGCGTACGTCTTGGAGGAGTTGCTCCTGTTTGGCAGGAAAATACTGCACCCGCTCGGCAACGATCCTAATCTCACCGTCCTCGCGGACCGCGGTCACAATCGCGTCCGTCAGCTCGGCCTCCGGCAACTCGGCGTCAAACTCCTCGTCGAACTCGGTGTCGCCGTAATCGAGGCTGCAGCCGGCCGCAGCCGAGACAGCGAGCGAGACGAGCACGAGACACAACACGATCCCCGGGCGACGGAGCAGCCGCCCAAGCGCGTCTACCCCGTGGTTGCGCCCACGCGGCGTTGTAGGCTCACGCCGACGAACGCCCGAAACAAGGGATGCGCGCGCGTGGGTTTCGAGATAAACTCGGGATGGTACTGCACGCCTACGCCCCAAGGGTGATCCGGCCATTGCACCGCCTCCACCAAGGCCTCGTCGAGCGTGACGCCGGCGACAATGAGTCCGGCGTCCTGCAACCGAGACCGGTATGCGTTCGAGACTTCGTAGCGATGCCGATGTCGCTCACGGATGCTCGTTTTTCCGTACGCTTCATGCAGCCTGGTCCCCTCTATAACGTGCGACTCGCTCAGCCCGAGACGCATCGTTCCACCGTAGTTCTTGATATCGATCTGCTCCTCGAGCAGGCTGATCACCGGGTTACGGCATTCCGGCGCAAACTCGGTACTGTCGACATCCTCTAATTCGAGAACGTAGCGCGCGTACTCCAAGACCATGACCTGCATTCCGAGACAGATGCCGAGGTACGGAATCCCGTGCGTGCGCGCTGCGTGCGCAGCAAGAACCATCCCGTTGATACCGCGGCTGCCGAATCCTCCGGGGATCAGCACGCCGTCTACCTCAGCCAACAAAGCCCCCGGATCCTCGGCCTTCTCAAAGCGCTCGGAATCTATGCGCACCAGCTCGACTCTACTCTCGGACGCGATGCCGCCGTGGAACAAGGCCTCGTCGACCGACTTATACGAGTCGTTCAAGTCGATGTACTTACCGACGAGGGCGATGCGCGCGGTGCGCTCGGCCGTGCGGTAGACCGAGGCGACGTGTTGCCACTCAGCGAGATCGGCTTTCGGAATCTCGAGGTCGAGCTTGCGGAGCACGATTTCGTCGAGCTTTTGGTGATGATAAATCAGCGGGATCTCGTAGATCGTCGACTCGATATCGTAAGCCGAGATCACCGCATCGTACTCCACGTTGGTGAACAGCGCGATTTTGCGCCGTAGGTCGTCCTCGAGCTTGTACGGCGCGCGACAAAGCAACACATCGGGCTGAATCCCGATCTCGAGCAGCTCCTTCACCGAGTGCTGCGTCGGCTTCGTCTTGAGCTCGCCTCCGGCCACCTCGGGGATCAAGGTTAGGTGAACCGAGATCACGTTTCGGTGCCCCATCTCGTGAATCATCTGGCGCGCGGCCTCAAGAAACGGCACCGACTCGATATCGCCGACCGTCCCGCCGATCTCGACGATCGTGACGTCGACCTCCGGCTGATCGCCGACCATGCGAATACGCTGCTTGATGCGGTCGGTTATATGCGGAATAACCTGCACCGTACGGCCGAGATAGCGGCCTTCGCGCTCGCGCTGTATCACTTCTTGGTAGACCTGCCCGGTGGTTACCGAGTTAGCCCGACTCAACGGCGAAGCGGTGAAGCGCGCGTAGTTTCCCAGATCGAGATCGGTCTCGGCGCCGTCGTCGGTGACGTAGACCTCGCCGTGCTGATACGGGCTCATTGTGCCGGCATCAACGTTTATGTAGGGATCTATCTTGACCATACGGACATTGAAGCCGCGACACTCGAGCAAAGCGCCGAGTGAGGCCGCTGCAACGCCCTTTCCGAGACTGGAACACACGCCGCCACTGACAAAGACGTACTTCTTCATGTGCACCGATTATTGTAAACCGCACCGCCCCTGTCAATTGCCGCGTGTCGTTTGGGCTCTATCGAGCGGCAGGTAGGCGTAGCCGTCGCCTTCAACGCGCTCCGGCGTTGCGCCGTGCTGCGATCTGTACAGCGCCACATGCAGGTAGATCGGCACCCCCATGCGAACCGCAAGCGCGACCGCGTCGCTCGGACGCAGCCGCAGGCTATAATTGCCGTGCCGGTCGCTGTAGCTGAGACGCGCGCGCCGCTCCCGGCCGTGCGCGGAGTAGATCATCACATGACGCGGCTCCAGCCCATGCAGGTCGAACAACGTGACGAAGAGATCGTGCGTTTGCGGCTCGTTACTTACCGCGCCCTCGAGAGCCAAAACGATTGACCCGGCCTCGGCCGCACCAAGCGGCAGACCCACCACACGTTGATCCGAAGCACCGCGAAGGAGGATAACGGGATCGGTGTGAGCCGGGCCGGCGGCAACGCCCGCCGGCGTAACGGGTATCCAGCTAGTGTTCATTTGCCGTTCATTATATCGCGAGTTCGCCGAAAATCACGGATTTTCGCAACCTTGACAGCGAATACCGAAAACAATACACTTCGAGCGCGGAGCGGGCGCGCAATCGGGCCGCTCAACATACCGAAATGTCATCAGATTTTTTAAACGACACAGAGTTTGCGAAGTTTCGCGACACCATTTATCAAGAGAGCGGTATCAACTTCACGGTTGCCAACCGTTCGATTCTCGAGAGTCGCCTGAAAGAAAGGCTCCGCACTCTCAAAATATCGAGTCTAGACGAGTATCACCGCTGCATCATCCGCGATAAAGACGAGATGCGCGCGTTTCTGGACTCGATCACGACGAATCTTACCCGTTTTTTTCGAAACGCTGCTCACATGGAGGCGTTCGAGTATTACGTGCTGCCGGAGCTGGTGGCAAGCAAGCGCGCGGGCGATCGAACGATCCGCGTCTGGAGCGCCGGGTGCTCGAGCGGTGAGGAGCCCTACACCGTCGCGATGGTCATGAAAGAAAATCTTCCGCCGGAGTTCAAGATCTCGGTAGTCGGCTCCGATATCAGCCTGAAATCGCTCATGGTAGGGCGTGAAGGATACTACCCCGAGAGCCGAGTGGGCAACGTACCCGAAAAATATCTTAAGAAGTACTTCACTCGTCATGAAAGCGGTTACCGCATCACCGAAGAAATCCGCGAGCTCGTGACCTTCGATTATCACAATCTCAAGCACGACAGCGGACTCCGCAATCTCGACGTGGTGTTTTGCCGCAATGTGCTGATCTACTTCGATGAAGCAGCCCAAAAGGCGAGCGTCAATCGCTTCTGGGACGTTATGGGGCCGTATTCGTTCTTGTTCATCGGGCATTCCGAGTCATTGTTCGGAATGAACACGGGCTTTGAGTTCCTAAAGACCGACTGGGCCTGTCTCTATCGAAAAACGACATCGTCCGCGGGAGGAACAACGTGAGCTCGCGTCCGCTTTCGGTCCTGGTAGTCGACGACTCGGCCCTGATGCGCAACCTCGTCTCGCGAATCCTGGAGTCCGCGTCCGACATCACGGTCTGCGGCACCGCCATGAACGGGAAGTTTGCGCTACAGAAGATCGAGCGCATGAAGCCCGATTGTGTGGTGCTCGATATCGAGATGCCGGAGATGAACGGCCTCGAGTTCCTCGGCGAGCGGCGCAGTCGCGGTCTCGAGATTCCGGTTATCGTGTTGTCCTCGGTGGTGACGAAGGGCGCGAAGGTGACGATGGAGGCGCTCAGCCTCGGAGCGAGCGACTTTATCCTCAAGCCTTCCGGAGCGATCTCGGAGGACATCCAGTCTGTCGGCGGGCAGCTTATAGCACAAGTACGCTCCTACGGCGGCGCGTATCGCCGCAAGCGCACCGACGAGCCGTCCCCGCCGGCCGAAGCGGCCGCAGCCGGCGACGGTCCGGCATCCGACGCCGCCGAAGCAGCGGCGTCGGGAGCAGCCTCTGCGGCCGACGCCCCGACCACAACGCCCGCGCCCGATCGACAGTTTCAGCGCGACGGCGTCGAGGCCTCGGTCGCGACCACACCGCGGATCACCACAGAACGCATCGTGCCGAAAACCGAGCCGACCGCACTGGAGCTGATCGCGATCGGCATCTCAACCGGCGGGCCGAACGCGCTGCGTCGCATCATGGCAGAGATCGATGCCGAGATCGGGCTGCCGATCGTGATCGTCCAGCACATGCCGGAAGGATTCACGGCCGAGTTCGCCAAGAGTCTCGACCGCGTTTGTCCGCTCGAGGTACGCGAGGCGGCGGACGGCGATCTTCTCAAGGCGGGGCGCGTTATGATCGCGCCGGGAAATCGCCACATGCTCGTTGAGCGGCGGCGACTTGCAAACGTTGTGCGCATAGACGACGGGCCCCCGTGCAACGGTCATCGACCTTCGGTCGACGTGTTGTTCGAGTCGATCGCTCACGCCTACGGCAACCATGCGATGGCGGTGATCATGACCGGCATGGGGAAAGACGGTGCCGCGCAGATCGGCGAGATCTACCGGCGTGGCGGCCTCACGGTGGCGCAAGACAAGGAATCGAGCGTGGTTTACGGGATGCCGAAGGTTGCGGTAGATCACGGCTTCATCCGGCACCAGTTCGGGCTGAACGAGATGGCCGCCGAACTGTCACGGCTCGCCAAAGAGTATCGAAAACAGGGCTGACAACGACTATCACATGAGCCGAGATCAATCCAACATTCACGCAGATACCGAATCAGATACCGAAGCAGGGAAAAAACAACTCGAGGTTCACGATCTCGGCCGCATCGGATACCGGGAAGCGCTCGAGTTCCAACGGCGGCTGAACCGCGAGCGTGCCGAGGACCGCATCCCGGATCAGCTGTTACTGCTCGAGCACCCGCCGGTGATAACAATGGGCAAGAGCGCCCCCGATCACCACGTACTCGCGACGCCTGAAGTCCTCGTGCGCGAAGGGGTAGAGATCCACCGGATCGAGCGCGGCGGCGAGGTAACCTACCACGGACCGGGGCAGATCGTGGGGTACGTCATCATCAACCTGCGGCGGCGCGCGCGCAGCGTCAAACGCTTCGTGTCGGACCTCGAGCAGGTCTTCATCGATCTCCTTGAAACCGAGTACGAGATAGAGGCGCGGCGCGACGACCAGCACCGCGGCGTCTGGGTCGGGCCCGATAAGATCGCCGCGGTGGGGATCGCCATCAAGAATCACACCACGTTGCACGGCTTTGCGTTCAACGTGAACACCGATCTTGAGCAGTTCGGCTGGATCGTGCCGTGCGGCATCACCTCGGGGGGCCTGACCTCACTGGAGCGCCTGCTTGGGCGGCGACAAGACCTCGCTCAAACGAAAGCGGCGCTGCTACGCAGCTTCACGAAGGTCTTTGGCTACCCCGAGCCGCCGCCGACTGCACGGCGCACTGCAACACGCTGAGATAAGAACGAACGCGCGCCGGGAGTCCGCGTCTTAGCGTTTCGCGTCCGTGTTGCGCTCCGAACGATCTGCGCGCTCCGCAGGAGGCGGGTCAGGACAGGCCTCACGCAACGGCTCGATCGAGATCGCGCGCCCGTCGTCGTTGAACTCAATCACAACCCCTTGCAGCTCGAGCTCGGCCCAGGCCTCGCCGGAGCGCTCCGGAATCGCACTGACAAGCTGCCGAATCTCGCCTTCGGGCTCCAGCCCGCCGACGCTACAGCGGCTGCCGGTTCGCCCCGCGTCGCAGATCACCGCGGTTCCGCCCTCCATGATCGTCGCGTCGGCGGTCATCACCCGCTGGCCGCTACCGCAGATCGCCGAGACGGTTCCGGCGGCGTGATGGAACATCGTGTACTTCTCGGCGGTAGTGGAGGCGTGAAAATCGAGCAGAATAGTGTTCGTCTCGTTCTTGAGGCGCGATACAATCTCCGGCAGGAACGTGAACGGATTGCTGACGTGCACGCGCTCGAAGCCGGACTGACCGAGCAGACTGATAACCGCGAGCTTGTGCTCGCCGAAGCTATAGTAGCGCCATCCGCGACCCGGAGTGCCGGGAGGGAAATTAGCCGGACGCAGGATGTACGGGGCGGTTTCAATGTGCGTCACCATGTCTTTCTTGTAGTAGATCTGATCGCCGCCGGTGATCACATCGATACCGAGCTTGCGCAGATAGATCGAGTGATTCTTCCCGAGACCGAAGCCGCCGGTGGCTCCGTCGGCGTTCGCGACCACCGCGTCGATCTTATGGTCCGACCGCACTCGGCTCAGCGCCGATTTCACACAATACACTCCCGCCTTCCCGACGATCTCGCCGAGATACAGCACACGTAAACCCACCGCACACTCCTTTCCGTTGGACGCTGATTCTACCAGAAGCCGAGGAATTGATTAACCCACACCGTCTGGAGACGTCGGCGGTGAAAATTTCACTGGTCGAGATCGCTCCGGACCATTATCATGGTAATGGGAGCCTTGAGAGGTCCCGGTACGTCGGGCCGATCGGTCGGCGTACACGGCTTCCTCGTACGAGGAAGCGAATCACGGCGGCGCAGCAACGGCCGCTACAGTAAGAGGTGCGCTATGAAGACGCATGAGTTTCTCGACATCGGTCGCATTATGGACGAGATCTTCGAGGCAGCCGAGGATTTTCGCTCGCAACTGCAAAGCAGCATGGACTACAGCCCACGCGGAAAGGCGTTCAATCTCGGAGACATTCGCGACTTCTATCCGGCCTACTCGTTTCCACCGAGCAACATCTACATGAAGGCCGACAAAACGCTCACGTTCGAGTTCGCGCTCGCCGGCTTCTCGGAGGAAGACATCGCGCTCGAGTTCAAAGGCGAGTACATGTTTCTCACGGTTGAAGGCGCCGAACGACTCGAGCCCGGTGAGGAAGTGAAGTACTTCAAGAAGCGCTTGAAGTACAAGAACATCAACGGCCAACGCTACTACGTCCCCGAGGACAAGTTCGACCGCGAGCGAACCCGCGCAACCTACAAGAACGGTATCCTGCGCGTCATCATTCCTCCACGGGAAGAGGTCTCCGGGCAACCCGGCGTTAAGGTCAAGATCGAGAAAGACACCTCCAAAGCCGGCGGATCATCCTCCGGAGGAGCAAAAGAGAAAGAAGCGGGCAACTAAGGAGGCTACTGCATGATTTTCTGGCTACTGTTGGGCATCGTAATCGGCTATCTCTTCAAGCCCCAGATCGACGAAGGAATTAAGCATGTCGCGCGCCTGATCAAGGAAGCGGGCAGCAACGACGAGAAAGGCGGGAGCAAGGGTAGCTGAAGCGGCGGCGATAGCGACGTATAACCTCGATGCCGAGATAGCGCGGCCGGCCCGTCCCCGGGCCGGGATCGCGTTCATTCACCGTTTCGGCCGCTGCGAACCTCCTGGAGCAGCCGGCCGAACGGACCTGCAAGCTCGGAGGGGATGCTATGACCACCCTCAAAACGGTGAAACTCAACCCGGGCGCCGCCCTGGGTGAGAAGCTCCGAAAGAGCCGTAGCTTCGCTTAAGGTAAGTATTTCGTCGGCGCTCCCGTGGCTCTGCAACACCGGAACACCCGCGACCGCGTTCGGAAGCTGCTCGCGCCAGCGGCGCTCCGCGATCAGCGCGCCTGAAAGCACCGTGAGGGCGGCCGGGCTAAACGGGCTGAAACCGTCGGCCAGAGTCGCTTCGAGCGCTACGACGGCTCCCTGACTGAACCCCCCAAGCACGGTTTTCTCGGGCGCAAGGTCGAGCTCACGACAGAACGCAGCCACCTCCCGACCGGCATCGCGCAACGTCTCCGGGTCACGTTCGCGCAAGCGCTGAAAGTACACGCCGGTTGCCGCTGCCGCTATCTCGGCCTCGGTACGCGGGAACCAGGCGCGGCTGCTCGGTCCAAACAACGTCACCCGGTACGGCGCTTGGGGAAATAGCCAGCGATACTCCCGTTGCGGGTCAAACAGATCGGCGAGCGGCGCCAAATCGTCGGCATCGGCTCCAAAGCCGTGCAACAGCACGACCGTCACGGTACGCGTACCGGCTCCCCCACCGGCCGCGGCCGATCGCTCACGATACTCCAACGTTGCCTGCCTCATCCGTGCAACCTCCTTTAAGGGCCGCCGATCTTGCTCTCCGTGTGTGTCCCCGTGCTGCGCCAACGGCCGCTGTCGTCCAAAATTCCCGAACTGCTCGGCTCTGTCAACCGCCGGGAGCTCCTGCCGCGAGCTCCCGGCCGGCAAGCTCCCGCGGCCGCACACGGCACTCCTTGATACTTGCGAACAGGTGCGTTAGGGTTAGCGTAAGGAGTTATTTCATGACAGTGACTAAAGATCGCGTAGTTAGCATCAACTACACGCTTAAGGATGACGACGGAGAAGTTCTCGACAGCTCGGAGGGGCGCGAGCCGCTTGCGTTCATACAGGGCGTCGGAGCAATTATTCCCGGACTCGAGCAAGCGCTCGAGGGACGCGAGCAGGGCGAAGACCTCTCGGTGAGCCTCGCACCCGAGGAGGCATACGGCGAATACAACGACGAGCTGATTGTAAGCGTCCCGAAGGATCGCTTCCCGGATCCCGAGCAGCTGGAAGTAGGCGGGCAGGTGCAGGCACAGACCGCCGACGGCGGTGTGCAGATTCTCACTGTTGCCGAGATCGGCGAGGACGACGTTTCGCTCGACGCGAACCATCCGCTCGCCGGGCAAGGGCTGCATTTTCACGTCTCGATCGAGGAAGTGCGCGAAGCGACGCAGGAAGAGCTCGATCACGGGCACGTCCACGACGGCTCACACCACTAAGCATCCGGCGTCCTCGCGCCGCCCCACAACACGGCAACCAACGGTGCGCGCCGTTCGGCGCGCACCCATCCCGCCCAAGAGAGCTATCGTGATAACGAGCGGAGCCTACCTATCGGCGCCAAGGCTCATCGAAGCGATCAAGTTCACGCCTGTACCGTTGAAGTCTTCTATCAACACCTGCCCGCACGCGACCGGAGGCTTCACCGTGAGTTCATACGCGGCCTTCAATAGCGCATCGATATGCTCTTTCGGTAATGAGGTAGTGGTGCGCACCGGCAAACGCGGCAGCACCGTGGACTCGGCCCGACAGGTGCAGGTAACCACGCGCTTGGGAGCGTAGAACTCCTCCTCGGCGTACACCACACCGCGCTTGCATTTGTTACCGGTTACGGTAAGCTTGTCTGTTTCGTCTTTATAGAGGCTGAGATGACAGCCGAGCGGACAGCTGATGCAGATCATCTCTTGAATGGGTTCTTGTTGGCTCATTCGACACTAACCTCCAGCACCGAGTCTTTCATGATATTCCACGACGCGACATCTTTGGGCTTGAGATTCACATGCAGCATCTCCGACGGCTGAATGTGGCTCATTTTCACTTCCTTTACCGGGTTGTGGTCGAGCTTGAGGTGAAGCTTAGCCTGGTTTTTCACGATCAGGCTGCGAAAGTACAGCTTGTCGGGGTTGTCGGGATCGAACATCGTGGGGTTGATATAACGGACATTGGCCCCGGCCTTGATACGAACCTGCCGGTTCGGCCGCTTATTGCGAAGATACTGAACCGCGTAGCGCCCGGTCCGGCGAGCCTCCTCGGCGACCCAGTCTGCGAGGTCATGCACATGCAAGACATTGCCGCAGGAGAACACCCCGTCGACCGAGGTCATCATCGTGGAGTCCACCAGCGCGCCGTTGGTCTGCGGGTTGATATCGACGCCGGCCTCCTTCGAGAGCTCGTTCTCCGGAACCAGACCCACCGAAAGCAGCAAGGTGTCACACGGAATATCAAAGCTGTTGTCCTCGTCGGGGATACCGTTGTCCAGCGGGCTTACGCGTACCTTCTCGACACGATCGCGCCCTTCGATGCGCGAGACCACATGTGAGAGATACAGCGGGATATCGAAGTCGTTCAAGCACTGCACGATATTGCGTGTGAGGCCCGACGGATACGGCTGAATCTCGATCACGGCGTGCACCGTGGCGCCGACCCAGGTCATGCGGCGCGCCATAATCAAACCGATATCGCCGGATCCTACGATCACTACGTCCTTGCCGGGAATGTAGCCCTCGATATTTACCAGACGCTGCGCGAGCCCGGCGGTATATACGCCGGCCGGTCGTGTGCCCGGGGTACGGATGTTTCCACGGTTGCGCTCGCGACACCCCATTGCCAAGACCACCGCTCGAGCCGAGATCCTGATCACGCCGTACACCGCCGAGAAACAGTAGGCTATCTTAAGGCCGTCGTCGGTGTCGGTCTCGAGTTGCGTCACGGTTGTGTCGGTGTATACATCTACGGCGGAGTTTCGCACCTCCACCGCCAATCGCTCGGCAAACTCCGGACCGGTGAGTTCTTCTTTATACTCTTCGAGCCCAAAGCCGTTGTGAATACATTGAATGAGAATGCCGCCAAGATGGCTCTCGCGCTCGACAAGCGCGCAGGTGGCGTCGTGTTTCGCGACCTCGGCTGCTGCGGCAAGCCCACCGGCTCCTGCGCCGATTACCAATACATCGTAATGTAGTTCCTTCATTGTTCTTTCGTCTCCCGTGTAGCCTTACAGCGCGTCCTGCAGGAGCTCGGTCCCGGCGCCGCGTTTCTGGATCTCGCGGTACGACATGCCCGTTTCGCGCATCAAGAGCTTCATGATCTTGTAACTGCAGAACCCGCCCTGGCAGCGTCCCATACCGGCGCGGGTGAAGTACTTCACACCGTCGAGCGTGGCATGACCCCGCTTGATCGCCTCCACGATCTCAGCCTCCGAGATCTCCTCGCAACGGCAGACCACGTTGCCGTAGGCCGGATTCGAAGCCACAAGCGCGTCAGCTTCATATGGGCTGACGTCTCGGATCCGCGGCAGTTTCGAGATAAACGGATCGTAATCGGACTTTTCGGAGAGGCTGCAGCCGGCTTTCTTGAGAAGGTCTTTGACGTACTCGCCGATCGCGGGCGCCGCGGTAAGCCCCGGCGACTGAATACCGGCAACCTGAATGAAGTTCGGCGCCTTTTTCGAGATGTCGATGTAGAAATCGCCGTCGCCCGAGGCCGGGCGCAGCCCGGAGAACGCGGTGATGACGTCGGTCTGGGAAACCTTTGGGACCATCTTACGCGCTTGGTCGAGAATCTGCGCGAGTTGATCGGCGTTGGTGGAGAGGTCTTCCTTGTCCTCGATCTCCTCGGCGGTGGGCCCGATCAAAACCGTACCTTCTACGGTCGGAATCACGAGCATTCCCTTCGAGACCTTGGTCGGCACCGGGAACAGCACGCGCTGGGGTCCGGCCTGCGTGGCGCGGTCGAGCAAGTAGTACTCGCCTTTGCGCGGCGTGATCGTAAACTCTTCGGCACCGAAGATACTCGAGACGCGGTCGGCGTAGAGCCCGGCTGCGTTTACGACATAGCGCGCCTCAACCGTGCGCCCGTCGGCGGCGTGAATCGTGTAGTGTTCGTTTGCGCGCTCGGCGCGCTCCACCTCAAACTTTGTGAGAACCTCAACGCCGTTCTTCTTGGCCGACTCCACGACCGAGAACACAAAGCGGTACGGCTCGAGCACGCCGCCGCCCGGCGCGTGCAAGCCTCCGACGCAGTCGCTGTTGAGCTTCGGCTCGAGCTCGAACATGCGCTCGCGCGAGCACATCTCGATTCCGATCGCGCCGTTCTCGAGCCCTTGCGTGTAGAGGTGATCTATGTACTTCATCTCCTCGTCGTTCAGCGCGACCACCAGGATGCCACAGCGTTTGAACGGAAAATCGAGCTCGCGCTGGAGGCGATCGTACATCAGGTTGCCGCGGATTTCCAACCTGCTTTTCAGATACTTAAGATTGTGGTGAAACCCGCCGTGTACGATCCCTGAGTTGGCCCTCGAGACTCCCAACGAAACGTCGCACTCTTTCTCGAGCAGCACCGTATCGAGCTCATACGCCGAAAGTTGGCGCGCGATACAGGAGCCGCTTAGTCCTGCGCCGATGATCGCGACATCCGCGCGCGCGGTGGACCGGTCGGTACTCGCCATGTGCCCTTCCTTTTCTCTAACATTAAAATTATAGTGAATCTCGGAAGCAGCCTTCAGACTCGGGCGAAAGGCAGAACAAACGTCAAGCAACTTCTGACAAACGTTCCGAAACTCACGACCAGTGTAGCATGGGTTTTATGAACACGCTATCAAAAATTTCGCCGAGTTACGGCAAAAAACCCACTGCTCGGCATGATACCATGGGTTCATTAGGGCGTAAAACACTGTTCTCGCGCGTCTGCGTGGCTCGAAATCAGCGACATAAAGCCGCTTTCGGGATACTATTAGCATACACGGAGAAGGAGGTGGCTCTATGCGCAGGACTTTGCTGCTGCTGCCGGCGCTGTTCTTGATCACGATCACAATCGTACTCGGCCTCGGCAACCAGCGCAGCGTAGAGGTGAAAGAAACCCCGATGCGCGAACGCCCGGGATTCCTCGGCAGCCCGCTCACGACGCTGAACTACGGAGACCGAATTGAGGTACTCGGCGAGCAACAAGGGTGGACCCGTGGCCGCTTTGCCGCGGCCGGCGTCGAGGGTTGGGTACATAACTCGGCACTCACCACCAAAGAGATCGTGGTTAACCCCGGCACGCGCGACGTGGAGCGATCCGCCACCGATACCGAGGTTGCGCTCGCAGGCCGCGGATTCAACGAAGAAGTTGAGGCACGCTATCGGGAAGAACAAGGGATAGACTTCAGCGCGATCGATCGGATCGAAGCAAGTGGCGTCCCGGTCGATGAGATTGCGGCGTTCATCGCCGCCGGGGAGTTGAACGACCCCGACGGAGGTGAGCAATGAGCCGCAGCCGCTATCGAGACAGGCCCGGGTACCGGGCGGTTATAATCGGCGCGGCGATTGCCGTGATGGTTATGGCTCTGGTGCTCGCCTGCGCCGGACTCGGGGACGTTGCCGATTTCGGCACCGCGGTCGCGAGCCAAACCGGCGTGATCAGCGAGCAGCAGGCCGACTCGGTGCGGCGCAGCGCCCGCGCGGTCGAGCGCAGCGCCGAGGACATCACACCCGAGCAGGAGTACTACATCGGGCGATCGGTCGGCGCGGTGATCACCGACCGCTACGAACTCTACGAAGACGAAGAAGCGAACCGCTACATCAACACCCTCGGGCAAACGCTCGCGCTGTTCTCGCGGCGCCCCGAGACTTTCGGCGGCTACCGCTTTCAAATCCTCGACTCCGACGAGATCAACGCGTTTGCGACGCCGAGCGGCATCGTGTTCGTTACGCGCGGGCTCCTGAACCTCGCCTCGAGCGAGGACGGGGTCGCCTCGATCCTCGCGCATGAGATCGGGCATATCGAGTACCAACACGGACTGCAGGCGATTCGCACCTCGCGCATCACCGCCGCGCTCACCAGCGTCGCGATCACCGGCACGCAGTTCGCAACCAGCGAGGACCTCGCGGAGCTTACCGCAACCTTCGAGGACTCTATCGACGACATCACGCAAACCTTGATCAACTCCGGATACTCGCGTAGTGCCGAGCGCGAGGCCGACCGCGCCGCGGTACGCATCATGAAGCGCGCGGGCTACGACCCGGCCGGACTGATCGCGGTGCTCGAAGAGATGGACCTCAGGCTCGACCCCCGCGGGCTCGACTTCGCTGCGACGCACCCCGCCCCCGATTCGCGAATCAGCGATATCCGCGACGAGATAGACGGCTACAGCCACACCGCGCGCGCAACCGATGCTCGCGAGGAGCGCTACCGCGCTGCGCTCGGGCGGTTGTAAGGTATGGCGGGGTCACCACGCGAACGACGGAACCGCCTAATCCGGGCTCTTGCGGTCGGCGCCGCAGCCGCGGCGGCGGTGCTCATTCTCTGGGCGCTCGGCGGGTTCGAGCGCCTCGAGAAACAAAGCTACGACTCGCGCGTGCGGCTCCTCGCCGGCGCCGAGCAACCAAGCGATGAGGTCGTGCTCGTGCTGCTCGATCAGGCGAGCCTCGACTGGGCGCAGGAAGAGCAATCAATCGGTTGGCCATGGCCGCGCGAGCTGTACGCGTATATCTTGATGTTTCTGCAGCGCGCCGAGGTCGCGAGCGCCGCGTTCGATGTGCTCTACCTCGAACCGTCCGGCTACGGCGTGTTCGACGACGAGAGCTTTGGAGCGCAGATCGCCGAGACCGGCCCGTTTGCCGGCGCGCTCTTTCTCTCGCGCGAAAGCGGCTCCGAGGCGCTTCGCCCCGAGCGCGCCGGTCGCGTACAGATCTCGGTCGGCGGCGCGCTCACGCGCCTGCCGGAGTTCCCGCGCGCCCAGTTCCCTATAGAAGAGGTCGGCGGCAACAGCCTGCTCCTCGGCAACGTCAACGCCGCCGCCGATTCCGACGGCGTATATCGCCGGATCGCGCCCGCGGCACGCTTCCACGACACTGCGTTCCCGTCGATAGGGCTCGCGGCGTACCTCGCCGCCGAGCTCGCCGGGGAGTTCGGTGCGGCGCGTGCCGGGGATGCACAGCCGTCGCTCGCGCTCGAGCGGGGTCGCTTCGAGGTCAACGGGCGCAGCATACCGCTCGACCGGCACGGCAACGCGCTGCTGCGCTTCAAGGGCGACCGCAGCGAGCGCACCACCTTCAGCGCAGCGGCGGTCCTACAGAGTGAGCTGCGGTTGCAGGCCGGCGAGCAGCCGGTCATAGACCCCGAAGAGCTTCGCGGCCGCCACGTCTTGTTCGGCTTCTCGGCGCCGGGACTGTTCGATCTGCGTCCCTCGCCGCTCGCCGCCAACACGCCCGGAGTCGAGATTCATGCCACCTTTCTCGAAAACCTCGTGACCGAGTCGTTCATGCGCGCCGCTCCCGCGGCAGTCGATGTACTGTTGATCGTGGCGGCGGCGTTTCTCGCGGCGTTCGCGGTGAGTTTCGCCGGCAGCACGCGCGTCACGGTCGCGGTCTACGCCGTAGTGCTGCCGCTGCCTGCGATCGTCGCGCTGGGGGCCTACGCCGCCGGATGGTGGACGGCGCTCGCGGCGCCCACCGCGGCCGCGGGCGTGGCGCTCGCTTCTTCCGGGATCGCCAACTACGCGACCGAAGGCCGTCAGCGGCGGTTCATCAAGAACGCCTTCAGTCAGTATCTGAGCCCCGCGGTGATCGAGAACCTCATCAACGAGCCCGACCGCCTCAAGCTCGGCGGCGAGCGGCGCGAGCTCTCGATCTTCTTCTCCGATCTCGAGGGCTTCACGAACCTTTCGGAAGGGCTCTCGCCCGAGGAGCTTACCGCGCTACTGAACGAGTACCTATCCGCGATGACCGACATCATTTTGGATGAAGGCGGAACGATCGACAAATACGAGGGCGACGCCATCATCGCGTTCTGGAACGCGCCGCTCACCTTCGAGGATCACGCCGAGCGCGCGGTGCGCGCCGCGCTGCGCTGCCAGACCACGCTCGCGGAACTGCGCCCGCAGTTTTACGAGCGCGTCGGCAAAGAGCTTCGCATGCGAATTGGGCTCAACACCGGCCCGGCCGTTGTCGGAAACATGGGCTCACGCAACCGCTTCGACTACACAATGCTCGGCGACGCGGTCAACCTCGCGGCCCGTCTCGAGGGCATCAATAAGCAGTTCGGGACCTATACCATGATCTCGGCCGACACCGCACGCGCGCTCGGCCCCGAGCTCGAGCTCCGCGAGCTCTCGCGCGTCGCGGTCGTCGGGCGCGCCGAGCCGGTAACGGTGTACGAGCCGCTCACCCCAACCGCCCCCGACACCGCCGAGAGCCGCCGCCGGCTCCTCGCCGCCTTCGCCGAGGCGCTGCAACTCTACTACGACGGCGCGTTCGAACGCGCGCTCGCGGCGTTTGAGGCGATCGCGGCGCACGATCCGCCGGCGGGCCGCTACGCGGCGCGCTGCCGGGAGCTCATCGCCGAACCGCCCGCCGACTGGAACGGTGTATGGGTAATGACCTCGAAGTAGCGCTACCGCTCGTGGGGCGGCGCGACAGTGTGGCGACGAGAGAGTGTGGCGGCGTGGTTCACACCGACGACGGTCCACGCCGCCCGCTTGACGCCCGGCTCAAAACATAGTATTTTACATATGTAGCACAACTTTTATGGAATTATCGGAGGATACAATGACCGAGAAACTAACCAAGCAAGACTTTCTCGATAAGGTGTTCGATTTCGAAAACGAGACCGAATGGAACTACAAAGGCGATAAGCCCGCGATCATCGACTTCTACGCAGACTGGTGCGGACCATGCAAAATGGTAGCCCCGATCCTCGAGGAACTCTCTGAGGAATACAAGGACAAGCTGCATATCTACAAAATAGACACCGACAAAGAGCAGGAGCTCGCGGGCGCGTTCGGCATCCAGAGCATCCCCTCTATCCTGTTCGTTCCGGTCGACGACAAACCGCAGATGGCCGCCGGAGCCCTCCCGAAAGACCAGCTCGTAAAGGTCATCAGCGACGTTTTGAAGGTGGCGTAGCTACTCAAGAATTTCAGGCGATCCCGCCTCGGAGGAAGAGCGATCACGATCCCTGATCGTGCTCCGAGGCGCCCGCATCCAGATCGCGGCCGGACGTTTCGCCGGCGTGCCGTAGCTCCACGGTAGAATGCCGCAGCCCCGACTCGCCAAACTCAAACGTGAATCTACCGATATCCCCGCGGTACCACGCCTCCGAGTGCTCGATTACCGTGCCATCCTTCAGATACGTCAGGGTTTCGACATACTGTGCCGGAAGTCCCGCCTGCACTTGAAGCAACTCGGCCTCCTCCGGCGGGAGCGAAACCGGCTCTAAAGACCGAATGCACTTTGTAAGCAGCAACCCATAGTCGTTCTGCAGCACGCCGTGCAACGAGTGCTCGGTGAAATCTTTGCGCTCGATCTTGGGTAGCAAATGGTAGGGTAAATACGAATCCACGACCATCAAGGGACAGTTATCGACCGATCGTAGTCGACGAAGAAAGAACACAGGCCCCGAGTCGGCGCCACCGGCCTTCAGCCGTGCACCGAGCTTAGCCGCCTCCGGCGCGACAATCTTCGTTTCGAGAACCGCGGTCTGCGGGCTCATACCTTTAGAGGTCATCTCTTCGTTAAAGGTCGCGAGACCGAAATTGAAGCTGCGATCGATCTTGCGCGGAAAGATGAACGTCCCTTTGCCTTGGGTTCGATAGACGTACCCTTCCTGCACGAGTTCGCTTATCGCCTGACGAACGGTGGGGCGGCTTACTTGAAAGTGTTCGCAGAGCGCCGTCTCGGTCGGGAGCGGCTCACCCGCCGCACTCTCGGCGATGTGACTCAACAAGTGCTGCTTGATCTGATAATACAGCGGTATAGGCGAAACCTTATCGAGATGGCGCTCAAATATGCTCATCGCCCTGCCCCTTACTACTTGCCGAGCGATACAACCGTATCCCATACTTCTGCATCTACAGCAACTCCATTCTCAAGGTTATCCTCACGCGTCCGTAGTTCGCGCTCGCCAGGATACCGCACCTCTCCGTGTTCAGAAACCCGAGCCGAGCCCTTTACGAACGAAACTGCGTCATTGAGGATCTGGTTGGCGGCGTCGTGCCCGCGCACACCCGCTCCATAGGGATCGATCGCGATAAACACCTGCGACACCGCGTAGTCCTCGATGCCGGTCTTACCGATCTCATAGCTTGTGTTTCCGGCCGATACCAACGCGCCGATCAAGTCCAACACTAACGACAGCCCGGCCCCTTTCCAGTAGCCCATCGGCAATAGACGAGATGTCTCTTGAATCGCAGCCGGATCACTCGTGATGTTCCCGTCGGAGTCGTACCCACCGGGGCACGGCAACTGCTCACCGGCGCGGCGGAGTTGGTCGAGCTTGCCGTATGAGAACTGTGTCATCGCGCTGTCGAACACGATCGGACCGTCCTCACGCGGAATAGCCATGATCAACGGGTTGTTTCCGAGTCGAGTATCGGTGGCTCCCCACGCCGGCATATTCGGCTGCGTGTTGGTCCAGCAAATGCCGACCACACCCTCGCTCGCAGCCAGCCACCCGTAGGCACCACCACGCAGCCAGTGATGCGTGTTTCTTAGCCCAACCACTCCTACGCCGTGCTCTCGGGAAAGCGCGATCGCGCGGTTCATGCAGGTCTTGGCGTTATAAATGCCGAAGCCCAGATTCCCGTCCCACTGCTCCAAGGCCCCAAAGCTTGAGATGCATTCAGGCCGCCCGTTAATATCGATATAGCCGCTTTCGATATACTTGATCAGACGCGGGAAGCGATTGATTCCGTGCGAGTTCACCCCGTCGCAAGAGTTCTGCGCGATTACCTCCGCACAAATCTTAGCGACCGAATCTTCCACGCCGTAGCTCAGGAGAACGTCGGTAAACTGTTGCTTCATTTGCTCGATCGGGACTCTAACGGTCATATCGTGTACGCTCCTTTCTCGGCGGTGCGCAGGCCCAGCAATACCGTGCGCTCAAAGCCCTACTCGCCCTACTCTGATTTCGACTCACATTGCGCTCATTATACAACAGGTAATTACAATAAAACAATAGCATATCCTATCTTTACGTTGACAGGTTGTGCTTCAGTGGTATAATCATGAGTAGATCTATCGGCGAGGGCAAGGCCACAACCGGAATAACCCAAGCGGCCCATCCCTACCCGAAAGCTCAAGGAGGTTGGTCGTGAAACGACTATTCATGTTTGGCGTTATGGTGTTGTTGGTCTTCGGCGCCGCATCGTTGTTATTTGCCGGTGGCGCAGCCGAGGAAGATGTGGATGAAGCGGTCGAGGAGCGCGATGTCATAAGCGCAACGATCGCGGTGGCCCCGCCCGATTATACCAATCTAGCGGGTGAAGCATTCGCCGCCTACGTAGCGGCTGCTACCGACGGTGAGATTCAAATCAGCACGGTCCTGCACGACGCAGTCGGCGGCGATCAAGAGGCTACCGACCAGCTGCGTTTGGGAGAGCTCGAGTTCAACCTGGCCGGCGGCGGCGGGCTCGCGCACGCGATTCCGGACGTTCAGGTCTATAACTGGCCGTTCCTGTTCGCTAATCGAAGCGAGTTCTACGAGCTCATGATGGAAGAACAGTACGTTCAAGACATCACCGAGCACTTTCTTGCTGAAACCAATAACGAAATCCGCTTTCTCGCCGCGGGCGAGAACTCGATTCGTCACCTCTACATCACCGAGGGCCCGATCCGTGTTCCGCAAGACTTAACCGACTACGGCATCTCGATGCGCACCCGAGAGCTTCCGCTCGACCAGCAGTTGTTTGAGGCGCTCGGAGTCGCCGAGGTCGTAGCGCTTCCGGCTCCGGAACGCTACTCGGCACTGCAGACCGGCCTGATCGACGCCACCGAGGGCGGGCTTGCCTCGGCGTGGGCGGCCGGACTGCTGGAGGTACAGGAGCACGTCACGCTCACCGGACACGCGTACGACTACTTCACCCTCGTGGTGAACAACGACTTTTATGAATCGCTAACCGACGATCAACAGCAAGCGATTCAGGAAGGCGCCCGGGTCGCGATGTGGGTGAACAACGGGCACGCTATCACCGAAGAACAGGAAGTGGTCGAAATGATGCTGGCCGAAGGCGTCCAGATCTACACCCCCACTCCCGGCGAGTTGGCCGAGTGGCAAGAGATCGCGAACCAAGTCGGCGATGATGTGATGCCGGAACTCGTTTCCCAAGACTTCATCGACCTAACGATGGACGCACTCGAGCGGGTCAAAGACCGGTTGCGACAACGATCCGGACAATAGCCCCGGCCACCGCTGAGGTCGCGTGACCACACGCGAACGAAACCTTACAACGGAACGCGCCGGGATATACCCGGCGCGTTCTGCATAAACGACGGAATAACGCAATATGCTAATCGCGGTAACGCTTCTCGTAATGATAGGCCTGATCATCTTGGGTGTCCCAATCTTCTCGGCGATGGGATTCGCTTCGATGATTCACTACTT
>Ga0207421_10003036_pt1 | contig 20303 bp, 14 predicted proteins | sample SodLakKL_010_SED_4_FD_187542 | JGI IMG/M metagenome (GOLD analysis project Ga0207421, IMG submission 187542) | Alkaline sediment microbial communities from Lake Tanatar, Kulunda Steppe, Russia - 8KL_010_SED (SPAdes) (version 2) | ecosystem: Environmental > Aquatic > Non-marine Saline and... | reverse complement strand
CGGCTCGACCAGCCCCTCCTCGCCCGGCAGACTCACCGCGACTCCTTCGCGCAGGGCGGCGGCTTTCACCGTGTTGTACAGCAACATCGTGATCGTCATCGGGCCGACCCCGCCCGGCACGGGCGTGATCACGCTCGCTTTCTCCTTCGCGCTCTCGAACTCGACGTCGCCGACGAGCTCGTAGCCCTTCTCGGTGTCGGCCTCGACGCGGTTGACGCCGACGTCGATCACGACCGCGCCCTCGCCGATCATCGAGCCGTCGATCAGCTCGGGGTACCCCGCGGCCGCGATCACGACGTCCGCCTCCCGGGTCTTCGCCCCGAGGTCGTCGGTCCGGGAGTGACAGACCGTCGTCGTCGCGTTGCCGCCGGGGCCTTTCTGGATCAGCAGGTTCGCCATCGGCTTGCCGACGATGTCGGAGCGGCCGACGACGACGGCGTCTTTCCCCTCGGTGTCGACGTCGGCTGCCTCGAGCAGCAGCTGGACGCCGTGGGGGGTACAGGGTTTGAATCGCGGATGGCCGGCCACCAGCCGGCCGACGTTCTCGGGGTGGAAGCCGTCGACGTCCTTGCCGGGGTCGATGCTCCGGAGCACGCGACGTTTGTCGACGTGGTCCGGGACGGGCATCTGCACGAGGATGCCGTGGACCGCGGGATCGTCGTTCAGTCGGTCTACGGTCTCGAACAGCTCCTCTGCGGGAGCGTCGGGGTCGACCTCGTGGTGGATCCCCTCGATGCCGACCTCCTCGCAGGCGCGGGCTTTCATCGAGACGTACGTCTCGCTCGCGGGGTCGTCGCTCATCAACACCGTCGCGAGCCCGGGTGTGACGCCCTCGGCCGCGAGTTCGTCGATGCAGTCGGCGAGCTCCCCGCGGATCCGATCGCCCACCGCGTTGCCGTCGAGGACGTGTGTCACGGCCACCCCTCCGTCGGTACGTACACGGTGCGTTCGTTCGTCGTGGTCCGGTCGGTCATGGTTGGTCGGGCCCGGCCCGCTCGAACGCCGGGCGATACCGTGAGATCCCCCGCCCCGCGTAATCAATCCACGGGACGGCCGCACCGAACCGCCCGAACGCACGCCTCTACTCCACAACTCATACGTGAGCTGTCAGCTGTAGTTATCGGCGAGCGCGCCGTCGACGGAGCCGGCCGGCTCCGTCGAGTTCACCTGGCGGACCGATCGGCCACGCATGGGCGTTTGAGGGGCTGTATCGGCCGATCCACCGGGCTGTCGGGTCGCCGTATTCCGTCGTTTTAAGTGGGGAGCTACCGTCCTCATCGACAATGGCAGACAACCAGCCGCCACGAAGCGAGAAGAGCCACCCGAACTACCCGAGCGTCGATCAGTCCGACCGGGTTCTCCCCAGGAACCTGCGTCAGACCGGCGACGCGGACATCCAGATGCTGATCTCGACCCGCGTGCGCAAATCGCCGTTCTGGCACCTCTCGGTCGAGGAAGGTTGCTGGCGGGCGACCGTCTACAACCGGATGTACCATCCCCGCGGGATGATCGAGCCCGAGGACGGGGGCGCGATGGCCGAGTACGACCTGCTGGTCAACCACGTGACGCTGTGGAACGTCGCCGTCGAGCGCCAGATCCGCGTGAAAGGCCCCGACGCCGAGGCGTTCGCCAACTACGTCATCACCCGTGACGCGACCGAGATCGAGCCGATGCACGGCAAGTACGTCATCCTCTGTAACGAGGACGGCGGCATCCTGAACGACCCGATCCTGCTTCGACCCGGGGAGGAGGAGTTCTGGTTTTCGATCTCCGACTCGACGCTCATGCAGTGGCTCCAGGGGGTCAACGTCGGCGAGGACTTCGACGTGGAGATCGACGAGATCGACGTCTCTCCGATGCAGATCCAGGGGCCGAAATCCGTCGACGTCATGGTCGACGTCGTCGGCGAGGAAGTCGAGGAGATTCCCTACTACGGGCTGATGGAAGCGGAGGTAGACGGCTGTGAGGTGCTGGTCAGCCAGACCGGCTTCTCCGGGGAGAAAGGCTTCGAGATCTACGTGAAAGACGCGACGGAGAACGCCGAACGCGTCTGGAACCCCGTGATGGAGTCGGTGCGCGACCACGGCGGGGACGTCATCGCCCCCTCCCACCACCGTCGGATCGCGGCGGGGATCCTCTCGTGGGGCCAGGACATGGACCACGAAACCTCGCCGTTCCAGGTCAACCTCGGCTACCAGGTGCCAGACGACAAGGACGCCGACTACATCGGAAAGGAGGAGCTCGAACGCCAGCAGGCGCTCATCGACGACGGCGAGTATCCGTTCACCCACAAGCTCGTCGGCCTCAAACTCGCCGGCGAGCCGATCCGGGACTACGCGTCGGACTTCTGGCTCGTCTCCGATCCCGAGACCGGCGAGGAGTGTGGCTACGTCACCTCGCCGTGGTGGAACCCCGAACTCGAGACGAACCTCGCGCTCGCCCACGTGCCCGCGGAGAAACTCGAGCACCTCGGCGTCCCGCTCGACGACCGGATCTACGACGCCGTCGACGACGTCGACGTCGAGTTCGAGGTCCACCTCCCCGAGGAGTACGCCGAAGAGCCCGGCGAACCCGTCTACGCACAGCTGGCGAACGTCCCGTTCAAACCCTCGGTGAACCCGAGCGCCCGCGAGCAGGCGAAACTCCACGCCCGGGAGGACGCAGAGCAGTGAGCTCGACCGGTCCGGACGGCCGTCGGAGCCGTAAGCTACGTCCGCGTCGGGCCCCGAGTTCCGGCACGGGACGGCCCGCCCGGACCGATCGGGAGACGGGCCTCCACTGAAACCAATGGCACTCGAAACTTCGACCACGACGGACGGTGTCGCTCGGCTGCTGGCGGAGCCACGCTTCGAGCTGATGCCGTTCGACAGCTTCGGCGAGCAGATGGAGGGGCTGCCCGACGGCTCGACGATCACCGTCACCGCCTCGCCACAGCTCGGGGTCGAGGCGACCGTCGAGTGGACCGAACGGGGGGCCGAGGCGGGCTACGAGATGGTTCCACACATCGCGGCCCGCTACGTTCGGGACGCGGATCACCTCACGGAGATCGCCGACCGGCTGCAGGCCGCCGGCGTCGAGGACGTCTTCGTCCCCGGGGGCGACCGCGAGGAGCCGATCGGCGAGTACGAGTCGGCCCACGACCTGCTGGTCGCGCTGGCCGAACTCGGCTACGAGTTCGAGGAGATCGGCATCACTGGCTACCCCGAAGGCCACCAGTTTCTCTCGGATCGAACCCTCGAGGAGTCGATGGCACGGAAGGCGCCGTACTCGACGTACGTCGCCACGCAGATCTGTTACGATCCCGAGCGCATCCTCGAGTGGTGTCTCGAGCTCCGCGAGCGGGGGATCGAGCTCCCGGTCGAGGTCGGCGTCCCGGGCGTGATGAAATACCAGCGGCTGATCGGCATCTCCCGGAAGGTCGGCGTCGGCGACTCGGTGAACTTCCTCAGGAAGACCGGCGGAATTCTCGGGTTCGTCCGGGAGTTTCTCGGCTCGCGGGGCACGTACACCCCCGACACCCTCATCGAGGGGCTGGCCCCGTACGCCGACGACCCCGAGTACGGGATCCGCGGGATCCACCTCTACACCTTCAACCAGGTGCCCGACACCGAGGAGTGGCGGCTGTCGATTCTGGGCGAGCGGTAAGCACCCCCACCGATCGCCAGTGGATGGTGGTTCCGACCATCAGATTCCAGTAGGTGACAAACACAGCCATCGATCGCCGGTAGACGGATCGGCCGAACGCGGGGGCCGCCGCCGGCGGTCGTCACTCGCTGTACTTTCGTTCCTGGGTGGGGTGTTCGGAGATGTACACCGCGGTGTGATCGGGGACGTCTTCGGTCACCCAGGAGTTCGCCCCGATGCTGACGTGGTCGCCGACGTCGATCGGACCGAGCACCTTCGTCCCCGCGCCGATCACGACGTTGTCGCCGATGTCGGGGTGGCGTTTGTACCCCTTCGCCAGCGACTTCTCGTCGTCCTCGCTCTCCTCGAAGTGGAGCGCACCGAGGGTGACGCCCTGGTAGATCCGGACCCACTCGCCCAGCGTCGCCGTCTCGCCGATGACGACGCCGGTGCCGTGGTCGATAAAGAAGTACTCGCCGACGTCGACGCCGGGGTGGATGTCGATGCCGGTGATCGTCTTCGAGTGTTCCGAGAGCTCGCGGGCGTACTCGGGCTCGCCGGCCTCGTAGAGCTCGTGGGCGACCCGGTGGACCGTCGCGGCGTGAAAGCCCGGATACGAGCGGATCACCTCGAGGTGGCTTTTGGCCGCCGGATCGCCCTTGTAGGCGGCCTCGAGGTCGGTCTTCAGCGTCTCCCGGATCGCCGGCAACCGGTCGAGTACGCGGTCGACCGTCCCGCTTGGATCCCCGCCCGAGTACGGCCGGATCCCGGTGTAGAGGGTGCGTCCGAGCTCCTCGAGGTCGTCCAGCACCGCCGCGTCGTCCCGTACCAGCGGCTGGGCGTTCCAACACCGGGGAAAGAAGAGCCGTTTCAACAGCCTGACCTCGGTCCGCCCGTGTTCCTGTGCCGGGAAGTCCATCGACGTGCTCGTGGGATGTGGCGCCGTGTCGGCCAGGTACGACTCCCTGAGTCGCGTGTGCGTGTTCCCGGTGTATCGGTAGCTCATGTCCACAGTTGAGCCGGCGGTTACAAATGCACCCCGCAACCGGTCGACTTAAATTCCGCCGCTATTCACCATGCGAATTCATGATGGTTAGCCACCACTAGCTCGGCAGTCATGAGCGTAGCCGCCACACTCCGGGAGCTCGCCCGGCTCGTCGAGGGTTGTAGGGGGGACGTCGACGGGATCGAGTTTCCGGACGGAATCGACGCGTCCGACCCCCGGGGGACGACCGCGCGGGTCGCCCTCCTCGTCCCGGCGTCGCGGGGACTGTCCTCCCGTCTCGACGCCGACGGCACGCTGTGGCTCTCCCCGGGTGCCCTCGTGCCAGCCGGCACGGACGCGGAGGTCACGGAGATCGGACTCGAGGGCGACGCCGTGCGCGTGATCCTCTCCGTCGGGACGGACGGCTCGCCCATCGACGTGGCGGCGTCCGACCGTGAGGAAGGGGAATCCGACGGGGTGGAAGACGGAACGCCTGCCAAAGGAGCGAAAGTCACGCCGGAGGACACGGAGTCGACGGACCGACGTACCGGTGGGGAGTGTCCGGCCGACGGTGACGACGACACCTCGGCGCCGTCCGCTGGGGAAAGCTCGCGGGTCCCCTGGCGCGACAGGGAGGTGCCGCCGTTCGAGGACTCCGAGTTGCTGGCGGAGGTGTACGACTCCTGTGAGACGTTCGCCGAGATGACCGACGCGCTCGGGATGGACGTCACCGCGGAGACGGTTCGGCGGTACATGATCGACCACGGCATCCACGAGCCCGACTCCTACGACACCGGCGGAACCGACGTCGAGGAGGGGGACGACGCACAGACCGGATCCCCGGCGACGGCCGACGCACAGACCGGATCCCCGGCGACGGCCGACGTGACCGGAGCGGACGCCGAGCCAACGACCGGAGAGGGAGGCGCCGAGCCGGTGGTCGACGAGGAAGGTCCCGGGCCCGCGGTCGGCGCGGCCCCCTCCGAGCCGGCGAGTGACCCGGACGCGGAGCCGGCGACGGCCGACGAGCCGGAGCCGGTCGTCGTCGCCGACGGTATCGGACTCCCCGAGGACGTCACCGTCGAGACGTTCATCGAGACGGTCAGGCGGTCGAACACCATCCGGGAGGTTCGCCGGGACGTCGGCGTCGAGCGCGAGGACGCCCTGGAGCTTCTGCGCGAGCTCAACCTCCTCGATCTGGTCGTCGGTCGGATGGCCGTCGAGGGCGAACGCGACATCAGCCGCGAGGAGATCGTCGACCGGCTCCGGGAGGCCTCGGCGGCCCACTGAGCGGTCGAACCCCCTCCGACCGCCGTCGGAACGTTTTTGCCATTCGGTTCGTATCGGTGACATATGGTCCCCGATTCGGAACGGAACGTGACCGACGGTGGCACCGTCGAACTCGAGGAAGAACGGCTGTATCGGATCGTCCGACGGGCCGTGGGGGACGCGATCCGGGCGGCGCTTGGCACCCTCGTGTTGCTCGGTTTCGCGCTCGTGTTGATCTCGCTCGGCGCCAGGATCGCCCTCGCCACGGCCGAACCGGCCGGCGTCGCCTTCGGCGGCTTCCTGGTCGTGCTCGCACTCGTTTTCGCCGCGTCGGTGCTCGATCTCGTCTGACCCGCTCGTCCTCCATCGTGCGTTCCGGTCGTCCTCTACTACACGCCTCGACCGACCTGCAGCGTGCGCGTCGGTCGATCGCCTGCGTGTATCTCGGCCGTCCTCCATCGTACGTGTCGGCCGTTCGACCGATACACCTACCTCCGTCGCCCTCGACTGGGTTCACGAGGGGACAGGATGGCGATCGTTACCGAAGTCCACTTCGCCCACGAGGACGGCGCGCTCGCGGGGACGCTCACGGAACTGCCCGACCTCGAGGCGACGGTCGTCCAGGAGACGAGCACCGATCCGGGCCGGGGAGTGTACTTTTTGCGTTTCGAAGGCGTCGATCCGGCCGCGGTCAGGGAGGCGCTGTCGGCCGATCACACCGTCGCGGAGGTCCGACCCGTCCTCGACGGCGACCGCCGGCTGCTGGGGATCGTCTTCACCGACCGGACGAAGCTCCTCGCGCCGCGGGTCACCCGCGAGGACGGCTTCGTCTTGGAGGCCCGGAGCTCGTCGGCTGGAGGGTGGTGCGAGCGGTGGCTGTTCCGGCATCGGGAGGGGATCCACGAGGTCTGGCGGTACGCCCGCGAGGAGGGGTTTTCCTTCGAGGTACTCGAGCTCTCGTCGGTCCCGGACGCGGAGTCGGCCGGCTCGGCGGAGCTCACCGCGAAACAGCGGGAGACGCTGGTGACCGCCTACGAGTGTGGCTACTTCGACGAACCCCGGGAGAGCTCCTTGGAGGAGCTCGCCGGGGAGCTCGGCGTCTCCCCGTCGGCGGTCGGCGGGCGGATCAGGCGGGGGATGAAGTCGCTGATCGGCTCGTCGGTCGTCGTCGACGATCCCGAGAGCTGAGCCTGCCACCCGAAACTCATACAACGGGTACGGCACGTATCGACAACCCACAGGCCGACGACCGGCCGTGGTGATCGAGTGATCTCGACCCGAGTCTACGTCGAACATCCGGATCTCACCCTGACGCCGACGATCACGTCCCTCCCTGACGTGGAGGTAGACGTCGTCTCGGACGCGGGTACCGATCCCCAATACGACCGGTACGTCTTCCAGTTCGAGCCCGTCGACGCCGAGACCCTGGAGGCCACCCTCGCGTCCGATCACACCGTCGCCGACTTCTCGGCGATCGTCGGCGCCGACGACCGGTGGAGCTACCGGATCGGCTACGCCGAGGACACGAAGCTGATCACCCCCTCGGTCACCGACGCCGGCGGGCTCACCCTCTCGGCGACGAGCTTCCTCGAGGGCTGGTCTCTCGAACTGCTGCTCGAGGACCACGACGCCCTCTATGCGATCGACGAGTACGCCACCGAGGAGGGGATGCGACTGGACGTCCTCGAACTCCGGCAGGCCGGCGAGCCCGACACCGCTTCCGGGGTCGAGCTGACCGACCCCCAGCGGGAGGCGCTGGTCGGCGCGTACGTCCACGGCTACTTCGACGAGCCCCGCGGGAGCTCCCTAGAGGAGCTCGCCGACCGGCTCGGTGTCTCCCGGACGGCGGTCAGCGGCCGACTCAGACGGGGCTCGGCCCGTCTCGTCGAACAGCTGCTCGTGGACGACCGGTAGCGTTCCGGATGATCGATCGGGAACTATCCTTTGACATTCGGTAACTCGAGTTTCAAAATCCTTAAACCCCCGCCGCCCCGACTTCCGTGTATGGAACGATCTCGCTCCGAGACCGACGATCGCACCGAGTTCGAAAACTACCTCCCCGGCATGCCCATGTTCACCGACGAGCCCGGGCGCGTAGAGCGGCTGCTCGGGCGCCTGTTCGGCCGACGTGGCGACGTCCGCGTTCGGATCAAGAAGAAAGGCCGGTAACGCGGTTCACGTTCGACCGATCGCTGACCGCGTTCTCGCGTCCGGCCCACCGGCCGCTGACCGCGTTCTCGCGTCCGGCCCACCGGCCGCTGACCGCGTTCTCGCGTCCGGCCCACCGGCCGCTGACCGCGTTCTCGCGTCGAAAAAACGTCGACAGCGCCGACTCCGGCGTCAGCTCTCGGCCTCGATGGCCTCGTTGAGCGCCGGGACGACCTCGTGGAGGTCGCCGATCACGGCGTACTCGGCCTTCTGGATGATCGCCGCCTCCGGATCCGTGTTGATCGCCAGGATCGCGTCCGCGCCCTTGGTGCCGACCATGTGCTGGACCGCACCGCTTATGCCACAGGCGATGTAGATGTCGGCGCTGATCTCCGCGCCCGTGAGCCCGATCTGGTCGTCGTGGGGTCGCCACCCCTCGTTGATCGCGGCCCGGGAGGCGCCGACGGTGCCGCCGAGTGCGTCGGCGAGCTCCTCGAGCTGATCGTAGCCGTCCGGGCCGCCGACGCCGCGGCCGCCGCCGACCACGACGCGGGCCTCCCCCAGCGGGACGCCCTCGAGGTCGGACTCCTCGAACCGCTCGACTTTGACCCGGAACCGCTCGTCGTCGACCGCCGGCTCGAACTCGACGACCGCGGGCTCGGTCGGCTCCGTCGCCTCCTCGATCGGGAACTCGTGTTCTGCCGCGGTCAGCAGCTTCGTCTCGGCGTCCAGCCGGGCGTGTTCCGTGAGGCTCCCACCCCACCGGTGTCTGCTCAGCTCGTAGACCTCCCCCGGCTCGACGGCGATGCAGTTCGCCGCCACCGGCAGATCGAGGTCCGCCCCGACGTGGGCCAGCGTCTCGTGGCCGCGGTCGGTGCCGGGGGCGAGCACCGCTTCCGGATCGAGCTCCTCGATCAGTTCGACGACGCTCTCGGCACGGGCCTCCGGCGCGTAGGTGTCGAAGCCGTCGCCGACGACGTGGTGGACCGTCCCGACGCCGTAGGCTCCGAGCGTGTCGGCCACGCCGGCGCCCTCGTCGCCGAAGACGACGACCTCCAGGGGGGCGTCGGCCAGCTCCCGGGCGAGCGTGAGCGTCTCGAGTGAAGTCTCGTGTGGTTCACCCTGCTCCTGTTCGACGATCGTGAGCATCTCAGAGCACCTCCACGTCCTCCCGTAGCATCTCGACGACCGCGTCGGCCGCCTCCGGTCCCTCCCCGAGGATCTCGGCGACGGAGTCGTCCTCCTCGGGGGCTTCGAGTTCGATCTTCTCGAAGCTCCCGGCGCCGCCGGCCCGCTCGGGCTCGACCGTCTCGACCTCCTGACGGCGGGCCTGCATCTTCGCCCGCATCGAGGCGTAGCGGGGCTCGTTGATCCCCTCTTTGACCGTGATCACGGCGGGCAGATCGAGCTCGTAGACCTCCTCGCCGCCGGGAACCTCGCGCTTTGCGGTCGCGCGATCCCCGTCGATCTCGAGGGATTTGACCCCCGCGACGCAGGGTCGATCGAGCGTCCGTGCGACCCGGACGCCGACCTGGTAGTTGGCCATATCGGAGGACTCGTTGCCGAAGATCAGCAGGTCGAACCCCTCGCCGTCGACCGCGTCGGCGATCGCCGACGCCGTCTCCCGCGGGCTCCACTCGCTGCCGTCGGTCTCCAGGAGGACGCCCTCGTCGATCCCCATCGCGAGCCCCGTCCGGAGCTGCTCGGTCGCCTCCTCCGGGCCGAGGGTCAACACCGTCGAGGAGCCGCCGTGGTCCTCGACCAGGCCGACGGCCTCCTCTATGGCACACTCCTCGTGGGGGCTCATCGTGAACCCGAGGTTGCCGGCGTCGATCCGCTGGTTGTCCTCCGTCAGTACGATCTTCGATCCCGTCTCGGGGACCCGTTTGATACAGGCTAGTACGTTCATTGTGTGGTGCCTAGCTCCGGATCCGTTCGTTCTCGGGGTCGAACAGCGGCCGGCTGCCGACGACCTCGACGGTGACGGGGTACCGATCGCCCATGTACTCGACTTGCAGGCCGTTGCCCTCCTCGGCGTGCTCCGGGGGCAGGTACGCCATCAGCAGGTGTTTGCCGACGCTGGGTCCGGTGCCGGCGCTCGTGACGTACGACTCCCGGCCGTGGTCGTCGACGATGACCTCGCCGTCGGAGTCGAGGATCGGCTCGTTGCCGAGCATGAACCGCCGTTCGCCGGCGCTCGAGGTGTGATCGTCGACCGAGAGGGTACACAGCGTCGCGGCGTCCTCGGTGTCGATCGCCTCGGCGTAGGCCTCCTTGCCGATGAAGTCGGCGTCTTTCACGCCGTGGAAGGTGAGCCCGGCCTCGGAGGGGTCGTACTCGAGTTCGAGCTCGTGGCCGTAGAGCCGGTAACCCTTCTCCAGGCGTCCGGTCGTCCCGTAGACGCCCATGCCGACCGGCCGGATGTCGTACTCCTCGCCGGCCTCGGCGATGACGTCCCAGAGCCGTTGGCCCTTCGCGGCCGGCGCGTAGATCTCCCAGCCGAGCTCGCCGACGTAAGAGAGGCGCATCGCCCAGGCGTCGACCTCGCCGACGGTGATCTCCTGGGCGGTGTACGGCGGGAACGCCTCGTGGGACATGTCCTCTTCGGTCACCGAGTCGACGACGTTCCGGGCGTCGGGCCCCCAGACGCCGAGGGTACACAGCGACTCGGATTTGTCGATCAGGGTGACGTCCGCGTCGCCGATGTGGTCTTTGAACCACGCCCGGTCGCTGCCGGCGACGGCGCCGCCGGTGATAACCCGGTAGTGTTCGGGGCCGAGCCTGGCGAAGGTCAGATCGGAGACGAAGCCGCCGTTCTCCGCGAGGATCGGCGTGTACACCGTCTTGCCGACGTCGACGTCGGCCCGGCCGACGGCCATCTTCTCCATGAACTCGACGACGTCGGAGCCGACGAGGTCGAACTTCCCGAAGCCCATGTCACCGACCATGGCGACGTGATCGCGCATGTGGAGGTGCTCGCCGAGGATCGTCGGCGACCACCACCGGGAGTCCCACTCGTTGCCCCGGAGCAGGCCGGCGAGCTCGTCGTTGTACTTCCGGACGAGGTCCTCGTTCGAGTTGAACCACTGGGGGCGCTCCCAGCCGGCGGCCTCGAAAAAGCGGGCGTCGAGCTCCTGCTGGCGGTTGTAGAACGGGCTCGTCCGCATCGGACGTGACGTCTGCCACTGCTCGGCCGGGTGGACGATGCCGTAGATCTTCCGGAACCCCTCGTCCGCGCGGTTCTTGACGAACGCCTCGGAGTTGCCGTACTCGTAAAACCGGTTGACGTCCGAGCCGTGGAGGTCGATGTCCGACCAGCCACGGGTCATCCACTGGGCCAGCGCCTCCCCGATCGCGGGTGCCTCCTTGATCCAGACGGCGGCGGCCGACCAGAGCCCTTCGACGTCCTGGAGCGGGCCCAGAAGCGGCGCGCCGTCGGGGGTCTGAGAGAGCAGGCCGTCGATCTCGTGGCGGACGCCCGCGCTCGGATCGTCGAGCAAGTCCGGCACCATCTCCAAGGCGTCGGCCATCGACTGCTCGAAGGCGTCCTCGGTCAGCGGCGGCTGGGTCGGTGACAGCGGTGCCTCGTCGATCGAGGGGACGTCCTCGACGTCCCAGAGGATCGGCCGGTGCTGGTAGGAGCCGACCTCGAGGTCGTTGCCGTGCTGGCGCTCGTACATCTGGGTGTCCATGTCGCGGACGACCGGGAACGAGATCTCCCCCTCGTAGTCCTCGAAAAAGGAGATCGGTCCGACGCTGATCATCTGGTGGACCGCTGGGGTAAGCGGGATGTCGACGCCGGCCATCTCGGCGATCTTCGGGCTCCACAGCCCCGCGGCGATGACGACCTCGTCGGCGGCGACGGTGCCGCGGTCCGTCTCGACCGCGGAGACCGCCCCGTTCTCGACGTGGACGTCCAACACCTCGGTGTTCGGGGAGACGACGAGACCGCCGCCGGTCAGCTCCTTGCCCCGCTCGCGCATGATCTCGCCGGCACGCAGGGGGTCACACGTACCTGCACCCTCGCTGTAGAAGCCGCCGACGATGAGCTCCTCGTTGAGGTAGGGAACGAGCTCCATGACCTCCTCGGTCTCGAGGAGCCTCCCTTTCTCGCCCCAGGCTTTCGCCGACTGGACCCGACGTTTGAGCTCCTCCATGCGCTCTTCGGTCCGGGCGACCTCGATCCCGCCGCTCTCGGTGAACGTGTCCATCTCGTCGTACTGCTCGATGGACCGGCGGGTGAGGTGGGTCATCTCCTTTGAGTGTTCGACGGGCATCAGGAAGTTCGACGCGTGGCCCGTCGAGCCGCCGGGATCCGGCAGCGGCCCCTTGTCGATGAGGAGGATCTCCTCGCGGCCCTGGTCGGCGAGGTGGTACGCGAGGCTGTTGCCGACGACCCCCGCGCCGACGATCACCGTCTCGACGGCGTCGGGTAGCTCCCGCGAGCTCATCGGCGATCACCCCGCGGCGCTCGTCCGACGCTTCTCCGCCGAGACACGCACCCGAGTACCGGGCTTGCGGCTGTCTGTGTCATCATCGTTACTGGGGGGACACCGACTATTAAAAGATCGCACGTGACACGCGCGTTATGCGACGGGTCGACCGGCCGCCGAGCCACGAGATCGGCCGATAGGGGCTACGGAGTCACTTGAGGTCGCGAGAGCACACCCTGATCGGGCCGCCGAATCAGGCGTCCGTGGCCCGACGGCGTCCGAGGCGAGACCGCCGTGGGGCCGTTTCACGAACTGACATCACTCTGTCGTGTTGTGGATCGAACGGTCGGTCGCCAGCACGGTCCCGACCGCGTCGACGTTCGGGGCGACGTCGTGGACGCGGATCAGGTCGGCGCCGCGGTCTGCGGCGAGCGCCGTCGCCGCGACGGTCGCGTGGAGACGCTCCTCGCCGGCCACCCCCGCGAACATCGACTTGTGGGAGTGGCCGACCATGATCGGCGTTCCGAGCGCCCGGAACTCCCCGAGTCGATCGAGCAACGCGAAGCTCTCTGCCGCCGTCTTCCCGAAGCCGAAGCCGGGATCGACCAGCAGCTGCGAGCGGTCGATCCCCGCCCGTTCGGCGGCCAGGATCCGCTCGGAGAGCGCCTCGAGTACGTCGTCGACGACGTCGTCGTACTCGTAACCGCCCTCGGGATCGACCGGCGCAGAGAGGCTGTGCATGAGCACGGCCGGCACCCCGCGGTCGGCGACCAGCCGGCGCATCTCCGCGTCGGCGAGGCCCGTGACGTCGTTGACGACGTCCGCGCCCGCATCGAGGGCGGCCGCCGCGACCGCGGGCTTTCGCGTGTCGATCGAGACCAGCGCGTCGAGGTCGGCGAGCGCCTCGATCACCGGCACCACCCGGTCGCACTCGACCTCGACGGGGACCGGATCGGCACCCGGCCGGGTCGACTCCCCGCCGACGTCGACGACGGCCGCCCCCGCGGCGACCATCTCCTCCGCCCGGGCGACCGCGTCCGCGACCCGCTCGTACTCCCCGCCGTCGTGAAACGAGTCCGGGGTGACGTTCAGGATCCCCATCACCGCGGTGTCCTCCTCCCAGGGGTAGGTCGTCCCGGGGCTCCCGTCGGCCGCCCCTCTCGTCCCGACGTTTTCCGCGCGGTCGGCCCCCCCTCCCGTCCCGACGTCTTCCGCGCCGTCGGCCGGCTTGGCCTTCCCGCTCGCGGCGGTGTCGGCTCTCTCGCCGCCGGCGTCGAGACCGAGCAGCGTCCGGAGCTGTTCGGCGACGACCCGGCGCTCGCCGACCGACCGCTCGAGGCTGTCGACGAGCGTCTCGAACGTCTCTATGCTCCCGGCGAGGACGACCTCGACGTTGGCGTCGGCCCGTCTCACCCCCGAGACCACACAGCGTCCCCCGGCCGTCGCCGCCAGCTCGCGTAGCTCGTCGGCGGTCCCCGGCCGCACGCGGAGCCTGACCGTCCGGCCGACCAGCCCGTCGGCACGGCGCCGGCGCTCGACGGCGGGGACGTCCGCGCTCTCGAGGGTCGCCCGGGCCCGCGTCCGCGTGTCGGTCCGAACGATCCGTGGCGTCCGAATCCAGCGGTCCCTGGCCTCCCCGACGGCGTACAGCGAGCCCGCGACGAGCACGCAGTCGTCGGGGTCGGCCGCCGACAGCGCCCGATCGACCCCCGAGAGCACCGGCCCGGCGACCTCGACTCGTCCCCCGCGTTCGCGCTCGACGGTCGCCCCTAGCGTCTCCGCGTCCCGGGCGCGGTCGACGGCCGGCTCGACGACGTACACCCGGTCGGCCGCCGGCAGCGCCCGACACATCTCTCGGTGGTCTTTCTCGACCATCGCACCGAGGACGAGGTGGAGTCGGTCGTACTCGAAGCGTTCGAGCAGCGTCGCGAGCCGCCGGCAGGCGTCGGGGTTGTGTGCACCGTCGAGGATCGAGAGCGGCTCCCGGCCCATCACCTCGAACCGTCCCGGCCAGACGACGTTCCGGATGCCGGCGGCGACCTCGGCTTCCGAGACGTCGGCGACCTGTCGGGCGAGCGTCGCGGCGATTCCCGCGTTTATCGCCTGGTGGGCGCCGAGCAGCGGCGTCGGGCCCGAGATCCGCCAGTCCGGCCCGTCGATCTCGACCGACGACTCGGTCGGGCCGACCATCCCCGCCTCCCGGACGCGTACGTCTGCCCCGTCGGTACCGACGGTGCGGACGGTCGTCTCCTCGCGGATCGCCTCGAGGGCCGATCCGGTCGCGCCGGTAACGAGCGGTGCGTCCGCGGGGGCGACCTGGGCCTTGTCGCGGGCGATCTCCTCGACCGTCGAGCCGATGATGTCGGTGTGTTCCAAGCTCACGCTCGTGACCGCCGCGGCGACGGGATCGACGACGCTGGTCGCGTCGTACCGGCCGCCGATCCCGACCTCGAGGACGGCGACGTCGACGTCCTCCCGGCCGAAGTGCCACAGCGCCAGCGCGGTAAACGCCTCGAAGAACGTCGGCGCCTCGCCCTCCGTGGCCCGTTCCCTGACGAACGGCCAGGCCGCCTCGACGAACCGGACGAGCTCCCGTCTGGGGATCTTCCGACCTCCGACGCGGATCCGCTCGCGGACGTCGTTGAGATCCGGGGAGGTGTAGAGACCGACCTCCAGACCCGCCTCCCGGAGGATCCGCTCGAGGACGGCGGCCGTACTCCCCTTGCCGTTCGAGCCCGCGATCTGTACCGCGGGCACCCCCTCGTGTGGATCGCCCACGGCCGCGAGCAGGGCGGCCGTCGTCTCCGTCCCCATCTTCGGGCGGAGCCGCCTGAGCCGATCCAGGCGCCCGAGCGCCTCGTGGTACTCCATGCCGGCGGCTTTCGCCGCCGCGAATAAAGCTCCTGCCGTCGGCGACACGCCGGCCGTCGAACCACGACCGGTAGCGATCCGGACAGGTCGTGTCCACGCCGGGCCGGTTCCGGCCGAATCGACCGACGGCGTCGGTTTCCTGGCCAGCGGAACGAACCCTTATTCGGGGGCTGGCGCTATGGGTCACCAATGTTCGACGCCGAGACGGCCGCCGGTCCGCCCTTAGAGCGGCTGGACGACGGCGTGGCGGCGATCCACGAGGCCTCGATCTCCATCCTAGAGGAGCTCGGGATCGAAGTCCGCCACGCCCGCGCCCGGCAGCTCCTCGCGGCGGCCGGCGCGGCCGTCGGGGACGACGACGTGGTACGGGTACCGCGTTCGATCGTCGCCGACGCCGTCGACAGTGCCCCCTCCCGGTTCACCCTCCACGCGCGAAACCCCGAGAACGACGTCGTCGTCGGCGACGGCCGGCCCGTCCGGGCCCCCGGCTACGGCCCCTCCCACGTCCACACCCTCGACGGGGAGCGGCGGCGAGCGCGGCTGGCCGACTACGAGCGGCTGGTGAAACTCACTCAGAGCGAGGACGCCCTCACCTGCGTCGGCTACCGGCTCTGTGAGCCCGCGGACGTCCCCCGCGAGCGAAGACACCTCGAGACGCTCCGGCGGTCGCTCACCCTCGCCGACAAGCCGGTGATGGCCTCGACGACTGGGGCCGAGCGCGCCCGGGAGTGTCTGGAGCTCGTCGGCATCGCGGTCGGCGACCCCGACCTGGGTCGGCCGTACGTCGCCGGCCTGGTGAACACGGTGCCACCCCGGAGCACGGACGAGGCGATGCTCGCCGGTCTGCTCGCCTACGCCGACGCCGGCCAGCCGCCGGTGGTCACCTCCTTTACCATGGCCGGCGCCTCCGGGCCGCCGACGGTCGCCGGCTCGGTGGCCCAGGCCAACGCCGAGACGCTTTTGGGAGTGACGCTCACCCAGCTCGTCGAGCCGGGGACGCCGGTCGTCTACGGCCTCTCCTGTTCGCCGGTGGACGACCGTCACGGCTCGCTGTCGGTCGGCAGCCCGGAGTCGGCGCTGGCGGTCCCACTCGCCGCCGAGCTGGGTCGTGCGTACGGGCTGCCGACCAGAAGCGGTGGCGGGCTCACCGACGCGAAGGCCGTCGACTACCAGGCCGGCTTCGAGTCGACGTTCCTCCAGGCGGTGACGGCCTTCGGCGGCGTCGACTTCGTCCTCCACGCCGCCGGCGTTCTCGAGTCGTACGCGGCCGTCTCCCCCGGGAAGTTCGTCCTCGACTGTGAGACTCTGCGGTATCTCGACCGGTTCGCCGAGGGGTACGCCGTCGACGAGGACGCCCTGGACCTCGGGACGCTGGCCGCCACCGAGCCCGCGGGCCACTTCCTCGAGGCGACTCCGGACGGGCGGTTCCACGACCCCGCCATCGTCGACAAACGTTCCCACGACGACTGGGGGGCCGACGGCGCACCCTCGGTCCGAGAGCGGGCCCGCGACCGCGTCCGGGCGCTCCTCGAGAGCTACGAGCGCCCGGCGATCGAGCCGGTCGTCGAGCGCGAGCTCGAGGCGTACGTCGACGCTCGTGGCGGCTGATTCGGACCGTTCGCCGGCGGGACACGCCCACCGGGCGTCGAAACACGTCGTGTTCGGGAACGTATAGGTACGCCAACATTGATAACCGCGTCCGGAAAACCTCCGGACATCGATGTCACCGCCAGAGAGCGATTCGTCGGTACCGACCGACTACGAGATCGCACAGGCCGCCGAGAAACGACCCATCACGGAGATCGTCGAGCCCTACGGGCTTTCGGCCGACGACCTCGAGCTGTACGGGGAGTACAAAGCGAAGCTGACGACGGAAGCGATCGAGCGCGTCCGCGAGGAGGGCGACGGCGAGGGCAAGCTCGTGCTCGTGACGGGGATGACGCCGACGCCGCTGGGTGAGGGGAAGACGGTCACCACGGTCGGGCTCGGCCAGGCGTTCGACCACATCGGGAAAGACGCCCTGATCGCGATCCGCGAGCCCTCCCTCGGGCCGGTCTTCGGGGTCAAAGGCGGCGCCGCGGGCGGTGGCTACTCCCAGGTGCTCCCGATGGAGGACATCAACCTCCACTTCACGGGCGACCTCCACGCGCTGACCTCCGCGCACAACCTCATCGCCTCGATGCTCGACAACCACATCCGCCAGGACGAGGCTCCCCGGATCGACCGGAAGGCCGTCGCCTGGAAGCGGGCGATCGACATGAACGACCGTGCGTTGCGGGAGACGGTCGTCGGCATGGGCGAGACCGGCGGCGCAGTTCGGGAGGACGGCTTCCTGCTGACGGCCGCCTCGGAGCTCATGGCCGTCCTCTGTCTGTCCGAGGACCTCGCGGACCTGAAAGCGCGGGTCGGGCGCATGATCGTCGCCTACGACGAGGGCGGCGAGCCGGTCACCGTCGACGACATCGACGCGACCGGAGCCGTCTCCCTGCTGTTGCGTGACGCGCTGAAACCGAACGTCGTCCAGACGATCGAGGGGACGCCCGCGTTCGTCCACGGCGGCCCGTTCGCGAACATCGCCCACGGGACGAACTCGCTTATCGCCGACGACGTCGCCTCGAACCTCGCGGAGTATCTGATCACCGAGGCCGGCTTCGGCTCGGATCTGGGCGCCGAGAAGTTCATGAACATCGTCTGTCGGTTCGGCGAGATGGAGCCCGACGCGGTGACGATCGTCGCCTCCGTCCGCGCGCTGAAGTACCACGGCCAGGAGATGTGGCCTCCCGACCTCGAGGAGCTGAAAGCCGAGGACGTCGACGCCGTCTCCCGCGGGCTCGCGAACCTCGAGAAACACGTCCGGAACCTCCGGAAGTGGGGCGTACCCGTCGTCGTCGCGCTCAACCGATTCCCGGGTGACACCGACGACGAGGTCGCGACCGTCATCGAGTACTGTCGGGAGGAACTCGACGTCCGGGTCGCCGAGTCGAACGTCTTCGGCGAGGGTGGGGCCGGCGGCGCCGAACTGGCCGAGGAGATCGTCGCGGCCAGCGAGGAGCCCTCGGAGTTCGCGCCGCTTTACGACGTCGAGGAGTCGATCGAGGAGAAAATCGAGACGGTCGCGACGGAGGTCTACGGCGCCGACGGCGTCAACTACTCCGACGGCGCCCGCGAGGACATCGCGCGTCTCGAGTCGCTCGGGCTCGACGACGTCCCGATCTGTCTCTCGAAGACGTTCCACTCGCTGAGCGACGACGCGAGCCTCAAGGGCGTTCCGGAGGGGTGGACCCTCGACGTCCGGGAGATCTACCCCTCCGCGGGCGCCGGCTTCCTCGTCGCGCTCACCGGCGACGTGCTCACCCTGCCGGGGCTGCCCGACGAGCCCGCCGCCGCCGGCATGGACATCGATCCCGACGGCACGATCTCCGGGCTGTTCTAGAGCCTCCGGGGACGATCGGATCGAGCCCGGAGGCGACCGACGCGCCGGGCCGGAGCTGGCCGCCACACCGGGACGGAGCTGGCCGATACGCCGGGCCGGAGCTGGCCGCCACACCGGGCCGGAGCTGGCCGCCACACCGGGCCGGAGCTGGCCGCCACACCGGGACGGAGGCGACCGCCACACCGGGCACGTCGGCTCACGACACATATAACAGGATCTAGCGAGAGGGGGCGTTCATGTCGCTTCCAGTCGAGGTGCTTCTCGGGATCTACCTCGGGCTCCTCGCCGGCGTGGTTCCGGCGCTGGTCGCCGGAACGCTCGGCTTCGTCGTCAAGTACGTCACCGGCGTGACCCTCCCCGGGCTGGGGGTCGTCGTGCTCGCACTCTCGATGGCGAGCGTCAACGGCGGGCTGCTCGGCCTGCTCGAGCCGGAGATCGCGAACTCGCCGCGCCTGCTCGTGGCCGTCCTCGTCATCCTGATGCTCGCGCTGTACGCCCACAGCCAGGGGGACAAGCTGGGTGCGGCGTTACCGAAGCGGTTCTCCCTCAGCCAGCTCCGCCAGCGAACGCTCTCGGCCGACGCCATCGAGATCGTCGGCGGGATAGGCCAGGTGACCGTCGAACCCCGCGGGGAGGTCGAGGACATGGAGGGATACCCCTCCGTGCCGGCCGAGCTCCGGGCGGAGATCCGCGGGGAGTCCTGGAGGCTCCCCGCCGACCTCCCGCTCGCGGAGCTCGAACGCCGCCTCGAGGAGCGGCTCGTGGCCGACTACGGGCTCACCGACGCCCTCGTGACGATCGACGAACGCGGACGTGCCACGATCGCGGTCGCACCGCCGGCCGGGCGCCTCTCGAAACGGATCCAGGCGGGAACGCGTGCGGTCTCGGTCGACGCGCTCGTCCCGACCGGGCTGGCTCGCGGGGAGCTTCTCACGGTCGAGACGGCCGCCGGGGCCGTCGACGGCAGCCTGGTGAGCGCCCGATCGGCGCCGTCGGCCTCGAAGCCGGCGGTGACCGACGGCGGGCAGGCCGAACCGGGCGAACCGGTGGCCGTCGCCCCGACCACCGACGGCGGCGAGGGGCGCGTGACGGTCGCGGTTCCCCGACGGGAGGCGTCGACGCTCCTTGCTGCCGACCGCGGCCGGGTCGTCGTCAGGCCCCGGGGGACCAACCGCGCGTTCGAGCTGCTCGCGCTGTTTCGCCGGGCGGGGTACGCCGTCGAGAAGCTCACCGTCCGCGGGAACGGCGCCCTCGACGGGAGTTCGCCCGCGGCCGTCCTGCCGACCGTCGCGGCGGACGCGACGGTGCTCGCGGTCCGGTGGAACGACGGCACGGGTCGGGCGACGTCGACGACCGGGCGGACCGGCGCGAATCGGGCGACGCCGACGACCGGGCGGACCGGCGCGAATCGGGCGACGTCGACGACCGGGCGGACCGGCGCGAATCGGGCGACGCCGACGACCGGGCGGACCGGCGCGAATCGGACGACGTCGACGACCAGACAGTGGACGTTCGTTCCCGGCGGGGACCGTCCGCTCGG
>Ga0207421_10003034_pt1 | contig 20308 bp, 16 predicted proteins | sample SodLakKL_010_SED_4_FD_187542 | JGI IMG/M metagenome (GOLD analysis project Ga0207421, IMG submission 187542) | Alkaline sediment microbial communities from Lake Tanatar, Kulunda Steppe, Russia - 8KL_010_SED (SPAdes) (version 2) | ecosystem: Environmental > Aquatic > Non-marine Saline and... | reverse complement strand
GGGCTTCACCTGCCGTTTCCGGCAATCTTTTCTTAACACTTTCGAAATTGTTAACAACCCATATAAAAAACGCAATCGTTCATTTACACGGAAGCGAAGTTGTCCTGTTACAGTGGAACTGCAAGCGACAGTGTTATACCGCAGCGGGATTAAACTGCAGACAGCAATATTCACCCAGGCACAGGAATTCATGCCGCTGCCATGCATACCAGCAAGGAAAGTTTCCGAAACATGATTGGAATTAAAATATAATTTATGTGTTTCTAAGAAGGAATTCACAATAGCAACTCGAAATGTTCAGTTAGAACCCATGATTGCCCAAAATGATACTGAGAGGTTTCAGGATGAAACAGTGGAATCGAACAACCGTCAACCGCATACAGGAAACGTATCCGGGTATGACCCGGGCGCAGAAGAAGATTGCGCGTTTTGTGTTAAGGCATCCCGTAGAGGTATTGACGATGTCCCTCGACGGGTTGGCTTCTAGAACCGACACGTCCCGCGCCAGTGTGCTGCGCTTTTGCGGGAAACTTGCCTTTGATGGCTTCCGGGAACTCCGCCAGAAAATGGCAGAAGAAACGGTTCGTCCGCAGGACGATTCTATGCTCTCCTGGTGCATGGCCACCAGTGAGCAGTGTGTGCGCGATACGTTTGCGGCATTGGACCGGCAGCAATTCAAGAAGGCTGTCAATCGGTGTGCGGGAGCGAGACGGCTGGTGTGGTACGGCATCGCTGAATCTGGATTCCTTGCCGAGATCGGTAACCATAAATGTATGCATTTGGGCATCGACGCTGTGTGTTCCCGGGAAGAGAACCATTTTCTGGATCTCATGTCCGGGCTCAGCAGTGATGACGCTGTGGTTATCATATCCCAGTCGGGGAAGGGGATTCACGCCGAAACAGTGGCCAACTACCTGCGAGTCCCCGTGGAACGCTGCCGCGCGCAGGATGTTTACACCGTGGGCATTTCTTCGGACAGGCTGTCGTGGCTGTCGCGGCATGTGGATGACGGTTTCTTTGCGCAATCGAAATGCATTCGAGCCAACGGCAATCCCGTGGTCATCAAGGCAGGATTTGAAGCATTAGTGTCAACGCTGGCCGTGGAAATCGGGCGTTTTCAAGGGGTACACCTGACCATTGACGGAGATGGATAGGAGAGTGGGAAATGAAATTGGTTGCGCTGGATTTGGACGGAACCCTTTTAGAACGAAATGGCACAGTGCCGCAAGAGACCATACAGCAGATGACGAAACTTCATGCATCTGGTGTGGCGTTTGCCATTGCCACAGGACGTTCTTTTGATGTGATCGATGAATTGCTGCTGCAGAAAGGGGTATTTTGGGGCCGGCCATTTCCGGATGTGATCATGGCGGACGAGCGGGACGTCTATTTCTTGGATGCGGGCCGTTACGTACCTTGGACTGCCTGGAACGACCAGGCGCGGCAAAGGGAACTGCAGCATCTGGCATTGGCTAAGGCCATGGCAGAGCAGGCATCCCACGAACTGAAAACATGGTTTCTTGTGAATAATGCCTATCTCCAGGACACAAGGGGCTATGTGGAAATATTCTTCCGCAGTGCGGAGTCGGCTGCTGAGTTTCACGATTGGTTTGCTGCCTTTCTCGATGGTTCGCCGCTGCGGCCGGTCAGGAATAACCGTTTGATTGCTCTGCGAGCCGAGCACACTGGAAAGGGAAGGGTCCTGGAGCGGATCGCCGATCACCTTGGATTCGGCTACTCAGATGTCTTGGCCATGGGAGATTCGCACAACGACCATGATATGCTGAACCGCCGTTTCCACGCTGCGACCACCGCCAACGCCGATCTGGAGACTAAGGCATTGGTGGAAGCACGCGGCGGGGTGGTTTCTTTAAAATCCCGCAGTGCCGGGGTGGCGGATGTACTAGCTAATTTGACGTTGTCCCGGAACTCGAGAGGAAAGGAGGCGAACTGCTAGCCGGCCGTTGAGGAAGAGTGTGGGTGTTCGGTCCAAACAAAAAGGAGGTACAACATTGAGTATACCGAAACACAGGAATTGGATGTTGTGGTTTAGTTTGGCGGCGCTTTTGCTGCTCATGGGAAGCCCGGTGGTGGCACAGCAAGAAGTTCTGTCAGTGGATCCCGATCTCCCGGAGAGCTGGTATGGCGAGAGGCCGCTGGCTTCAGAACTTGGTATCACGGAATTCTCAGAATCGCCCTTGTTGGCTGAAAGAGTGGAGGCAGGCGAGCTTCCCCCGGTCGCAGAGCGTCTCCCCGTTGATCCACCTACCATAGAACCGCTTTCTCCAGGGAAATACGGCGGGGTTGCCCACGTATGGTCGAGCGGCCACGATATGGGAGTCGATGATGGGCGTATGCTGGCTGGATTATCGGGCTGCTACCTGTTGGGCCGCTCCACCCCCGATGGCCGCGATACCCTGCCTAATTTGCTTTCGGGTTGGGAATACAGCGATGATGCCACGGAGCTTACGCTTTTCCTGCGCGAAGGGGTAAAGTGGTCCGACGGCCATCCGTTTACCACCGATGATTTTCTGTTCTGGTGGAACCAGGTCGCCCTGAACGAGGACCTAGAACCGGTTCCGCCCGAAGACTGGGAACCAGGTATCCTCGAAGTCTCCGCTGCCGATGAGTACACCGTAACCTTCACCTATGATCGTCCGGTGCCGGTCAAACACTTAGCTTTCCATAAAGGTATCGGGCAGCGGGTGTTGAACCACCCGGCTCATTTCATGAAGGACTATCACCCAGATTTCCGTGACTTGGATGAACTGGTGGCTGAGGCCGAGGAACATGGTATGGATTATTGGGACCAGTACTATGAGTACATGCAGTCGAAGAACTACCCCGAGCGCGGCCGGCCCGTCATGGATCCCTATGTTATTGTGGAACGGGCTCCCACCTATGCGGACTTTGAACGCAACCCGTACTATCCATTCGTCGACGACCAAGGTAATCAGCTTCCATACCTTGACGGCGTTCGTCTGAACATCATTGCCGACCGCGCCATGAAGCGTGTCATGGCCTTTGAAGGAGCGGCGGCGATCGCTGGGCCTCACCTCTTTGGCAGCGATATTCCCCTTTATATCGACGGTGAAGAGGAAGGGGATTACACCACCTATATCTGGTCCTCTGGAAAAGGGTCCGAAACGGCCTTGATGCCCAATTTGAATCATCAAGACGAGGCCATTCGCGAAGTGCTCCAGGATGTACGTTTTCGCAGGGCCCTCTCGGTGGCCATGGATCGTGACGAAATTAACCGCCGGCTGTTCCACGGCATGGCAGAACCTCGCCAGAGCAGTCTCACTTCGGACAGTGCCTATTACCGGGAAGAGTATTCGCAAGCTTGGATTCAATATGACCCGGAATTGGCTGAGGAGCTCTTGGACGACATGGGCTTAGTGGACCAAAGCGGTGATGGCTATCGTCAGCTGCCCGATGGTGAACGACTGTTCTTAGAGATCCTCTTTACGGACTCGCCGGCGACCCCGGTGTTGGAACTGGCTATTGAGCAGTTCCGCGAGGTGGGACTGGACATTGATCTGGATATGGTCAGCCGTGACCTGATGGTTGAGCGGCGCAATGCGGCCGATTTTGATATCAGTGAATGGCATATTGACCGAGTGACGGACAACTACTTCCCGCATGATCTGGGTAAGACTTTTGCACCCACCAGCTCACAGATGTATTCCTCATGGCCTTTGTGGGTCAGCTGGGTGACCAGTGCCGGCCGGACCGGCGAGGAGCCCCCAGACGATATGAAAGAACTGCTGGATTGGGCTCGAGAAGTGTTTTCGAACCCCGATGAAGAAGAACGGGATATGTATGTTCACAAACTACTTCAGGCGCAGGCCGACAATCTGTGGACCATCGGCACCGTGGGCGAAGCACCCAGCCCGGTCATTGTTGCCAACAACCTCCACAATGTGCCCCGTCACGGCATGCTGATTGACGACGTGGACTGGGGAAGTGTCTATTTTCCGGAACAGTTCTATCTCGATCCACAGTAACAGACAGCTCCGGCAGGGCCCAGTACGGGCCCTGCTAACCCCTCGAGTAAAGGGTGTGGACGTGAATGGCAGTCTATATTCTGCGGCGGCTGGTGTACCTGATTCCAACGGTGTTATTGATCTCTATCATTTCTTTTGCAGTGATCAATGCGCCGCCCGGGGATATTCTATCCAGCCAGGTACAGGAACTGGAACAGCAGTATGGTCCGGCGGCGCAGCGGCAAATTGAGGCGCTGCGGACCCGCTATGGGCTGGATCAGCCCGTATATATGCGCTATTTCCCTTGGATAGTGGGGATCATCACCCGCTTGGACTTTGGCATGTCGTTTTCCGGCGCCTATGGGATTGAGTTCCGTCCGGTGGTCGACATCTTGGCTGAGCGTCTTGGGTATACCGTTTTGATCAGTGTGTTAACCCTTGGGTTTACGTGGGTGGCAGCCATACCCATTGCCGTGTACTCTGCGGCCTGGCAGCGGTCCGTGTTTGACTATGTTTTCACCTTCATTGCCTTTGTGGGCCGGTCGATGCCCAATTTCTTGCTGGCTTTGCTTTTGATGTATTTTGTTTACACCAACTTCGGCTGGAGTCTAGGTGGTATGTTTTCCAGTGAATATGTGGGGCAGCCCTGGAGTTGGGGCCGTTTCGTAGATTTTTTGCGTAATCTGGTGGTTCCTGTCATTGTCATTGGTACTGCGGGTATGGCCACCATTGTCCGTGTTCTCCGAGCTACCATGCTGGATGAGCTGGGTAAAGATTATGTACAGACCGCTAGGGCCAAGGGCGTTCCGGAGTGGAAGGTGCTTTGGACACATCCCGTGAAAGTTGCCATCTTACCGATCGTAAGCACGATTGGCTGGATGCTGCCTATGATTTTCTCCGGCTCGGTGATTACGGCCATTGTTCTGAACCTGCCTACCATTGGCCTCACCCTATATACGGCTCTTCGGGCCCAGGACATGTATCTGGCTGGAAGCTGCGTACTGGTGTTCAGTGTTCTGACTGTGATTGGAACCTTGATATCGGACATTATCTTAGCCAAGATTGATCCCCGCATTCGGTACGATTGAAACGGTCTCGGTGCTTACCTTGAACAGGTCAGGAGGATTGGTATATGCGTCAGAATAATGAAGTGACTGAGACCTCGAGAAGCGAAACTGTTTCCCGTACCCAATGGCAGTTAATTTGGAGGCAGTTCACAAAACACCGGCTGGCTCTGATCGGCCTGGTGGTTTTGGCCGTCTTATACTTTATCGGCGTCCTTTTTCCGGAATTTTTTGCCCCCCATAGTCCCAACGAACGATTTGAGAGCTATCTTCCGCCTCAGCGCATACGGTTTTTTGACGCCGATGGCAACTTCCATCTGCGGCCGTTTGTCTATGGTTGGCAGGAGGAGCTGGATATGGCAACATGGCGTACCATCTATACGCCCGACGAGACCGAGATCTATCCCATTCAGTTTTTTGTCCAAGGAACCCCCTATCGGTTGTGGGGTACGTTTGAAAGCGGTCTCCGCTTCATGGGTGTGGAAGAGGGGGGCAGGCTCTGCCTTTGGGGGACGGACAATCTTGGCCGCGACGTATTCAGCCGGACCATTTACGCCATGCGGATCTCTTTGACCATTGGATTGGTGGGCGTTGGTATCAGCCTGCTGCTGGGTCTGACCATAGGAGGCATTTCGGGTCTTGTTGGCGGTGCAGTCGACAACGCCATTCAGCGTTTTATAGAAGTAATCATGTCCATCCCCACCATACCGCTGTGGATGGCTTTGGCGGCGGCGGTGCCCAGGCAGTGGAGTGCTCTGCAGGTCTATTTCGCCATTACGATCATTTTGTCGTTCGTAGGCTGGACAGGCCTGGCCCGGGTTGTGCGCAGTAAGTTTATATCGCTGCGGGAAATGGACTTCGTCATGGCAGCCCAAGGGTACAATGCCTCCCAAACTACCATCATCAGTCAACATCTGGTACCTAATTTTCTCAGTTACGTATTTGTCAACTTGACCTTGGCCATTCCCGATATGATTTTGGCTGAGACCGCCTTGAGTTTTCTTGGCTTGGGTCTGCGGCCGCCCGTGGTGAGCCTCGGCGTGCTGCTCAGCCGCGCCCAGGATCTCCGGACGGTATCCATGCATCCTTGGTTGTTAATCCCCGGCGCGGTGGTAGTCATTGTTGTATTGGCGTTTAATTTCGTCGGCGACGGCCTGCGCGACGCCGCTGACCCCTATCAGCTATCGTAGGGTGTCTGGCTCCGCAGAAGTGGAAGGGGAGATTGCATGCTGCAAACCAATGAGCTAATCAAAGTCGAGGATCTGCAGGTGTTTTTTCATACAGACGAGGGCATTGTCCGGGCTGTGGACAATGTCAGTTTCAGTGTAGTTCAAGGGGAGACATTGGGTGTTCTCGGCGAAAGCGGTTGCGGCAAGAGTGTCACGGCCCGTGCTGTGCTCAATTTGATCCCCAGGCCCAAGGGGCGCATTCATAACGGCAGGATCTGGCTGGCACGGGACGGAAAACAGCCCTTGGATATTCTCTCGCTGCGCCCCTACGGACGACAGATCGGACGGATCCGAGGCCGCGAAGTATCTATTGTATTCCAGGAACCCATGACTTCGTTGAATCCCGTCCATTCGATCGGACGACAGATCATGGAAGCTGTGCAGCTGCATAACCGTGTGTCAAAAAGGGAAGCCCGCCAGCGGGCCATGGAAATGCTTGATCGGGTGGGTATTTCTGCTCCCAGTCAGGCGGTGGACAAATACCCCCACGAGTTCAGCGGTGGTATGCGGCAGCGGGCCATGATTGCCATCGCTCTGTCGTGCAATCCGCGGCTGCTGATTGCCGATGAGCCGACGACGGCTCTGGATGTTACCATTGAAAGCCAGATCTTGGAGCTCCTCAGTGAATTGAAGGAGTCCATGGACATGTCTATCATGTTCATTACCCACGATCTAGGCGTGATTGGTGAAATCGCCGATCGCGTAATCGTGATGTATGCCGGCAAAATCGTGGAAAGGGGATTGGTGCGGGATATCTTCCATGACCCGAAGCATCCATATACGGTGAAACTTTTGGAGTCCAGGCCCAGAGTGGGTAAGACCGGTGAACTGTCGTCCATTGCGGGCAGTGTTCCCAGCCCGTTTGAACTGCCGGCAGGCTGCTACTTCTCGCCCCGCTGTGACTATGCCCATGAACGCTGCCGGCAGGAGCCCGCCGAAATTGAAATCACACCGGAACACACAGCCAAATGCTGGCTGTTTTCGGAAGGGGGGAGCGGCATTGACGCAGAAGCAGCTGTCAACTGACGGATCCGATGCCATACTGCGTGTTTCCGGCTTGAAGAAGTACTTCCCCATCAAACGGGGTTTTTTCAAACGGGTTGTGGGTCACGTAAAAGCCGTGGATGACGTGACATTTCACCTGCACTCCAGGGAAACTTTGGGTCTTGTGGGAGAGAGCGGCTGCGGAAAGACAACTACGGGCCGCTGCATTCCCCGCCTGATTGAGCCGACAGCGGGAACGGTGGAATACCTTTTGGGTGAACGCTTCGTCGATGTTGCGCAAGCCGAGCGTGATACGCTCGCCGCCATTCGCCGGGAAGTTCAGGTGGTATTTCAGGATCCATTTTCTTCCCTCAACCCACGGATGACTGTGGGCGACATTATAGGAGAACCGCTGAAGGTCAATCGCGTCTGCGGTCGAACCGAGCGGATTGACCGAGTGCGTGATCTGCTCCGCAGAGTGAACCTCAGTACGGACATGATCAACCGCTATCCCCACGAATTTTCCGGCGGCCAACGGCAGCGGATCAGCGTGGCCCGCTCATTGGCATTGGACACGAAAGTGATAATCTGTGACGAGGCCGTGTCAGCCTTGGATGTTTCGGTACAGGCGCAGATTATCAATATGCTGAAGCGCCTGCAGGGGGAAATGGGGCTGGGTTATCTGTTTATTGCCCATGATCTTAATGTGGTGGAGCATATCAGCCATCGGGTAGCGGTTATGTATTTAGGGCGCATTGCCGAAATGAGCGAAACAAAAGCTCTATATCAACAGCCGTTTCATCCATACACCGAAGCGCTTTTGTCGGCCATTCCTACGGGTGATCCGGATGTCCAGAAGCAGCGCATTTTCCTAAGAGGCGGTGTCCCGGACGTATCGAACCCGCCACCCGGCTGCAATTTCCACACCCGATGTCATTATGCCCAGGATATCTGTTCCCGTGAGGTGCCGAAGTTGGTGGAGAAGAAAGGCAGCCCAGGCCGCTTCGTGGCCTGCCATCGGGCAGAAGAGTTGGAACTGCTGGGGTATGATGCTCTACAGGCGCTGGCTGAACGACGTCAGAACGCTTGATGATGCAGAACGGCCGGGCTGATGACTAACAGACGATCGCTGACGGGAAAGCAGACCTCGCCTCGCGGCAGGGGTCTGCTTTGCGCGGGCACCACTGGGTGAAGTGCTTGTGCTTCAAAGGATGGCCGCAAGCATGCGGGCTCCTGTTCCCGTCTGTGGGCCCAAGCTAACGCTTCTGCAACACCGCTGCGGCTGACTGCATAAAGATACGGCGTCTCCTGCAGCTTCCTGTTTCCTGGCACATCCAGGGGTGGCTCCGCCAGCTTTGCATGGCCCAAGGGGAGGAGGGGCTATTCGACGACAGAGGACTTTTGTCTCCAGCGGCGAACCTTTGTTTCATGGATGTACAAACTGGCAGAAGTGGAGTTGCATCACCATAGGGAGGATTGAAGATGAGGAACAAACAGCACGTCTATGAGCGCGTCATGGAGGGCCGTATCGTCGCTATTCTGCGGAAATTTGACACGGCCAAGGCCGTCGCCATTGCCGAAACCTTGGTTGCGGCAGGCATCCCAGCTCTGGAAGTGACCATGGACACACCTTCGGCCCTGGAAGCCATTGCCGCGATCCGGCGAGCCATGCACGAAAAAGCTGCGGTGGGCGCCGGTACGGTGCTGGATGCCGAAACAGCACGGGCTGCCATCCTAGAGGGAGCACAATTTATCGTGGCTCCTAATCTCAACCGCGATGTCATAACCATGAGTCACAGCTACAATGTTCCGGTCATGCCGGGATGCATGACTCCCAGCGAAATCCAGCAGGCCTATGAATGGGGTTGTGATATCGTGAAAGTGTTTCCCGCCCACGTGGTGGGACCGGCCTTTTTCCGGTCTATCAAAGGGCCATTGGACCATGTTACTCTCATGGCCACAGGGGGCATCAACGTGGACAATGCCCAGGAGTTCCGTGAGCAGGGTGCTGATGTGCTGGGGATCGGCGGCAGTTTAGTCTCGGCAGAGTTGGTGGCAGAGGACCGGTTTGAAAGCATTCGAGAATTAGCCCAGCAGCTGGTCCGAAAGGCGCGTTGATCATGGAGATGGTTCAAGTGCAGGGGAGGAATGCAGTTTGGAGAATGTGCTGGTAACGGCCCGGTCATTCGGCACGGTCTCTGATCAGCCGGCAGATATTTTGGAAGAGGCTGGATTGCGGATTGTCATGCCCCCCGGAAGAAGCCTCAGCTCCTTTGAGGCGATGGTACCCTGGGTTGCTGATGTATCGGCCATGATAATCAGCCGGGAACGAGTCAGCGACGACGTCTTTGCCCGGGCGCCAAAGCTGCGGGCTGTGGTCAAGCACGGTGTGGGCGTGGATAACATCGACATTCCAGCGGCTCACAAAAGGGGCATCGTGGTGGCTAACACGCCTGGAGCCAACAGGCGATCGGTGGCGGAATTGACCGTGGGACTGATGCTGGCCTTAAGCCGCCAGGTCCGGACGGCCGATGGTGAAGTACGCGCCGGGGGCTGGCCGACGCTGGTGGGGCAGGAACTGTCTGAGAAATGCGTGGGCATCATTGGTCTGGGAAATATCGGGAGCAGCACCGCCCGGCTCTTGTCTGGCTTCGGCTGCCGCATCTTGGCCTATGATCCGTATATTCCCGACAGCCAAGCGGAGGCAGTGCATGCAGAAAGGGTGGAACTGGCCGCGCTGCTGACTGAGGCGGACTATGTCTGCCTGCATGTGCCATTGACGGCAGAAACGCATCATATGATCGGAGAAGTGGAGCTGGCTGCCATGAAGGAGGGATCGTTTCTGCTGCAGCTGGCCAGGGGCGGCGTTGTTGATGAAACGGCACTGGCGAAAGCACTGTTTGATGGGCATCTAGGCGGAGCGGCCGTGGATGTTTTCGAACAAGAACCGCCTTTGGTGGATCATATTCTGTTTGACGCTCCGAACCTTATCTTTACGCCCCACATGGGTGCCCACAGCCGGGAGGCCATGAACAACATGAGTGTCATGGCTGCCCAAAACGTGGTCGATATTCTCCGCCGCGGGAAGTGCCCGCACCAAATCCTGCCCGGGTAGACATCGGGACACCCGGGGGAAACCACGGAAGAGCAGGCTTTTGTGTTGTGCACCGCATCAAGGCTGCAAGAGCGTCGCAGTTCCGGGAACAGTTGTCGTCGCCAACGGGCAGGCAAAAGAGTTTCGAGCTCCGTGACAGCCGGCCATAGGGACCATGGTCCATGGCCGTATCTTACGAGCCAGAGAGCTGCACTACAGGCTAGAAAACTTTGTTGCAAGCTAACGTTCCATGGGCGGTGTGCGGAAAGGAGGACCCCATGCATGCAGTGATCGGGGTAGACATTGGAACCAGCAGCTGTCGGGCTGTGGTCTTTTCTCTGCAGTTACAGCAGCTGGCACAGGCGGGCAAAGAATATCCGATCTACTCGCCTGTCCCTGGCAGTGCCGAGCAGGACCCAGACGAAATCTATGACGCCGTCGTGGAGGTTATCGCAGCCAGTATCAAAGACAGCGGCCTTCGGCCGCAACAAATTGCCGGCATCGGTTTTGCCGCCGTCAAACACAGCATCATCCCTCTCGACGCCAAGCAAAAGCGGCTCAGCCGCGCCTGGGCGTGGCCCGATCTTCGCAGCCGCCCCCAAGCGCAAGCGCTCCTGGATGCGTCGCCGCTGTTCTACCAGCAATCGGGATGTCCCATCCATTCCATATATTGGCCGGCGAAAATCAAACATTTGCAGCAGCTTGCGGCCCTATGGGGACAGACCGAACGCATCGTATCCATCAAGGAATACGTCATGCACAGGCTCACGGGCCAGTGGGCGGCGGACGCGTCGGTGGCATCGGCCACGGGAATTATGAACATTGCGCACCGGGATTGGGACGATATCCTTTTGGAGCGGCTACACTTAGACCGCCGGCTGCTTAATCCCGTGGTGGAACCGACGACGATCTTGGAAGGCCTAACTCCCGAGGCAGCCCGCTGCACCGGACTGCCTCGGGATATTCCGGTGATCATCGGCGGCTCCGACGGTACGCTGTCTAATGTGGGGGCGGGAGCGGTGCGCCCAGGGGTAATGGCCCTGATGGTAGGGACATCGGGTGCTGTCAGGGAAGTGCGCCCCGAGCCTACCCTGCATCCAGACCAGAAAACGTGGTGTTATTACTTAGCCGACCGGCAGTGGGTGTCCGGAGGAGCGGTCAATAATGGAGGCAATACACTGCAGTGGTTTCGCGACCAGCTGGAGGACGTTACAGTGGGTTTTTCGGACCTGAGTGCCAAGGCCGAGGCCGCACCACCCGGAAGCAGCGGGCTCCTTTTTCTTCCCTATCTGACAGGAGAGCGCTGCCCTCACTGGAACTACGATGCGCGCGGTGTTTTCTTTGGCCTGCACATGCAGAGCACGAAAAGCGATATGGTGCGCTCGATAATGGAAGGGGTAGCCTTCCAGCTGTTCAGCATCTACGAAGCCCTTGCAGAGGTCAACGGTACTCCGCACCTGATCCGCTGCAGCGGAGGTCTCGCCCATTCTGGAGTGTGGGTGCAGATCATGGCGGATGTGTTCGGCCGCGATATGGATGTCCCGGCATTCAGTGAAGGTTCTTCCTTTGGTGCCGCTGCCCTTGTCTTGCGGGCATTAGGACATGTGGGGGGGCTGCGGGAGGCAGCGGACATGATCGAGCCCGGAAAAACGGTGTTCCATGATCCGCGGCGGCACCGCTTTTACCAAGGACTGTACCGGCACAACCGCTCTTTGTACCACAGTGTCTGCCAGCAGTTCCGGGACTACCAGCAGTATCTTGCGGCAGAAGATCAGAGGCCGCAGGACATTACCATCGCAGAGCAGCAAAAGAACAGCTAGGGGGCGGCTTTTGTGAAAACTATCAACCAGGCATCCACCTACCAGCGGGCCCTGTGCCATGCCCACTTGGTGTCGAACGGCATAGATTACGATGATCTGCAGGGTCCGGTCATTGGCGTGGTCAACTCCTTCAACGAAATCGTTCCGGGCCATGTCATGCTGCGGGATATCGCGGAGCGGGTCAAAAACGGAATCCGCATGGCCGGGGGTCTGCCCCTGGAGTTTAATACCATCGCCGTGTGTGATGGTATGGCCCAAGGCCACGAAGGGATGAAATATCCCCTTCCCAGCCGGGAGATCATTGCCGACAGCATTGAAGTCATGGTCCGTGCTCACGGTATTTTTGACGGTTTGGTGTTTGTCTGCGGCTGTGACAAAATTACCCCGGCCATGCTGATGGCGGCTGCCCGCTTGGACCTTCCCAGTATTTTCGTGAGCGGGGGCCCTGGCACTCCGCAGGAAGAGAGCTCAAAGCGAAAGCAGTTTCGCCAGGAATACCTAGCGGGAGAGCGCAGTGAAAAGGAACTGGCCGAAAGCCAGCTGTGTTTCTACTCCACCCCCGGTGTCTGCGCGTTCTTCGGAACCGCATCGACAATGCTGGTGGCTGCTGAGACCCTAGGGCTCTCGCCCGCAGGCACATCGTTGATCCCGGCATATACCGGCGAGCGCTTTATTGCCTGCGGGCGGATGGGCAAGCGGATTGTGGAATTGGTCCAGGAAGATCTGCGCCCTTCCCGGGTTATTACCGACAAGTCCCTCTATAATACGGCCGTGGTTCTCTCGGCCCTGGGGGGTTCCTTGAACGCGCTTCTGCACCTGCCTGCTGTAGCACGGGCTGCCGGCAGAACTATGGATTGGCAGCAGTTTGACGACATCAATCGCCGAGTGCCGCTGTTGGCAGGGCTGATGCCGAATGGACCAGCCCACGTGGTGGATCTGCATCATGCCGGTGGTGTTCCAGCGGTGATGAAGGAACTGCGGGAATTTCTGTCGTTGGATGTGGCGACCGTTAATCAGCAGTCCTTAACGCATTTGATCGAAGCAGCTGAGAACACCAATCCTGATCTGCTGCACTCTGTGGCACAGCCGCTGCGAGAAGAAGGCGGTACAGCCGTTTTGGGCGGAAATCTCGCTCCGGAGGGAGCTGTGGTCAAGCAGTCGGCTGTTCCGGGGGACCGCCACAGGCTGCAGGCGCCGGCCCGGGTCTTTGAACGGGAGGAAGATTGCACCGACGCCATATTAGACGGCAGTGTGGCAGAGCATACAGTATTGGTTATCCGCAATGAAGGGCCGCGGGGAGGTCCGGGAATGCGGGAAATGCACCGCATCACCGAAATGGTCGCCCGCTTCGATCATGTGGCTGTGGTGACCGATGGGCGCTTTTCCGGCATGTCCGCCGGGATTGCCGTGGGCTATGTTTCTCCGGAAGCATGCCTGGGAGGGCCCATCGGTCTGGTAGAGGACGGAGACATGGTGACCATCGATATACCCAATCGGCGTCTTGATGTGAAGTTGAGTCCTGAAGAGTGGAAGAGGCGGCAGGAGCGCTGGCAGCCCCGGCCCCAACCGGCTTCTGGCTATCTGCGGCGCTACGCTAAAGAGGTGGGGCCCGCCAGCGGCGGCGCTGTGCTGTCCGAGGAATAGCATAGAGAACGCAGGAGGCCAGCTCCGCTGGAAGCTGGCCTCCTGCAGTCATGGGACACAGTTAGATATTGAACTTGGCCACAAGCTCCCGCAGTTGGTCTCCCATTTGGGCCATGGTTTCAGTCATCCCAGCGATCTCCTCCATGGAAGCGGCCTGTTCTTCAGATGCAGCGGCAATGGAACCGCTTGTTTCGTTCATGGATGCAATGGACCCTGCAATGGCGTCGATGCTGTCGGCGCTGTCCTGGATTTTGGCAGTGATGGAAGTAAAGCTTTGCTGTGTTTCGGCCATCAGCCGGCTTCCGTCTTCTGTCTGCTGCTGCGCTCCTTCGACCGCCGCCATAGATTGGCCCGCCTGGGCCGTAAGCTGTTGGATCATGTCCGATATCTTCCCGACAGACTGCTGTGTCTGCTCGGCCAGATTCCGTACTTCATCGGCCACCACGGCAAAGCCGCGCCCGTGTTCGCCGGCCCGGGCGGCTTCGATGGCCGCGTTCAGTGCCAGCAAGTTCGTCTGATCAGCAATGCTGGATATGATGTCGAGAATCGAGGCCATTTCCGCTGCTTGTTCTGAAAGCTCCTGCAATGTCTGCCGGACTCCGGCGGTGGTAGTGACAATTGTATCCATGGACTCCCGCGTATGTTCCATCTGTCCGCTGCCTTCGGCTGCCAGCTTGCGAATGGCATGGGCATCGCTGCGCATGGCTGCGGCGTTCTTTTCTGTTTCGTCCATGGTATGGCTGAACGAATCGACCGAAGAAGCCACTTCTTCGATGGTGGCCGAGTTCTCCTGGGCGGACGCCGAAAGGTTCTCGCTTGTGGAGGCGACGTTTGCTGCCATTTCCTTGAGGGAGGCTATGACATCGGTTAGGCGCTGCTGCATGGAAGCGGCCGCTGCAGCCATGATCCCGATCTCGTCCTTCCGATTCTGGTATGCCGCGGCTTTTTTCTGCTGTGCCGCCGTCAGATCCAGATCCGCAACCTTCTGCAGTATGGAGACCATGTCAGCTACGGGCGCGGTGACGCTGTGCCGGATGGTGATGACCAAGGCCAGCCCCAGAAGGATCAGTGCTGCAGCTGAAACGACCAGAAGGCCGCGGGTAAAGTGGGAGAGAGCTTGATCGATCAGCTCCTGGGAGGCGCCGGTATAGAACATGCCCACGGCACGGCCCTCGGTGTCAATCAACGGACGGTACGCAGTCTGATACATCTGGCCTGCCACGTCCGCCTCTCCATAGAATGGCTGTTGCCGCCGAAGGACCTGTTCGGCCACATCTTCGGACACCTGGGTACCCACCGCCCGCTGTCCGTCGACTGTGACGTTTGTGGCAATGCGAGTGTCACCTTCGAACAAGGTCACCGTATTGCCGGTGAGTTCACCCAGCCAATCGGTCAACTGGTTGTACCGGTCCATGCTCTGCCCGCCTTTATACAGCGTGCCGTCTTCGATCCGCCATGGGCCAGGGTATTCCCGATCGAGAATTTCGTAGAGGGTGGCCAGATCCGATGCGGCCTTTTCCCGGGCCATCTGTTCTGTCTGCTGTACGACGATGTATTGGAGCACAGCTCCCACAACGAAAGCAAATGCAAGAATACCAATCAAAACAGGTATAAGCAGTTTCTTTTGCAGCGATAGATGGTTCAGCACGTTGCGCAACTCCTTCACACATGTAATTGTTCTGCAGATATTCGCAGGATGGGTCGGGGTACATTCGGCGGTTGACTAGGTCCCACAGCCCCAATCAAGATATCCGGCCCTCTGACCTCCCTGTTTTCTATCGGCATTCCTGCATGGGGTCTTAAGAGGCGATCGCACATTTTTGGAAAAAAGCTCCAGAGATGCTGATGCGAAGGAAATAGGGCCGTACACGGGGCAATTTATTGATAGGGATTGCGCACCCGCGGCGCAGGATTTTTGGACGGCATGGTGAATACTTCTTCTGGGACATGCGCCTGCAGCCTTATGCTGCCGGGAGGGTTGTGTATGAAGTTTCAGGAGGTTTGCATCGAAGAAGTAAGATCGTGTGTGCAGGAGACATCGGAAGCACGGCTGCGGTTGGTTGCACCGTCGCTGCTGGCTGGCCTTAGCTGCGGACGGCTCTGGCGCGGCGACGACGGATCTGCCTTTGTCCTTTGGGATCAGGGAAACAATGTCTTCTATCTCGCGGGCCGAGAACTCGGCGCCCCACTGCAGCAGCCTCTCCATCGACTGTTCCAAGAGACAATTCAGCCGCAGGCGGAAGCGGAAGCCTCAGTGTACTTTTGTGCCAAAGCCCTGGCGGAAGAGGGACAGACCTTTCTGTCCCGTGCGCTGGCACCATGGGTGAAGGGACAGGATACGAAAGTTTTCTACCAATGGCCCATGGCGCACACGAAGTATCTGCCCGCTCCGATTGTCCCCGACGTGACATTGGTTTCCCTCGATAGACAGTGCCTGTGCGGGGGGGCGGTCGGAAACACCATGCCTGTGCTGGATGAAATCTGTTCCATGTGGCCGTCTGTCCAGGCGTACTTGGACAATGGCTGGGGTGTTGGAGCTGTCAGAGATGGGCAGCTCATCTGCTGGTGCACGGCAGAGTATGTCAGCAGTGACAGCTGCGGCATCGGAATAGAAACCGCTGCTTCCGCACGCAGGCAGGGCATGGCCACGGCCGCAGCGGCAGCCTTTGTCAGGCGTTGCTGGGACAGGGGTATCGTTCCGCACTGGGAATGCTGGCAGGATAATGTACCGTCGGTCAAGATCGCTGAAAAGCTGGGGTTTCAAAAACTGGAAACATCGGAGGTCATCGTCGGGCACTTCTAAGGCCGATGATTGCGATAGAGTGCGGCCAGGCTGGAACTTGGGATGGCCCGGAAGCCCGTGGACACGGTATTGACAGGCTTCGAAGGGCGTGGTACACTGTGACTGTGAATATACGAACAACCATATAGAGCATCTCCGAGTTTGTTTCTCTAAAGCGGCAGCGCCAAGAGAACAAACCGGCAGGGTATCGGCAGAAATGCCTATGCCTCCCAGTGTGGAAAGGAGATGGGCCTGCGGACATACATAAAGGTATGCTGTTTTGCATACCGTCAATGTCTGTGCCGTACCATGCAGAGCTCGTTCCGATCCGGACAGCTCTGTTTTTTTGTCGTCGTACCCCTTTTTGTTTTGGACAGCTTTTAATTCGCTGCGAGGAGAGTGTATTCATGGACGGTAAACGGATGTTGATTGTGCTGGCATTGGCATGGCTTGGGCTACTCTGTGCAGCTTCATCGGCTTGGTCGGGTATCAGCCTCATTGGTGTCGAACAGGATGCGGTGGCCATTGACATGGAGACAATCACCAACGCGTTTCCCAAGACGGCGGTCACCATTGAATCGCAGTCTGAAACAGGGGAATCCACGGCAGTGGAGAAAGCCGGAGCGCTCCTGGCGGACCTCTTGTCGGACTATGGATACACACAGGAGGAGCTGGAAGCTGTGCGCTTCACAGCCGGTGACGGCTATTCTATGGAAGTACCGTCGGAGATTTTAGCCAGGCGCGATATCGTTTTGGCATACGAGAAGGACGGACAGCCGTTGGCTGAAGAGAGCCAGCCCCTTCGTGTCATCATCCCTGAAGAGCGGGCCATGTTTTGGGTTCGAAACCTGGAAGAAATCCATGTTCTTAAGGATCTGCAGCCGCCTCGGGTAGAAAGCATCCGCTTTCTGGAAACCAAAGCGGCCGCACTTCCAGCAGGGCAGACGACCCTGGATACCGGTATGCTGGCGGACGCGGCTGGGGATGTTTGGGAGCGAGTGTATTTGCAAGCCGCCGATGGTTTCCAGCGCTACGAGACAAAAGACAACTTCCTTAAGGGGTCCATAGCCATGCGCGGCGAAGGTTCGCCTGCGTTCGTATCCGATGCTCTGCCCAAAGGCATGCATGTCAGGGAATTGACTGCAGCAGCCTTGGCTGATGTTGGGTTTGTATCGGTGGTGTCGGCAAAGAATCTTCTGGGTTCTGTGTCCTTCGACGAATACCAGGGTCTTCTGCTGTCGGATGTGGCAGCGTTGTTTGCCATGGACAACGAACAGGCCCGCCATCGTCTGACGGGGTACGATGGCTATGCAGTTGAGGTGGAGTACGCCGATCTGGAGCAGGGGCTTGTCTATGAAGAAGGCGGCGAACTGCGCACCTATTTTCCCCATCTGCCTCAAAACACCGCCGTGCGCGGCATATATTCCTTGGAGATCCTTAACGGGGAGCTGAAATAGGTATGGCTGGCAAGGTGCTTTCTCGATTTACTGTTTTTGACTTGGTGATTATTGCGCTGATGGCGTGCTTAGGCATCGCAGTCAAGCCTTTTGTGGTGCCGCTGGCGCACATTATTACGGGGCCGCTTTTTATCCCGGGAGGAGCCGTGGCCGGGGGCTTTTACATGCTCTGGATCGTATTAGGGGCGGGAATGGTTGGCAAACCAGGGACCGCCACACTCATAGCTCTCGTCCAGGCCGTAGCTATAATTGCCGTCGGTTTCTTTGGCACCCACGGTGCCGTCAGTTTGATCACCTACCTAGTGCCTGGACTGGCCGTGGACTTCGTTCTGCTGCTCAGCCGCCACCGCGGCTGCTGCGCGGGCTGCTGTTTCATTGGTGGTATTGCTGCCAACATCAGCGGAACACTGTTGGTGAATTTGGTATTTTTCCGCCTGCCCCTGATTCCTCTCCTGTTGAGCGGCAGTGCTGCAGCTCTATCCGGCGGCTTGGGCGGGCTTTTGGCTTTTCAGCTTTTGCGGAAACTCCGGCAATTCAATCTGTTGGAAGTACCCGGCACACTTGAAGGCGAAAGTTAAAGGGAAAGAGGTGGTAGCTTGAAAGCGCGGTTTTTGGACATGTACTTGCTTGCGGTCCTGATATTGCTGTCGCTGCCGGCAGTGGCGGCGGCCGAAGAGATGCCGGAACTGGCGCTGGCAGGCGATATGGCAGAAACGGTGTCTGTTTCTGCCCTCTGGCGGACGGGCGGTTCGGAATTTGAGCATGCCGGCCAGGTGGAGTACGGACTGTCGATGGCCGCTATTGTGGAGGCGGTCCAGATAGCAGAACCTTCCAGTGCTGTATTGGTCACCCAACACGCCTTCATTAACGTGCCGCCGGAGGATTTGGGCGCTTGGCAGGCGGTCTATGCGCCGACCGACGGCTGGTGGTGGGCGTACCGAAGCGATGGGTCCCATCGAGTGGTGGGCCCGCTGGCCGGTGTTGTGATAGTGGCTGAGCAAAAGGGCCCTGCCGACGGTCTGCGGATTATAACGCCGACCGAAAACATGGCCGCCATGGGAATTGGTGAACTTTACATCGAACAGCTGCGCGCCTCCAGGCGGCGATGCCCCACCGCCCAGCCCGGTCTTCAGGCTGCCGCGGATTTTCTGGCAGACGGCACAACATTGGACATTTCCGATCTCCTTGCCGGGCAGAACTTCCAAGAGCTCATTCTCGTCGGTGCCCGCGGCGAAATGGAGGCCTACAGCGGCGGCGATCTGTGGCTGCGGGGGCATGGTGTAGCCTACAGGACTGAAGACGGCCATGTGGTCGTAGACGAGGTGCGGGGCCTTATCGTCGATCCGCCCAAGCAGAGGATTACCGACGCTTACCATGATGCCAAAGCGCTGTTGGATGAAGGCAATGCCGTGCTTTTGGTGATCTTGGATGGCTTTGGATACCATCAATACCGATATGCCCTAGAACATGGCATGGCACCTTTTATGGCACAGCTGCCGCCGGCGGCGCAGGCCATGGCGGTGTACCAGCCCGTGACAAATGCCGGTTTGGCAGCCATTTTAACGGGGGTTACGCCTGACGAAAACGGTGTCTTTTCCCGACGGCAGCGGATGTTGGAGGCACCGGACATATTTGAGGCCGCCCATCGGTTGGGAATGGACAGTGCGTACTTGGTGGGCGACCGGCAGATTGTGGCGACGAGTATTGCCCAGAAGCTGCATTTGGATACCGATGGGAGCGGCACAACCGATGACAATATTGTGCAGTCCGCCCTGCAGTACATGGGCAGCCAAGCCGGACCGGATTTGTTGGCAGTCCATCTTAAAGACATAGACCGGGCGGGCCACAACTACGGGGAGTTCGATGGCCGCACCATGCAGGCTGTGGCCGAAGCGGACCAGTATCTCGCTGCATTGGTGGAAGCTTGGCATGGGGAGGTGATCATCACCGTCGATCATGGCATGCACACCACCGAAACCGGCGGTGATCATGGTTATCTGCGGTTTGAGGACATGTTCGTTCCGTATATTGTGACCGAAGGAGGACGCAGGTGATGGGTAAACAGCATACCAAAATTGCAGTGGCCGTGGCCTGTCTGTTGGTCGTCACCGGAGTGACCGCTTATATCAACAGCGCAGGGCTGGCAGACAAGTTGGCTGACTACCTGGACGCTACGGTGCAGCTGCAGGGCGCTGACGGCACAAAGACCGCTTTAACGATGGATACCATCCGGGAACTGGGTGAAACT
>Ga0207421_10003033_pt1 | contig 20309 bp, 17 predicted proteins | sample SodLakKL_010_SED_4_FD_187542 | JGI IMG/M metagenome (GOLD analysis project Ga0207421, IMG submission 187542) | Alkaline sediment microbial communities from Lake Tanatar, Kulunda Steppe, Russia - 8KL_010_SED (SPAdes) (version 2) | ecosystem: Environmental > Aquatic > Non-marine Saline and... | reverse complement strand
CACTTCAGGCTCGGGGAATGCATCGGACACAAATTCTTCCTCTGCAGGGGCGCCAACCTCCTCCGCCTCTGTTTCCAAAGACCCTGGCAAATCCCCCGCAGGAGGCTCCCAAACGGGGGCGGCATCCGCGGGAATTTCCCCGCTTTCCGCAACTTCCTCCACTTCAGCCGCAGCTTCGGGCTGCAGTTCCTTCGAAACCGTGGGCTCAGTCACAGGCTGAGGTTGTGGAGCCGAGACCTCTTCTTCACTCACAGCATGTGATTCTTCAATGGCTTCTGCCTCAACATCCGGCTTCTTCCCCGGGACTTTTTCCACGGCTTCTGCTCTGGCTGAAGCCTCATCTGCTCCGGTATCCTTCACTTCCTCCTTGGGAGGTTCGGAAGGCCTGGCGATCTCTTCCTCTTTCTTTTTTTCCGGCTCTTTCACCGGGGCAGGAGGCGGCTTGGGCTTCTCAACAGAAGGTTCCTTGTAGAAGGGCGGCGGCTCGCGTCGCTCCTCTTTTTTAAGGGGTGCCTTCTCTGACTCGATCGACCTGGGGATCCACCAGGGATCGTTTTTTATTGCGCGAATAAACTCTTTCAGCATTTCAAACATGGCTTTCTTCGCTCTCCTTCTCGGCACCGCCGGCAGCATGGCCCGCAGCAAGCGTGGGTGTGAAATGGACCAGGGCCCATCAAGACGTGTTTACCTCATGAACCACCGGTGAGCATGAGGGCGGCTAGCGGGGCAGACATTGCAGAAGATTTCCCAGGAAATGATCAATGAAGCAGGAGCCGGCAATGTTCATGTGCTGGTGATCCTTCCAACACCGAACGTTTCGGCAAAGAACTCTCCTGATTGTTCGGCACCGACGGCCATTTCTGTGCTATTGGCAAGCAGTGAAATTCAGCGTCACACGCCTTTCACCTGCATCCTTGCGCTGTTTCTTCTTTTCGCATAAAACGGGAAGAATTTCGCACAATTTGCAGCAAGCGTCAAGGCCAAACATGTGCTTTTCGGAACAAACCCACAGCCAACACGCTGTAATCATTAAAGGTCTTTTCTGGCAAGGCCGCTGACTTCTCAAAGCTTCTTGCCACGCCAGGCCAAATGGAGTAATTGGACATCATCTGGTCTCAAAACGGCGCATGGAGTCTGCGAAGACGAATTTCTTCTTCATGGAAACAGCCATTCTTGGCAAAGAGAGGTTTTCAATGCTTGATAGGGAAACACTGGGGTTTTTGGGCGGCGGCAACATGGGTGAAGCGCTCATCAAAGGACTTGTGAAGGGGTCCATCGTGCCCCCTCAAAAAATACTTGTTTTCGACGTGGACAAAGAGCGATTGGAACACCTGAAAAACACCCACCATGTCACTCCCTGTGCCACGATGGAAGAGATCGTCTCCCGGTGCGGCACCATTGTTCTCGCTGTGAAACCTCAAACCATGGAAACGGTCCTGAAAAAGCTTGGAGCCTGTCAAGGTCTCAATGCTCTGGTGATTTCCATTGCCGCAGGTGTCAGTCTCCAGCGAATCACAGGTTTCCTGCCTCAAAAAACTCCCGTCATCCGCGTCATGCCCAACACTCCCGCCCTGGTGCAGGAGGGCACATCAGCATTAGCTCCCGGAGAAAATGTGAGCGAGGAACAGATGGACTTCGCCCTCAGGATTTTCAACGCTGTGGGAAAAGCCATCACCGTGGAGGAAAAGTGGATGGATGCTGTCACCGGCCTGAGTGGCAGCGGACCGGCTTACGTTTTGATGTTCATGGAGAGCCTTGTGGATGGAGGCGTCCTCATGGGACTGCCTCGGCACGTGTCCAGGGAGCTGGTTCTGCAGACCTTTCTTGGCACTGCGCACATGGTTCGGGAAACGGGAAAGCATCCGGCGGAACTGAAGGATCTCATCACTTCCCCAGGCGGGACAACCATTGAAGGCCTCAAAACACTTGAAGAGAAGGGAACACGGGGAGCACTCATGCAGGCGGTCCAGGCTGCCACCCTCAAATCCCGGGACCTGGGGGAGAGTTGAGAAGACTCTGAGTGCAAAGACGCCATCCAGAGCATGGGGAAGTTCCAAGGCTGTGACACTCATTCCCGTGGGGAACCCAGGAAAACAAGAATCCACAGGGCGGGAATACGGCTTGAAATGCAATAGAGAAGGAAGGGTGCGCTGCGAAAAGATGAAGAGAGGCAACCATCCTGGCAGATAAGTCACCACTCCCATAACAAAAAAAACGGTAAATCTTCCCCTTTAAAGCCGGGTCACGTGGGGACGAATTCCATGGACAGGTCGATGGAGCCGGCAGAATGTGTGAGGGCCCCGCAGCTCACAAAATCCACACCTGTTTCCGCAATGGACCTCACGGTCTCCAAAGTCACTCCTCCTGAAGCTTCCACAAGAGCCCTGCCAGCCACCAGGCTCACGGCCTCCTTCAGTGATTCCAGGCTGAAATTGTCCAGCAACACCACATCCGCCTCAGCCTCCAGGGCTTCACGGAGTTGATCAAGACTCTCCACTTCCACTTCAATACGAAGCGTGTGGGGAACTTTTTTCCTGGCTCTTCGCACCGCTTCCCCCACACTGCCCACCGCACTCACATGATTGTCCTTGATGAGCACACCGTCGGACAGCCCGTGACGGTGATTGACACCCCCTCCATGGCGCACGGCTTCCTTCTCCGGTGCACGCCAGAGGGGAGTGGTCTTGCGCGTGTCCAAAAGCCTGCACCCCGTTCCTTCTATGGCTTTCACCATCCTTCTGGTCAGGGTGGCCACAGCACTGAGCCGCTGCAGCAAATTCAGGGCTGTGCGCTCTCCCATCAGGAGGGAGGAAGCTCTTCCTTCCAGCCTCACAAAGGGTTCGCCGGCGGGAACCTCGTCCCCGTCCCTGAAAAGCCGGTCCAGCTTCACAGACGGATCGACAATGTGAAAGACTTCCCCGAAAGCCCTCAGCCCGGAGAGAACAAAAGGCTCCCTTCCAAAAACCACCGCCCGCCCGGAAATGTCGTCCGAAAGAAGAGCCTCCGTGGTGACATCCCCGTGGGGCGCGTCCTCTTCCAGGGCCAGTCGAAGGAGATAGCTCAAACGATCCATTTTCATTCTCCCGCCGCAGCCATTTTTTTGAGATTTTCAATGATTTCAAAATGGTTTTTGAGTTTTTCCTTCTTTTCGCCCAGTCTTCCCGATTTTTCCTTTTCCTTTTCTATGACACCCACCGGAGCCTTTGAAAGAAAATCTTCATTGGAAAGTTTTCTCTTGGTGACCCCAAACTCTTTCTCCACCTTGGAAATTTCTTTCTGAAGCCTCCTGGCCTCACTTTCAAAGTCCAGAATATCTTTCAAGACCACATAGACTTCCACTTTCCCGGCCAGGGTCCCTGCCGCCAGCGGGGGTTTCCGCGATTCCCCCACTTTTCCCACGTGCAGACCGGAAAGCCTTGCCAGGTCCGAAATGATTGGAGAATGCCGGTGAAGGAGTTCCACCTCACGGTCATCTTCACACAGACAGTGGACTTCCACCTGCGTGGCAGGCAAAACATTCATCTCACCTCGAATGTTACGAATGCCGCCCACCACGGACATGAGCAGCTCCATGCTCACCTCGGCTTCAGGATCCTTTCGCTCCCGGCGAACCTCTGGAAAAGAAGCCTTCATGATGGTCCCCTCCGTATTGGGAAGCTTCTGCCGAATCTCTTCCGTGACAAAAGGCATGGAGGGATGGAGCAGCACCAGAATCTGATCGAGCACGTGCGCAGCCACCGTCTGTGCATCCCTTTTGGCTTCTGCGTCATTGCCGTAAAAGTCGGCCTTCACCATCTCCAGGTACCAGTCACAGTATTCGTGCCAGATGAAGTGATAAAGAACCTGAGCGTATTGATTGAAGTGATAATGATCCAATGCCTCTTCCACTTCCTCGATCACCGACTGCAAACGGCTGAGAATCCAGCGGTGCACCAGATTCCCGGGAGAAGGGGGAAGATCTTTGGAAACTTCCGCTCCCTGAATATTCATGAGCACGAGGCGCGACGCATTCCAGATCTTGTTCACAAAATGCCGGTAGCCTTCGATCCTCTCTTCCGAAAGCTTCACATCCCGGCCCTGAGCGGCAAAGGCCGTCAGGGTGAAGCGCAGGGCATCCGTTCCGTACTGGTCCATCATGACGACAGGGTCGATGACATTTCCACGGGATTTGCTCATCTTGTTTCCCTGAGCATCACGCACCAGGGCATGAACATAGACATCCCTGAAAGGGACCTCCTCCATGAAATGAATGCCCATCATCATCATGCGTGCCACCCAGAAAAAGAGGATGTCAAAACCGGTGACCAGAACAGAAGTGGGGTAGAATTTTTTTAAATCCGCCGTTTCCTCCGGCCATCCGAGAGTGGAAAAGGGCCAGAGGCTCGAACTGAACCACGTGTCGAGAACGTCTGGGTCCTGCTCCAGGTTTTGCCCCCGGCAGCTGGGGCAATGGATGGGATCGTATTCGGACACAATGACCATGTCACAATCCCTGCAATACCACGCTGGAATCCGATGCCCCCACCAGATCTGACGACTCACGCACCAGTCTTCGACGTTTTCCAGCCAGATGAAATAATCTTTCTCCCACTTACCGGGAATGATCTGCGTTTTGCCCTTGCGAACAGCATCCATGGCCTTTTCAGCCAGGGGTTTGGTGGCCACGAACCACTGCAGGGACTGCATGGGTTCCACAACGCTTTTGCACCGGTAACAGTGCCCCACGCGATTCTTGTGGTGCTCCGTTCTGACGAGAAAACCCTCCCGTTCCAGATCCTTGAGGATCCTTTTTCTGCAGACGTTTCGATCGAGGCCTTCGTATTCTCCCGCCTCCCCTGTCATTTTTCCATCTTCAGCGATGACCTGCACCAAAGGAAGATCGTGCTTGCGTGCCAGCTCAAAATCATTGAAGTCGTGAGCGGGAGTGACTTTCAGGGCGCCCGTTCCGAATTCTCTTTCCACGTATTCGTCACCGATGACCGGTATGCGTCGTCCCGTGAGAGGGAGCCTCACCTGCTGACCAATGAACGCTTTGTAGCGCGGGTCATGGGGGTTTACGGCAACGGCCGTGTCTCCCAGCATGGTTTCCGGCCTGGTGGTGGCCACCACGAGGAAGCCCTTCCCCGCAGCCAGAGGATAGCGCAGGTGATAGAGGTGGCTGTCGACCTCTTCCCCTTCCACCTCTATGTTGGCAAGGGCGGTCATGCATCTGGGGCACCAGTTGATCATTCGTTTCCCGCGGTAAACAAGTCCTTCGATGTAGAGCTTCACGAAAACCTGCCTCACGGCCCTTGAAAGCCCTTCATCCATGGTGAACCGCTCCCTGCTCCAGTCGCAGGAGGCCCCGAGACGCTTCAACTGATTGATGATGAATCCGCCGTATTTTTCTTTCCAGATCCAGACCTGCTCCAGAAACTCTTCACGTCCCATGTCGTGGCGCGTTTTTCCGTCCTGTCCCAGCTGACGCTCCACCACGTTCTGAGTGGCGATGCCGGCATGATCCATTCCGGGCAACCATAATACCTCAAAGCCTTTCATCCTTTTATATCGGCACAGGATATCCTGAAGAGTGTTGTTCAGGGCGTGCCCCATGTGAAGCTGCCCCGTCACATTGGGAGGAGGAATGACGATGGTGAAAGGGGGTTTGCCACTGTCCGCATCTGCATGAAAAACTCCCGTTTCCTGCCAATGAGCATACCAACGCGGTTCAACCTCTTCAAACTCGTAAGCCTTGGGCAATGTGCCATCACTCATTGAGTAACTCCATGAAATCCCATTAAACGCTTAAGTCCGCCACCTTGTGGATGGTCAAAAAGACTGCACAGACCCTTCTGGCCACCCCTCGAGGTTGTGCGGGGCACGATGCAGGATGAAAAATGGCCGAAATTGTGAAGACTCACCCTTCAAAACATTCATTCGCAATTCCGCAGGAAATGCAGGTTTTTCATTTTTCACCGCAAAAACGAGAAAAGGATGCGTCGAGAAAGGCAAAACCCCATATGAAGGCAAACGGCTTCCCCTCAGCACCCCAGTTGATGAGCGATTTTCACTACTCAGTTTTATCGAAATTCTTTTTTCAGTTTGTCGATCTCTTCCATGAGCAGAGAGCGGACAAGTTCGGGCATTCGGGATTCGATCATTCGCTCAACGGATTCCCTCAACCGCTCTTCCAGTTGCGAAACCACATCATCCAGCAAATCTTCCAGCTCCTGAGAGGTTTCTTCACCGGGAACCTCTTCGGTGGGCTCACCTTCCCCGTGAACGCTTTCCGCGACGGCTTCCGTCCCGGGTTCCGGGGATTGAGAGAAATCCGGTTCAGCCCTTTCCTCCATATGCAGACCCTCTGCGCGGGAATGGTTCTCTTCCCATGACGGACCGCCATGATCCTCCGGGCCAGGCTCCCTGAGGGCATCCCCGGGAGAGGCATCCCCCCCCGTCATTTCCAGGGGAGGACTGACAGGCCCACCCCCTTCCTCGGGACTCTTTGCGGCTGAAAAATCTTCAAAAAGTTCATCCCCGAGATCTTCCACGTCATCCACAATGGTCGCCTGTTCGGAAACAAGGTCTCGGGCATCCGTTCTCACCTCCTGGCCTGTCTCGCTGTCAAACAGCCGCGCGTCGAAGTCGAAGTCTTCCGAATCAAAAGATGCGTCATCCAGTTCTTCCATGATTTCCTCGGTGAGCTCGATGATGTCCTCATCATCGTCATCACCTTCCTCCACATGAGCATCCCGATCCAAATCGAACCCGAGATCTTCGGTGGCATCCAGGTCGAGATCGTCCAGTTCGTTGTCCAGTTCGAAAGATTCCTTGGGCTTTTTCATGACTGTTCTCTCAATCCACTATCGATGTCTGCGAGCACAGGACACACGGACACTCTGAACCGTGCCGAAACACCTGCCCTCAGTAGCAGGCAACCGATACCATGTGAAAATTTCTTCTGTCAAGGTCTTACTCCACGGGAACCGTTTTTCCCCCACTCACAGCAAAGCTTTCCAGCATTCTGTACCAGACTAGCATGACATGTGCCATAACCTTTCACACCGGGAATAAAGGTATGGGACCATTTGAAAGTTCGCCGACAGTGTTCTATCATAATGCCGCATTCGCTGAAGAGAAAGGCGCCCCTCAGCGCCATGAAACCGATCTGAGGCAAACCGGTTGCCATTGGCGGGGAAAAGTGTTTTGAACTGAAGCGGGACCCTCCGAATCCCCGCAGGTGTCTCTTCAAGCTTTCTTTTTCTTTGGCGACCACACATCGCTTCACTGAACCGAGGCCTCATGGGATTCACCCTTTACCGCTACATTCTGAAGGAACAACTGGTTCCCTTCGCCCTGGCCGCCTTCGGTCTCGGTTTTGTTCTCGTGGCCGGGAGGATGCTGCAGCTGGCTCGGCACCTCTTCACCACTTCCGTCACGTTCATGGACCTGCTGCAGCTGATGGCCCTGGTTTTGCCAAAGCTCCTCATTTTCACACTGCCCATGGCGGCCCTCATGGCCACCGTTCTGGCTTTTGTGCGCATGAACGGAGACAATGAATTGACAGCCCTTCACTCAGCCGGCCTGAGCCTGCACCAGCTGCTTCCCGCGATCTTCACCCTCGTGATCGCCATCACCGGATTCTCCTACATCAACACCCTGTGGGTTGTGCCCGGCGCCAACAAGGCCTTTGAAGTCAAGCTGAAATCTCTTGGCAGAGCTTCCGTCCCCCTCCTCATGAGAGAAGGGGTTTTCATCGATGTGGTTCCCAACCTGGTTTTTTTCTTTCGATCGGCGGATCCATCCACCATGTCCATACGTGGTTTTTTCGTGGAAGATCAGAGGCACCCGGAGATCAGGGCCACCATTGTGGCGGAAAAAGCCAATGTTTTTTTTGAAAAGGACGAAGATCATCTCGTGTTCAGGGTTGAAAACGGAGTCATCACGCGCGTTCCCGACGATCTGAAGGGAGCGCAGGCCGTCTCATTCAAAACCTATGACCTCTTCCTGAGCCTGGATGAAATCATGGGGGGCACTCCGGAAAGCACACGCAGACGGCAAAACATGACAGCCATGGAATTGTTGCACCATTCGCAGGCTGAAAACACCCCCCCTGAGCGGGAAGCAACCCTACTCCTGGAGTTCCACCGTCGACTCGCGCTCCCTTTCAGCTGTCTCATTCTGGGAATTCTGGGAGTTCCCCTGGGAGTGGCTTCCCGCCAAAAAAGCCGCATGACGGGCATTGCCCTGGGGCTGGGCATTTTTCTGTCCTACTATGTCCTTCTCACGGCGGGAAAAGGACTCGCTGAAAACCTGATCATACCCCCCTTTGTGGCTGGCTGGGGGCCCAATGTTCTGGCCGGGCTTCTGGCACTTTTTCTGTGGATGAAGGCACACGAACCTGCTTCCAGGTCCCCCCGCATGTCATGGATTGAACTCTGGAAAAACCGCCTGCCTTTCTTCAGGAACAAGATCAGACACTCATGGAAACAAGACCCATGAAAATCATCACCCGTTACATGCTCAAGCAGTTTCTGCCCATTCTGGGCCTCACCCTTGCCGGATTTCTGGGCATCTATCTCATTGTGGATTTTTTTGAAAAAGTGGACAGCATGATGGGCCGGGGCACCCCGCCCACTGAGATTTTCGCTTACTTTGCCTTCAAGGTTCCCTTCATCATCACACAGGGCCTTCCCGTGGCCACCTTGCTGGGAACTCTCATTGCCCTTGGCATTTTGAAACGCAACCATGAACTCATCGCCATGGAGGCTTCGGGCATCCACAGGATCACCTACATCAAGCCCATCATATTCACGGCACTCCTTTTTTCTCTGGCTCACTTTCTTTTCGCAGAATCTGTTGCACGGACCCTGAACCAATATTCAGAAGCCATCTGGCAGGAAAATGTCGTGGAAAGGGGTCGTCCCGCATCCTTCAGCCATGAAAATGTCTGGTACCATGGAAAAGGAACCATTTACCAGATACGCATTTATGATCCCACAGCACACCTCATGGAAAAGGTCACCCTTTATTTTATGGATGATCACTTTCAACTGAAAGGCCGCATCGATGCCAGAAGGATCAGTTGGACGGGTTCGGGCTGGGTTGCCGAGGATGGACTGGAGCTGATTTTTACGGAGGAAGGGACAAAACAGAACATCTTTTCCCGAAAAGAACTGCTCCTCCATGAAACCCCCAAGGATTTCAGCAGTCTTGAAACCATGCCGGAGGAGCTGAACTGGGTTCAGCTGCACCGATACACCAGAAAAATTCAGGGGGAGGGATTCAACGCCCTTCCCTATGAAGTGGAACTCCACATGCGGGTGGCTTTTCCCCTCACGACGTTCATTTTCACCCTTCTCGCACTGGGGATAGCCCTTCGCCACCGCATACAGGGGGGAGTGCCGGCCAATATCGTTGTGGCCCTCCTCATCGCCCTCGTCTACCTGGCCGTGCTCCACATGGGGAGCGGACTGGCCACGGCAGGTGTCCTGTCTCCTGCCCTGGGAGTGTGGGCAGGAAACATGATTCTTTTGACCACTCTTCTCTACTTCTGGGTCACCAATCCCTGAGCCGAAGACCTCAACGCCAGGGCCCCGCGGATCAAGGACCTTGCAGGTTCATTCCTTCATTTGCCGCTGCCGCAGCCAGCCAATCGGATGCTTGACCTCTTCAAGGCTTAAATGGGTGCAATTTTCAATGGCACCGGGAACCCCCGAGTGACCGGCGGACCCCAGACTGTCCCTACCCTGCGCAAAAGCAAGAGATTTCCTGAAACCCGGCCCAGGAAAAGGACCTTCCGCCCGCCCCTGGCCAGGACGGCTCAGGTGGGAAGGCTTGTGTCCAGAGCCATGGCGATCTTTTTCTTCAGCTCGGTGAGATCGAAACTTTTCACCACATAAAAATCTGCGGCAATGGCTTTCATGTCTTCCTTGAAAGTGTCGTATGCCGTTGAGAGAATGACCGGAAGGTCATAAAAGTGATTTCTGATGTCCTGCAACAGGTCGAGCCCATTGTAGTCGACCATTTTGATGTCGAGAACCACCAGGTCGGGTTTCTCTTCTTCAATGGTCTCCAGGAGCTTGTAACCGCTCTCTGCGGTGATCACTTCGTATCCGGCTTCTTTCAGTTCTTCGGAATAAAGCAGCCGGATGTGTTCTTCATCATCGACAACGAGGATTTTGGGCATGGCCTTCTCTCCTTGATATGGATCACTTTTTAAAGATTATTGCCATTTGCTGATCAGGTAGGGCTTGTTCTCCTCAAACACGGTGCACTCATTTTCCACATACTCTTCGGCCTGCTGAACAGACATGCGCTCTGTCTTTTTGACGAAAGAAAGCACCTTTCCCAGATAAATGGGGAGCAGGGCATCCAGCAGGTTGCGCCTCTGATCGGCATCCATGGACTGGTAGGCCAAAGCACTGTCAAAGAGGATTTTTGCCCACGTCTGGGCGGGAATGGAAAAGTGATTGAGCCCAAGCCCTCGAATTTCCTGGAGCTTATGATGTATGGTCTGGTCGTAAATGCTTTCCCATGCGGTGTGATACTTGTCAAAACCCTTCAAAAACCTCTCATGCAACCGGGCCGCATTCACTTCCACGGGAATGGGGGACTCCACATCCTGCATGTCGGTCCCGTAAAGACCGCAGGGCTTGCTCCACTTGACCCGAGTCCAGAACTTCTCGTAAACCTTCATCAGATCAAAAATGGTGCCCACGACCTGGTGAAACATGACAGACAGGTGCGCATAGGGATCCTTGGTGCGATGCACCTTGGGACATCCCAAAATGGAAAGCACAATGGGCACCCGGGAATTGAGCGCAATGGTCGTTGTCCAGATGTCAATGCCGAACTGCTGAACCGATTCGTTCCAATGGGATGAATCGAGAAAAGCGTCAACCAGCTGTCCCCTGAAGCCAAAATCCCCTGCGTTGGGCTGGCGCACCCTGCGTCCGTAAAGGCAGCGGGTGAGGGGGTAGATGATCGAATTGGTCAGGGTCGATTCATATTTATGACGCACGTACAGGGGACTGGTGTAACCGGCCCCTTTGAGCAGAGGCTCCCCCAGGTTCTTGACCCAGTAGGGAGCGATGTTTTTGATGTCGGCCTCTATGACCACCACGGCCTCCGCTTGCAGCTCCCGAGTCTTCTCGAAAAGATTCTTCAGGTTCTGCCCCTTCCCTTTCACATCGGCCGGTGTCGAGAGGTAGATCTTCGGAACTTCCGAAGGTGCAGAAAAAAAGGCATCCTTGGTGCCATCCGTTGAGTGGTTGTCACAGTTGATGATCACACTCTTCAGATCACCGAAATATTCTTTGAGCCCTTTGGCCACTTGCGCCGTGGTGTTTCCGATGGCTTCCGCCTCATTGTACGAGGGAATGCAAACAATGATGTCGGCCTTGGTGATTTGATCGGGATTCTCCTCAAAAACTGGCATGATCGTCTCTCCTGGTTTACCTATCCAAACCTTCTCCGCTGCCTTTCAAATATTTGAAGATGTCCGCGTCTGTGCTCAAAATAAAAGAAGTGTTTCCGTTGTCCGAGTTTTTGTAAAACTCAAAGGTGCGGTAGAGTTCAAAAAACTCCGGATTCTTTCCATAAGCCTCCGCGTAGACGCGGGTCGCCTCCGCGTCAGCCCCACCCCTGATCTCCTGAGCCGTTCTGAAGGCCTCCGAAGTGATCCTGGCCAACTCACGCTCCATCTGCCCGAGAATGGCAGCCCTTTCACCTTCGCCTTCCGAACGGTACTGAGCGGCAATGCGTTTGCGCTCGGAAATCATGCGCTTGAAAACCTGGCGCTGAACCGTTTCCACATAGTTGATCCGCTTGATGCGGATGTCTTCCAGTTCAATTCCAAACTGGGGAAGCAATTTCGATGCCTCCGCGACCATCTCCCGGGTGATTCGCTCCCTTCCCTTGATCAAAGGGGCCTCCAGCTCTTCCACCACTTCTTCGGAAACCACCATGCGGTAATCCTCGATTCCCGCCTCCTCGAGCATTCTTTCCGCATCTTCCCATCCCTCGCTTCGCACGAGTTCGACGAGTTCATTGTTGGAGACAAAATTTCTCACAATGGAGTCGATGATGCCGTCCAGGCGGCTGTGAGCTGTGGTGACAGTCCCAACGCGCTGCAAAAAGAGCAGCGGATCCCCGATTCGCCAGCGGGCGGTCACGTCCACCCAGATGTACTTCTTGTCCCGGGTGGGGATCTGATTGGGCTGGCCATCCCATTTCAGGATTCTTTTTTCAAAGAAATTGGCATTTTGAATGAAAGGGACCTTGAAGTGAAGACCGGCGTCCAGGATGGGTTCTCCCACGGGCTTGCCGAACTGGGTGATGACCACCTGTTCCGTCTCATTGACCACAAAGAAAGAGTTGAAGGCCAATATTCCCAAAATGACCGCGCCAATGGCTGCAAATTTCAGATTTGAAGGCTTCATTCAGTTACCTCCCTCCGATCCCAGAGCATGCCTGCCTTCTAAACCACCTCCGATGGTTCGCCCAAGATCCAGGTGAGGAAGGATGTTGCCCTGCATTTTGTCTATGACATACAAGTGCTCGAAATTCTTGGAAAGACTTTCAAAAGCTTCGATGTACATGCGTCTTCGGGTCACATCGGGAGCCTGTTCATAGGCTTCCAGAATCTGCCGGAAAAGCTGCACCTCGCCCTGAGCCCGGTTGACACGCTCCGTGGCATACCCTTCGGCCTGGGCAATGGCCTGACGGGCCTCACCCTGGGCTCTGGGTATCCTTTGATTGTAAATCTCCTGAGCCTCGTTGATCATCCGTTCCTTCTCCTGCTGGGATTCGTTCACCTCATTGAAGGCCCCTTTCACAGGCGTGGGAGGATTCACATTCTGAAGCTGAACCGTCACGACACGCAGACCTGACTGGTACTGGTCCATGATGGCCTGGATTTCTTCCCTGGCTTTCTCTGCGATGGCGGCACGTCCCACCGTGAGGATTTCATCGGCGTAACGGTTTCCTATTATCCGCCGCACCACCGACTCGGAAATGTCGTCCAGAGTTCCCTCCACCGCATGTACCCTGAAAAGGTAATCCACAGGATCTTCAATCTGGTATTGCACCGTCCACTGAAAATCCACCACATTGAGATCTCCGCTCAGCATGATGGATTCATCCTCATAGCCCCTGGTGGCCATTCGGCTTCGGCTTTCAGGCTGAACCGTACGATAGCCGTATTCACGCTGCAAAACCCTTCCCGTCATGACCTTGTGCACCTGGTCAATCCCCAGGGGGATTTTGAAGTGAAGCCCCGCTGAGGTGGTGTGAGAGAATTTTCCAAAGCGTTTCACCACGGCGGTTTCCTGGGGTTCCACCGTGTAGTATGAATTGAGCCCGGCCAGGAGGGCCAAAAGGAGAAGTCCCACCAGGACAAAAGGTCTGCCTGAAAAGGACGAAGAATTGTATCGCTCTTTCAATCTTCTCAAAAAATCTTCCAAATCCCTGAAATTCCCAGGCCCCTGCGGCCTGTTGGGCGGTCTTTCCCAGTGCATTTTTCCTCCTGAACTCCTGATAACAACGATGAGAGATACAGCTTGGATGCGGGTGCGTTCCGCCCGGGGCTCACCGAAGACCGGCCTGACTGAACTTTCCGGGTCTCGGCGAGCGGACTGGCACACAGACGCACACCTCGTGAATGAGCTTTCACCGAATGAACCTGCGCATGATCGAGGGCCGGAAGAAAATCTTTTTTTTGTGGATTTTCAAGGACATAGCTGAACGGCTTCTCTTTTTCATGACCCGGTAATCCTAAATGACTTTCTCGGAGAATGTCAAGCTTTTGAGAAGGCGGGAATTTTCCGTTCCCGGCGAAATGAGAGGGGTCTTCCGGTTTATTGTGTTGCGTTTGTGCCATCCGGAAGGGTATATTTTGCCTGAACTCCCTGAAGCCTTCGGGCCAGCCGGCCAAGGGGGAAAGGCGACGGGCCGGTTTCCGTGTCCCTGTCCGTGAGGGGCATGCAGAAAAATATTGAGCACACCACCTGTTATCGTCAATGACAGATGCCCGGATCATTCAAAAGCACCGGCGAGGGATTTCATGGAAAGATTTCTGGTGGCCTTGGACAACAAGGAAATCTCGCTCAAGAGCATTTCCTACCTGGCAAGAATCCTCAAAGGGTCTGACCACATTCACCTGACCCTCTGCCACGTGCTGCCGACGGCATCTCCCAACATTCTCACCAAGGAGGAGGTGCAACGCATCACCAGGGTGCACGAGGAACACCCCCGCCTTCGGGGACTCTACTGGGTGCTGGAAGACGAGGACAAAATGAATGAAGTTTTCCACAAGGCCACGGAAATCCTCGTCCAGGCCGGTTTCTCCCCCGGGCAGATTTCCAGGCATTTTCGCGTCCATTCGGGAGAAGTGGCACCCGTGATCCTCGATGAAGCGAAACATCTCAACTGCTCGACCATCGTCCTGGGAAGGCGCGGACTGAGCCGATTCCGGGAGTTTCTCTGGGGCAGCGTGTCCAGAACCGTGGCAAGGCTGTCCCGGGACATCACCGTCTGGATAGTGGACAGCTGACCCACTCAATGCGAGCCCAGCAATGAGCAAACCTTCATGGTGAAAAGGAGACCAAAATGGCCGAACAACTCTACAAAAATATCGCCTTTTGCACGGATTTTTCCGAAAACGCCGACGAGGCTTTCGTCACCGCCAGGGATCTGGCCGAACGTTACGACGCCACCCTTCACATCCTGCATGTCATGATCAATTTTTCCCTGTCGCCTCCCACCCACGCCACCTACATGCCCATCGAATACGATCCCAGCTTTGTGGAGAAAGTCAGAGAGGCTGCCATGGAAACCATTCAGGACCGCTACATCGGCCAGATGGTGGAAAATCAGCGGCACAAGATTCACCTTCTCGGCGGCTATGCAGCCACGGAAATTCTCAAAATGGCCCAGGATCAGGACATGGACCTCATCGTGATGGGTTCCAGGGGGCTGACAGGCCTCGCCCACGTGCTCTTCGGAAGCACAGCCGACCGGGTGGTTCGAAAGGCCCCCTGCTCCGTCCTGACCGTGAGACTCAAAAAATCGGAAGAAGAGTGACGCGGTGAATCAAACAGTTCCCTTTTGCGCCAGCCAGGACAAGGGGCTTGTGCTCGTGACGGGCGCCGCCGGCTTCATCGGCTTCCACTTCGCACTCCGGTTGCTGAGGGAGGGGCGGCAGGTGGTCGGTTTGGACAACCTGAACGACTACTACGACGTGAACCTCAAAGAGGCCCGTCTTCACCAGCTCCGGAAGCATGAGAACTTCCGGTTCAGCCGCCTGGATCTCCAAAATCGCGAGGACATGGAAAAGCTGTTCCGGGACCAGCCCTTTGACGAGGTGGTTCACCTCGCCGCCCAGGCAGGAGTGCGCTATTCTCTCACCAATCCGCACGCCTACGTGGACAGTAACCTCACCGGGTTCCTTCACATACTGGAAGGGTGCCGACAGGGTGCCGTGAAGCACCTCGTCTTCGCATCTTCCAGTTCTGTGTACGGAGCCAATACGGCCATGCCCTTTTCGGTGCACCACAATGTGGACCACCCCGTTTCCCTGTATGCCGCAAGCAAAAAAGCCAACGAGCTCATGGCCCACACCTATGCCCATCTTTTCCGCATTCCCTGCACCGGCTTGCGCTTTTTCACCGTCTACGGCCCGTGGGGCCGGCCTGACATGGCCCTTTTCCTTTTCACGCGATCCATCCTTGAAGGCAGGCCCATTCAGGTGTTCAATCACGGGAAGATGAAGCGTGACTTCACCTACATCGATGACATCGTGGAGGGCATGGTTCGGGTACTCCGCAACCCCGCCCAGCCCAGCGCCCAGTGGAATGGAAAGGCGCCGGACCCGGGGTCGAGCAAGGCCCCCTACCGTATCTACAACATGGGGAACCATGAACCGGTGGAACTCATGGATTTCATCAACACACTGGAACGCCACCTGGGCAGGGAGGCCCTCAAGGAATACCTGCCCCTGCAACCGGGGGACGTCCCGGAAACCTATGCGGACACCGACGATCTGAAAAGGGATTTCGGTTTCGCTCCCACCACCTCCATCGAGAAGGGAATCGGTCACTTCGTGACATGGTACCGGAATCACTACGGAGTCTGACTCCTTCAGGGGAATGGTTTTCTTTTCTCAGGCATACATGAGATCCAGTTCATTGAGGACCTCACAACCGTCCTGTGTGACACGAACCATGTTTTCAAGTCTCACTCCCCCCAGTCCCTGGAGATAGATTCCCGGCTCCACGGTGACCACCATGTTTTCTTCCAGGATCACGGGATTTCTTTTTCTGAGACCGGGCTTTTCGTGGACGGCCAATCCGACCCCGTGCCCGAGCCCATGGCCGAAGTGTTCTCCGTATCCCGCCCCCTCGATGACCGAACGGGCCACACCATCCATCTTCACCGTGTCCTGTCCCGCCCGGATTTGTTCCATGGCAGCCCTCTGGGCTTCAAGGACAACCCGGTAGATCTGCCGAAGCTTTTCGGGGACATCTCTCCCCATCCAGGTGCGCGTCATGTCCGAGCAATAATGATTGAGGCGTGATCCAAGGTCCAAAATGACCGTGTCTCCCCCTTCGATTTTCCTTTCGGAAGGAACGGCATGGGGCAGAGCTCCCCGGGGCCCTGCCGCCACGATGGGGGGAAAGGAGACGTCTTCAGCCCCCTGTTCGCGGATGAAGCGCTCGATTTCCCAGGCCATGTCCTTCTCATTCACTCCGGGTTCCAGCTTGTCCCACACGTGCTGAAGGGCGGCCTCGGTGACCCTCAGAGACTTTTTGATCGCTTCCAGTTCCCAGGGTTCCTTGATGATTCGCATCTCTTCCACCAGGCCACTCACTGAAGACACCTCCACGTTGGGCGAAACCGATTTCACGCTGTTTTCCACGTGAAGGTAGCTTTCGTGAGTGATGTAGTGCCCTTCGATGCCCACATGGCGAAGCCCCAGGGCTTCCACCACGCCGGGCAGCACCTGAGCCACACCCTCCGAGTACAGAACCAGTTCGAAATGGGGCGCCGCTTCCCTGGCCGATTCCCCGTAGCGAAAATCCGTGAACAGGTAGTTGTTCCGGGGGGTGATGAAAAGGTAGCCGGAACTCTCCGTATGGGTGAGGTCTTCCTCTCCGTAGCCACTGAGATAGTACCGGTTCTCCGGTGTGCAAACCAGGAAAGCGTCCAGATTCTTTTGAACCAGCTTCTCCCGGAACCTTTCCAGCCGGGATGAAAACGGGGCTGTCCACATGGGGTCCTCCTTCTGTTGAGCTCGGTCCTCGCGGACCATGGGGGATGCAAATCCTTCTTCCACTGTTCAAAAACCTGCGCATTCCATGGAGCATAAAACAGAACTGTGCTGGCTTTGCAAGATTGTGAAAAAAATCATTGGGAATCATTTTTAAAGATGTTATTTATGAGCGTTTCTATATGACATGAAGAGGAGTTTTCAAAAATGTTCTCCAAAATGCTGGTTCTGCGGTTTCCAAGGGAGATCGTCGACAAGCCCATCATTTCCAACCTGGTCCGCAATTACGATCTCACCTTCAATATACTCAAAGCACAGATCTATCCCCGCAAAGAAGGAATCGTGGTTCTCGAGCTGTGTGGCAACCAGAAGGATTTCAAACGGGGGCTCCAGTACATGAAAGACATTGGAGTCCGTGTGGAGCCCGTGGCTCAGGGCATTCGAAGGGATGAGGAAAAGTGCTACCAGTGCGGAGCATGCACCGCTGTGTGCCCCACCGGAGCCTTGCACATCAAACGCCCGGAAATGCTGGTGCTGTTTGAATCGGAAAGGTGCAGCGCCTGTGAACTCTGCGTGAAGACCTGTCCCGCACGGGCCATGATCGTCACCTTCGACAAAGTTCTGGACATATGAAATCTCCCACTCATTGAACGCTTTTGTCAAACGCCCGGTGTTTCGGTGTTCCCGGGCATGTTATCTGATAACCCTTGAAAAATGACCGGTGGACTCCTTCCACACCGAAGGGGAAAACCTGTTGAACCCCTTCGCATCCGGAACCGCCCCTGGCCCCTGAGGGACCCAGGCAGAAATCAGGGACGAAAAGGGAACATTGTTGATGTTGCTTTCATTGAGGAGCTTGAACATGAACTACAGTGACAAGGTGATGGAACACTTCATGAACCCCAGAAATGTTGGTGAACTGGACGATCCCCATGGAATCGGACAAGTGGGAAATGTCAACTGCGGGGACATCATGCGCATGACCATCAGAGTGGAAGAGGGCCGCATCACGGACATCAATTTCAAGACCTTTGGTTGTGGCGCCGCCATCGCCGTCAGTTCCATGGTCACCGAAATGGCCCGTGGAAAGAGTCTTGACGACGCTGTCAAAATCAACCGGGATGACGTGGCCGTAGCCCTCGGAGGGCTTCCCGACAAAAAGCTCCACTGCTCCAACCTTGGGACGGATGCTTTGAAAGCAGCGGTCAACGACTACTGGAAAAGAAATGGAGAGGCCCACAAGGTGGTGCCCCTGGAAGACGAACACCTGGAACAGGAAGCGGATCAGAAGAGTGCGTGTTGCGGTAGCAATGAGCGGGGGTGTGGACAGTCTTCGAGCAGCAGCACTGCTTAAGGAAGAAGGCCACGACGTTTTCGCTCTTCACATGCGGTTGCTGCCCCCCTCGGGCAGTCCGGAGAAGCAGGGGGACATTGCGTGGAGGGAAGCGCAGGTCAACCTCAGGCACCTTGCTTCAAGGCTCTCCATGCCACTGTTTTTCTCGGATGTGAGGGAAGAGTTCGAGCGGCAGGTCATCACTCCTTTTCTCGAGGATTACCGGCAGGGGTTGACCCCCAACCCCTGTTTCATCTGCAATTCAAGGATCAAGTTCGGCATCCTCTGGAGGGAAGCTCGCAGGCATGGGGCCGAGCGGCTTGCCACGGGCCATTATGCCCGCGCCGTTCCCGCCGCTGGATCTCAGCCCCGTCACCAGCTCCTGAGAGGCGTGGATCTCTCCAAAGACCAGTCTTATTTCCTCGCCCTTCTCTCCCAGGAGCAGCTCTCCGTTTCCCTCTTTCCTCTTGGAAGCCAATACAAGAAAGATGTGCGGCTGTGGGCAGAGCAAACAAAGCTTTTCGTCCATCTTCGCAAAGAAAGCCAGGAGATCTGCTTCATTCCCCAGGGCAATTACCGGGAATTCCTTGAGAAACGCCTTCAGATTCCCCATGAGGGGACTCGGGGTCCCATCGTGGACATGGCCGGAAACCGGCTGGGGGAGCACAGAGGCCTCTTCGCCTACACGGTGGGCCAGCGGCGCGGCCTGGGAATTCCCTCCCACGCACCCTATTATGTGGTCGAGCTGGACGCAGCAAACAACACCCTCCGTGTGGGGCGGGACCAGGATCTTTTCAGGTCGGAGTTCACCATCTTCCACGTGAACTGGCTCGCCACGGACCCGCCGTCGGAACCCTTTGAAGCCACGGTCAGGATCCGCTACAGGCATGAAGGAGCTCCCGCCCAAATCATTCCCCTCGAAGAGATGAGGGCCCTGGTGCGGTTCAAATCGCCTCAACGGGCGGTCACTCCCGGGCAGGCGGCGGTCCTTTATGAAGGCGACCGGGTGCTGGGTGGCGGAATGATCGAGCGGGAAAGGGGGGAAGGCGCCAGGCACCTGGGGGGAAGAGAGTCATGAGCCGCAAAATTGCCCTGAAAACCCTGGGCTGCAAAGTGAATCAGTATGAAACTTCGTACATGGTCGAAGTTCTCGAGGAGGCGGGCCACTCCATCGTGTCCTTTCGGGAGTGGGCGGACACCTACATGGTCCATGGGTGCGCGGTCACATCAAGGGCCAGCTATGAAACCCGTCAGCTTCTGAGACGGGCTCAAAGGATGAACCCCGGGGCCGCCCTCGTGGCCGTGGGCTGTGAAGCTCAAAGAGACCCCGAACGTCTGGCCCGGGAAAAACTGGCCACCCACATCATCGGCAATGCCCGCAAGCATGACATCCTTCATCACCTTTCCGTTTCCGCCACCCCCGAAAACCCTTTCATTTGTGTGACCGGCGTGGACGGGAAGATGCCCTTTCAGCCCCTTCCGGTGAAAAGAATGTACAAAGGACGCACGCGCGCCCACCTGAAAGTCCAGGACGGATGCAACGCCTTCTGCGCCTACTGCGTGGTCCCCTTCACACGGGGCAGAAGCCGAAGCCTGGAGCCTTCGGAAGTGCTGGCACAGGCCGGGCGCTTCATCGATCACGGCTACAGGGAACTGGTTCTCACGGGCATTCATCTGGGACAGTGGGGCAAAGACCTCACCCCGCCAAGGGAACTGGCAGACCTTCTG
>Ga0207421_10003031_pt1 | contig 20314 bp, 6 predicted proteins | sample SodLakKL_010_SED_4_FD_187542 | JGI IMG/M metagenome (GOLD analysis project Ga0207421, IMG submission 187542) | Alkaline sediment microbial communities from Lake Tanatar, Kulunda Steppe, Russia - 8KL_010_SED (SPAdes) (version 2) | ecosystem: Environmental > Aquatic > Non-marine Saline and... | reverse complement strand
TTGCTCGAGCAGCGAGCCGGCCGAGCGCACCCCTGCTAGCAGGTAGGCGGCGCGCTCGTCGATCTCAGCCAGCGCCCGCAGCCGCTCACGGTGCACCCGCGCGAGCAGCCCGGTCAACGTCGTGTGGGCCTCAACCAGCTGGGTGTCATCAAGCGCCCCGCCCAGCGGCAGCCCGGCGAGCTGCCCCAACGACTCGCCGATCCCCTCGAGCAGCCCCTGGACCGACACCTCACCACCCGCACGCTCACCCGCACCCGGACCCGGACCGGCCCCGCAGGCGCACCCGGCGGAGCCCTCGGTGGTGGTGTAGCCGGCGGGCTCCTCGGAGGCGAGCATCACAGCAGCGGCGGCGGCGGGCGTGTGGGGGCGTCGGCGGCTGGTGGGGTGGGGGTGGTGCCGTCGCCGCTGCGTTGTCGAATACATGTTCGAAGTATGCAGTATCCCGCCAGGCCCTGTCAAGGCTTTTCACCAACTCGTGTGGACATCACGCCCAGCACACCGAGCGCTCCGCAGCGCCGCGGCAGCGACCCGTCGCACGCGGGGCGTGGTCCAGGGGCGATGTCAGTCGGTGCTGGGCACCTCCTCAGCGCGCCCACGAATCGCCGCGGCGATGTCGCGGCCGAGGGCTGTCGCATCGACGACGTTGAGTATCGCCGTCGCCTCCGGATCTGCGAGTCGACTGGCAGCCTCGGGGTCGACCGCGAAGCGGCTGTGTGCGCAGAACGTGCCGCGCAAGGCCGCGTGCTCCCTAGGCGGCGCGACAGGGTCGAGCAGCGGCACGGTGAGATGCAGCGTCTCGGGCTCCGCGCCCAGGAGCGTCCCAGCCGCGTCGAGGTGCAGGCGCACCGGCGCACCGGTCACCGCGCAGGCGGATGAGACCGTGGTCGCCGCGCCGAGCAGCGGGGGCAGGAAGAGCGTGTCGAGGGCACACCAGGTGCCGCGCTCGCCCTCGGCGAAGTCGAGCCGATAGGTCGTGGGCTCGAGGCTGAGCCCGAGCACCCCGGTGATGGCTCCGTCAGCGTCCCGCTCCGCGAGATTGGAGACCCGGCGCTGCCGGGTCCCGGGATCGGACGGATCGACCTCCTCGGCGAGCATGGCGAGCGTTGATGCATCGACGGCCTTGCCTCGGGCGATGCGCTCGAGCACGGCGAGCGCGAGCCGGGCGTCACCGGGATGCGGCGGATCCTCCAATTGACAGGCAAGCACATCGGCGACGAGCTCGCCGATGTCGTCGTGCCTCACAGTCATGGCAGGGCTCCTTGGCTAGTCGGCGAGGGCCAGGCCCGGTCGGGCGGTTGTGGCGGGGGCTCCACCGGTCGGCTGACGACCCGCGGCGATGGCTGCAGCGAGGCGCGACGCGGGCAGCGCCGGACTCGGCCCTCCGGACGGTAGGACTCGGGGACGTCGGACCGCAAAGCGTCGGTAAGGTTAGCGGCGCTCAGCACGAAGGTTGCCTGCGGCAAGGAGGGCCACCCGGCGATGGCCACGCGACTGACCTTCCTCCAGCACGAGGAGCTCGTGCCTGCCGGGCATCTCGCGACCCATGCCGAGGCGCTCGGCCTCGAGGTCGAGACCGTCCGTGTCGATCGCGGTGATCCCCTGCCCGACCTCGGCGGCGTCGACGCCCTCGTCCCGCTGGGATCGTTCGCCTCGGCCGCCGACGACGACGTGCCCTGGCTCGCCGCCGAGCTCGACCTCCTGCGACGAGCCGACGACGCCGACGTCGCCATCCTCGGCGTCTGCTTCGGCGGCCAAGCGCTCGCCCGGGCGCTCGGTGGGCACGTAGCCCCCCTCGAGCGCCCGGAGATCGGCTGGCTCGCGCTCGACACCGACGAGCCCGAGCTCGTGCCCCAGGGGCCGTTCGTCGCCTGGCACAACGACGGCTTCAGCCCTCCCCCCGGAGCGACCGAGCTCGCTCGCACGGCGCGCGCGAGCCACGCGTTCGCCGTGCGACGCCATCTCGGCGTGCAGTTCCACCCCGAGGTCACCGTCGACGTCGTCGAGGCGTGGGCGCGACACAGCACCGGCATGCTCGAGAGGGCGGGCGTCAGCGCGGACGCCGTCATGGGCCCGCTGGACCGGGCCGCGGAGGACAACGCCGAGCGCGCCGGCCTCCTACTCCGCCGCTTCCTCGATCGCGCGGGGCTCAGGACGACCTAGCCACGAACGCCGGCACTCCCCCGTGGCGCCTCCCGTAGTCCCACAGCGCCTCGGCGAAGCGCTTGCGCCCGCGATGCAACCGTGAGAGCAGGGTGTTCACGGGCATGCCGAGCGCGCGCGCGGCCTCGCGTGTCGGCACGCCGTACATGTGGACGAGGACCAGCGGCGCGCGGTAGTGCTCAGCGAGCTGGTCCAGCACCGCCCACACGTCGGCGACGCTCACGTCGGGCCAGGCGTCGAGGTGGAGCCCGTCGCCGTCGATGGCCTCGATGCCGGAGGAGGCGGCCAAGCGGGCGAACACCGCCCCGTCACCGTCCTCGAGCGGCACCTCCTCGGGGGACCGCTCCCGTCGCCGCGCGCGATCACGGGCCAGGTTGAGGAGGATCTGCTGCAGCCAGGCGCCAACCGCCTGGGGGTCCCGCAGCTGATCGAAGCGCCGGTAGGCCTTCACGAGGCACTCCTGCAGGAGGTCGTCGGCTCCGTCTCTGGCAAGGCGGCGCGCGAGCGCGCGCAGCCATGGCAGATGAGGACCGACGAGGCCCGTGAACGCCTCGGCCCGCCGCCGGCTCGGGTGCGGCAAACACCCCGAGGCCGAGCCGATCGTCGCAGTCTCGGCACGTCGGTCCCCCGACCACTCCTCGTGCAGCGGCAACGTCGCCACCTCCTCGAGAGGGCCCGGTGGCGCGGGCACCGGGCGGCATCGTCGTCGCCGGCGGGAGCCCGGCCCTGCCGATGCCTCGCCCCGTAGGCCACCTCGGGCGCGTAAGCGCGACGTAAGCGTGGCGCTCGCTGACCCACGGCGGTCACAGCACGAGCCGTCCGTCGCGGATCGTCGCGCCCCGGCGGCACCCGCGCTCCGAAGCGACCCTTGCCTCCCGGGACCTGGCGCTCCACACTCCAGACCGAGGGGGCATGACCGCGCGCATCGCACTGACCGGTCGCATCGTCGTCGCCCGCAACGGGCACGAGGTCGACGAGCGCGAGCTCTCCGGTGCGCAGGTCCGACTGGTGCTGGCCCTGCTCGTGTGCGAACGCGACCGAGCCGTCTCCCGCGAGGAACTCGCCGCCAACCTGTGGGGCGAGGAGCGGCCGAGGACGTGGGAGACCGCCCTGCGGGGTTTGGTCAGCCGGGTCCGGAGCGTGCTCGTCGCCGCCGGACTCGGCGATCGTGAAACGATCGTCCGGGCGGACTTCGGCACCTACCGGGCGCAGCTGCCGGCGGACACCATCGTCGACCTCGAGCAGGCGCTCCGCGACGTCGAGGACGCGGAGGCCGCGCTGCGGGACGGGGAGGTGGCGCTGGCGGCTGCGCGCGCGGCCCGCGGGCGCGCCGTGCTCGAGCGGCCATTGCTGCCGGGCGTCGAGGCTCCGTGGCTCGACGCCCGACGCGCGGAGCTCGTCCTCTGGACGGTGCGCTGTCTGGAGGCACTCGCGACGGCACGACTGGCCCTCGGCGATCACGACCACGCCATCGTCGCCGCCGAGCAGGCCACCGCTGTCGATCCGTACCGCGAATCCGCCTACCGCCTGCTCCTAAAGGCGCACCGCGCCGCCGGAAACCCCTCCGCGGCGCTGCGTGCCTACGAGCGCTGCCGCCTGCGCCTGGCCGAGGAGCTCGGAGTCGATCCCGCGCCGGAGACGCAGGACCTGCATCTCGAGCTGCTGCACGAGGGGCATCGGGCGGAGGCGCTGCCCGCGACGACGCCGTCGGGCACTGCTGTCGTTGCCCTCGGCGACGCGGATCCCTACCCCGGTCTGCGGCCCTTCGCCGAGGAGGACGCGCCGGTCTTCTTCGGCCGCGGTGCGGATGTCACGCGGATGCTCGAGCGTCTGGCGGCCTACCGCTTCCTCGCAGTCCTGGGCTCCTCGGGCTCCGGCAAGTCCTCGCTCGTGCGCGCTGGTCTCGTGCCGGCGCTGCGCCGAGGGGCCCTGCCCGCCTCGGACACCTGGGCCATCCGCACCTTGCGCCCGGGCCGCGACCCGCTCCGCGCCCTCGCCGGCGAGCTCGCGGGGCTCGACCCTGGCCTCACCGATGAGAGCACCTGCGCCCGGCTCATGGCCGACCGCAGCGTCCTCGACCGCGTGGTGGAGTGCGTCGTGGGTGCCGACGCCCCGTCAGAGCAACGGGTCGTGCTCATCATCGACCAGCTCGAGGAAGCCTTCGCCCCCGGCGTCGATGCCCATCGACGCCGAGCCTTCCTCGACGCTCTCGCCTCCGCAGCGTCGACCGCGGGCGGGCGCACCGTCGTGGTCGTCACCCTGCGCGCCGACTTCTATCCGCGCTTAGCTGAGCACCCCCGCTTCGCCGACCTCACCTCCCGCCATCAGCTGCTCCTCACCCCGATGGACGAGGTCGGCCTGGCCGAGGCGATCACCGGCCCCGCCCGCCTCGCCGGGGTCGGCATGCAGCCGGGGCTCGTCGAGACGATCCTGCGGGACGTCGCCCGACGCCCAGGCTCCCTGCCCCTGCTGTCCCACTGCCTCCTCGAGCTGTGGCGCAGACGCCGGGAGGACGGCATGACGCTCGCGGCCTACCGCCAGACCGGCGGGATGGAGGGCGCCCTCGCCCAGCGCGCCGAGACGGTCTACCTGGCGATGTCACCCGCCGAGCGCAGCACGACGCGGCTTCTGCTCCTCCGGCTCGTCGAGCCCGCCGAGGAGGCCGACGACCTCCGACGGCGCGTGCCGCTCGCCGAGATCCTCACGCAGGCGCAGGAGGAGGCCGCGGCGGGCGCGCTCGTACAGCGGCTCGCCGAGGCGCGACTGCTCACGACCGACGGCTCATCCACTGGCGAGGCCTGGGTCGAGATCAGCCATGAGGCCCTGGTCGCAGGGTGGCCACGACTGCGCGGCTGGGTGGAGGAGGACCGCGCCGGGCTCGTCGTGCACCGCCGGCTCACCGGCGCCGCCGAGGAGTGGACACGGCTCGGGCGTGACCCCGATGCGCTCTACCGAGGAGCCCAGCTCGCCGAGGCCTGTGCCTGGGCGGAGCGCCACCCTGAGGCGCCCAACGAGCAGGAGCGCGCCTTCCTCGACGCCGGTGTCGCCCGCGAGGAGCTACAGCGTCAGCGTGGGCTGCGTCGGCTGCATCTCACGGCCGCGATGCTCAGCATCGGCCTCGCGACGGTCGCGGCCCTCGCGGTCCTCGCCGTCCTCGAACGCCACCGCGCCGAGGGCCAGGAGGAGCTCGCACGCTCACGACAGCTCGCCGCCGAGGCCATCACCCTGCTGAGCGTCGAGCCCCGTCGGGGCCTCGATCTCGCGGCCGAGGCGGTCGCCTTGGCCCCCACCCACGAGGCCGTCGCCGCCCTGCGCCAGGCCCTCGTCACCCCGACGCCGCGCCTCGAGCTACCCGGCGGACGCGGTGACCTCGCGATCGCGCCCGACGGCCGCCACGTCGCGTCGCTGCGCGAGCACAACGGGACGGTCGAGGTGCGCAGCGTGTCGAACGGTGCGCTCGTGGCCGACCTCACCGACGACGCGGACGGTGGCCTCAGCGCGAGCTTCAGCCCCGACGGCTCACGTCTCGCTACGACCCACAACGACGGGGCCCGCATCTGGGACCTCGACGCCGCCGGCGACGCCCATCTCCTGCCGCACCCCACGACGGTCTACGCGGCCGCCTGGAGCCCCGACGGGCGTCGTGTCGTCACGACCAGCAACACCGCGTCCTTGGAGCTGTGGGACGGCGTCTCGGGCCGCCATCTCGACACGCTGGCGGCCCCCGCACGGGCCATCTTCGCGCGCTGGACCTCGGACGGCGCAGCCCTGCTGGCCTGGAGCGCCGTCGACCCCGAGGCCTACCTCCTCGACGCCGACTCCGGTGAGATCCTCGCGGTGCTCGCGCACGACGGCGCCATCGTCGACGTCCGGCTCAGCCCCGACGGCACCCGCGTCGCGACGGCATCCCTCGACGGAACCGCGGGGGTCTGGCGGCTGCCCGGCAACAGGCGCCACCCCGTCGAACTCGAGCCCTCGGTGCTCATCGACGGGCTGCCGGAAGCGGTGTGGACCGTCCGCTTCAGCCCCGACGGCGCGCTGCTCGTCGTGGGCGACGACTCCGGGACGATGCGCCTCGTCGACGTCGATCACGGCACGACCCTCCTCGAGGATCGCCGCCACGCCGACCAACTGATCGACGCCGCCTTCGACCCCGACGGCGCGCTCGTCGCCACCGCGGGCGTCGACGGCACCGCGCTGGTGTGGGACCTCGAGGGCGGTGACGTCCGCAGTCAGCTCACCCTCAACGGCAGCGTCGCGTCCGACGTCGGGCGCTCCTCGGTGGCCTTCGCCTCGGACGGCACGCACCTCGTCACCCGTGCTGCGGTCCTGGAGGTGTGGGAGGTTCCCGCCGGCCCGGCAGCGACGATCACCGCGCACGAGCAGGGGGTTCGCAGTCTCGACGTCAGCGAGGACGGGGCGCTGCTCGCGACGGGCGGTCGGGACGGCATCCTGCGGGTCTGGGACCTCGCCTCCGGCACGACGACGGCCTCGGCGATGGTCCCCGACAGCCACTTGACCGCCACCTCGCTGGGTCCCAACGGCACCACCGTCGCGGTGGCCAACCCCTTCCACACGACCCTCAGCGCGCAGCACCTCCCACCCACGGTCTACGACGTCGCCACCGGGGAGCCGCTGCTGCACCTCGAGGTGCCGCCGTCAGAGGGGTCGCCCTGCCCACAGGTTTGCCAGACGACCTCGGTGGCCTTCAGCCCTGACGGACGGCACCTCCTCACCGCTGGCCAGGACGGCACCGTTCGGCTCTGGGAGGCCCGCGGGGGCGAGTTCGTCACCGCCCTCGAGCCCAGCGACGCCCGGCTCTCCGCCGCGGCGTTCGACCCCCACGGTCGCCGAATCGCCGCGGCCGGGCTCGGCGGCGCGCTGGTGTGGGACGTCGCGAGAGGCGACCAGGTCCGCACCCTCGACACGCCGGGCCACGACGTCGCCTTCAGCCCCGACGGGACCCTGCTCGCCGTCGGCGGCGACGACGGGGTGACGAGCCTCTGGGAGGTCGCCACCGGCGGGCGGATCACCGAGCTGCGCCAGGCCTCGCGCGTCTCCTCGGTGGCATGGGACGACGACGGACGGTTCGTGCTCACGGGGGGCAGTGACGGCGCGTGGCTGTGGGATGCCCCCACCGGCCAAGCCATCCAGCGCTTCCCCGGCGCGACCGGTGCGGTGGCCTTCGCCCCCGACGGCACCATCCTCCTCGGCCACGACGACGGCACGGTGCTCGCGCACCGCTGCGAGATCTGCGGCTCGGTCGCCGACCTCGTCGACCTCGCCCGACAGCGCTCTGACACTCGGCGGCCGGGGGGCGACCCGCCGAACGACCCCGAGTCCCTCATCGCCGCGCCGAGGGGCGGCTGCGGGTGATCACCGCCCCCTTGGGGCCCGATCCAGGGGCGCGATCGCGCTCGGCGTCGACGGGGACGTGTGCCCGCCCGCGCCCCGTCGCCCTCGACGGGGCGCGGGGCCCCTGCCGTCGATCCTCAGCGGTAGGTCGTGTACACCTCGCGCAGATTGTGGAACGCAGGCTCGCCGTTCGCGAGCCCACGGGCCGTCGCCGCCCATGCGGCGGTCTCCGGCCGTTCGTTGTTGCGCGCGGCCTCCTCGGCAGAGGAGAAGTCGACCACCACGAGGTAGCGACCCGCCGCGTCGGTGTCGGCGAAGACCCGGCTACCCAGGTAGCCCGGCGCGACCCCGGCCTGTTCGGCATCCCAGCTGGCGGTGTGCTCATGCAACGCCTGCTCGTCGTGGACGCCATCAAGTTCGATGATCTGCGTGAAGGACATGCCGTGACCTCCTTCGCCGTCGTTCGATCAGCGGCCGGACCCTCCGGACGCCGGGTCAGCGCGGCCTCGCTCAACGGTGCCGACGAGCCTGCCGCGGGGGCGATCCCACGCCCTCGCAGACGACGGCTACACCCCAGGACGTCACCACGGCTGCAAGGATTGCAGGCGGCGTGTGAGGGGGGCGGCCACGAGCTCCCGGCAGCGCTCCCGGCCGGTCCCGCTGCGCCGGCCAGCTCCGGGCACCGAAAGCCCGCAGAGAGGTCGTCAGGAGGGGCGCGTGAGGGGAGCCGCCGTCGACGCGTCCGCCGACACCCGCGCAGCCGCCACCAACCGCTCGGCAAGCGCAGCGGCGTCAGGGGGCTGCAGCATCCTCGAGTGGTCCCCTGGCACCACGTGCCGGACGACGCTGCCCGCGAGCTCGTGCCAGCGGCGCACATGCGCCTGCTCGCGCCCCAGCGACTCCTCGGCGTCGAGCAGGGTGACCACTCCTCCGTACGGTCCGGGCACGTACCGCCGTACCGCCTCGAGATGGGCGACGGCCGTGTCCAGCAGCCGCTGGAACCCTGGCAGGCCCATATCCGCGGGTAGGGCGCCCACCCGGCGGGCGTGGTCGAGCAGTCGGTTCAGCCGGTCGTCGGTGCGCTCCCCAGCGGAGCCGGCTTCGTCGAACGCCAGGCCGTCGGGCTGCAGGCCGAGGTCGGCCATGAGATGGCGCAGCGACTCCTCCTCCACGCGGTCCCCGTCGAGCGGGCCCACAGGAGCACTATCCAGCAGCGCGACCAGCGCGACGGGCCGCCCACTAGCCTCCAGTCGCCGGGCCATCTCGTAGGCGATGAGCCCGCCCATCGACCAGCCGGCCAGGAGGTACGGCTCGTGCGGTTCGGCGCGCGTCAACTCGTCGACGTAGCGGCCTGCCAGATCCTCGATGCTCCTGGGCGGCTCCCTCTCGATGCTCGGCGCCTCGAGTCCGTAGACGGGGCGCCGCGCCCCGCCGAGGGCCTCGGCCAACGCACGGTAGCAGTAGACGGTGCCGGCGGTGGCGTGCGGCAGGACGAACGGGGGGCGTCGCCCGTGCGGCTGCAGCGCGACGAGCGCCGACGCCGGTGGCTCCTCGTCCCGGAGGAGTTCAGCGATACCTGCGATCGTGCGCAGCTCGAGCAGGCTCGAGGCGGGCAGCCGGCGCCCGAAGGCCTGCTCGATCCGTGCGAGCAGGCGCATCGCCAGCAGCGAGTGCCCACCGCTGGCGAAGAAGTCCTCGGTGACCCCGACCTCCCTGCCTGGCAGGAGGTCGGCCCAGATGTCAGCCAGGGCGCGTTCGAGTTGGTCCCGCGGCGCGACCTTCGGCCCGGCGCGCCCGACAGGCTCCCGGGCCGGCACCCACTCACGCAGGGCCTCGTAGTCGGTCTTGCCGTGGGAGCCGCGCGGCAGGCTACCGACCACGATCGCCTCGGCGGGCACCATCGCGGTGGGCAGGTGGTCGGCCGCGTGGCCGCGGACGTGCTCAGCGGCCACCTGCCGGCCGTCCGTGGTCACGAACGCGACGAGCTCGGCGCCGCCGTGGCCTCCGTTGCGCGCGACGACCGCGGCCTCGCGGACGCCGGGGACGCGCCCGAGGACCGCCTCGACCTCGCCGGGTTCGACGCGGACTCCGCGGACCTTCAGCTGCCGGTCGGCGCGCCCGATGAGCGCGAGGGAGCCATCGGGCAGCCAGCGGCCCAGGTCGCCGGTGCGGTACAGCAACTGGTCGGGTGCGGTCGGGTCGGCCACGAAGCGCTCGGCGTTGAGCTCCGAGTGGCCGTGGTAGCCGCGCGCGAGCCCCGCCCCGCCGATGTGCAGCTCGCCGACGATCCCCACGGGCGCAGGCTCGCCGCGCTCATCGAGCACGAGCACCCGTGCGTTCGCGATCGGCCTGCCGATCGGCACGAACGAGCGGTCGTCGTCGGGTCGGCAGGCCCAGTGGGTGGTGTCGATCGCCGCCTCCGCCGGCCCGTAGAGGTTGTGCAGCTCGGCGGGCAGCAGCGCCAGGCAGCGCCGGGCGAGGGCGGGCGGCAGCGGCTCGCCGCCGCACAGCACCCGGCGCAGCGCGCCGCACGCCCCGATGTCCGGCTCGTCCAGCAGCACGTCGAGCACGGATGGGACGACCTGCACGAGGGTGACGGCCTCCTCGGCGATGAGCCGTACGAGTCGGCCGGTGTCGAGCTCAGCCTCTGCCGGCGGCACCACGAGCCGCGCGCCGGTCGACAGGGCACCGAGCACTTCCCACACCGCGGGGTCGAAGCCGATCGGGGTACGCAGCAGGACCGCGTCCTCGATCGACAGGGGAAACGCGTGCTGACGCCAGCGGACGTCGTTGACGATCGCGCGGTGCTCGACGAGCACCCCTTTGGGTCGGCCGCTCGAGCCCGAGGTGTAGACCATGTACGCGAGGTCGTCGGGTGTCACGTTGCGTGGCACGCGCTCCGCCGCGCAGGCCGCGATGGCGTCCCGCGCGTGATCCAGGGCGATGACGGCGCCGTGCCCGGAGAACAGTGCGGACAGCGCCGTGTGCGTGACCACCGCGGCCGGGAGCGTGTCGGAAGCCAGCTCCTGCAGCCGCGCAGGGGGCAGGTCGGGGTCGAGCGGCACGTAGACCCCGCCTGCTTTGAGCGAGGCCAGCGCGGCGACGACGAGGTCGGATGAGCGCGGCAGGCTCACGCCGACGGGTTCTCCGGCGTGCACGCCCAGGCCCTGCAGATACCGGGCGAGCCGGTTGGCGCGCACGTCCAGCTCCGCGTAGGTCAGGTGCTCGCCGGGGGCGGCGACCGCGACCGCGTCAGGGGTCCGGTCTGCCTGCTCCTCGACGAGTTGGTGCAGGCACGCGGACGGACCGAGGTCGGCGGCCGTATCGTTCCATCCCGACGTCACCTCCCACCGCTCCGCCGGGGGCGACAGCGGCAGTGCCGACAGCGCCGTCTCCGGCTCGGCCACGGCGGCGTCGAGCAGCCTCGTGAAATGGCTGAGGAGACGCTCGACGGTGGCGGCGTCAAGGCGTGCGGTGTCGTACTCGAGCAGCCCCGACACGCGCTCGCCGGTGTCGAGCAGCAGGCTGAGGTCCGCGACCGCGCCGCCGTTGTCGACGCGCTCCATGTCGATGTCGAGGCCTGCGACCCGTGGCTGCGGCAGCTGGGCGCTGTGCAGCACGAGCAGCGTCTCGAACAGGGGGCTGCGCCCTCCGGCGCGCTGCGGGCGGAGGGCCTCGACCACGCGCTCGAACGGCACGTCCTGATGCTCGAACGCCTCCAGGGTGGTCTGTTTGACGCGAGCAAGGAGCTCCCGGAACGTCGGGTCGCCGGAGAGGTCGCCGCGCAGCACCAGCGTGTTGAGGAAGCAGCCGACGACCGCTGCCGCCTCCGGAGGGCGCGTGGACACTGCGGTTCCCACCAGCACGTCGTCGCTGCCGCTGTAGCGATGCAGCAGCGCCTGCAACGCCGCGAGCAGCGTCATGAACACGGTGACGCCCTCGCGCTTGGCAAGTTCGCGGAGCGCAGCGGTCGTCGTCGTGCCCAGCTCGAAGCGTCGGTACCTGCCCTGGGCCGGGCCCGAGCGGCGGGAGGGTGGCTGCCAGGGCAGCAGCGACCCGGTGGGCGCGCCGGCGAGCTGGTGTCGCCAGTAGTCGAGCTGGGCGTCGCCGACCGCAGCGACCCGCTCGCGCTGCGCCTGGATGTAGTCGTCGTAGGAAGCGTCCGGCTCCGACAGCGGCGACGGGCGGCCGTCCGCGAAGGCCTCGTACAGCGCGGCGAGCTCGTGGACGATGACCCCGACGGCGACGTGGTCGCAGGCGATGTGGTGCACCACCAGCAGCAGAAGGTGGTCCTCCTCGTCGACCCGGTACAGCGTGGCCCGCAGCAACGGCGGGCGCGCCAGGTCGACCGGCACACGACTGGCAGCGCTCGCGCGGCGTGCGAGCTCGCGGTCGCGGTCGTCGGCAGCGAGGTGCCGGAGGTCCTCGATGGGCAGGTGCGCCGGCGTAGGAGGGCGGAGCTGCGGGGTCGGCACCCCGTCGGCCTCGTACACCGCCGTGCGCAGCACGGGGTGGCGACGTAGCAACTCGGTGAGGGCATCGCGCAGGACCCCAGGATCGAGCGCGCCACGCAGTCGGGCGGCGATCGGCTGGTTGTACGTCGGGTCGCCGGGCTGGGATCGTTCGAGGTACCAGAAGCGCTGCTGCTCGAACGACAGCGCTCCCCCGGCCGCCGTAGGCGCCGCCTGCTCGGCGGCCTCGGTGGGCCCGACGCCGACCTCCGCGGCGTCGGAAACCACTCCCCCGACCTCCGCGGACTCGGCAGGCCCGACGCCGACCTCCGCGGCGTCGGAAGCCACTCGTCTGGCATCCGCGGCCTCAGAAGGCTCGACGCCGACTTCGGCCGACGCCTCGGGTGCTGCACCTTCCGAAGCGGCGGCCGTGGGGGACGCTGCACTGGAGGTCCCGGTCGCCTCCAGCGAGAGTGCGGCGAGCAGGCGATCGGCGAGGTCGGCACAGCTCGCATGCTGCAGCACCTCGACCACCGGGACGCGCACACCGAAGTCGCTGGTGAACGTCGTGGTCAGCTCGACGGCCATGAGCGAGTCGAACCCGAGCTGGGTGAGCGGCCGGTCGGGATCGACCTTGTCCACGGCGGCGCCGAGGACCCCGGCGGCCTTGCCTTGGATGTGGGCGACGAGCAGGGGACGGCGGTCGTCCGCTGAGGCAGCCTGGATGCGGTTCAGCGGGGCGTCGGCCACGTTGCCCTCGGCGGCCGTGACGGCCGCGTCGCCGGTCGCGACGAAGTCGCGGAAGCGCCGGGAGGCGCCGGCCAGCGAGTTCAGCTCCGCCCACTGGCGCCAGTCCATCGGGGCGGCGATGACGTGGTCGAAGTCGGCGCGCAGCAGCGCACCGAGGGTGTCGGTCGCCTGCTCCGGCGACAGGCCACGGAACCCGCCACGTTCGAGGTAGCGTGCGAGGTCGCTGTGGCGCGACACGTAGCCGACGTCGGTGACCGCGCCCCAGCCCACCGTGAGCGCCGGCAGCCCCTGCTCGCGGCGGTGCGCCGCGAGCGCGTCGAGGAAGGCGTTGGCCGCCGCGTAGTTGCCTTGCAGTGGATGGCCGATGACCGCGGCGACCGAGCTGAACAGCACGAACGTGTCGAGGTCGTCCTGGGCGGTGAGCCGGTGCAGGTTCCAGGCTCCGGCGACCTTGGGCGCCAGCACGCTGCGGAAGCGCTGCTGGTCGAGACGCACGACGCTGTCGTCGTCGAGCACCATCGCTGCGTGCAGCACACCGCGCAGCGGCGGCAGTTCCTGGCGGATCCGCTCGAGAGCGCTCGCCACGTCCTCCTCGCGACTGACGTCGCCGGTCAGCACGGTGACCTCCGCCGGCGACGCGCGCAGCCGCTCGAGGCCTGCGGCGTCCTGCTTGGGAACGCCGCTGCGGCTCAGCAGCGCGATGCTGCCGGCGCCCTCACGCCCCATCCAGTCCGCCACCGCCAGGCCGAAGCCTCCCATCCCCCCGGTGATCAGATAGGTGCCCTCGGGGTCGAACAGAGGTGCGTCGTCGCGGGCGTGCACCGGGTATTGGGGCTCCTCGACGGTCAGCACCACCTTGCCGATGTGCTGGGCCTTGGCCATGAGACGGAACGCCTCGTCGGCGTCGGCGAGGTCGAACTCCGTCGTCGGCACCGCGGTGAGCACGCCGTCGGCCAGCTCCGCGGCGACATCGTCGATCAAGGCTGTGGCCTCGGCAGGACGCTCAAGGCCCAGGCCGATGAGGTCGATCGCGTGGAACGAGAGGTTGCGCTGGAACGGCAGCAGGCCCAGTTGTGCGTCGGCGAGGATGTCGCGCTTGCCGAGCTCGAGGAAGCGCCCGTGTGGGGCGAGGACCTCCAGGCTCCTCGTCAGCGCCTCGCCGGTCAGCGAGTTGAGCACGACGTCGACGCCTTCACCGTCGGTGGCGCGCAGGACCTCGTCGGCGAACGCCAGCGAGCGCGAATCCATGACGTGCTCGACGCCGAGCTCCCACAGGTAGGCGCGCTTGTCGGGGTTGCCGGCGGTTGCGAACACCTCCGCTCCGACCCGGCGGCACAGCTGAATCGCCGCGAGCCCGACCGCGCCGGTGGCGGAGTGGATGAGCACGCGCTCCTCCGCAGCGAGGCGCCCGACGCGGCGCAAGGCATGCTCCACGGTCGCGAAGGCGTTCATGACCGAGGCAGCCTGGGCGAACGACAGCCCCGGCGGCTTGGGCACGGTCAGCTCCTCGCGGGCGATCACCTTGCCGGCGTGCGCGGCGGCGGTGAGGGCCATCACCTCGTCACCGGGCTCGAAGCGCGTGACGCCCTGCCCGCATGCCACCACCACGCCGGCGCACTCGATCCCGAGCCCCTCGGGGTCCGGCCCGTACTGGTAGGCGGCCGCGGGCAGCATGCCGAGTGCCTGCAGCACGTCCCGGAAGTTGACCCCGGAGGCCCGCACACGCACGGCCACCTCGCCGGGGCCCGGCTCAACCGGAGGGGACTCCCGCAGCACGAGGCGCTCGAGGGAACCAGGCGCGTCGATCTCCAGCCGGAAGGCCGACGTGTCCGGGGACCGTGGCCGGACCTGCCGCGGCCGGGCGTGCTCGGCCAAGGTGGTGTGCCGCAGCCGCCGCACGAAGCGCTGCCCGCCGCGCAGCGCCTGCTCGTCCTCGTCGGATCTCTCGATGACGTCGACGAGGGCCTCCAGGTCCTCATCCGGGCGGGGAGCGAGATCGACCAGCCGGCAGCGAACGTCGGCGTCCTCGCTGATGAGCACTCGCCCCAGGCCCCACAGCGGCGACTGGGCCAGATGCGGGGCCGCGTCGAGGCCCGGCACCGGCTGCGCCCCCGAGGAGACCAGCCACAGCTCGTCGGCCCGACCCCGGGCCCCGTCGAGTGCCTGCACGAGCGACAGCACGCTGCCGCAGCCGAGATCCTGGCCGTCCATCACCCCGTCGGCGTCGGCGTCGGAGGGGATGTCGAGGCTCCACAGGTGCACGAGCCCGAGCGGGCCGTCGCCGACCGGTGCGTCGTCGAGCAGCGAGCGGTACGCGCTCGCGTCGCCGGGCGGCAGCGTCACGCTGCCGTCGCCCTCCTCGCGGTACGCCTCGCCGGGGCGCACGAGCGTGCAGGTGTCTCCTCGCTCCTCCAGCAGCGTGCCCAGGCCAGCGCCGGCGCCTTGCCCGTCGGCGAACAGGACCCAGTGGCGCGGTGTCCGGTCGGGTCGTGCCGCTGCGGTTGGCCGCCCCGTCGACTGCGCCAGCAGCACGCTGAGGGGCGCGTCGTCGGCGCCGGCATCGCGGTGCAGGACGCCAGCGTCCGTGAAGCGGTGGGCCGACAGGAGGGCGCACCACTCGTCGGGCGTGAGCATCGGCCCGGTGGGGCGGCGGTGGCGGTCGGTGAAGCGCCACCAGCCGTCGAGGAGTCCGAACACGAGGTCGAGCCAGGCGGATTCGCGGGTCAGCTCGAGGAGTGCCAGCAGACCGCCGTCGGCGAGCAGGGCGCGGACGTGCGGCAGGGTCCGGTCGAGGTCGGCGGTGACGTGCAGGACGTTGGCCGCGATCACGAGGTCGAAGGTGCCAGCGTCGAATCCCTGGGTGGCCGGGTCCTGCTCGACGTCGAGCAGGGCGCAGCGGACAGCGGCGGTGTCACCGAAGCGCCGCTGGGCTTCGGCGAGGAAATGCGGGGAGATGTCGGTGAACACGTACTCGGTGCCCTCAGGCAGTCGCGGGAGCACCGCGGCGGTGGCGGCTCCGGTGCCGGCGCCGAGTTCGAGGACGCGCAGTGGCGCCTCAGCGTCGCGCTCGGCGACGGCGGACGCCACCGCCTCGGCGAGCAGGTCGTGGTAGGCCCGGCAGGGTGGGCTGTCGGTGTAGAAGCGCGCGAGCAGCTCCAAGGCATCCCCGGACAGCAGGAGCTCGCGGGCGTCGATGTCGCCGCGGAGCACGTCGGCAAGTCGCGCACCGCCGCGCCGGAGCAGCTCGGCTTCGGTGGCGTAGTCCGGCGCGGAGGCCACGAGCCCGTCCAGGAGCTCGTGCTGGTGCTCGACGGGGAGCGGCCCCTCGAGGTCGTGCGCCCGGCCGTGGTCGGGCTCCTGCGTGGCCGCGCCGGCCTCCGCGACGCCGTTGCGCGCCCGATCGCTCAGAGTGGCGTCGCGGATGTGGGCCCGCTCGCACAGGGTGGCGAACAGGCGCCGGTGGGCGGGGGCGACCCCTAGCGCCGCCGCGACGTCCTCGGGCTGATCGGGGCCGGGGCGCGTGGACTCCCAACCGAGCTCGGCGAGCGCGGCGGCGGTGAAGCCGGCGGCCGCGCGGTTGAGGACGGGCTCCACCGGATCGAGATAGCGGGCGACGCCTTCGGCGCACGCGGGTGCCGCCGCGCGCGCCTCGGCCGCCTCACGCACGACGGCGGCCGGCGGCAGGGCGCTGCGCCGGCCCGGCCCCTGCTCGGCGGGCTCCCAGCGCAGCTCGTACAGCCAGTCATCGACGTCGGGTGCGGCCGCGGGCCGCTGGTCGTCGAGCACCTGCAGGCGCAACCCCTCCAGCGACACCGCCACCGCGCCGTCGTCGTCGAGCAGCCAAGCGTCGCCCTCGATGAGCGCCTCGTCGCCGTGGTGGACGACGAGGTAGGCCCAGAACTGCGCGCCGGGCGGCCGACGGTAGGCCAGGCGCCGGATGGAGACGGGGAAGAACGGCGCGTCGGCGCGCAGGTCGGCGGTGAGGGCGCTCACGGCGCCGAACAGCTGGATCGCGGCGTCCAGCAGTGCGGGATGCACGCGGTAGCCGCCGACGGGTAGCTCGACGCCGTCAGGGAAGCCGACCCGCGCGAGCGCGTCGTCGGTGGGGCCGAGCCGGATGTCGCGCAGCGTCCGGAACGCCGGGCCGAACCCGTAGCCGCGGCTCTCGAGGATCCGGTAGTGCTCCTCCACCGACAAGGGGGTGTCACACCGGGTCCGCAGGTCGGCGAGGTCCAGCGGCGCCTGCGCCCCGGCCGCCTGCCGCGACAGGCGGGCGCTGGTGTGACCGGTCCAGTCGGTCTCGCCGTCGGGGGGTTCGCTGTAGATGTCGAGCGCGCCGTCGCGGGGCTGATGCACCGTCTGCACGGCACCTCCAGCGGGTTCGAGGAACATCAGCTTGCGGAACCGGACGTCCTCGAGCAGGGCCGGGGTGTCGCCCCACAGGTCACGCGCGGCAGCCAGCGCCATCTCCAGGTAGCCGGCCCCGGGGAACAACGCGGTGTCCTGAACGACGTGGTCGTCGAGGTAGGCGATCTCGGGGGTGTCCAGGCGCGTCTCCCACGTGGGCTGCGCCGATGGCAGGCGCCGCCCCAGCAGTGCGTGGCCGGTGTCGACGCCCGCGAGGCGTGCCGGTTCGTGCGTGTGCTCTTCCTCGTCGTCGAACCAGTAGCGGTCCCGCTGCCACGGGTACGTCGGCAGCCGGATGCACGTCCCGGACGGGTAGACGGCATCCCAGTCGACGCTGCGGCCGCGGACGTGCAGGGCGGCGAGGGTGCTCGCCATCACCCCTGAGTCGTCCTCGTCACGGCGAAGGCTCGGCAGCACGGTGGCGGTCACGCCCCACTCGGCGGCAACCGCGGCGATCGCGGGGGCGAGCACGGGGTGGGGTCCCACCTCGACGAACACCTCGCAGCCGGACTCGACGAGCAGGTCGGTCGCGGTCGCGAACTGCACCGTGTCGCGGACGTTGCGCCACCAGTAGTCGGCGTCGAGGTCGACGCGGTCCACCCACGATCCGGTGACGATCGACGCCAGCGGCACGTCCGGTGCTCGCGGCGAGACCTTGGCCGCGGCGGCGTGGAACTCCGCACGGATGGTCTCCATCTGCGGGCTGTGGTAGGGCACCTCCACGGCCAGCAAGCGCGCGAACCGGCCCGCGCGTTCGAGGGTGTCGGCGATGCGCGCGAGCGCGTCCGCAGCACCTGACAGGGTGACCGACTCGGGGCCGTTGACCGCCGCCAGCGACACCTGATCCTCGATCCTGGCGACCGCCTGCCGCGCCTCCTCGGGGGTGATGCCGGCGGCGAGCATGCGGCCGGTGCCGGTGGTGCGGTGCTGCAGGCGTCCGCGGTGAAACGCCAGCTCCACCGCGTCGGGCAGCGTCAGCGCACCCGACAGCACCGCTGCGGCCATCTCCCCCGAGCTGTGGCCGACCACCGCGTCGGGAACGATCCCCCAGGTTCGCCACACGGCGGCTAGGCCCACCTGCACCGCGAGGTTGGCGACGTGGGCGAGGTCGGCGTCGGCGACCCGGGAAGCCTGCTCGTCGGCGTGCAGCTCAGCCAGCAGCGACCAGTCCGCCAGGGGCTCGAGGAGACGGTCGACCTGCTCGACGGCGTCGAGGAATGCCGGCTCGGTCGCGAGCAGGCTCCGTGCCATCCCCCACCATTGCGGCCCCATGCCCGTGCACACGAAGGCGAGCCGAGGTTCGCGGGCGGGGTGGGCACGCCCGGTCACCCATCCGGCGCGCTGCTCGCCCTCGAGGAACGCCTGCAGCCGTTCGCGCAACTCGCCGGTGTTGCGGGCGATGAGCGCGAGCCGGTCGGGGTGGTGGCTGCGGCGCACCGCGGCGGTGTAGGCGAGGTCGTGTAGGCCCGGAGGTGGATCCTCGTCGAGCCGGCTCAGGTGCTGGCGGGCGGACGCGGCCAGCGCCTCGGGGCTGCGCGCCGACAGCGGCACGACGTGCACTTCGCGGCTGTTGGCGTCACGGCCTGCGACAGGCTCTGACGGGGCGGGGGACTCTGAGGCAGCGGGGAGCCCTGATGGAGCCGCGGACTCTGAAGCAGCCGGGGACTCTGAAGCAACCGGGGACTCTGAGGCAGCGGGAGACTCGGCGACCGCCAGCGGAGCGGGCGGCTCAGCGATCACCACGTGGGCGTTCGCGCCGCCGAAGCCGAACGAGTTGACACCGGCCAGCGCGCGCTGGTGGCCGGGCGGCCACGGCTCGAGGGCGGTCGGCACCCGTAGCCGCAGGCCCGCGAAGTCGATGTCGGGGTTGGGTTCGTTGAAGTGCAGCGACGGCGGCACCTGCCGGTGCTGCAGCGCGAGCGTGGCCTTGATGAGGCCCGCCATGCCCGCGGCCGCTTCGAGGTGGCCGAGGTTGGTCTTGGCCGAGCCGACCAGGCACGGCTGCTCCGGCGGCCGGCCGTCGGCGAGCACCCCGCCGATGGCCTCGGCCTCGATGGGGTCGCCGGCGGGGGTGCCCGTGCCGTGCGCTTCGACGTAGCCGATGTCGGCCGCGGCGATTCCCGCGTCCTGGAGCGCGTCGGAGAGCATGGCCTGCTGCGCGCTGGCGCTGGGCAGGCTCAGCCCCGTCGTCCGGCCGTCCTGGTTGATGGCGCTACCGAGGATGACCGCCTGGATCGGGTCGCCGTCGGCCAGCGCGCGCTCCAGCGGCTTGAGCACGACCGCGCCGGCGCCCTCGGCGCGGACGTAGCCGTCGGAGGCGGCGTCGAACGCGCGGCAGCGCCCAGTCGGCGACAGCATGGACGCCTTGCAGAAGCCGACGGTCACCTCGGGCGCGAGCAGCACCCCGACGCCGCCGGCGATGGCGACGTCGCACTCGGCGGACGCCAGGCTGCGCGCGGCGAGGTGCACCGCCGTCAGCGACGACGAGCAAGCGGTGTCGACCGCGAAGCTCGGCCCCCGCAGATCCAGCAGGTAGGAGACGCGATTGGCGGCGATCGAGAACGCCGTCCCGGCGTTGACGTGCCCGTCGATGCGCTGCGGGTGCAGCGGCAGCAGCTGCACGTCGGTGTACTCGCGGGTGGAGATGCCGACGAACACCCCGGCGCTCGTGCTCGCCAGTCGGTCCGGTGGCTGTCCGCCGTCCTCGAGCGCCTCCCACACCACCTCGAGCAGGAGGCGCTGCTGGGGGTCCATGCGCCGCGCCTCGCGCGGGGCGATGCCGAAGAAGGCGGCGTCGAAGCCGTCGACCGCCTCGAGGAACCCGCCCCAGCGGGTGTACACCTTGCCCGGCGCCGACGGGTCGGCGTCGAAGAGGTCGTCGAGGTCGTAGCGGTCGGCCGGCACCTCGGAGACGGCGTCGACGCCGTCACGCAGCAGGCGCCAGTAGGCGGCGGGTGAGTCGGCGCCGCCCGGGAAGCGGCAACCCATTCCTACGATCGCGACGTCCATGACGGCCTCGCCCCTCCACGCGCCCGCGGTCAGCGGCAGCGGTACTGCAGGTCGTAGGTGAGATCGGTTCCGTCTTGGTACACGGTGCCCTGGCCGGTCGCGTCGAGCGTGTTGCGCTCGTCGCCGACCACGCGAACCCTGGCCTCGGTGACGGGGCCCTCGTCCGTGCTCCGCCCCTGGCC
>Ga0207421_10003030_pt1 | contig 20315 bp, 18 predicted proteins | sample SodLakKL_010_SED_4_FD_187542 | JGI IMG/M metagenome (GOLD analysis project Ga0207421, IMG submission 187542) | Alkaline sediment microbial communities from Lake Tanatar, Kulunda Steppe, Russia - 8KL_010_SED (SPAdes) (version 2) | ecosystem: Environmental > Aquatic > Non-marine Saline and... | reverse complement strand
GGGTTCACCGCCAGCCCGCGCGCGATCCCGATGCGCTGCCGCTGCCCGCCGCTGAACTCGTGCGGATAGCGATCGCGGTACTCGCGCGGCAATCCCACGATCTCCATCAGCTCGTCGACTCTCCGCTCCACCGCCTGTTTGTCCTCGATAAGCTTATGAAACCAGATCGGCTCACCGATCAATCGATTGACCTTCATGCGTGGATGCAGCGACGAAAACGGGTCTTGGAAGATAATCTGCATCTCGCGCCGTAGCTTCCGTAGTTCCTCGAGGCTGAGGTCGAAGATGTTCTGCCCCTCGAAACGCACCTCCCCGGCGCTCGGCTCCATGAGCCGCAACAGCATTCGCCCGGTCGTGGTCTTGCCGCAGCCGGACTCGCCCACGAGGCCAAGCGTTTCCCCGGCTTGAATCGAGAGCGTCACGTTCTCAACCGCGTGCACATGCCCAACGGTCCGACGAAACACGCCGGCGGTAATCGGGAAGTATTTCCGGAGGTTCACGACTTCCACAAGCGGCGCATCGGCGGCAGCCGCTTCCGCCGTAGTCGCAGCATCAAGTACCGAACTCATTCAGCCTGCCTCCCTTTCCGGTTGCGCACGCTCTCTGCATACCAACACCGCGCCGCGTGTCCGGGCGCAACTTCCTCGAGCGGCGGCATGCTTCTGCAACGCTCGGTCGCGAAGTTGCAGCGCGGAGCGAAGCGGCATCCACGAGGCAAGTGCGCCAGGCTCGGCACCATTCCGCGTATCGTCTCGAGCCGCTCACGGGGGCCTACAACCTTTGGAATAGACCCGATCAGGCCGAGGGTGTAAGGGTGCGACGGACTGCGAAACAGATCGCGCACGCTCGCGGTCTCTACAACTTTGCCGGCGTACATCACCGCAACGCGGTCGGCCATCTCTGCGATCACCCCGAGGTCATGCGTTATCATCACGATCGCGGTTCCGGTTTCATCGCGCAGGCTCCGCAACAGCGCGAGAATCTGCGCCTGAATCGTCACGTCTAAGGCCGTGGTCGGCTCGTCGGCTATCAAGAGGCGCGGCTCGCATGCGAGCGCCATCGCAATCATCACCCGCTGGCGCATGCCGCCGGAGAGCTGGTGCGGATACGCGCGCAGCCGCGCCGTCGGGTCCGGTATTCCAACCTTGTTGAGCATCTCGAGCGCTATTGAGGTCGCCTCTTTCTCGCCGATACCGCGGTGTCTGCGGATACCTTCGGTGAGCTGAAAGCCGACCGAAAAAACCGGATTAAGCGCGGTGAGAGGCTCCTGGAAGATCATCGAGATATCGTTCCCGCGTATGTCTTCCATTTCTTCCTGCGGTTTCGCGAGCAGATCGTCGCCCTCGAATCGAATGCTCCCGCCCATGATCTTGCCCGGTGGATCAGGAACGAGGCGCAAAATCGAGAGCGCGGTCACACTCTTGCCGCACCCCGACTCTCCCACAACCCCAAGCGTCTCTCCGCAGTTAACATACAGCGAAACTCCGTCGACGGCCTTCAAGACGCCCTGGCGCGTATAAAACCCGGTTTCGAGCGTTTCTATTTCGAGCACCGGACCGTCGTGGCGGCGGTGCTCGCCGCTCTGTTGCCGGCTCGGTTTCTGCTGCGTTGTTTCGGTGGTAGCACCTGCCATTATGACTCCTTCTGTCGCGGGTCAAGCACGTCGCGCAACCCGTCACCGAAGATGTTCAAACCAAGTACGGCGATCATGATAAACAATCCCGGAAAGGTGGTCATCCAGGCGGCGCGGTACATATGCGGCCGTCCGTCGGCGAGGATATTGCCCCAACTGGGAGTCGGGGGGGGAGTCCCTGCCCCGATGTAGCTCAGCCCGGCTTCGGCGATAATCGTCAACGCAAGAATAAACGTCGCCTGAACGATAAGCGGAGCCATGACGTTCGGAAGAATGTAGCGATAAATGATCCGAAGGTTGCCGAGCCCAACCGCGCGCGCCGACTCAACGTAGGCCTCTTCACGTACGCTCAAGACCTGCCCGCGCACCACACGCGCGGTCCGTGGCGTGTACACGATCGAGAGCGCGATGATAACGTTCCCGATATGCGGGCCCAAGGCCGCTAAGATTGCGATCGCGAGAAGAATCGACGGGAACGCCATCAGCGCATCCATCACGCGCATGAGGATATTGTCGACCCGGCGAAAATAGCCCGACAGTAAACCGATCACGGTTCCGGCCACGGTAGAAAACGCCACCACCCCAACGCCGACAAACATCGAGACACGCGCGCCGTACACAACGCGACTGAAGACATCGCGCCCGAACTCGTCGGTCCCCATCAGGTTCTCGGCGCTTGGCGCGAGAAAACGCTCGCGCACCGCGGTGCGATACGGGTCGTGCGTCGCGATGAGTGGCGCCGCGAGCGCGATAATCACCATACTCAGCGCCATCACCAAGCCGATCACCATGCGCCCACGACCGCCGCCGAGTTTCTTCATCAGGCTGCGTTTGCGCGGGCCTTCGATCGGCTCCTCGTCCCACTCCTGCGGCATCGCCTCGTCGCGCGCCTGCGTCATACCTTCTTGATTCTGCGGTTGGTCTTGCATAGTCAGCTCTCGATGGCCCTCACTCGTCTCAATCGTAGCGGATCCGTGGATCAAACACCGCGTACAACAGGTCTATCACCAGATTGACCATGATGATCATCATCGCGGTCAAGAGAAGCGACCCTTGAATCACCGGATAGTCCCGCCGCATTACCGAGTTCACGACCAGCCGGCCTATGCCCGGGAGGTTGAACACGGTCTCGATAACGACCGAGCCGGCCATCATCGCCGCGATCACCAACCCTGTTACGGTAAGAATAGGGTTGATCGCGTTCATGAACGCATGGCGGTACATCACTACCCGCGCTCGCAGTCCTTTCGCTCGGGCGGTCTGCACGTAGTCCTGGCGCATCACCTCGAGCATACTCGAGCGCGTCATGCGCGCGATAATCGCGGAGTTAGGATACCCCAACGCGATCGCCGGCATAATGAGGCTGCGCATCGAAGCCCAAAAATCGATCCGCGAAAACCCCTGCGCCGGCAGCCACCCAAGCGTGACCGCAAACAGCAAAATAAGCATCATGCCGAACCAGAAGTTCGGAAGCGATATCCCGGTGAAGATAAACAACGTCGCGATCTTGTCTATAAGGGTGTTCTGTTTAAGCGCCGAGATGATGCCGATCGGGATCGCCAAGACCAACGCCACCGCGAGCCCGGCACCGGCGAGCATCAGCGTAACCGGGAGCGCTGCGAAATACGCTTGTGTCACCGGGCGCCGTTGGTAGAACGACATCCCTAAATCGCCCTGAACGACCCCGGTTATCCAGCGACCGAACTGCACCATGATCGGTTGGTCAACGCCCAACCGTTCGCGCATACGCTCAAGCTCCTGCGGCGGCGCGTCGGGCGAGACGAAGAAGGTCGCCGGATCACCGGGCGATAACTGCATCAGAAAGAACGCGATGATGCTCACGAGCAACGCGATCGGAACCATCCCAAGCAGTCTTCGAATGATGTAGGCGTGAATAGGTCACCTCCCACCGTAACTCACACGTAGGTTGAGTGCCGGCGCAAACGTGCCGGCACTCAACGCTATTATGCGCTTGTTTCAGAGATCTCGTCGAGTGTTATTCTTTTTCAATGTTCCAGAGAATGAGCTTGAACCACGGCGGCACGTTGCTGATGTTGCTGCGCGACCCGGCAAGCTCGAACACATCACCGAGCCACAGTTCGTTATTGGTCTCGGCGTGCAGCTCGTGCAGGCGCTCGACGGCGGCTTCGCGAGCCTCCTGGTCCGTATCTACCACAACCTGCTCGATGAGTTCGTGCCACTCGTCGGTAACGTTGGGCCAGAACTCGCCGGTGCGGTCTTGAGCGCTCGAGTTCAGGTAAGCTAAGCCCACCATCGAGCCGCCGCCGGCGTGTTTGATCTCCCAGTCGTCGAGCTGTCCACGCACCTGACTAAAGGTCGCCGCGTCGACGCTTTGAATTCGAATGTTCAAACCGATATCTTGCAGGATCTCCTGCATAGGAATCACGGTACGGAACTCGAGGTCGCGTCCCGGCGAAGACAGAAAGCGAATTTCCTGTCCGTCGTAGTCCGACTCCTCAACCAGTTCGCGGGCGCGGTCCATATCCCGGTCGTAGTAATCCCAGGCGACATCGCTCCACATCCACTGCTCTTCCTGATAGCGCATGGCGTAGTTGATACGCCAGTACTCGGGATCGCCGATCGCGAGCATTAGTTCTTCGGCGTCGACAGCGGTCCGCACCGCTTCACGGAGAACCGGATCATCAAACGGCGGGCGCGCTACGTTGAACTTATAGTACACGCGGTAACCCGGGCTGCTGATCGTCACCTCAGTGTTGGGGTTGTTCTCTACACGCGCGGCGTCGTCGAGCGGCACGTTCTGAATGAGGTCGATATCACCGGCTTCAAGCGCAGCAACGCGCGTGGCGTCGTCTTCGATTACCTGAATCTCGATGGTCTCGATCGGCGCGTAGCGATTGCCGGCGAGAAAGCTCGGCTCCCCACCCGGCTGCGAGTAGTCGTCGAAGCGCCGAAGCACGACACGCTCTTCCGGCACAATCTCTTCAACCGTATAGGGACCGCTTCCGACAATATGCCGCATCTCGGTGAGATCATCGGTCCCGATCTCGTCGATCACCCATTTCGGATAGATCGCAAAGACACCGGACGTTGGAGCGAGCGTTTCGAGCAGCGCGCCGAACGGCGAGTTCAGGCGAAACTCGAAGGTCAGCTCACCGGTTGCAACAACGTCATCGACGCGGCCGTATTCCCACGCGCGGGCTCCCATCTGGCGGTAGCGGTCGAACGACGCCTCAACATCCTCGGCGGTCATCCGGTTGCCGTCGTGAAACACGATGTCGTCGCGGAGCGTAAAGGTCCAGGTCAGATCGTCGTCGCTGACTTCCCAACTTTCGACCAACTGGGGTTGCGGCTGCAGCTCGGCGTCCGGAGCGAAGAGCGGTTCGAACACCATGTGGCGAACCTCGTTCGGCGGCGCTGTAGTGCCCATGATGTCGAACGTCGCCACATCTTGCGGATAGGCGACGCGGAGCACATCGGTGTCGACCTCGGCCGCGCCTCCGGCCCACGCGCCGGAAACAAAGACCAGCGCCAGCGTAACGGCGAACACTACGGTTACGGTACGTTTCATAAAATACCTCCTTGAGTTTTCCCGACTCTGCGGGCCGCCTCTGCGTGGCGTACCCAGTCGGACGAAACGATACCGTCAAGTGTAGGACGAGGTTTCAGCTCGCACAAACGAATTCCGATGAACGACAGTATTTCGAGATGAGTGGCAACGCCGCGGCGGACACACCCTCGGAACGGGGCGCCACCGTGCTCAAAGGTCGAGGCCGAGTCGCCGCTTGAACTCGTGATGACGCGTTCGGCCCACGAACAAGCGTTGGTCGCCGGGATACAGAACCGACAGCTTGCCCTGACCCCACGGAACAACACGCTCGATGCGGTTAAGATTCGCGATCGCGTTTCGATGTACACGGTAGAAGCGGTCGGGGTTCAGCTGCTTCTCGAGCTGCGTCAGGGTGGTATCGATCAAGGAGCGCGCACCGCCTTGATACACAAACACCAGGCCTTCCTCGGCTCGAAAGAACTCAATCTCGTCTACCGGAACAACGCGATACCCTCGGCCTTCCTTCACACTCACGCGATGCAGATGCTGGGCCTCTTCCTCCCGATCGTTCAGCAGCGCAGTGAGGCGCTTTGTGTTTCGCTCGGGAGTTCCGATCTCCTTAATCGCACGGAGGATCGCTTCTCGCAACCGTTCTCGACCGTAGGGCTTCAGGAGATAGTCGATAGCGTGAACCTCGAACGCGCGGATCGCGTACCGGTCGTACGCGGTAGTGAACACCACTACCGGCGGACGCTCGAGCTGCTCGAGCACCTCAAACCCGTTAAGGACCGGCATTTGTACGTCAAGCAACAGCAGATCGGGCTTGTGTGCGCGGATGAGATCCACCGCTTGGGCACCGTCGCGCGCCTCGGCTACCACCGTGATCTCCGGCATTCTCTCCAAAGCCCTGCGCAAGCGCTCGCGCGCCGGCTCTTCGTCTTCGGCTATGAGTGCCCGGATCTCGCTCATCGCTGATTCAACGGTATTCTGATCTCGGCCGTAAGTCCCTGCGGCTCGTTCCGCCGCAGCTGTAACGGCCTCCCGTAGAGCGTCTTCAGCCGCCGGTTCACGTTCTTGATACCGGTTCCCGCACTGTTCAACAACCCGTGAGGTTCTACCACGCGACTGCCCTGATCGCTCACCGTGATACTCATCGCGTCCTCCTCGCGCTCAACCGTTACACACAGTCGCACGATCCCGCTCTCGTCGGCTCCGTAGCGCACCGCGTTCTCGATTAGCGGCTGCAGCAGCATCGGCTGCACCCGTTGGCGGGTAAGCTCGTCGTCTACCCGGTACTCCACCTGAAGCCGCGACCCGTATCGCAGCGTCTCGATATCAAGGAAGCGCTCTATATGCAGCAGCTCTTCACCGAGTCGCACCTCTTCCTGCGTCGTGGCGGCAAGCGCGTACCGGAACAGCTCGGCAAGCTTCTCGATCGTGCCGACGGCGCTGTCCGCATCAGTCTCAACGAGATGGGCGATGGTGTTCAAGGTGTTGAAAAAGAAGTGGGGGTTGATTTGAGCGCGTAGGGCCTTGAGCTCCGCAAACGCGGCATGCGCGCGTAGTCGCTCATGCTCGCGCTTAGCCCGTGCACGCCACGACTCGTTGGAGATGAGAAACATCACCTGAATGCGCTTGTCTTCAGCGTACGGTAGTGCGCGGCCGTTGATCTTGACCGGTATCTCGTGCCCCTGCATGTTCCGCAGGTTGGTGTAGTAGTCGGTCACGCTGTCTCCGAGTTTGACGCTTCTGACAAGGCTCACCAACTGATCGGCGAGCTCGGCGTTGAGGCGTACGCGTACGGCCTCGCCGGGCTCATCGACCCCGAGCAAGCGGTAGAGGCGCGAATTCGCCTCCACAACCTGCTGCGTATCGTCCATCACCACGACACCCTCATCCACCGCTTCAAACATGCTCTTGAGCGTCGTAATCTTCTCGTAGATTACCGCCGACATGACGTTGAAGTTGCGAGCCAGCACATCCTGCTCGGATCGCTCGCGGATCTGCGTCCCGTACATCCCGTGTCTAATCCAGATGCTGCTGCGCGCAAGCTCCTGCAGATAACCGGCTATCTCGTCGAGCGATCGGCCGACCACGCCGCCGCGCGGAAAGCGCAGCGAGTCGTCCTGGATCTCACCCTTCGCGAGCCGACCGGCGAGCTCAGCGAGATGGGTGTAATGATCGATCATATGCTCAACGGTCTGCGAAAGCGTCTGCACCTCATCTCTATGCGCGTACGCAGCTTCCTCTTCACCGGTGTGTCCGATGAACTCGCGCAGTCGTTTCGCGACATTCGCGATGGGAGCCGCAAGCTCGCGTGCCGAACGTGAAGACATCCAGAAATACGCCGCTACGAACAGTACAAAGAACAGCAGCTGCACCAAGCGCTCTACGGCGGCGATACGCGCGCGAGTGCGATCGGCGTCCTCAACGATTATACCGACCATGTTGTTCACAGTGTCGCTGTAGAGCGGAAAGAACCCAACTTCGTGAATCAGGTCCTGAACCACGTGCCCTAGTTGTCGAGATTCGAGTGAGTGACTTTCGCTGAGCTCCACCCAGAGATAGTTCAACTGCTGTAGCCCGGGCTGGCCCTCCACGAGTCGCTCCACCTCACGAAATCTCGGCTGTTCCACAGCGCGAATGATCCGGCCGATGTGCTCGTCGGCCATCTTCCAGACCGCCTCAAGGTTCGTAAAATGCGTTTTGAACGCTTCCGGATAATAGTAGCGCTCCGCTACACTCGTGTGAGAGTCCTCGAGTTGAGCCGCCAGGAGTTCACGACGTTCGAGAAAGCGTTCGTAGGTGCGTCCGTCCCTCCAGTTTGTAAGCATCTCGTGAAGCGCGATCTGTAGCTCGCTCCAGGTGTTGTTGAACTCCAGAATCGCGGCGCGATCGGTTTCAACCTGAAGCCGCACGCTGCGCATATAGCTCGAGAGCGCGAAGTACGCGAATACAATGAGAATCAGCACGAGATAGGTAAGAAAGATCCGACCGCGGATACTGACCGGCTTTGTTCCGAACGGAAACCTGTTTACACCCATCGCTCGATCGGCCGCCTCTGCCCGCCCTACTCCGTCCGCCCAGCCTGCTCCGCCTGCTCGCTGCGGATGATCGCATCAAGCGCGGCGGCGGTACGCGCGGCCGCCTGCCCGGCATCCAGGCCGAGAACCGCCTCTACAATAGCGCGGCCGACCACATCGCGCGCTTGCGAAACGTTCTTTACTGGAGGATTCCAGGTGTGTACCGCCAAGTCGTAGCTACGGGTTGTGGCGGCAGCCCAGTCCTCCGGTGTGTTCTGCTCGGCAAACTCGGCACTGTCCCAAACATCGGACCGTGCCGAGGAAATGCCTTCAAGATGTGCTTCGAGTGCAAGCTCCCGACCGGTTGCCCATTGTATGAACAGCCAGGCCGCCTCGGGATGCTCGGCGTCGGCGCTGATCGCCAACCCCCAGTGAGACATGTGCGGCACGCTGCCGGCCGGACCGGCCGGCAGCACCGCGTAGCCGACCTCACCCACGACATCGGACTGCGCAGGGTCTTCGTAGTGACTGCGAAAAATGTTGGCGTCATAGATCATTGCGGCGCGTCCCGACATGAACAACGCGGTACTCTCGTACCAGCCGTTGCGCGTTGCGTGCCGCGGGCCGTAGTTGCGCAGAAGGCGCGCGTAGAACTCGAGCGCTTCTACCGCGTCCTCCTCCGCGATCGCCGCCGCGCCGTCGTCGTCAACCCATCGGCCGCCGAAGGAGTGCAGGAAGCCGGCCCATTGACTCGTTGCCGCTGCGCCCGCGCCGCGCAAGGTGATGCCGTACACCTCGCCGTCGGAACGCTCATGCACCTCGCGCGCCACGTGTTCGAGTTCTTCCATGGTACGCGGAGGCTCAAGTTCGTAGCGCTCGAGTATGGTTCGGTTGTACGCGAGAATCGAGGTCTCGGCGAGCAAGGGCAGGACGTACTGCGTCTCGTTTCGACGGCCGGCACGCAGCGCAGTTCCCAGAAAAGGCTCCGGATCGAACGCAGGAAGCCTTAGCGAATCGTCGCTGAGGTAGGCGTCGAGCGGGCGCACCCAACCGTTAACGTAGTACTGCTGTAGGCTATTGCCCGGCATAATCATGAAGAGATCTATCTCCGAAACACCGGAGCGCATCTCTACCGTCCGCTTGGTGCGATACTGCTCTTCCGGGTACACCTCGAACGACACCGTAATTCCGGTGAGCTCCTGAAACTCTTCAAGCCTCGGTTCGAGGATGCCCACCCACGGATGTTGGTTGAGGAGAAGTGTGAGACCGGTCCCCTCGAAGCGACGAGGGTCGAACTCCGCCGGGCGTTCGTCGCCCGACCCCGGTTCGCAGGCGAGAAGCAGCAGAGCCGCCGCCGCACAAAACGTGAGCCGCGCAAGCTCATTCGTGAAAGATTGCGTCGCGATCGTTATCCTGGGCGTTTTGCTCTCCTCGCCGCGACAGCCTGTGCCGCGATGATACCTTATGATACCAGGAGTCACTCGCTATCGGCAAGAATTGTTATCCAGCACCCTCGCGCCAGGATCTCAACCGGTTTACCGAACGCTTCGGCCGCTTCATCGCGAAGCGCCTCCCAGCCGGTTGCCGGCAAGTGTACGAGCGCAGCTCGAGCGGCACCGGCCTCGCGGGCCAGTCGTCCGGCCTGCTCCGCTGAGGTGTGCCCCTGCTGCCGGAGGCGGGCCTCGTCGTCGAACGCGCCGGAACACTCGTGAATGAGAAGGTCGCACCCCCGCGCTGCCTCGAGCACCGCCTCGCTCGGTGCGGTATCACCGCTATAAACCACCCGAACAGCTCCCTCGCGAATCGCAAGGCCGATCGTCGGAACTCCGTGCAACACCGGAAACCACATCAGCTCCGACCCACCGGATTCGCTAAGACGATAGCTCCCCTCCTCAGTTGTGATCCAGTCGAACCGAAACATCCCCGATTTCTCCGGGAGACCGAACACACCGAGCAGACGCTGCGCCTGCTCGCGCGTAGCGTGGTTGCTGATGATTGGAAGCGGTTTGGTGCGGCCCGCGATCCACGCCGAGTGAATCAGCGATGGTAACGCGTAGAGGTGATCGGTGTGTGCATGCGTGAGGACTAGAACGTCAAGCTCAGTGAGACCGCAGCCCACCGCGGCAAGTTGCGACGCAGGAGAGCCCGAGCAATCGACCAAGACCGTACGTTCGTCGAGCTCGACAGCGAAACTCACGTTTCCGTCACCGGGCGCACCAAGCGCACCGGAAACGCCAAAAAACGCGATTCTCATTCCTCGTCATCCTCCCCTGCGGCAGCTTTGGCGCGCCGTGCGCGGCGAACCGAGTATGCGATCGACGCGATCGCGAGCAAGATGAACGCCAACGCGATGGGACTTCGAAGAAAAACCGTGTAGTCCCCGCGCGCGAGCCGCATAGCTCGTCTGAAGTTCTGCTCAAGCATATCACCCAGGATGAGTCCCAGTACGATCGGCGCGATCGGATAGTCGTGCTTCTTGAGAAAGTACCCAACAACTCCAAGGATGAGCGCGACCCCCATGTTGAAGCTCGCGGCCATGATCGCACGCCCTTCTACGGCGTACGAACCGAGCAACGAGAACACGAGGATCAACGGCAACAGAATATAGATAGGAATCGAGAGCACTTTGGGGAAGAACCGAATCCCCACGACTTGAAAAACCACCATAAAGATATTGGCCAGCAACAGCGCGAACAGAATCGCGTATACCAACGGCAACTCTTCTACGAATAGCTGGGGACCCGGTACCACGCCCTTGATCAAGAGCGCACCGAGCAGCACCGCAGTCGCGGCGTCGCCGGGGATTCCAAGCGACAAGGCCGGGATCAAAGAGCCGCCCTTACACGCGTTGTTCGCGACCTCGGGTGCCACGACTCCTTCTAAAGCGCCCGATCCGAGTTCCGGCGCATCGCTCGCCGCGTTGGCGGGAGCGGTCCGTTGGGCACGTTGATAGCTGAGAAATACCGCAATCGAGGCGCCGGCGCCCGGAATAGCGCCGATAAAGGTTCCTATCCCGAGGCTCTCGACCATCAACCGCCACATCTTCAAGAAGATGCGCGGCTTCGGAATCGAACCGCGTAAGCTCACTTGCGGAGGCGTCAAGCGCCCGCTTCGGACGCGATCGATGTCGTACAGCGCCTGCGATATACCGAACAGACCGATCAGAGCCGGCACGAGCTGTATCCCGTTCGCAAGCGGCGTTCCGGTAGTGATCGAGGGAAACGGCAGCCGCATAGTCTGGGTGATGCGATCCGGGCCGAGAAACGCGAGCGAGAGCCCGAACGCGCCCATCAGCAACCCTTTCGCGACGCGGCGCTCCGAGACCGAAGCTATGATCGTAAGACCGACCAGCGCGAGCGCAGCGCGCTCGGCCGGACCGAATCGAAGCGTGAAGCGCGCAATCAACGGAGCAAACAACCCGAGCAACAATAGACTTCCGATCCCGCCCACAAACGAACCGACAGTCGCGGCGATAAGCGCCTCCGCTCCACGGCCTTGCTGCGTCAATGGGTAGCCGTCGTAGACTGTCGCGATAGCGTTCGGGTTACCGGGAATCCCGAGAAGAATCGCCGGGATCGATGCGCCGATGATCGCACCGCTGTATACCGCCAACAGCATCGCCATCCCGGTTGCGGTGGTGAGCTGTATCGCGACCGGAAGCATAAGCGCGATACCCATCGTTGCGGTCAAACCTGGAATGGCGCCGAGTATTATCCCAAAGCAGACGCCGAACATAATCCATATAATTGTTCCGGGATCCGTTATCAGCGCAACGCCTGAAAGGACATCGATCATGCAAGCACCCCCAGCGGCAGCGCCACCCGAAACAACTGTTGGAACACAAGATACAGTAACAGGGTCGTCGGAACCGCGATCATGAGAGCCCGCCAAGCCGCCGTCCGGTATACCACCCCGCGCTCATTGATTTCCGAAGGTCCTCGTTCCTGAGCTTGTTCGGCTTCACGCGGAACGCCGTCGAGGTATCGGCGCTTCACGTAGAGAAACACCGGAAGCAATACCGCAGCCCAGAGCAGCACGCCCAGGAAAGCGGTGAACGCACGATTGCGGAGAATCTCCACCTCCCAGATCCGACCAAAGTAGCGGCTCCAGCGCAACGCGGTCACCCCCAGATAGAACACCACCATCGTAGCCAGGACACCAAGCCCCCCGTGTCGAAGCAAGACATGGACAGCTCGTAGGCGAACATCACCGAGCTGGTAATAGTACGTGAGCGTGAACAGCAACGCCGAGGTAGTCAGCACGAACCCGAGCTGCCGAAAACCAGCAACGTAGATTGCTAGCACAGCCACCGTGAGCATCGACAGGCGCAGAGTTGCCCGCGGATCTGCGGCCGTTTCAGACCGAGAGTGAGCCGGCGCCTCGCGGCGGGGCTTTGTCTGCGGGGCGGCCGCACGCCCATCACCCGGCGCGGCGGCTTTTTCTCGTTCTCGGTTCGTGAGGTACTCTTTTAGCGTGAGATAGAGCGAACACGCGATCATAACCACCGCAGTGGCGACCGGCAGGGCGGTACTACCGGGATCCCAATCGCCGCCGGGCATACGCCGCTCCTCGATCGAGAGCGAGAACACCAAGTAAGCGATTGAAAACGCGAGCCATACCAGCGGCATGGCTCGCAATCGCGACTTCACAGGTACTGACATCGAGCGCTATCTAGTCGTCGAGCAGATCGGCGGCTTCAAGAATCGGGTAAAACAAATCCTCCAACTCTTGGAAGTACTCATCGAGCTCCCCAAGCCGCGAGTATTCCGGAAGGAGCCCTTGGCGGCGCATGTAGTCTTGGAAACGCTCAGACTCAAAAGCTTGCGTAGCGATATCGGCAAGCGCCTCCTTGCGATCTGCCGGAGTACCGGCTCGGACCGAAAGCGAACGATACGAACCGAACGGCACGTCGAGATCGGAGTATCCGGCGTCTTCGTAGGTCGGCACGTCCGAAAGCTCGGGGATTGTACTGCGCTCGGGGTGAACAATCATGAGCGGTCGCATATCGTTCATATGCTCGGCGACCTCGGTCTGCGAGAAGACACCGATATCCACGTGTTGACCGAGGAAGTTCGCGATCAGATCGGCCCCACCGTCGAACGGCGTCACGTTAAACACGCCGTCAAAGTGCAGATTCATGCCGACCGTGAGAACACCGGTGGCGCCGCCCATGCCGGCATTCCCGAAACTCAAGGCCTCGGGGTCATCGGCCGCATCGGCGAGTAGCTCGTCGAAGCTTTCCCAGGGCGAATCCCGGTGAACCGCTACGATGAAGGGGTCCCAGTTTAAACCGATAATGCCCTCGAGCTCACGATAGCCCTCGGTCAGACCCTGCAGCGTTGCGGTTACGGTATGTGCGCCGCTCGCGAGTACCGTGTACCCGTCCGCCGGCAGGCTCAAGACCTCGTTGGTGCCGGTAGCACTCCCGGCCCCACCGATGTTGTCGACGATGATCTCCGCCTCGGTGTGGTTGTTCATCTCCTCCACGAGCTCTCGGAAGATCAAATCGGTACCACCCCCGGCGCCAAACGGAACAACCACCGTGATCGTCTCGTCCGGATCGGGCCATTCGGTCTCGGGCGGTCCGGCCGCGTACACCATAGTCGGCACCACAAACATGATAATCAACACAACAAAAACCTTACGCATACCTCCACCTCCTTAACTGTACGGCTTGCAGAGAACACACGCGCCCTCACCGCCGCTCGTCAAACAAAAGATTTGGCAAATTCCAGAAACCAAACCAAACCTACCTGCAGGCTAAGATTGCTACCGCGAAAAGTCAAGCGCAAATTGCTCCACAAAATTGCTCCGCCCGGGCTTCGGCCGAGTTGCACACCCACGCGAGTTCAAGCGAGTTCAAGCTTGTCGCCGGGGTGCTGCGATAGTATACTGGCGGCGTGACAGCCGTAGAACGACATCGCTATATCGCAACCCAACTGAGACGCAACGGAGTGGTTCGCGTCAACGATCTCGCGGCCTCGTTGGAGGTGACCAGCGTCACGATCCGCTCCGACCTCGAGCATCTCGAGCGCCGAGGGCTGGCGGTGCGTATGCATGGCGGGGCTGTGCTCCCCGAGCACGACGAGCTCCCGCGTTACATCAACAACACGGTGCACGAGAACTTCGAGAAAAAGGACGCCATAGCGCGGTGTGCGCTTCAGCTGGTGTATCCCGATGCTACCGTGATTATTGATGCCGGAAGCACCGCCGCGATTTTTTCGCGAAGACTCCACGGGTACGCGGTGACCGTCGTCACAAACTCGGTCCCGGTAATCGCCGAGCTGGTAACCGATGAACACATCAACCTGATCGCGAGCGGCGGTGCAATCCGCAAACCGGTGAAGGCAATGGTAGGAGAGATCGCGCGCTGGGCCTACGAATCAATTCGCGCCGACGTTGTGTTCCTTGGCGCAAGCGGCTACTCGTTAGACCAGGGCGTGACCACCCCCAACCTGCTCGAGGCCGACACAAAGCGCGCAATGATCGATGCGGCCCAAACGGTCTGTTTGCTTGCCGACTCCACAAAACACGAGCAGGTGAAGTTCGCCAAGATCTGTGACTGGGACAGAATCGACTACTTCATGACCGACAGCGCCCCGACCGACCTGATTCAAGGGCTCGAAGCAAGAGGCGTAACGGTCGTCACCCCGGAGTACAACGGAATCCACGCACGCAGCTGAACCCCACATCTCTGCACCCCACGTTACGGATTAGCCGGTTACCGGACCTCAACCGTAAGCTCGGGAAACGCGAGCTGGAATGCTTCCAGCAGTTTAGCGCGCAGTTGCCGATAGAGCTTAGCCGTCATGAAGTCGCATGCGATGCAGGAAGTGCGTGGGCTGTCGATGGTCGTGAAAACAATCAGCGTTTCGGCTTCGCGGCTATAGTGCACGCGTTGAACGATCTCGAGCTCGTTGACCGGCCTTCCCGACACATCGTCACGAACCTCAGCGAGAACGCGTTCTATCGTGGCGATCATCTCGGGGTCCATGCGATCAGTCGCAGTATCACTCATCGGTGCTCCTCGGCGTATCGGCGCGTCGCATTCGCCGTCACCGCCATGTTTGTAACTTCCAGAACAACTACAACGCCTGTTGCAGGACCTCCGCGAGTTCTTCCTGCTTGAGCTGCACCGGGTTGCCTTGCATACTGCTCGCGCGCAGACCCTTCTCTACCGCTTCCGGAATCAATGCGTCGGTCAACCCGAGTGCACCGAGCGTGGGGATACTGAACTCCTCTACGATCTCAGCGACCCAGTTCACGAGATCGTCCGGCTGCGCCTCGGAGCGCCCGGTCAAGAGCTGCGCGGCCTGGCGATACTTCATCAACGCCTCGCTTTCGGAAGCGCGTGCGCGTAATGCCGCGAGGTTCACACGCGTCACCGGGGCGAGCATCCGAGCGCACAGGGCACCGTGCGGCGCCGACACCAATCCGCCGAGCGGCCCGGCGAGCCCGTGGACTGCACCGAGCTTGGCGTTCGCGAGCCCAAGTCCGCTCATCAGGGCGGCGAGCGCCATATCCTCGCGCGCCGCCGTGTCGCTCGGGTCGTGGTAGGCAGTCCGAAGACTGCGCCCAACGCGCACCATCCCCTCTCGACAGATCCCGTCGGTCAACGGGTTTGCCTTTGCCCCGACGTAGGACTCGATCAACTGGGTACAGGCATCAAGACCGGCCGTCGCGGTTACGAACGGTGGACAGAACGCGCTGAGCTCCGGATCAACCACCGCATAGCTCGGTAGCAACAGGGGGCTCCGCATACTCACCTTTACCCGGTGCTCCGGCACGCCGATCACCGCGTTGCGGGTGACCTCGGCACCGGTTCCCGCCGTCGTCGGCACTGCGCAGAACTGTACCGGGCGCTCGGTGATCGGACGCCCCTCGCCCACCACCTCGAGGTACTCGGTCAGCTCACCGGTGTTGGTAAGAAGCGCGGCTACCACCTTACCGAGATCAATGACACTCCCACCGCCGATCGCGACAACGAGCTGTGGCTTGTGCAGGCGAGCAGCTTCAAGCGCTTCGCCGATTATCGGTACATCCGGCTCACCGCTGACGGATTGGTGGCGCAGATCGTGGCCGCCTTCCTGCAGGCCTGCGGCAACCGCCGCGTAGTCCGGCCCGCTCCTGCCGGTGATGAGAAACACACGCTCGCCGGCCGCTCGCGCGATCTCGCGGATTCTCTCTCGCGAGCCCGGCCCGAACAAGATTCGCCCGGCTGTTGCAAACTCAAACTGCATATTCACGTTCCCAGTGGAAGAATCTGTAGCGCCCACGGGTCGCCTGTCCCCTCCTCAAACGACGGAGGCTTCGCGGCCGATCTATCGCTTCGACTGCAGGAAGCGGTCCACCACCTCGTCTCTAATGTATCCGAGCTCGATCGCGATCTCGCCGAACAAACGATCCGGTTCCTGCTCCTGCTTGGCAAGGACTTCATCGCGCTGCTCCGCCGACATCGCGCCGATCTTCACGAGGAACTCACCGATACGCTCGTGAGACGTGCTATCCCCAGACATTTTGACACGCTCCTTGTGTGGAGTACGAACTGCTCCAATTGTACCACCGGGGCACAGCAGAGGGTCAAGTCTCCGCGTTCACTCCCCAACCCAGTTCCTAACCCATTGCAATCACGGTATCCACATCCTATACTCGAAGAAAACGCCGTGCCCACCCAATGAGGAACCCACAGCAGATAAGGAGCCCCACGCCCATGAAGCAACCGACAGCAGCCCCGAGCGAACCGCACCTCTTCGTTATACTCGGTGTCACCGGTGATCTGGCCGAACGCAAGCTTCTGCCTGCCTTCTATCACGTCACTCGCCAGCACGGCTGTGAGGGAGATTCCTTCCTGCTAGGTGTAGGACGGCGAACGTGGTCGGACGGCGAGTTTCGCGAACGCACAAAGCCGGCGCTGGCGCGCTCCGGGATCCGAGGCGATGAGCTTGAGGAGTGGTGCGACGACCACGTGTTCTTCCACGGCGTTGAGAACTACGACGCGCCGGGCGGTTTCAAATCGTTACGCGAGCGCATCGAGAGCATCGAGCGCGACTGTGGCCTTCCGCAGAACCGAATCTACTATCTCGCCCTCCCTCCGGAAGCCTTCTCCACCACGGTGACCGGACTCGGCGAAAGCGGCCTCGCGCACGGAAACGGATGGTCGCGCCTGGTAATCGAGAAACCGTTTGGGCGCGATCTCGACACCGCGCAAGCGCTCGACGCGACGATTCACCGCTACTTCTCGGAGGAGCAGATCTATCGCATCGACCATTACCTCGGGAAGACAACAGTTCAGAACATGTTGGTGTTTCGGTTCGCGAACGGATTGTTCGAGCCGCTGTGGAATCGCGACCGCATCAGTCGCATCGAAGTTACCGTGGGCGAGGACCTCGGAGTTGGGACGCGCGCAGGGTACTACGAGAGCGCCGGAGCGCTTCGCGACATGGTGCAGAACCATATTCTCCAACTCATCAGCTTGGTTGCGATGGAGCCGCCCACCGCGTTCGAGGCCGATGCAATCCGTAGCGAAAAGGTCAAGGTGGTGCGCTCGATAACCGAAATCTCGCACGACGACGTAGTGCTCGGCCAGTACAGTGCGGGACGCGTCAACGGTGAGGAGGTTCCCGGATACAGCGAGGAGCCGAAGGTAGCTGCAAACTCACAGACCGAGACCTACGCGGCGTTGAGACTGCAGGTCGACACCTGGCGCTGGCACGGAGTTCCGTTCTACGTTCGCACCGGAAAACGTTTACCGGAGCGCACAACCAAGATCGCGATCGTGTTCCGCGAGGCCCCGCTGCCGTTGTTCCGCGCGTTCCAGACCGAGCCCACTCCCAACGTTTTGGTGATCTCGATTCAACCGAACGAGGGGTTCGATCTGTTTTTCGAGGTCAAAACGCCGGATCGCAGCTTCAAGCTCGACACGAAACGGCTCACTTTTCGCTATCACGAGCAGTTCGGACGCATTCCCGAGGCCTACGAAACCTTGATCGCCGACGTGGTTGCAGGCGACCAGACCTTGTTCGTACATACAGATGAGGTTGACGCTTCCTGGCGCTTGCTTACTCCGTTGCTGAACAATAAGCCGGCCGTGCGCCGTTACGAGGCAGGCAGATGGGGCCCGGACGAGATCTACCACTTGCTGCCCGACTGGAGCGATTTCTGCCTGACCGAGTCGGACACAACGGCAAACGGAGGTGTATCGTGACCGTATCTCCCGACCGTGTCCGCCGCCACCCAAGCACCACAGCGCTCGCAGAGGCGGCAGCGGGACAGATCGAGGCGCTGGCAGCCGAAGCAGCGGCAAGAACCGGGCGCTTCAGCATCGCCTTCGCCGGCGGCTCTACACCGCGCGAGCTCTACAATCAGCTCGCGAAGCGCAACCGCTGTAACTGGGCGCGTTGGTGGGTAGCCTTGGGCGACGAGCGCGTGGTTGGGTCCGACCATCCCGAAAGCAACACCGCGATGCTCCGCAGCACGCTGCTCGACCGGGTCGGTGTTCCGCCGGACCAGCGGTTTCTTCCGCCGGTTGACGAAGGCCTGAGTCACGCCGAGATCGCCGACCGCTACGATCGATCGATCCGAACCTTGCTCGCCGAGTCGAACCGCGCGTTCGACCTCGTGCTCCTCGGGCTTGGAGCCGACGGGCACATCGCCTCACTCTTCCCGGGCGACACGCCGTGCTTGAACGAGGGGCGCCGCTCGGTATGCGCCGCGCAAGCTCCCCCCGATGCTTCGGTGCGCGAGCGCATTACACTCACATACCCGGTACTTCTAAACGCGCGAACCGTGATCTTTCTCGTTGCCGGCGCGGGCAAGCGCGCCGTCATCACGGAACTCTTAGCCGGAGGCGGAAGCAGAACCGCATACCCTGCGTCGCGGTTCGTACCGAACTCGCGCGCCTACTGGTATCTTGACTCACAGGCAGCCGCCGGCCTTCCGACGCCGGTTTAGAAGATCCCGGGACTCCACTTGAGTGAGATGAACAGCCAGATCGTTACGACCAGAAGCACCAACCCGGTTATCGCAAAGAACACGATTTGCCCGACCGAGGCGGGAGCGCCGGCCTGAGCCAACATGAAGGTCATCGCAACGCCGCTCCCCACCAACGCGAGGTTCTTGATCATCAAGATCGGGGCAAAAATCAGGCCCCAGAGGTTCTTGCGTAGCAACAGCACCCCCACCACTACCGACGCAGGCGCCACTAAACCGAGGTCGAGTGTTTGCGCGGCAAGATGGCCGTCGGCCTCGATCACCAACTGCGGCGTGCCGCCGGCAACGGCCTCGAGCACCGGCCCTATCCAGACCGAGAAGGTGCCGATCCCCACGAGAATCAAGACTGCCGCAGTGGTCTTGACCACCGCTTCCCACAACACCGACTCGTCTATGTCCGAGTCCACCACGTCTCGCAGCGCCAAGAGAAACGCGAAGAACGATATCGAGAAGAGAATCACGTAGACCAGGAAAAACCGATTGACCGTGAAACCAAGCGCGTAACTGCCGTAGGTGTACACGAAGTATGCCAGTACTCCGGCGTGCGCGAGCATTCCCCGGATTGTTCCAAACATCGCCAACACCAGGAAGATCGCAAGTCCGGGCACCGCGAAGAACAACGTCACCGCGTCGAACCCACGCGCCTGCGCCGCCCTCGTTGAGCTCTCGGCACTATACGGATCCGCCCCGAACAGGCCGCCGATCGAAGCCCAGACGGCAAGCAGTATGACTACGGCGGAAAGGACGTACAGAATTAGCTGACGATTTCCCATAGTGTTGCCTCCGAGTGGATAGTGTAGTGGGCGCGTCCTACCCCGTCAACAAACCCTATTCGCCCAGTTTTCCTCGTGCACACAACGCGCGGAGCCGGTCGGTTTCCCAGGCGAGTAGTCTCAGAACGCGTCGCCCGCTCCTACGTAGAACCGCGGGGAGCCCTCCGGCTCGGAATACGCAAGATTCAACCGCAGCACAAAACCTGACTCCGGGTCGACCTGGAACCGCAGACCCGCGCCGCCGGCGGCCACGAGATCACGACCGTCGAGCTCATCGAGGTCAGACGCAACCTGCCCCACGCCTCCAAACACCTCGAGCCCAAAACGGCGAAGGTAGGGACTGCGGTACTCGGCTTGCGCCGCCACCA
>Ga0207421_10003027_pt1 | contig 20342 bp, 21 predicted proteins | sample SodLakKL_010_SED_4_FD_187542 | JGI IMG/M metagenome (GOLD analysis project Ga0207421, IMG submission 187542) | Alkaline sediment microbial communities from Lake Tanatar, Kulunda Steppe, Russia - 8KL_010_SED (SPAdes) (version 2) | ecosystem: Environmental > Aquatic > Non-marine Saline and... | reverse complement strand
CCGGATAAGAAAGAAGGTTAAGGGCATAACCATTCTAAAAGGCAGTGAGGTCGATATCCTCGGCGATGGTCGGCTTGATTTACCCGACGAGGTTCTGGCCAGACTTGATTTTACTGTTTGTTCTATTCATTCACAGTTCGGCCTGTCTCAAAATGAGCAGACCCAGCGTATCATTCGTGCGATGGACAACAGATATTTCAATATATTTGCTCACCCGACAGGACGGCGCTTAGGTCAGCGTGAGCCTTATGCCCTTGATATGGAGCGAGTTATGAAGGCGGCAAAACAGCGTGGGATTATTCTCGAATTAAACGCTAACCCCGACAGACTCGATTTGAATGACATTCACTGCAGAATGGCCAAAGAACTGGGAGTTAAGGTTATAATCAACACCGACGCTCATCAGTTGGATGACCTTGATTATATGCGTTTTGGCCTTTATCAGGCTCGCCGCGGCTGGCTCGAAGCTGTCGATGTAGTGAACACGCGCAAGATAGGAGATTTAAGGAAGTTGATTACCAGAAAAAAGTAAAGACCATCCTGGAAGCGCTACATCCCGAAAACCGTTTCATCGCTGTTGGTGGCTTCGCCTGTGGTAACCTCTCTTGGATCCAGGCCGGACTCGATAGCTTCTATTTTCTGGACTCTTCGTGCATGCCTACCGCCGCTAAATCCCGTGGTAAGCCAGACCTCAACTATCTTTCGAAGCAGTATATCGCCAATAAGGTCGCCGGAAACACATAACACATTAGCGTCATTGTGATGCCGTGATACCTGTGCGCTGAGTTCGTCATGGCAAAGTGCAGCACGAATTCCGCGAATTTTGTTGGCGGCAATGGACATACCTATACCCGTTCCGCATGCCAATATCGCGAAGTCGGCCTCGCCTCTGGATACCGTCATTGCAGCCAGATAAGCAACATCCGGGTAATCCATTGGCTTGTTGGCATTTGTGCCAATATCTATTACCTTATGGCCAAGCTGCTTGACTATTGATTGAATTTGTTCTTTTGCTTCGAAACCGCGATGATCGCTGGCGATAGCTACTTTCATAATTCTAGCTCGTATATCTTTTTGCGTACGGCCTGTTCAATAATATCCGCACAACGCTCGTAAATCTCAGCGGGTTGACCGATCGGATCAGCGATATCGCGATTACCGCCCAAAAGCTGACATTTCTCCCCAGCGCCTGCGGCCAAACTAACAACCTCATCATAATGATCTCGGGTCATTACGAAAATAAGGTCGCTTTGCTCAATCAAGCTTCTGGTGATCGGTTGACATCGATGCGAATTGATGTCTATTCCCTTTTTTTCACATGCGGCTATGGCTTTAGGAGCGGCCGGAAAGCCTTTGCGCTCCATTAGACCTGCCGATAATATTTTATAACCCATTTGTTCTAAATGGTCAACATCTGTTTGCAGTTTTTTTGCCAATTCGTGTCGAAATATTCCTTCTGCCATAGGGCTTCGGCAGGTATTGCCTGTACAAACAAATAAAAATTGCAAAACTGATATATCCTAAGGTCTTGTTGGGTTACGGTGTTATTAAATTATGTTATTCTTAAGGCGAATTCAGCTTATTTTTTCTACTATGCGGTCCATCAGCAATCCGAGATTGTCATAACGGCGATCGCTGAACTTCTGATCGACCTGTTTGCTGCTTTCAGGGTCATTATAGGTAAGGACAAAGTACCCCTTATCTTGAAAGTGTGTCTTATCTATTTTCTCAATAGAATCGTATGGTATATTCTTTTTATCATCGATAACGATTTTTTCATCGTCTGCGATGATTTTCTTATCTTTTATAATAAAAAAATACACACCCAAAGCCGCCGCGATAGGCATTGCTACAAAGGGCGCCTGGCGGTTGAATGTCAGGTAAGCCTCGGGATTGCCCTCGGCGTCGGTGTGTTCCTCGATCCACGACTCGTTGAAATAGCCGTCATAAGCGCACCAAACGCCCACCACAAGCGCGAAAACCATAAAAATAAGCAGGTTATTTTTCTTGAATTTGCTAATCGGAGCTTCTATTGCCATTTTTATTTCCTTAATTTACATGACATAAAAAGTTGCCAACACTTGACCGTGTATCATTTTGTCCGGTTTTGGCTATGTACTTTAGCATAATTAAACACCTTTTACCAGACTCTGTTACGGATGTATTTGAAATAAGATAAGGTTTAGCCAACAAAACCGTTGTGTCTTGTATTTTATAGCTGAGGCTTTTTGGGTTAACTGGTAATTCCGAGCAATACCGCTGGGGCAATGGCAGTTATCCCATCTGTTGCTGCGAAAAATCCGCAAATTTGAGCTAAAATACTGCTCTGAACCGCTATAAGAAGCACTATACCAGCAAAAACCCCCGCCAGCAAGTCATCAGCGAGGATTCCCCATCCTTTATCGAGGTTTTCAAACTTTCTTATAGGCCAGGGCTTAACGATATCAAAAAGCCTGAACAGCAAAAAGCCGGCGATAATTGTTCCGCAGATATGTTCAGTCGCGGCCCAGCCTACAAACAGGAAAGTTACCGCCTGGCCTGCCGTTTCGTCAGCTACAATTTCGCTGGGATCGGTAGAACCTGTTTTGGCGATTACATCGGGAGCGAATTTTACGCACACTGCTGAGAATACAATTGCCAGCAGTGCGAGTATCACCATATTGACAGCCGCCGGAACAGCCAGTGCCAGTAATATTCCCAAAACAACCACTGGTCCCAGCGAACCCCATGTTCCGGGGGCGACCGGTAAAAATCCCAGACCAAAGCAGGATGTTAGAAGTCTTTTCATAATAATTCCTGTCGTATTTTTGCCAATGTTTTCAGGCAGTATCTATCTGTCATTCCGGCGATATAATCGCATACGGTTCGCTCAAGCCCCTCATCCGCAATAAATTCTCGATAATATCGCGGCATTAGTTCCGTATTCTTACATATCGCCTCAAAAAGTTTTTCCAGCCAGCTTCGAATGCGCGGCGCTGCTTGGGCAATATCATGATGGCGATAAAAGTTATCATAAAGAAAAATCTGCAACTGCTTAAGCTTGCGGTGGTGTGGCGGCGAAAGCGAAATTAAATTCTCTTTGCCGGCGTAAACATCTTCGAGAGAATCAATACCGGCCTGTTTAATTGCTTTTTGGCTGTGTTCGATGCAGTCACCGACCAGAATATCTATAATCGTTTTGGCGATTCTTGTTCGTCGGGTGACTCTGTCGTTAATTTCGCAGGCGTTTATTTTTTGTCGGGCTTCATTAAATAATTCTATTTCGCTAAGTTGCCCTTCTTCTATTAACCTTGCCCTAAGGCCGTCTTCAAGGTCGTGGCAGTTGTAGGCGACACTGTCTGCCAGATCAGCTATTTGTCCTTCAAGCGAGCAGCTTTGCTCTTGGAAAAAAACGCCCTGCGGATGGTCGTAAAGGCCGCTGTGTTTGCTAAAGCCTAAGCGGGTTTCATACATCAGGTTCAGGCCGGCAAACTCTACATAGGGATGCTCGATGGTATCGACAATTCTCAGTGTCTGACAATTATGTTCGAAACCCCCGTATTCTGCCATCAATTCATTCAACACTTCTTCGCCGGCGTGTCCGAAAGGGCAATGACCGAGATCATGCCCCAGACAGATTGCTTCGGTAAGCGATTCATTCAAACCCAATACGCGGGCAATGGTTCTGCCTATTTGTGCGACTTCAAGACTATGCGTAAGGCGGGTGCGATAATTGTCATTCAGTCCCGGCGTAAAAACCTGTGTCTTGCCCTCGAGCCTGCGAAATGCCTGACAATGAATTATCCTGTCCCTGTCTCTGTCGAAATCGTCTCGATACGGGTGGCTACTTTCGTTGCGGGCTCTGCCGCGGGTGTTTAACTTCCCAACTGCATAAGGGCGCAGGCTTTCTGTCATTGCTATAGCTCCGGCAGCCCGTGCTGACGACTTACCTGTTTAAGTTGCTCAAGCAGTTCGCACAGGCTCTGGCTTATAACATCGACATCGCTGCATACGCTCATAAAGCCGGTGTCACCGTTCCATCGCGGCACTACATGGATATGGATATGCCCCGGCAACCCCGCTCCTGCACATCGGCCTACATTTATTCCGACATTAAAGCCGTGTGGCTTAATCGCCAGCGTAAGTGCTTTCTGACTTTCACGAATAAGCTTATTAAATTCAAGCAGTTCATCGTCGTTTGCATTGTCAAAATCGGCTATGTGGCGCCTGGGGCAAATAAGCAAATGCCCGTTGTTATAGGGAAAGCGATTCAGCATAACAATACTATTGTCGGTTCGCCAAAAGACGAGATTTTGCTCGTCGTTTTCGGCATCTTCTATATATTCACAAATAAAACAGCCCGGCTTCTGGTCGGAGCTTTGAACATATCCGATTCGCCAGGGTGCCCAGAGCTTTTCCTGAGACAACGGCTTACCTCTTTGCAATAATTTAATCAAGCAGTCGAATTTTTATTTCCTGATTCACGGTAATTTCAGGTTGAACGCCAAGGCCCATCGGCATAGCTGAAATCAGTTCTGCACGATACTGTTGTTCGTGGCTTTCCAATTTACCGGCAGTAACATTGAAAATCTGCCGACCCTGACCGGAAACATCTTCCATTTGGTAGTTTCGTAAAAACCCGAATTGTCCGCGCATCTGGAAACTTCCCTCATATTGCATAGGCCAGCCCGAGGGTAAATCCTCCGCCGCGGCGTATTGTTCTTTTATGACGGCGATTTCGCCTCTGTCGGTTTCTTCCAATTCAGCCAGCGTATAAGTAACTTCGCGAGCATGTCGTTTTATCCAGGGAGCCGGTATAAACAGGTTCGATTGCCAGTTTTGGCCCACAGCAACGCCCCGTGAAGGCTGCTGAACACTGGACATTGCTTCCCACAAAAACCACTGTGTTGCCAGAAAATCATCCGTCATATCAGGGTCTTTTACTCTGCCGGAACCCATCTTGTCGAACGCTTCTTCGGCGGCTTCTTTGGCAATTCCAAGCAATTGATCTGTGTCACTCAATCGCCCTGCAGGATCGATTGTAAAAGCCCAGCTTTTACCCCGCAGGGTTTCAACAGCATCTGCTCGTTGAAAGCTCCTTCCCCCTGTTGAACGAGCGTCCAGAGATTCAACCTTTGCCTTTATAGTAGTGTCTCCGTAACGCTGCACTTCCACCGGTTCATAGCTGACAACCATTGTCATTTCTTGGGTGATATTATCGGTTACGGTCTCACTGCCTCGCCTACTTTCACCCCAGTTAATCTCAATGTCCCTATTGCTTACGAATTCATACCGAAGCGTCTGGCCTTCTGTAAAGTCAACGCTAAGCAGTGTTCTATCGGCGGAGACAGTAGGATCTGCCTGCTGGCAGCCAGTTAGCATTGCAGCTACAGCAGCGGTAATAACTAAAACTAAAATTTTCATTGCGTAATCCTTTCCAGCAAAATCATTTACCAATAACAATACAGTTATAAAATCTAATCTATACGCTCGAGGCGATTATGGATGTTAGCGGACATACTCAGCATACCAGGCAGATCATCATGATCGATATCCGTTGGTTCGACAATAATCCATTCAGCGTTGAGTCTTTCAATACAGCTTACAAACTGCCCATCATCAAGGTTCAGTTTTACTGTGCCGGAGTAATCATGGCTTGTATCAAACATATCATCAAAGCCGGTGTCCTCGGCCTGCTGGTGAAGCAATCGTGATCCTTCGGCACTCGGTATGGCGTTAAGATCAGCTACGGCAATTCGCTGTCCGTTGGCCTTTGCAACTTCAACAAGAGTATAAATTCTCTCAAGCTCTTTAGTGCCAAGCATGCCGAACGAAAAGGTCTTTACGCTGTGCCAGCTATCACCTACAGCAACATTTTCACCGGGCAGGACCGAAACGGTATGAAAGTCTTTCAGTGAGTCATTACTGAAAAGCCCTCTTGCCTGGCCGGCTTCGGCGCCATGATTCCTGATTGCCTCCCTGATTTGTGATGTATCCAGAACCTCTGTTACTTGTCCGGTTGGAGCAATTTTTATCTTATAACTCTTGCCAACCAGCCCTGCGAAAACACTGCCTTCGGTATCGCTGGAATAATCACTGACTATTTCGTCTCGCATTTGTGTTGAAGCACTGATATCCCTTATAGTGATTCTGGCAACGGCATTACCAGCCTCGTCAATGCTTTCTATTTCTTGGGTGAATGTCATTTCGGTAATGCTTGTGCGCATACCTCCTTCGAGCTCCTGCTGTCCTTCCAAAGCTCCGCCAAACTCCACGCCTCGCTGTTTTTCGGAAATGACGCGATAGTTTCCCGAATCACCCGGCTGAAGATCTAACGCCATCGGAGCCGAGCCGCCGCAGCCTGCCAGAAAGGTCGCGGAAAAAACACCTGCCAGTAACAACGGGTAACCAAGAATCCAACTCTTCATAGCTTTTGTCTCCTTACAGAAAGCTTAAGTTTAGTTTGAAACATTATTATACAGAACTATTGCGATAATGGAAACGGTTTTTTCTTTATCGCCGGGCTCCTGTAAGTTACAATAATCGGCTGGTTTTATACTTTTGTTTAAAGATGTTTGTTTGTATTGAAAGGATTTATCAATGAGATCCGACGCGGTAAAAAAAGGCTTTCAGCGTGCCCCGCACCGATCGCTGCTTCATGCAGCCGGGTTGAGCCGTGAGCAACTCAGCCGCCCGTTTATAGGAATTGCCAACAGTTTCTGCGAACTGGTGCCGGGCCATGTCCACCTTAACAAAGTCGGCAGAATCGTTAAAAAAGCCGTTGAGGATGCCGGAGGGGCAGCTTTTGAATTCAACACAATCGCTGTTTGCGACGGCCTGGCGATGGGCCACTGCGGTATGAAATACTCACTACCAAGCCGTGAAATCATCGCCGATGCCGTAGAAACAATGGTCCAGGCGCATGCACTTGACGGTATAATTTGCATCCCGAACTGCGACAAAATAGTCCCGGGAATGCTGATGGCCGCGGTGCGTACAAATGTACCGGCTATATTTGTATCCGGCGGACCGATGGCGGCAGGAACCTCCAAACAGGGTAAGAAAATCGACCTTATCAGTGTTTTTGAAGGCGTTGCCCAGTTTAACGCCGGCAATATATCCGAAGATGACCTTACCGAACTGGAATGCTCGGCCTGCCCGAGTCAGGGAAGCTGTTCGGGAATGTTCACCGCCAACAGTATGAACTGCCTCTGCGAAGCCATTGGTATGGCGTTGCCGGGCAACGGAACTATTTTGGCAAAAGACCCCCGGCGGGAACAATTATACAAACAGGCCTCGGCGCGAATTGTTGAAATAGTAAAGGCCGACTTAAAACCCCGCGATATCATAACGCTCGAATCGCTGGATAACGCTCTCGCTTTGGATATGGCGATGGGTGGCTCGACGAACACCGTTTTGCACACTCTGGCGGTGGCCAATGAGGCGGAAATCGACTACAATCTCCAACGGATAAACTCCATCTCTGCCAAATGCCCCAATATCTGCAAAGTGGCTCCATCCAGCGACATACACGTCGAAGATGTGGATAAAGCAGGCGGCATAAGCGCGATCCTCAACGAAATTGGCAAAATCCCGAACCTGTTGAACCTCGATTGCCGGACGGTTACCGGCAAGACGCTGGGCGAAAATATCGCTGATGCTGAAATTAAAGACACTGATGTCATACATACACTCGATAACGCCTACAGCAAAACCGGCGGCTTGAGCATACTTTCTGGCAACCTCGCCCCAGACGGTTCTGTGGTCAAAACTGCCGGCGTGGCAAAATCGATGATGAGCCACACAGGACCAGCCGTGATATTCGAAAGCCAGGAAGAGGCCTGCGAGGGAATACTCGCCGGCAAAGTAAAATCCGGCGATGTCATAGTTATCCGCTGCGAAGGACCAAAAGGTGGCCCTGGAATGCAGGAAATGCTCAGCCCGACAAGCTACATAATGGGAGCAGGACTTGGAGAATCGGTCGCGCTTATCACTGACGGGCGTTTCTCCGGCGGAACTCGCGGAGCCTGTATTGGCCATGTCAGCCCGGAAGCGGCGGTCGGCGGCCCGATAGGCCTGCTAAAAGACGGCGATATGATTGAAATTGACATAGCAGCCAACAAGCTTGCGGTCAGGCTCTCCGATGAAGAACTGGACAATCGCAAAAAGAACTGGCAACAGCCCAAGCCACGCATAACCAAAGGATATCTGGCAAAATATGCTGCAATGGCCACCAGCGCAGACACCGGCGCAATATTGAAATGGGATAAGTAACCGCCAAAATGTCTAAAGAAAAATGGTACATAGCGGGTTTGCATTTTGAGTGTCAGCAATGCGGTAACTGTTGTTGTGGGCCGGAGACCGGATATGTCTGGCTTGCGAAAAAAGAGGCCGAGCTTATGGCCGACAGGCTCAAAATCACCCCGAACCAGCTTCGACAAAAGTACTGCCGCCGGGTTGGCCTGCGAACCAGCCTTATCGAACAGCGGCAAACAAAGGATTGCGTATTTCTCGAGTCGCGAAACGGCCATAAATGCTGTGCGGTGTATGGCACCCGGCCAAGCCAGTGCCGCAACTGGCCTTTCTGGAACAGCAATCTGAACTCCCCCAACAACTGGAATGAGGCTGCCCTGCACTGCCCGGGCATAAACCGCGGCAGGCTGTATAGCTTTGATGAGATAGAAAGATTGAAAAAAAGGAAAAAATGGTGGCAAAATGAAAAACCGTGAAGGCATAGTCCGCGAAGTTGAACTGATTTATGTCTGGCTGGATAGCAAAATTAACGAACGGTTATCCACCGCCGACTGCTCGGCCTGCGGACGATGCTGCGATTTCAAGAAATTCGACCATCGCCTCTTCGTTGCCGGCCCTGAAGTGATCTATTTTACAAAAAAACAGCCGATAAAGCCGATGCCCGCCGGAGTCTGCCCCTACAGGTACAACAGCTTATGCGGCGTCCACAAACACCGCTTCGCCGGATGTAGAATTTTCCAGTGTATTGCCGACCCTGCCGTTCAGGCCGAGCTTACCGAATCAGTTTTGCAAAAGTTAAAGGATTTGTGCCGCCGTTTTAACATACCGTACCGCTATACGGATCTGGCTTCTGCACTCAATACCGTATCGGAGCCGCAGGACCGTAAAAAACCGGCATAAATGCGGTTAGAGCAACAAACGACATTTGTTCTTAATAATATAGTTTTTCCGAAAACTTCCGCTCAATCTATTTCAACATATTCCATGAAAGGCAAAAATATATTGTTGCAAAAACTCAAGGGTAGCCACCAGGTATGCCCTTGCCCTTATAAGAGCGGGGCCCAAATCCCTTGGGTCGACCAGTTGGCCGATATATTCGAGGTCTCGAACGCCCTCCTCTTGGTTGTTTTCTGTGTAGCAGCTTTTCGTCAGTATCGCAAAAAAGAGCCGAAACTCCCAAAATAGCGGTAATTTTAGCAATTTCCAAGAATATCTTAACCATTTTTTTCTCCTTTAATCTCTGTCAAGTTCTTAAGTTTAGTCTTGATTTCCTCTTTTTATTTCCCATCTACCATCATATTCCTCGCAAGTTAGCTTATTGGCTTGACATATTTTTTTGATACCCTTGATTAAGCCGTAACCTAATAATCCGGTTCCAACTGGAATGCTTGCAACAACAGCGATACCAGTAAGCATTGCGCCTCCACCTATGGCAGCAAGGCCAGAGGTTATGCCCGCCGCCGAAAAACCACTTACCGCGCCTGCTGCACCTATAGCAGCTATACTACCTCCGACTCCTGCAACAGTACCACCTGTTGCACCAATCATTTCAGAGATTTTCTCTTTGTCTGAATCCTTGAGATGTCTGTATTTTGCAGCCCCTATTACGCATAAACCTTGGAGTCGATGCAAAAACTCATCGGTTGGGTGCGACTCATTAGCGATGATACGCCTAACCGTAGCTTCTGAAACGCCCAAAATACTGGCCAGTTCCCTATTTGAGATATTTAATAAGTCTAATATTAATTTCAATTTTTTGCCGCAGTTTTCCTTAGTTATTGGTTCCGTGAATTTCTGTTTTTCCTCTTCGTTTTTAAAATGCCAATGATTTTCATGCTTTTCCATTATTTTTCCTTTCAAAAATGATGGCCAAAGATATATTTAGTGCGTTTGAGTGCAATATACGCAGGATATCGCACGATGTCAAGCAAAATTCGCCTTTTTTTCATTTTTTTTTGTTCTGCTGCATATTCGAATAACCGTTTATACCTAAAACTTTGTTTTTGAGCTATAAATTGCGGTTTGAAATGACAAGATATCTCAGAATTCGATGGCATTTACGAGCGTTCCCTTGTTTTTAACTGTAAAAAACGGTACTCTTTTCTGTAAACGGTTACCCTGGAAGCTATGTCTAAGTGGGTTATAATGTTGATCTTGTGAAATCTGCTTGAATTTCTTACGAAATCTGTTGTTTTTTTCGATAAGTCTGCAAAAATGAATGAATAAAGGTTTCAAATGCGTCAGAATCAATTAGCCGAATTTCAGAACTGGTTTGACCGCTATGTGAAGGGCTTTTACGGCGATGATATTTTTGTCAATGCCCATATAAAGCTCAAGGAAAAGCATAGCCTAGAGGTTAAAAATCAAATGCGGTATTTGGTTAATGAAATCGGCCTGGATATCTCGGACAGCGCACTGGCAGAGGTTATTGCGATGTTTCATGATATCGGACGGTTCGAGCAGTTCCGTCAATACCAGACATATAATGATGTGCGAAGCGTAAATCATGCAGGCCTGGGACTGAAGGTTTTGCGAAAGTACGATGTATTGAACTCGGTCGATCCTACGGAACGGCATATAATTGAACAGGCCATTGGGCGGCATAATCAAAAGTCGCTGACGACAGATATCGACGAGCGTACTTCGCTTTTTGCCAGGCTAATTCGCGACGCTGATAAGCTTGATATTTTTCGCGTGGTAATAACCGAGCATATGAATTACAAAAGGGACCCTGAAAATTTTCACCTGGAGATAGAGTTTCCTGATACACCCGGCTTTACACCGGAAATTCTCGACGCTGTGCTAAACGGCAAGGTGATTGACTATAACCTGCTGAAAAACTGGAACGATATGCGACTGCTCCAAATTGGCTGGGTGTATGATATGAACTTCGCAGCCGCTTTGAAACGCGTCAGACAGCAGAAATATCTGGAGCAGATGTTCGATTTTATGCCCGACGGTGACCAGATTCAGCGTATCCGACGGCAGGTTTTTGATTATATAGAAAACAGAATCCGGCACAGCGAGAACAAAGCCGGATAAAAAAACCGCTCGCTGTGCTTTTAGGGAGTTGATTAAAGGTTGGCGGATTCATAGGGAATTCGCGGCCAAAAATCGTAAAAGCATTATTGAAAGGAAGAGGTATGGCTAAGCGAAAGATAAAAATAATCGCCTTAACGGTAGTCGTTGTAGCGGCGATCTTGGTTGGGAGTTTGTATCTTTTCGGCGGTCATCTTATTCGAATCGGAGTCGAACGAGCCGCAAGCACATCTATGGGAACAGAGGTCCTTATAGGTGATATGCCGGTCAAGCATCTGTTAGGCGGCAATGTCGGTTTCGCCGATGTGACGGTACAAAATGTCCAGGGCTATGATTTCCCCCATGTAATGAAGCTAGAAAGTGTATTTATTGATGCAGTTCCCGGTTCATTTTTAAGAGATACCATAGAAGTTCGATCCGTTGAGCTCAGCGGCGTGGAGGTTTTCGTTGAGCAAAGAGCGTTGAGAAATAATCTCAAGGATATGCTCGACGAAATGCCCGCCCGTCAAAGGCCCGAAGGCCCAGAGCAAAAAGAAGGCAAAAATGTAAATGTTTCTAAAGCCACAATCGAGGATATTACAGTCCATCTCATGGTAATCAATGGTGGGGATGAGCCTCGTGTCTTAGAATTAAAGATTGATCCAATTATTCTTGAGGACATAGGTACAGATAAGGAAATTAACAGCGGCGCCATTGCAGCAAGGATAACCGCCGCCATATCGGCAGGAGTCATTAAACAGATAGCTAATGAGCTGCCCGGCGAAGTTGTTCGTGGGATTGAATCAGCGGCAGGGCAGACGGTTGACCTCGGCAAAGCGGTGCTGGGCGAGGGTCGAAAAATACTCGAAGAAACCGGCGAGCAATTGTTCGAGGGAGTCCGAGGTATCTTCAACCGAGAAAATAATGACTGATAAACAGCCCGGGCGTCCTCGAAGAAAAAAATATTATAGAACCGAGAAGGTCATTTAGAAGGCCAGTTGAGAGTTTCTTCGGGCGCTTCTGCAAGATTCGGTGAGATAAAGTCGGCTTGGCACAGTTCATCTTCGCTGAAAGAGCTTGTAATCGCCAGACACTTTGCTCCTGCGGCCTTGGCTGCCTGTACTCCGCTTACGGCGTCTTCTATGACCAGACATTGACCCGGCTCAAGTCCGAGCCGCTCAGCGGCCAGCAGAAAAATATCAGGAGCCGGCTTTTTATTAACGACATCTTCACCGACGATAACCGCGGCAAATGTTTCTTTGGAAAGTCCTATTTCTGACATGTTCCCCTCGACCTTTCGTCGGTCGGCTGATGATGCGATAGCTGTCTTTTTACCCATATCGCGACATTTTTTGATAAATTCGTGTACGCCCGGCAACGGCTGTAAAGCGCCTTTGATAATCTCAAGATAGATATCATAAGTTCGCTTTTTAGCGGCCTCCAGGTCAATATCCAAACCGTATTTTTCCGCCACCCCGCCGATATAACGATTTTCACCGGTCCCGACAAACGGCAGAAAGTCATCGGACTTGACGCTTAGCCCAATTTCCTCGAACATCCTGCACGCTGCTTTACAGATAAACTCCTCGGATTCCACCAGCACGCCATCCATATCAAATATAACGCCATAGGGAAGCTCCTGATTTTGCTGATCATTCATCACGCTGTGATACCTTCCTGCCTTTTAGATTTTATTTCCCGCTTGGCGTTAATAGATTTTTTCGCACATATTCCACGGCATTGGCGAAAATTTTCCGTCCGTCCCCTTCGCTTCGTTTTGAAAGCCGCGACCAGTGCGGATGCTGTGTCGGGCGAATATATCTTTCAGGATGCGGCATAAGCCCCATAACGCGTCCTGTCGAATCGATCAGCCCCGAGATACCCTCGACAGATCCGTTGGGATTATACGGATATTCAGCCTGGCCACCGCTGCTGTCAACATACCTGAACGCGATTTGATCCGCGGATTTAAGCTGCTCGAGCACATCGTTGTCGGCAACCTGCACCTTACCCTCGGCGTGAGCGACCGGCAGATAGATTTTTTCACCCTGCCCTATGAAAACGCACTTTCCTGACATCGCCTCCAGATGCACCCATCTGTCTTCGAATTTGCCGCTGTCGTTATCAGTTAGCGTAACTTTATTCTGAAATTCCCCACCGGGCAGCAGGCCGGTCTTTACCAGCACCTGAAACCCGTTACAAATGCCCAGCACTAACTTGCCGTCATCAACAAACTTTCGCAGCGGTTCAGCCAGGTGGTGAACCATCTGGTTGGCCAGTATCCTCCCTGCGGCCACATCGTCCCCATAGCTGAATCCGCCCGGCACCACCAATATTTGATATTCATCAAGCAGTGATTTATTTTCTATCAAACGATTAACATGCACTCGCCGCGCCTCGGCCCCGCAAAGCCGAAGCGCGTACTCGGTTTCCATATCGCAGTTAATCCCTGCCGCTCTTAAAACTATCGCTCTGACCTGACCCATCTGTGTCCTTTATGTCTTAATCTTTTTTAACCCAGCTATTTACTACCAGTTAAATGTCTTTTGCCATGCTTTTTTCAGCTCGTCGGTTTGCTCGTCAATGACAGCCTTGCCGTCCGTATCTTTCACCACGACTTTGCCGCTGCTGCTGACCACGCCAATTTGACCAAAAGGCATATTAAGCATAGTTTTGGCGAAGCGGTCGAAATTACCCGGCTCAACCTCGACAATATATCGCGAGTTAGATTCGCTGAACAATATCCGGTTAGTCCCGGTACAGTCGTCGGTTCGAGGCACGCCTTTCAAATCCGCCTCGATGCCGAGTCCACCCGCAAAAGCCATCTCCGCCAACGCAACCGCCAGCCCGCCCTCGCTGCAATCATGGCAGCTTACAACCAATCCATCGGCAATAGCCTGTGACATCCGCCGAGCGGTCTCCGACGACTTTTCAATATCAACCTCTGGGGCGTTGGCGCCCACTGCGCCGTTTATTTTATAATAGTGCGAACCGCCAAGCTCGTTTTTCGTCAGACCAACGACAAACAATATATTGCCCGACTGCTTGAGGTCCATAGTCACGCACTTTTCCACATCGTCAACCAGTGACATCGCGCTGATAAGCAGCGTCGGCGGAATCGAAATTACCGTTCCGTCCTCGGCCTCGAACTCATTATGCAGCGAGTCCTTGCCGGATATAAAAGGAGCTCCGAACCCCAGAGCACCGTCTCGGCATGCCTCTGCCGCGCGCACCAGCGAACCCAGCGTCTGCGGCTTATCGCAATTGCCCCAGCAGAAATTGTCCAGCAGCGCTATCCTATCGAACCTGGCCCCGACGCAAATCAGGTTGCGAATCGCCTCGTCTATCCCAGAAATCGCCATCCGGTAAGGATCAATGTCACCGTACCTCGGATTCATTCCGCAGGCGATAGCCACTCCTTGCTGCGATTCAAACTTCGGCTGAATAACCGCCGCGTCGGATGGCCCGTCGTTGACAACCCCTGTCAACGGCTTAATCACAGAGCTGCCCTGAACCTCATGGTCATATTGCCTGATTACCCATTCTTTACTTGCTATATTATAAGAAGATAATATAGCCTTTAATTGTTCATTATAATTATCACATGCCTCAATAGCAGGTTCCGACAATTTCGGCTTATTCCAAACCGCCTTGCGCGAAAACTTCGGAATGCCATCATGCAGAAACTCCATATCCAGCCTACCGACCTCGACGCCTTCGTATCGCAGTACCAGCTTCCTGTCATCCGTAAATTTACCTATAACCGTCGCCTCGACATTTTCACTGGCAAACAACTTCTCAATGCGCTCCAGATTCTCCGGCCTAACCGCGATAACCATCCGTTCCTGCGCCTCGCTTATCCATATCTCCGTATAGCTAAGCCCAGCATATTTCAGCGGCACTTTATCAAGGTCAACCTCCGCGCCGAGCTTTTCACCCATCTCACCGACCGCACTGCTCAGCCCGCCTGCTCCGCAATCCGTTATCGCCTCATAAAGCCCCTCCTCCCTGGCCTGCAACAGCACATCCAGCATTTTCTTCTCGACTATCGGATTACCGATTTGCACCGCATGCGAGAATATCGTTTCGTGTTCATGCGTCATCTGCCCGCTCGAAAAAGTCGCGCCGTGTATGCCGTCACGGCCTGTCCTGCCGCCAACCACAATTATCAAATTGCCACTTTGTGGATTGCCGAAACACTTATCCTTATCCATCAGCCCCACATTGCCGCAAAACACCAGCGGATTAGCCAGATACCGATCATCGAAATAAATCGCTCCGTTGACCGTCGGAATCCCCATACGGTTGCCGTAGTCCCGAACACCGGCCACAACGCCCTTCATTATCCGCTTTGGGTGCAGCACGCCGCGAGGTATTTCATCCGGCTTCATATCGGGCCGACCAAAACAGAAAACATCCGTATTCGCTATCGGCTTTGCGCCGAGGCCTGTCCCCATCGGATCACGAATAACCCCGCCGATTCCCGTTGCCGCTCCGCCGTAAGGGTCAAGCGCCGAAGGATGATTATGCGTTTCAACCTTAAAGCAAATCGCCGAATCATCATCAAAAGCCACAACACCGGCATTATCATCAAATACCGATATACACCATTCCTTGCCAAGTGACTTTGTAGCGTTGAATATCGTCTCTTTCAGCAGGTTATCATAATGCACCTGCTTACCCTCAAACTCCATATCAATCGCGCTTTTGAGCGTCTTATGCACACAATGCTCGCTCCAGGTCTGCGCCAAAGTCTCCAACTCAACATCCGTTGGCTCTCTGTCCAGCCCGCGATAATACTCCTGAATCGCCTGCATCTCCCGCAGGTTCAAAAACAAATCCTTTTCCCTGCTCAAATGCACAAGCTCATCAGCCTTTAGCTCTCGAATAGGCCACTGCGTCAGATCAAGCTTATAAGGTTCAAGGTGCGGATTTGGCGGATCCGCCGCCTCGCCAAACAAACAATCCTCAATACAGTCATTAGCCAACACCCGCCGGGCTATCAACTCAAGCTGTTCCCGGCCCAGCTGCCCGGCGATAACATACTTTCTGGCAGTGCGCACATGTTCCGCCTCAACGCCCATATCCTTTATCGCAGTCGTTACCGACTCTGCCTCTGGGTCCGTCACTCCGCTTTTCAAATGCACCTCTAAAGCCTGCCCACCTTCGGCAGGGCGTCTGCCCATATAATAATCCTGACAAACAGGGTCCGTTAAAAGCTCACCGGCCACCCGCCTTGCAAAATCCTCATCAAAGTCCCCGTCCAGCAGATACACCTTCGCCGCCTTGACCGCCTCGACATCGCTTATTCCGCTTTCTCGTATTTCATCCAAAACGCCCCGCGCATGCGCATCGGCATAGCCGGGGCGATTAAAAACCTCTATTCGCCAGTGACTCACGACAATTCCCTTTTCTTCATCTTATAATTTATCAGCTTCGTTCGTTTATCTTTTGCCTGTCGCAGCAGCTTCTCGAGCTTGCTCCTGTCCGCTTCGCCGATCGCCGCCTTCAATTTTTCAAGTTCCCCAATGACCCTTTCAATCCCCGCCGCCATATTATCAGCATTGGTCAGAAAAACATCCGACCAGATATTGGCCGGCCCGCCGGCAATTCGCGAAGTATCCATAAAACCCTTGCCGGCGTATTTAAGCGTTTCGTCGTCATTGGCGTTTATCAGCGCCGCAGCCATAGCGTGCGGCAGATGACTGATATCGGCAAATACCCTATCATGTTCCTGCGGCGTCATAAAACTGACATAACAGCCAAGCCCGCTCCAGAACCTCTCCATCGCTTTCACCGCTTCGCCGTCGCTTTGCTCGGTCGCAGTTATGATACACGCCGCCGAGTAAAACAAATCATCACGAGCAAACTCAACCCCGCGCTGCTCTGAACCGGCAATTGGATGCGAACCCACATAATGCACATTCGCCCCCAGCTTTCGCCGAGCCCACACCCCGGGCATCATCTTCGTTGAGCCGACATCCGTAACAATACACCCGTCTGGCAAAGCCCGGGCAATCTCCTCAAAAATCCCCTCAAATGTGCAAATCGGCGTCGCCGCGATAACAATATCAGCCTCACGAACGCTCTCGCAAATATCATCAACGATTTCATTGGCGATATGCTCATCTCTGGCACGCTGACGGGTGGATTCGCGATGCGACCAGCCCACGGCTTTAACTTCAGGAAATGACCGCATTACCGTCAAAGTAATAGAACCGCCCAAAAGACCGGTACCCAGAACCGTTATTTGCTTTAAGTCTTTCAATATCAACACCTTACAAGAAAAAGCCGCCGATTGCCAATGGCTAAAACTTATCCCAACAAAGCCCTGATGTCAATTTTTTTCTTGGAATTTACCCCCTCACCGTGTTATATTACGAACCTTTGAAAGCGATTAACACTAAACTGTATCTGTCCCAGCTTAACTGTTGTGGACATTTTATGCCAAAACAAGCAATTATTTATAGCACGATATACGGAAGGACGAAAAATGAGCCCGGACATTAACCAGGCTGATTATCTGGATTTTGAGCAGGCGGTGTTCCAGCTCGACCGACAGATGGACGAACTAAAGCGGGTAAGCTCCGCCAAGGGCATTGATTACTCCGCCGAAATACGCAAGCTCCAGCAGCAGCGAGTAGCCCGGCTTAAGAGCATATACTCCGGTCTGACCGCCTGGCAGACCGTCCAGGTCGCACGCCATCCAAAGCGTCCCATCCTCGGCGATTACATCGAGCTTATGGTCAAAAACTTCCGCCAGCTCCACGGCGACAGGTGCTTCGGCGACGACCGTGCGATAATAACAGGCCTGGGACAAATCGGCAGAAAGAAAGTCCTCCTCGTAGGCCAGAACAAAGGCAGGACCACACGACAGAAAGTCGCCTCCAACTTCGGCTGTCCCAACCCCGAAGGATACCGCAAAGCTATCCGCAAGATGAAACTTGCCGAAAAATACAACCTGCCCGTTGTTGCCCTCATAGACACACCCGGTGCGTATCCCGGCATTGGCGCCGAAGAACGAGGCCAGGCACAGGCGATTGCCCATAACCTGCTCGAAATGTCACGCCTGAAAGTCCCGATCGTCTGCATAGTAATCGGCGAAGGCGGCTCAGGAGGAGCCCTGGGAATCGGAGTGGGCGACAAGCTCGCTATGCTCGAATTCTCCTATTATTCGGTGATTTCCCCCGAAGGCTGCGCAGCCATACTCTGGCGCGACGGCACACAGGCCGACCAGGCCGCAGAAGCCCTCAAACTCACCAGCGCAGGCCTGAAAGAACTTAAACTTATCGACGATGTCATAAAAGAACCGCTCGGCGGAGCTCACACAAGCGTCCACGACACCGTCCACAGCGTGGAAAGATACATCGTCCGCGCCATTTCAGAGCTTCAGCGGATGCCCCTCGATAAACTGCTCGAAAACCGCTACAAAAAACTCCGGGCAATAGGAGCAGACGCGTTCCGGCTGACAAAACCGGGAAAACCAGCAGCGAAAATACTAACCGCCGACTACCCCCGCGCAAAAAAATCAGACTCACTCGCACCACACCGCTGAAAAAGCCGCATTCCATAAAAACTCCCCTTCTTTATAAGGAAGGGCGCAAGCCGCTTCCCCTTTAACTCCTCCCCTGCCAAGGGGAGGTGGCCGCAAGGCCGGAGGGGTATCTTTAACTTTTAACTTTTTACTTCCAACTTTTCACTTAAAACGGTGGCCGCAGGCCGGGGTGGTTAAATCATCCAGACACTAACCAACCTGTAACCCAGCACAACGCAAAAACTGTCATGCCGGACTCGATCCGGCATCTACAAAGCCTCAAATCCTATGTCCATTATAGGGCTCTAAAACTACAAAGCCCGTTCGGGAATATAATGATCAGAGGACTTTGAAGATTTAGCTTTTACGCTTGACCTTCTGCACCTATTTGGTCTAATAAGAGTAGGTTTTGTTGAAAACTGCATATTCAAAAATCGGGAAAGGAGTTGAAAATGGAAAGGTCAACGAGATTTATCATTTTGTTGGTGATCATGGCGGGTTTGGGATGTTTGCTTTGGGTTGAGATAACGAGTGCCAACAATCGTGGCGATTCTTCTGAAACGACTCCTCAGAGCCGAGGGGGCGGCTTGGCGGAAAAAAAAGAGATTTCCGACGCGACTGATGAGCCGCAGGATATGCCATTAGAATTCTATGAAAACTTAGGCCGGACATACTGGGAACAGCTTGGCAATAGACAGCGTATAGGTTCCGGAAAAGAAACATTAAGGGGATTGGAAGGTGGGCTTATTATTATAGAAGAACTCAGACCAGAAGCAGAGGTGCACGGCCTGACGAGGCAACAGATAAAAACGGACGTAGAGCTAAGCCTTCGAAGAAATGGTATCCGTGTGCTTACAAAAGAGGAAATAACTGAAAGACAGGGGATGCCTCAAATTTATGTGAATGTGAATCCGGTCATTAGTGGTCGGTTTGTCGCATATGATATTTCATTGGAGCTGCGCCAAAATGTGATTTTATTTAGAGACCAGACGAAAGTTGTTTTTGGTGCTACAACATGGCGCGAAGGCACGACGGGAATTCTCAACCTGTCTAATATCAGGGATATTCGGGAAGAGGTTAAAGGTCTTGTTGATATGTTTAGCGATGATTTTCTGGCTGTTAACCCTGCAAACTAATGAAAAATTCCAATTGGAGGTTTTTGAAAAGGGTAGACTAAGGGTAGACTATGAACAATGACAGCAGCAGAACAACGAGTAACTGGATGTGGCTTGTCCGATTGTTAGGCAAGCTTACCGGTGTTGACAGAAAAGTCAAGTGGTCACAAAATAAACGAATCAAGGTCGATGGCCCATCGTTCTGGGGTGTATATGAGGTGTTTGTTGATAGTGAATTAGATGTTGCATTTGTACTTCCAAAAAGCGATTTTTCGGTTCATATCCTAACCGGCAATATAATTGGAGCTGAACATTATTTTAAGTACAACCCTATCGGTAAATTAACGAGTAATGTTTCACTTACAGAAAAAGCTATTGGATGGAAACTTAATCCAGGTAGAGTGTTATTAAAAGGGGGTGCGCTGCCTCCTGGCCAGAATATA